>Ga0214472_10004206_pt1 | contig 15174 bp, 16 predicted proteins | sample RVTome_6_FD_207662 | JGI IMG/M metagenome (GOLD analysis project Ga0214472, IMG submission 207662) | Soil microbial communities from uranium-contaminated site in the Upper Colorado River Basin, Wyoming, United States - RVT140D175 | ecosystem: Environmental > Terrestrial > Soil > Contaminated >...
CGGTTCCACCAGTACCAACAGCGACTCTGCTGCTTCGTCCAGGAGGTTGGTCGGCGAAGCGAGCCATGGCAACCACGACTCCATCCCGGAGAACATTTGGCCCTCGGCCAGCCGATCCCAGGTCGACGCCGCCCAGGGATCGCTTGCCAGGAGCTGGCGCGCTTTTTCTCTCACTCCCCGGTCGGGTCGGAACTCCCTCGCTGGATAAGCCGCGGCTGCCTCGATCTCAAGTAGCGACCGCTGGCTCGACACAGAAAACGATCGGAGATCCTCCACCGTGTCGCCAAACAGGTCGATGCGGACTGCCTCGTCCGCCTGAGCCGGGAAGACGTCGAGAATGCCTCCCCGAACCGCGAACTCGCCTCGCGACTCGACCCGATCCGTCCGCTCGTATCCGAGATCGGCCAGGGTCTGGGCCAATTCGGGCAATGCCACCTCGTCACCACGGTGGATCACCACCGGATAGGGGAATGAGGGGCTCAGTCGCTGGATCGCCGCCCGTACCGGGGCCACCAGAACCCGCCCGGGTTGGGGATCACCAAGGAGGTGGCGGCCCTGGGCCCGGCGAGCCATGGTCCCCAGGTTGGGTGATATGTGCTCGAACGGCAGGGTTTCCCAGGCGGGGATGAGGTGGGCATCGGTGAAGAGGCGCAGGTCATCGACCAACTCCTCGGCTTCGTGCTCCGATGGCATCAGCGCCAGGACCTGACGATCACGGGCCAGGCCAGCCAGCGCAAAGGCACGGGCGCCGGCTCCGACGACCCAACGACGCGAGGGAAAAGGGTGGCCGAGCCATCGGTCCAATGAGGACGAAAGCGGAGGGGGCATCTGGCTCACGATCGAGTCACCCCCGGTGAAATCGTACGTACTCCATGGAACGCGGCGGCCCCGGCCATCCGTAGGTCGTAGGTAACCAGCGCCTCGAGTTCGTCACCGAGGCTTAGAGCGCTCGAGATGTGCAATGCATCAAGTGTGCGGAGGATGCCGGGATCCAGTTCGGAAGCCCTGTCGAATACCTCAGGACTCAGAGAAAGGATGGTTAATACCTCCAGACGAGCCCGGATCTCGGCAAGGGCGGCCTTCGAATGGCGACGGGCGCTTCGGATCGCTTCGGTCCGCATCAGGTCGGATGAAACCAGGTTGCCGTCGTTCTTCTCTGCGAACCGACGCATCGCCGTCGAGTGGGTTTCTCTGGCGACCAGTTTCAGGAACGCCGAGGCATCTACATAGAACGCCACGTCCTCACCGCTCCGTGGCGCGAGCCTCACTCAACAGATCCCCCAGGGTCGGACCCTCGGTCGGAATCGGTGGACCCAGGTCTGCTACTCGCCTCCTGGCAGGTCGAGCCATACCGGATTGGATGAGCGCCGCCAATCTCCCTTTCGCCAAAGGGACGATCTGAGCAACGGCGCGCCCGCGATCGGTCACATCGACCGTTTCGCCCGCAGCCGCCCGCGCAATTACGGCTGATGCGTTCTGTTGGAGCGCCCTAATCCCTACCTGTTCTGCCATGTGCGTCATTGTAGCACATGGTGGAATTGGCGCCCATCTGGTCTGATCCAGACGACCGGTCCGTTGGGGCTGCCTTCGATCTTCCACCCCTGCTCGTGCAATATCCGATGGTGGAACTGGCACAGTGAGATCAGATTGTCCAGGTCGGTCCGTCCCCCGTTCGACCAGTAGTGGATGTGGTGGCCATGGACCCATCGTCGACGATGACAGCCGGGGAACCGGCAGCCTTGATCTCGCATTCTCAAGCTGCGAGACATCCACGCAGGGATCGTTCGCCTCGCCCGACCGATCCCGACGATCGTTCCGAGACCGTTCTCGGCCACGACCTCGACCCTTCCGTCACAGCAGAGGCGCCGTACGGTCTCGATGGATAGACCCGGACCGTTTTCGACCTCACCCGAGCCGATGCCGCTGACCAAAGCCTCTGAGGAGACATGGACCACTACGGTCGCCCGATCCGGATCGGAGTCGGACCCGAGGCTTTGTGAAGCCAGTTGGACGAGAGCATCGGACGCACGGGTGCCAAAGTCCTCGTAGACGCCGGTTAGTGGATCCTTTCCCATCTGATCGACCAGGCGGTTGATGGCCGCCTCAAAGAGCGCTCCCTGCTCCTCGGGCAGGCATCCCCGGTATCGGAGCAGACGATTGTCGGTGTCCCAGCGCATCCGCAGGAACCGCTGACGATGCGCCTCGTTGCTCTCAGCAGCGGTGATCTCCCGCCGCCGACGGGCCATCACCTCGAGACGGGAGGCTGAATGTTTGGCAGCCTCGGTGGCCCAATTCTCATCGGTCTCTCGGTCAGCCAGACGACATACAAATTTCACCTGGTCGAACGACAACCGGCCTTCGGCGAATTCTGCCCGCACCGCCGGCAGATCTTCCAATCCCTGGGCAACCTCCATCCAGTCTTTGGCAGTTCTTGGACTCAGGCCGTATTGGAAGGTCAGCCAGGCCCCCATCGAGGCGGCACCATCCGCTGCCCAGAGCTCCTGGCGGTCGTATTCGACAATGAGGCGAGCAGATTGGCCAGGCTGGTGTTGCTGGCAGCCTGCCAGGCATCCATCTCATCGGTGAGATCAGCCGGCGTCCGGGTGGGCTCTTTTTCGATTGTCAGGACCAATCCGACACCTTGCTCGACGGAATGGGGAAGTGATCTTCAAGGTACAAGGGGGGTGTGACAAAAATCACTGGTCGGCCAGAAACGGCCCCAACGGGCGAGGTTTTTTCTGGCGCTTCTTGGCCTGAACTCGCCGAATGCGTTTCCATACCATGTCGGCTGCTCTATCAAGCGTGACTTCCTCAACCTTCGTTCTCAGTACACGGATACAAATCGGCTCCCTTGCGGCAAGCAGGAGACTCCCCCACTGTGCGATGCCCCTGAACGCCACCAACGCGAACTCATCGACTCAGACTGTTCACAACACAGCAGAATCATGTCGTGATTGGAAGTGACCACGACCTGGTGGGTGGCTTTTGCGTGGGAAAGGACCTCATCATCGGGCGCGCCCCTCGGCGGAGCACCGTCCTCGACGTTGCCCACATGGCTCGTGTTGTAGCCCAGCTCACGGAGAGCTCTTGCCACGTTCGGCGAAACCACCTCGTCGAAGAGCAACCGAATTCTTGGTCGAGCGCGACGGACCGTGGTGATACCTCAGGCGGCCTGTTCGAATTCCAAGGCAGCGTTGACCTGGCCGAGGTCAAGCCCAAAGTCAGCCGCTAGATCCTCGGGGTCCTCGTTAGCTGCGACGAGAGCAGCCAGGGTCTCTGTTGGAATTCGTGTCCCATCGATGCAGGGTGCACCCGCCTGGACGCCGGGATTGACCCAAACGCCCTGCATCGGCCTCCAAATCGCAGCAAGACCGTCGCGTCCGTATTGCAGTGGGCTCAGATACTCTTTGATGGCCTCCTTGAAAGGCAGCTGACCCCTTTTGCCGACGTCGACCCAATCGCCGAGTTCACTAAACACGGCGGCGCCAGCCGTGGCTAGCGCCTTGTGTGCGTACGGATATGCCGTTTTGAGATGAGTCCCCAAGTACTCCGCTCCCGATCGAATCTCGCTTTTGGCGACATTCTTCTTAAGCAGCTCCGATACGACCCACAGGCTGATCACGTCCAAAAAGACATACACCGGCATGGTCTCCACGAGGTGCAGCGGCGCCTGACCGCTTGTCCACCTTTGGATCGTCTCCGGGTCTCTGCCCACAAGTCGAGCGACCTCAACAACGTCATAGATGCCGCGGCCTAGGAAAGATGGACCCTTCTTTGTCTGCTTTGACGTAGCGATGATCACCTCCTGAACCTATCAAGGGCCAGGTACACATTTTGTCACGATCGGTCGAGGGGCCGCGCGCGCCGCTCACTCCGAACGCAGTACCGGGCTGACCAAAGCCACCAAGGCAGCGGCGGGAACGAGATGCATCAGGCCCTGCGATACCCGATCGATCGTCGGGCTGTCCAGCGTGAGAAGTGCCAACAGGCTCAGGAACGCCACCAGGACCACAACACTGCTAAAGACTGTCCTGGCCTTGGCGGTTGACCTATTGAGAATCACCGCGAAGACCACGGTCACCAGCGCCGGGAGGGCGGTAAACACCAGCACCGGGGGCAATGTCATATCGTTTAACTCGGTTGACCCCATCTGGGCTGGAACCCGCAACGTCACCCCCAGCGCAACGAAGGCATAGAAGAGCACCACATTGAGGGCAACCGCGGTTCCAACTGCGATCAGACCTCTATACCAAATGGACGGCCGATCTTCCATCGAACACCTCCGAGAGTCGCAAAGACCCTGGACCGGGCCAATGAAACGGCAGGCTACCTAAGTCAGTCGATCCAGGTTCGGGGGGCGGTGGGATCCTCGGGCTGCTCGAGAAATCCCGCCAGGGCTGCACCCAGGAATCGGAAAGTCCACTCCTCTGCCAGAGGCCCCGTCTCGCAGAAGATGATCGGAACCGACGGGTAGCGAACCTGGATCCGGGCAAGAAGATCGGCCAGGGTCCCTCCAGCCACAAACTTGTGCCTGAAGATCGACGAGTACTTGTCCTCCACAACCACCGCAACCCTTGGATACGTGGCGAGGTCGGCCATCTGAAAGGCCAGACCACCGTCGGACAGCCCTTTGGCCAGATCCTGGAGACTCTTTCGCTCGATTAACTCCACCACTTCCCCCTCATGGACGACTCCGTAGTCGCCGACGGGGAGCGCACCTCGACTGGTTCGGGTGTGCTGCTGGGCGAACCGATAGGGATAACACTCACGGGTGTCGATCGTGATCTCCAGATCCGTCAGCCAGGATGCTCGCCGACCCGGGATGCGAACCGCCGGCTGGGACGCCTGTGTGGTTCGGGCGGTTTGCCAAAAGATCGCCTCACGCCCCCCTTTGAGCCGGGTGAAGATGAACTGGCTCCGATTCTCCTTGCCGCGCGCAAGGACCAGGTCGATCGCCACCCCCCGACGCGTGCAGCTCTTCACCTCCACCTCTTGGACGATCTCGAGCTCGTCAGACCAGAAGTCCCCCGGCCCGATGGCAGTAGACCTGGCGGTTCGGGGCCACGTGTCCCGCGCCCTCAACACCAATCCGGTGGGTTCGACCGGCAGTCGCAGCAGGAAAGGGAGGGTCGAGTCAGGGTCCGGATTGCGAGCGATCAAAAAAGGATTTGCATAAAGCGCACGATATCTTTCATGATACGTTAGTATCGCCACCTGATGCGTACCTCTCCACCACCGCTGATTCCCATCCTGCGGAGCAGGATTCAGGCAGAACTTTTGGCGATTGTCCTCGGAGACCCCACCACTGAATGGTCGCTCACCGAACTCGCTCATGCGGTGAGTTCGTCAGCCGCCACGATAGGTCGAGAGGTGGAGAGAGCCGCTCAAGCCGGCCTCGTCAAGCTGAAAGAAGTGGGTCGCTCCAAACTGGTATCGGCAGAGACGTCAAGTGAGTACTTCGAGCCTCTGGCACGGCTCCTCCTATTGAGCTTCGGTCCGAAGCAACGATTGTCTGACCAGCTTTCCGGGATGCCTGGTGTTGAAGAGGCCTTTCTGATTGGCTCCTGGGCGGAGAGGTACCTCGACAACGAAGGACCGGCACCCAAAGATGTTGATGTGCTTGTAATAGGCAGTCCGAATCGATCCGACGTTTACGCGGCCATCGAGGCGCTCGAGTCAGAGCTGGGACGTCCGATCCAGGTGACTTTCCGAACCCGAGAACAGTGGGAAGACACCTCCGACTCCTTCATCGCCACTGTTCGGTCACGAGCAATGGTGCCTTTGGTCGATGTAGGCGGCAACTCGTGACTAGTCGGAACCGTGGCGCCGACGTTATCCGTGCCCTTCTCAAGGAGGGAAACCTCGACCAGGTGGTCCCGTCGCTGGAGCTGGCCAACAGGCTGTTGAGCGAAGCCCAGGCCAATCTCGCCTCGGCGGACACCGTAAGGGCAATGGACCCGGGCGGCGCCATCCAGCTCGCATACGACGCCGCTCGCAAAGCGGCTACAAGTCTTCTTGCCGTCCAAGGCTTGAGACCCACCACGGCCGGAGGCCATGTGGCGGTGCAACGTGCGGTCTACGCCCAGTTCGTTGAGCCCTTCGGCCGATTTGGCCGCATGCGTCGCCGACGCCACCTGCAGGAGTACCCGACCGCTGACGCACCAACGGCAACTGAAGAAGATGCCACTGAGATGATCAACTTCGCTCGCGAGGCTATCGATACGGCCCGCCGCATTCTTGCTTCGGGCACGCTGAGGCCTTGGACGTGAACTGAGCCGGATCAAGTTCGGTGGTCATCGGACCGCGGTTAGGGACTGACAGTTGCTACGAGGTGGGCTCGGATTGGGGGTGGCCCGGTGGTGGGCCTCCATCCGATCAAGCGTCGCCGATGGATCGGGGACTTGGGATCAATGCGGTGTCCGAGCTCGTGGATGGCGATGTGATGGTGGAACCAACAAAGGGTTATCAGGTTTGAGGGGTCGTGGTTGCCGCCGTGGGCGCGGGGATGAATGTGGTGGATTTGGAGCCGATAGCGGCTGCAGCATCCTTCGATCGAACATTGGCCTTGATCACGGTGGAGGACCCAAGCCCGGGTGGCCGGTGGGATGGCATCGGTGAGATGGGAGACGGCAATAGGACCCTTCTCCCCGTCGGTCCAGATGACCCGGATCTTGCCATCGCAGAGGATCTCGGAGAGGGTGTTGGGGCCAACCCGCAGCCCCGAAGAGAGGGTGACTCCCGCCTCCCCGAAACTCGGGGCGGCCAAGTTGGCGTCAATGAATACTTCGGTCACCGTTACCGCTCGACCTTCCTTGCCCGGTTCCGAACTCCCCGTCAGGCTGTCGGCGCAGATCGAGGAGAGGGCATCGGCCATACCTTGCCCCTGAGACTGGTCAGGGATCGATGGAAACTCACCTGCCCGCTGTCGCAGTGCCTTTTCGACTGTCTGACCGTCGACACCGTGGAGCTGTCCCCAGACTTTGAACATCGACTCGTCCAGCGAGGGTTGAATCACCAGGTAGCGGGACTCAAACGCGGACTGCTCGTCGGAGGATGTGACTTCCCGCCTTTGTTCGACGAGGCCCCACAGCCGACCCAACGAATAGTTGTCAGCAGCCTCCAACAACACGTCTGAGGGGACATCGCAGTGGGAGAGTTTGACCAGATGCGAAGCTCGGTCCAATCCGAAGCGGCCGATCCGCAGCTGTTCGAGGATCCAAGAGTCGTCATTCTTTGCCAGTGTCCAGAGCCGGTGCGCTCCTTGAGGCGACATGTCGAGGTGGGCCGATATCCAATCCTGCATTCCCCGGTCACCGTCGGCTAGATCGACTTGAAAACGGTCCAACTCGGAGAGGATCTCAGCCTGTTCGGCCCGGGCCGAGCTGATGGACTCTTCCAGCTCTAAGAGCCTCGATTCGAGGCGGTCGACCTTGCCGTTCCACTCCCAGTCCAAATCGTACATCTGTTCGATAGTATGAACCAGGCCAGGGACAGAAACAACCCCCTTGTCGTCCCCAAAGAAGAAAATTTCGCCCCAACTCCCACCTGCCAAGCTAGACCCCCATGACCCATCCCCTTGTTGATCAACTCCGCTTCACCCGGTCCGAGTTCAAGCGCGGGCTGCGCAAGGTCTCCGAGAATGACGGCTTCAAGAGAATCGATCCGATGAACTCGATCTCGTGGATGGTCGGGCATTTGGCCTGGCAGGAGGAGCGGTACTGGCTACGGCGTGCGCAGGGAGTAATCCTCATCCCCCGACTGCACGAGGAACTCGCCTACGGGAAGCCGGCCACAACCCCGTCCATCGGCGAGATGTGGGAAGCATGGGACGAGGTCACCAAGGCAGCTGATCCCTGGCTCGACTCCCTCAATGGTGAAAGCATGGCCGCGCCTCTAGCCGAGGGTTTCTCGAGCGTTGGCACCTTCATGCTCCGCACCATCTATCACTACTGGTACCACTTGGGTGAGGGTCTGGCGGTGAGGCAACAACTCGGCCATGAGGGCCTGCCCGACTTCGTCGGCGACATCGATGGCAAGGCTCCGTGGCGATCATGACCAAGGTCGCCGGCTTCCACAAACTGCGGGAATGATCTGGAAGGTCCAGACGACGACCTCCCGCATCGCGGCTTAGGCACTAGCGGACTGATTACGCTGGCCCAGTGGATCGAGGTGGGGAACCGGACCTTTTATCGCTGGTAGCCGTCGCTGGAATGGCCGTGCCCGTCGACGCTGCGGCAGCCGCATTGAGCGCCACCCCCCAACAGATCATTTCGATCGGAACCAGCCTCGTCAACGCCGGCCAGTTGCAAGAGACTCCGGCCGGCTATCAACTAGCGACCGGGGTCACCCCCGAAGTAACCCCGACAGTTGCGACTTACCTGGCGGGTCATCTCGCCGATGCCATGGCCGCAGCCCAGGCCGACCCCCGCCAGATCGGCCGGCTTCTGGTGGCGGCCGGCCGGTACGCCGGGGCCTGGCGGGTGCTATCCGAGGCGGCCCTCGATGAATCTTCCAGGTATAGCGACTCCGAGCAGATAGATCTGTTGCAGACTGCCTTCGGCGCTCTCGCCGAGGCGAAGCTCGATGGTGGCGAATCTGAGGGGCGGCTTCGTTTGCGTTTGGCCCGTCTGTACCGCAATCGCGGTCAGACCGCAGCCGCCCGCACCTCGTTGGAAATTGCGATCCCTCGACTCTCCGGCGAGGACCTGGTTGATGCTCTCGGATTTGCTGCCGCGGTGGAGGACGACCTCCAACACCCCCAGGAGGCCGAAAGATGGGTTTCATTGGCGGAGCTGGCCGCCACCCGGGCCAATTCTCCCGCCAAGCTCGGTTCGCTGTTGACTTTTCACGGACGGGAACTCTCCAGGCTCGGGTTCGCCGAGGAGGCGACCGCCACCGTTGCCAAGGGGCAAGCGCTGCTCGAAATACACGGCACCGAGACCCAGCGTTTCTATGGGCGGCTCAACCAGGCGTGGATCGATCTCGATCAGGGCCAGATGCGCAGCGCCGAGATTGGCTTTGCTCGGTTGCGAGAAGAAGCGGCAACCAAAGAGGGTGAGGCGTCTCAGGCAGACAAAGAAGCGTATTGGGCAAGGGCACTGTTCGGCATAGGACGCCCCGTCGAGGCGCTGGAAGCCATCGAACGGGCCCAAGAATTGGCGGCCAAGGTCGGGGCCTTTGCTCCGGTGTTCATCTCGCACCTGGCTGCTGCCGAAGGCGGGCTTCTGTTCGAACAGTGGGAAGTTGCCCTTGAGGCCTCCGACCGAGCATTGGAAACAGCCTTGTCGTCGCTTCCTTCATGGGAAAACGTGTGTCGCTACCTGCGGGCGCGAGCTCTTGCCGGCAGGGGCTCGGTTGAGGAAGCCAGAGCAGAGGTGGAAGCCGCCCTGGCGGCCACCCCCACAGGGAGCAACGGACTGAGATGGAGACTGCGACTCGAGGAACTCCAGCTAGAGCTCTCCGACACCTGGCCTCAGTCCCGAGCCGAAGATCTGACCGACCTCCTTCTCCAAAGCCGCTGGCTGGGTGCCGCCGCCGATCTGATGACGGTGCGAGCGAAACGAGAGGAGAGCTCCGACCTGGGGGCCGAGGCCGCCGCCCTGGCGATGCAGCTCGGCAATCCGGTCCAAGCGGCGAAGGCCATCACCGCCAGCAAGCTTTGGCAGGATTCGATCGCCCGCCCGGTCGCATCTGCCATGCGGTCGGTGGTTGGTCACCTGCCTGAGGACTGGTCGCTGACCTTCCTTGACAACCCCCCCGCCCAGACTGCCCTCACCACCGAGACCGAAGTGGGTGAAGAGGAAGTAGCGCTTCTACGGGAGCGAATCGATCAGGCGCTTTCTGCGGCCGGACTGTCCGGCGAGATGGTGCTCAGCCCTGCCCAACGCCGGTCAGCTGGTCTGGTTCGAAGGCGCCCGATTCGTCGGCGGCGAGGGCCCCTGGCTTTGGCAGGCACCGCCGCGGCGATGGCAGTCATAGCAGTGGGAGCGGCTCTGGCAGTGGTGAATCTCACCACTGAGCCGACTACAACCACACGGGCCACGACGACCACCACCACAGTGCTTGCGATAGAAGACACCCCAATCGCACCTCCGGAAAACCGTATCGCCGGAACCGCCATATTCCGCGGAGACACGGGTAGATCCGGCATAGGCAGTGGCGGGTTCCGTGATTTGCAGGGGTTCTACTGGAGAGACACTCCAGGAGGAGACTTTACGACCTCCGGTGCCGCCTTTGGGCCGTGGGTGTTTCTGACCACCGACGAAAACGTGATCTATGGATTGGAACAGAACGGTGGCCGGCACAATCTCACCATCACTACAGACGCCAGAGTTACCGGGGCGCTGGCTATCGCGAGGTCAACCTCAAGTGAGGATGACGCCTCTTTGGTTTTCGCCACTGCCGACGGCGTTGTGCATTCCTACAACGCCCTTCGCAACGCCCCTGAAAGGTGGTTCTATTCGACCGATGCCAGCGTGGTGGCGCCACTACTCGCAGAAGATGACAAGGTAATCGTGGCCTCCACTGACGGTTATCTTCAGGCTCTCTCGTTGGCGGGCGACCCAGTTTGGCGGTATCCCCTTGAGGAGTCGGCCGGGGAGTTCCGCACTGCCACCGCGTATCACGACGGCATCGTCTACGCCGTCAGTCGCGAAGGAGCCCTACACCTGGTGCGCATCGCCACCGGCGAGGCGGTCTGTGCAAGCCCAATAGGGCTAATCGGCAGAGTGGAGACCCATCCGGTCATTTCGAACGGGGTCGTTTACGTCGGCCTGGAGTCGGGCTCGTTCCACGCCTTCGCAGCAGGGGAGTGCTTTGGCCTGGCCGCCGCCGGTTACAAGAGCATGTACCCCAGCGACGTACCCGTGCGGCTGAGTCCTGCAGTGACGGCCGACACGATGTACATGCTCGAGAACCGTCGGTTGCTAGCACTCCCGCTTGATGCTTCCTCTTCAGGTGACTTTGCATGGGTGCCCTATGACGCCCTCGCCGACATCACCACTCCACCTGTTTTCGCGGACGGCGTGGTCTACCTGGGTGATCAGAGCGGCGTTGTTCACGCCATCGATGCTGCCACGGGGACGGGATTGTGGTCATTCGACACCGGCTCGGGGATCCGAGGAGAGCCGATAGTGGTACCAGGGGCCGTTTTCGTAACCACCTCCGCAGGAGAGGTCATCGCTATCGCCGGCGAATAGAAGATGAGGCGGATCCAGGTCGGATGGGTAGCTATTTGACGAGGGGTCCCTGCCGGGCCGCCCACTCGATCAGCCGGCGCAAGGTGTCATCCGCAGGGGTGTATTGGATCCCCAGTTCGCGGTGTGCCCGACCGCCGTCGTAGCGGTGTCCGTGTCGCAACGTTCTAACCATCTCGGGACAGATCGGCGCCTTGCGCCCAGCGACTCGAAAAGGTACTGAGACCAGAGCCGCGGCTGCCATAACGATCGGACCAGGCAGATAGCGGGTCCGCAGGGGCCGTCCCACCACCTCTCCGAGCAGAGCAAACGCCTCCCGCATCGTGAGCGAGAAAGAGTTGAGAATGTAACGGCGACCCTTGACGCCACGTTCCGCGGCGAGGAGGTGCCCGCGAGCACAGTCGTCGATGTCGACGATCGACAGCCTCGTATCCACCAGGAAGGGAAGGCGGTCGTTGACAGCGTCGAGGATGAGCTTTCCTGTACCGCTCGCCCGGCCCGGACCCTGCACCGAGGACGGGTTAAGGATCACAAAGTCAAGATCGCTCCCCTCCGCCATGACCACCTGTTCAGCCAGATATTTAGATCGCTCGTAGTTGGAATTGAAAGAGCCTCGATGAACGGTGTCCTCGGTGCCGACCGAGCCCCGCGGCTCACCGATCGTCGCCGCCGAAGAGGTGTAGACGAGGCGGCGGACACCCGCCGCCCGGCAGGCCCGGACCATGTTGCGGGTTCCGTCAACGTTGACGGCCATCATCTTGCTCGGATCAGAATCACACATTCGATTGACACCGGCGACATGAAAAATCAGGTCGGCACCCGTACATGCCGCCAGCAGCGACGCGTAGTCGAGAATGTCCCCCTTCACCGGTTCCACTCCAGGTGGCAACGCTCGCCCGGGTCGGACCAGGGCCCTGAGATCGTGACCCGCATCGATCAGATGCCGCATTACCGCGCCACCTACTACGCCTGTGGCGCCGGTGACGAGGGTCGTCACGCCGGCGACTTGGCCCTGGTGTTGGCAACGATTTTCGAAAAGGCCCCGAAATAGCCCCAGGCCGAGGCGATGGTGACGATCACGGCGATCCACATGACCCATTGATCGAGGTACAAGGGTCCCCACGGCTCGGGGAGGCGCATATATGCGAGGCCGATGGCAACATATTGGGCGGTGGCCTTGATCTTCCCCCAGGTCGAGGGTTTCACGATCCCCCCGCCGATCGCCACCAACCCTCGTAGGCCCATGACCAGGAACTCTCTCATCATGATGACCAGCGCCGCCCAGATCGAGACCCGTCCGATCGAGGTGAGGGCGAGCAAAGCGCCGGTTACCAGCAACTTGTCGGCCGTGGTGTCGAGAAACGCACCCAGAACCGACTCGACGTGCCAGCGGCGTGCAAGGTAACCGTCAAGGAAATCGGTGAGAGCAGCAACCGCAAAGAGGGCGGCGGCCCATCCCAATGCATGTTGGAACTGTTCTTGGGAACGGGTGAGGGCCATGATGATCGGGACTACCAACACCCGGCCCATGGCCAGCCAGTCTGGGAACGAGATGGGAAAAGCTCCTTGGCTAACCGGGGCGATGATAACCCTGGAGGGGGCTCAGACATGGCGGCCTAACCTCAGTTCATGGCCTGGAGCCGCTCCGGACATCTCGCCATGCTGGAGGCTGAAGACCTGTTCGATGTGGTCGTGGTGGGCGGCGGTATTACCGGCTGCGGAATCGCCCTCGATCTCTCTGCTCGCGGGCTACGGGTGGCGGTGGTAGAGCAAACCGATTTCGCCGCCGGAACCTCGAGTCGATCGACCAAGCTCTTCCACGGTGGTATCCGATACCTTCCACAGTTCGAGTTCAAGCTGATCGCCGAGGGGCTCCGAGAGCAACAGGTCTTGTCCCAAATCGCCGACTACCTGTTCCACCCCCTCGAGTTCGTCATCCCTCTCTTCCGCCAATACGGCATCGCCGACGCACCGCATTGGGCGGCGCGAGGGCGTCGAGCATCTGCGGCCCTGCGAGTGGGTTTGATCCTCTACGACCTCTTGGGTGGTCGCAACCGACCGGGCGCCAAGCCTCGGCGGATCCATCCCGAGGAGGTGCTTGCACTCGTGCCGCGTCTGCGTCCGGAGGGGCTCCGGGTCGGCTTCGTGTATTCAGACGCTCAGACCGACGACGCCCGCCTGGTGTTGGCTGTGATCCGCACCGCCGTCGAGCGTTACCGAACGGTGGCGGTCGCCGAATTGCGAGCCGAGCAACTGGTTGAGGAACCGTGGGGATACTCGGTTATCTGCACCGATGCCCTCGACGGGCAGAAAGTCAGGATTCGCGCCAGGACCGTGGTTTCAGCCACAGGGGCGTTTCGACCTCCGACCCTTGCCGGCGCTCGCCCGCTCGAGATCGTGGCGTCCAAAGGCGTCCACCTCATAGTCCCCAAGGAATTACTTGGCATCTCTGACCGGGCGTTGGTGCTGCCTGAGACAGAGGACGATCGTGTCCTCTACATCATTCCCTGGCTGGGCCATGCCCTCATCGGTACGACCGACACTCCCTACACCGGTAATCCTCGACACCCCGTGACCACCGACAACGACGTGGCATACCTGGTCAAGCATGTCCGGCGCTATCTCGACGTCGGTGACTTCACTCCGCTCTCTACCTTTGCTGGGCTGCGGGCATTGGCGGACACTGGAGAGGCAACCACATCGCAGGCTTCACGAGAGCATGTGATCGCCCAACCGAGCCCCGGCTATGTTCAGGTTGCGGGGGGCAAGCTGACGACCTACCGCCGCATCAGTGCCGAGGCGGCTGCGGCCGTCACCCGTCACCTGGGACTCAGGGGCAAGAGCCCCACCGAGCAGATTCCTCTGGTCGGGGCAGGTGGTGATCTGACGGCAGTCCGCCAGAGGTTGTCGGTGGCCGGTTTCCCCATGGAGGCATCGTCGGCTGCCATGGGTCGCTACGGAGCCGATGCCAGCCGCTTGGTCGAGATCGCTGCAGACAGTCCAGAACTCTTGTCCACCCTGAGCGACGGACAGACGACGATGGCAGAGGTCGTCCATGCGGTGAGGTTCGAGTCGGCATCGTCCGTTTCTGACTTCACCCTCCGCCGCACACGGCTGGCCTTTCTCACCACCGACCATGGACGCAAGGACCAGGAAAAGATCGCCGGGTTGATGGCCGACGAACTCGGCTGGACCCCGGACGAGACAGCCCGACAGGTCAGTGCCCACGAAGCCGAGCTGACGGCAGAAGGGCTATAACGGTCTCAGACCCAGTTGAGGGTGCGCTCTACTGCCTGGCGCCAGCGGGCGTTGAGCCATTCTCGAAGATCGGGCTTCATCGACGGGACGAAGCGGCGGTCCTCGGCCCAGTTCGCCCGAAGTTCGTCGACAGACCCCCATACGCCCTCCGCTAGCCCGGCCGCATAGGCGGCACCCAGGGCCGTGGTTTCCGCTACGACGGGCCGGATGACCGGCACTCCCAGGAGATCCGCCTGAAATTGCATAAGCAAGTCGTTGGCCACCATCCCGCCATCGACCCTCAGCTCGGAAAGGTCTGCCCCCGAGTCCGCCCGCATCGCATCCAGAACCTCTTTCGTCTGAAACGCCGTCGCCTCCAGGGCCGCCCTGGCAATGTGGCCCTTGGTAGCGAACCTGGTCAAACCCACGATCACGCCACGAGCGTCGGACCTCCAATGCGGAGCAAACAGCCCCGAGAAGGCCGGGACGAAATAGACATCGCCGTTGTCTTCCACCGACGCTGCCAACTCTTCGACCTCGGGGGCCGAGTGGATCAGGCCCAGGTTGTCACGCAGCCATTGGATGAGGGACCCGGTGACGGCGATGGAGCCCTCCAGTGCATAGACGGCCGGCTGCTCGCCGATCCGATAACCCACCGTCGTCAACAGACCGCTGTTGGAAACCACGGGGATCGTGCCCGTATTCATCAACATGAAGCATCCGGTCCCATAGGTGTTCTTGA
>Ga0214472_10004207_pt1 | contig 15172 bp, 14 predicted proteins | sample RVTome_6_FD_207662 | JGI IMG/M metagenome (GOLD analysis project Ga0214472, IMG submission 207662) | Soil microbial communities from uranium-contaminated site in the Upper Colorado River Basin, Wyoming, United States - RVT140D175 | ecosystem: Environmental > Terrestrial > Soil > Contaminated >...
TGGTATTCCTGCCACATGGTTATGACGGCCAGGGTCCGGAACATTCTTCCGGGAGACTCGAACGTTATCTGCAACTCTGCGCAGAAGAAAACATGCAGGTATGTGTGCCAAGCACGGCGGGACAGATGTATCATATGTTGCGTCGACAGATCATGAGACCTTACCGCAAACCGCTAATTGTGATGAGTCCGAAGAGTTTGCTCCGCCACAAACTTTCTACTACACCCATAGAAGACATACTCAGTGGCCGCTTCCAGACGGTCATTGATGAAATTGATCAAATTGATAAAAAAGCTGTGACCCGTTTGCTCTTCTGCTGCGGCAAGGTGTATTACGATCTGCTGGAAGCACGCCGGGAAAACAATATCCAGAACATCGCCATCGCCCGCATTGAACAATTGTTCCCCTTCCCCAAAGATGCGGTCATGCGCGTTATCAGCCAGTATGAAAATCTGAAAGAGATCGTCTGGGTACAGGAAGAACCCAAAAACCAGGGCAGCTGGTATTACATGCAGTCACGCGGCACGATGATCGGCTGCATCAACGAACACCATACCTTCGGTTATGCCGGGCGTTTCTATTCTGCTTCACCTGCTGTCGGTTATATGTCCAAACATCTGGAACAACAACGGCAACTGGTTGCCGATGCCCTGCAACTCGATAAACTGGAAGTGACTCACAAAAAGAACGTGATCCATGGTTGAAATGAAAGATTATCTGCATAATCATTCAATGAGTATCACACAGATTTGAGGAGAAGATTGTGGCCATCGAAGTAAAAGTACCCGTACTCGCAGAATCAGTCGCTGAAGCCAGTTTGCTGAAATGGCACAAAAAGGTGGGTGATAAAGTCAGCCGTGGTGACAGCCTGATCGATATCGAGACAGACAAAGTCACACTCGAAGTGGCAGCACCGAATGACGGGATTCTCAGTGAAATACTGAAACAGGATGGTGAGGAAGTTAAAAGCAATGAAGTCATTGCCCGGATAGAAACTGAGGCCTCTGCTGCGAAAATATCCGCACCTCCACCGGCAGAAAAACCTGCTGATAAACCTGAACATAAGCCTGCGCAAAAACCCGAGCAACAAAACCTGATAGAACCTGTACCGAAAAAAGATGAACCGAAACTCAGTCCTGCAGTACGCAATCTGTTGCATGAACATAATATTGATCCGAAAGCAGTCAAAACAGACGGTGATCGTGTCACCAAGGAAGATGTGCTGAAACATATCGGGCAGACTGTGCCTGCAGAAGTTCAGAAAAAAGAACCTGAGCCGACGCCCGCACCGAAACCGGCACCAGTTACAGAATCAAAACCTGCTCCAACTGCTCCTGTTGCAGAAGTCAAAACCGAACCGAAACCAGAACCTGCTCCAGTGAGTGCAGCACAGCCTGCAACACCTGCTCCATCAGTTAAAACTGATGTCCGCCCGGAACAACGCACACCCATGACACGTTTGCGCAAACGTGTAGCAGAACGTTTGCTGAGTGCGCAACATGAGAATGCAATCCTGACTACATTCAACGAAGTGAACATGCAACCCGTGATCGAACTGCGCAATCGTTATAAAGACGAATTTGAAAAAGCACACGGTGTAAAACTGGGGTTCATGTCTTTCTTCACCAAGGCTGCTGTTGAAGCACTGAAGAAATTTCCTGTTATTAATGCCTCGGTTGATGGAGATGATATTATTTATCACGGTTATTTTGATATCGGTATTGCTGTCAGTTCACCGCGTGGTCTGGTAGTACCTATCGTTCGCGATGCAGATACCATGTCATTGGCTGCAATTGAAACGAAGATCAGGGAACTTGGAGAAAAGTCCCGTGATTCAAAACTGACCATGGATGAACTCACCGGCGGCACATTTACCATTACCAATGGCGGCGTTTTCGGATCAATGCTCTCCACGCCAATCATCAACCCTCCACAAAGTGCCATCCTCGGTATGCACAAGATGCAGGACCGTCCGGTGGCGGAGAATGGCCAGGTGGTAATCCGGCCGATAATGTATCTCGCACTTTCTTACGATCACCGCATCATTGATGGCCGCGAAGCCGTGCAATTCCTGGTGGCTATCAAGGAGCAGATTGAAGACCCCACACGTCTGCTGTTACAGGTATAGGAAATAACTCATGCAGAATTTTGACGTTGTAGTGATTGGCGCAGGTCCTGGCGGTTATGTTGCCGCCATTCGTTGCGCTCAACTCGGATTGTCCACTGCCTGTGTGGAAAGCTGGATCAATGAACAGGGTAAACCTGCGCTGGGCGGAACCTGTCTCAATGTCGGTTGCATCCCATCAAAAGCCTTGCTGGATTCTTCCCATCAATATGCACATATCAAACACGAAGCAGGTGAACACGGGATAACCGTCAGTGGTGTAAGTATTGATGTGAACAAAATGGTCGCTCGCAAGGCCAGGGTTGTAACGACTTTAACAACGGGAATTGCCGGATTGTTTCGCAAAAACAAGGTGGAATGGCTGCAAGGGCATGGCTGCCTTTTACCTGGTAATCATATTGAAATCACACCGGTTGGCACCGAAAACACTGAAAAATTTGTTGTCTCGGCAACACACATTATTATCGCAACCGGATCAGTGCCTGCGAAGATCCCGCCTGCCCCTGTCGATCAGGACAAGATTGTGGATTCCACCGGCGCACTTAATTTTAATCAGGCACCTCGTACTTTGGGTGTGATCGGTGCCGGTGTGATCGGACTTGAACTTGGCAGTGTCTGGAAACGTCTGGGTTCGGAAGTCATTATTCTGGAAGCGCTGGATGAATTTCTGCCTGCGTGCGATCGCCAGATTGCCAACGAGGCCTGGAAGATATTACAGAAGCAGGGTCTGGACATCCGGATGGGTGCGAAAGTCACCGGCAGTGGCACAAACAATCAACAAGTTATCGTGACTTATGAAGACAAGGACGGCAAACACCAAATCAATGTCGATAAACTCATCGTGGCAGTCGGGCGTAAACCGAATACCCAGGGACTGGGCGCAAAAGAAGCCGGGCTGAACATGGATGAACGCGGATTCATTATCGTTGATGATCATTGCCAAACCAATCTGCCGAATGTTTATGCGGTTGGTGATGTTGTGCGCGGCCCCATGCTCGCACACAAGGCATCGGAAGAAGGTGTTGCCGTTGCAGAACGTATCGCCGGAAAAGCATCGCATATGAATTACGAAGTGATTCCCTGGGTCATTTATACCTGGCCTGAAATTGCGTGGGTGGGAAAAACGGAACAAGAATTAAAAGATGCGGGTATTGAATATCGCACTGGTGCATTCCCGTTTCTTGCCAGTGGTCGTGGCCGTGCCATGGGTGAAACTGGCGGCCTGATAAAAATTCTTGGCGATGCAAAAACCGATCGCATACTGGGTGTGCATATTATCGGACCCAATGCATCGGAACTGATTGCCGAAGCAGTACTCGCCATGGAATTCGACGGCAGCACGGAAGATATCGCAAGAACCATTCATGCTCACCCCACCCTCGCCGAAGCCATGCACGAAGCCGCCCTCGCAGTTGATGGAAGGCCGATACATATCTGAAACCTGATCACTGAGAGCACGGAGCACACAGAGTAAAAATGGGGAAATTAATCGGTTTTTTATTTTTTGTTGGAGGATATTTTTTAGTGAGATATTTTCTGTATGAGTCCGATTATTTTCTTTATATTGGTCTACCAATACTAATTATCGCTTTTATATTATTTATCCTTGAATTAAGAAAAATATAACTTTCTCGACAAAACAAATTTTTATTACGTTAGTATTTTTAACATCCCCTTATGACTTGCCGAAATGAAAAGCTGTTTTAAGGGAATCTGCGCAGGAAGCGCAGATGAGCGGCTCCACGACAGGGATGTTGTGTAGGCGCGTACCTGTTAAAAACAGATTTTCATTGAGGGCAGCCCGCAGGGCCAAGTCATCGGGGCATGTACGAAAAAGGACATCGGTAACAAAAAAGTGCAGGGACACAGGTTACACTTTAATGCTCCAATACTTGATATTCTGACCGGCCATGTTCCTGATATCAAACTGACCTAAACACACTGGTTCATAATAAATCTTCCAGATCCCATCATCGACCTCATCCATCCCCACCCATTCATCATGTAACAGATGGGACACATACACCAGACCATTATGCCAATACACTCCACCGCAATGAGTGACTCTCCTGACATCGTAATATTCCGGATATTCCAGCTCGGGCAGTTTATCCGGCCAGAGCCTCGGTGATGATTGATAACAGGATGCCGGTGTCTTTTGTTGTAAGGCTTCATGCGGTCGTTCATGGTTATACCGGTGTCGAAACAAGTTGAATCGCTGCTGTTGCAGCTTCATGGATGGCGCAGGCGGTTGCGTCGTCTCTTGCTTTAACGTACGGTGCATGCGCTCATGCCGTCCATTTTGTTGTGGCTGACCCGCTGCTATACGTTCCGGCATGATGCCTAATCGTATCCACCACAGCGACAGACGGGATAAACCGGCCGTGGCTTTACTTGCAAATGGAGTACCGTTATCTGAACGGATACGCCGTGGCAAACCATACTCTTTGAATAAATGTGTGAACACATGCTGTGTGCCCAGGGTTTTAACACCGGTCAAGCTCTGACAACCAATGAGATAACGGCTGTGATGGTCCATCACCGTCAACGGATAACACCAACGGCCATTGGCAAGTTTAAACTGGCCTTTGAAATCAACACTCCAGCATTCATTGGGTTCATGCACGGGCGCAAACGGTTCGGCATAGGGGGAGACCCGACGTTTCCGGGGTTGCTTTTTAATCAGTCCCGCCTGTTTAAGCACCTTATGAATGGTCGTCTGTGAGGGTGTCACTTCATTCGGGTGACGTTGTTGCAGTAACTGTTGAATCTTTTTGGGACCCGGTCTCGAATGGCCCTGGGTACGTAATTCAATGATGGCTTGCTGAAGTCGATACGGTGTTTGATGAGGGCATTGATGCGGGCGACGGCTGTGTTCCTCCAGTCCCTCTATCCCTTGTTCATCATAACGCGCTACCCATTTGTAACCGGTCTTGCGACTGATCCCGTAGCGTGTGCACAAGCTACTGAAATTGGATGTGCCTCGTAGATAATCGGCAATAAACAATACTTTTTGTTCCATCGGCTTCAGTTCTCTCCACGGCATGGCTATCTCCTTCTGGTTGATAGCCATAGGTTAATCAACTGTTACCTATGTACCTGTATTAATCTGTTACCGATGTGGGTGTATCGTACCGCAGCCTTTCTTTTGGTTACTTTTCTTTGGCTGCGCAAAGAAAAGTAACCGCCAACAGGCGGAACGGAAAAAAATACACTTCCCTGTGTACAAAAAATCAGCAAAAACTACCTAATAGAGGAGGAGGTTTTTCACTGATATAAGGAGGTAATCATTTCAGAATGAGGAACCCCTGAGTGATCAGGGGTCCATTGACAACAATTAATTCCAGCTCTGCAGTTTGATTTTCCAGGAACCGTCCTTCTGGCGTTCCAGCACGTTGGACATGTTCCCTTTAAACTCGAAGACGTTGCCGTCTGCAGCATTACGGGTAGCTTCCCAAAGTGCTGTCTGGTAAGCCTGGTCACCATCAATGCGCAGATCGATAGTCTGGATTGCATAAGCATCGATGCCGACTTCGCGCAAACTATCCCAGTAATTCTTGATGGAATTACTATCGGACAATATCTCGCTGCTCGGCGGCATCATGACTGCATCGTCTGCATACATACTGGCCATTTGAGTGGTATCACCTTTGTTTACTGCGACACCCCAGTTGCTGTTCAGGGCGCTGATCGCAGAGGAATCATCTGCCTGTGCACTGACCAGTCCTGACATCGTTACTGCAATAACAAACATGATTTTGTTAAGCATTTTCATAATTAATACCTCAAATCTTTAAAAGTTTGTGCACGACCTCCAAGTGTTAAACCTGAGAATTTGTGCGATGCAGTAAATATAGATATGATAGTATTTATTTACAATATTCTATTTATTGATACATTGTTTCTTATTATGAAACTGTTGAGGTTTGCATGGATAAACTAACCAGCATGAAAGTATTTGCTTCAATTGCCCATCTGGGCAGTTTTTCTGCTGCCGCTGAGGAACTTGGAATATCCCGGGCCATGGCCTCCAAGTATCTGAGTTTTCTGGAGGACGATTTGAATGTCCGGCTCCTGAACCGGACTACCCGCCAGATAAACCTGACTGAAGTGGGTAGTCACTACCTGGAGAGGATCAACAACATTCTGGACGAAATTGAGGATACCGAGCAGGCTGTGACTCAATTGCAGACCGAGCCTCGCGGTACGCTGAAAATCATGACCCCACCCTCGTTTGGGTCGTTTCACCTTGCCCGGGCTTTAGGTATTTACAAGGAACGTTATCCTGAAGTGGTCATTGAAATGATCCTGACAGACCGGGCGCCGGATTTGTTTGAAGAAAGCCTGGATCTGGCCATCTGGATTGGAGAGCTGGAGGAATCAAACCTGATTGCGAGAAAACTGGCTACCACACGTAGCGTGGTGTGCGGTTCACCCGAATATTTAAAGCGTAAGGGCATACCCCAGACCCCGGCTGAACTTGAACAGCATAATTGCCTTACCTTCTCGACCCGCACACCATTTTCCGACTGGAAATGCATGCTGAATGGAAAGCTCACTACCCTGCACCCGACTGGTACTTTCAGGGCCAATTCCGCTGATCCATTGCGGATAGCGGCGATCAATGATTGCGGACTGGTACAACTACCTTCTTACATTGTCGGTCTGGATATCCAGACCGGACGTTTGCAGCCTGTACTGGAGGATTTTGAGCAGGAGCCTTTGGTTATTAATGTTGTTTATATCCATCGCCGCCACCTTTCTACCAAAGCACGGACCTTTGTTGATTTTATGTGCGGATTGTTTCAACCCAGTCCATACTGGGAAAAATGGATCCCGGAAGACTAAACTTTCATTAATAAATACAGCCGTATACAGGACAAAAACAGGCTGGATAACTGTATGCTGGAGTCACCGGAAAGTTTCTGTTAACATCCTTTTAAAATTTGTGCAGTGCAACGTAAAACTAAAAAATGCTGAGCCTCGATGATTCGGGGAGGAGAAAATTTATGTCTGACAATGTAGTTATTGTGGCTGCCGGCCGAACTCCGGTAGGTAGTTTTGGCGGATCACTCGCTGATATTCCCGCCTCTCAACTGGGTGCGAAAGTCATCACCGGTCTGCTGAAAAAGACCGGTATCAAACCTGAACAAATCGACGAGGTCATTCTGGGACAGGTATTGACTGCTGGTGTAGGTATGAATCCGGCCCGTCAGGCGGCTATTTATGCCGGTTTACCTGAATCCGTCCCCTGTATGACCATTAATAAAGTGTGCGGCTCCGGCCTCAAGGCTGTTGCACTCGCTGCACAGGCCATACGTGCCGGAGATGCAGATGTTGTCATTGCAGGTGGTCAGGAAAATATGAGTCTGACCCCGCATATATTACCGAAATCCCGCAACGGACAGAAAATGGGTGACTGGGCGCTGAAGGACCATATGATTAATGAAGGTCTGACGGATGTATTCAATAACTATCACATGGGCATTACTGCTGAAAACATCGTCAAGAAATACGGCTTTACCCGTGAAGCCCAGGATCAATTCTCAGCTGCTTCCCAGCAAAAAACCGAAGCTGCACAGAAAGCCGGGAAATTTGATGATGAAATCATTCCGGTTGAAATCCCGCAACGTAAAGGTGATCCGGTCATCTTTTCCAAAGATGAATTTCCACGCGCAGGCACCACTGCCGAATCTCTTGGCAAACTGAAACCCGCATTTGACAAGGCTGGTTCTGTTACTGCAGGTAATGCTTCAGGGATTAATGACGGTGCAGCCATCGTAATCGTGATGAGTGAAAAGAAAGCCAAGGAACTTGGACTGACTCCGCTGGCTACGATCAAGGCTTACGCAAGCGCAGGGGTTGATCCACAGATTATGGGTACAGGACCAATACCTGCCACACAACGTTGCCTAAAAAAGGCAGGCTGGAACGTTAAGGACCTGGATCTGGTTGAAGCCAATGAAGCCTTTGCTGCCCAGGCAATGTCTGTTGACAAGGAACTCGGCTGGGATACCAGCAAGGTCAATGTCAATGGCGGCGCTATTGCAATCGGACATCCAATCGGCGCTTCCGGTTGCCGTATATTGGTAACTTTACTGCACGAAATGAAACGCCGTGACGTCAAAAAAGGCCTGGCAACTTTATGTATTGGTGGTGGTCAGGGTGTTGCATTGGCGGTAGAGAGGTAAACGGAAATGACATGCATGAAAGGAAAAATTGCTCTCGTCACTGGTGGAACCAGCGGCATAGGCGCTGCCATCTGTTTAAGACTGGCGGATGCGGGTGCAAAAGTGGCCACCAATTATCGTAATGAAGAAAAAGCCCGGAAATGGCAGGAAGAAGTCAAAGCTAAAGGCTATGACATCAAAATCTATCAGGCGGATGTGTCTGATTTTGATGCCTGTGCTGAACTGGTTAAAAAGATCAATGCCGATCTCGGACCGGTGGATATCCTGGTGAATAATGCCGGTGTCACCAAAGACGGCACCTTCCGCAAGATGAGCAAGGATCAGTGGGATACTGTAATGAAAATCAACCTGGACAGCCTGTATAACGTGACCAAACAGGTGGTAGAAGGAATGATGGAACGCGGCTGGGGCCGCATCATCAACATTTCTTCCATCAATGGTCAGAAGGGCCAGTTAGGTCAAACCAATTATTCCGCTTCCAAGGCCGGTATGCATGGTTTCACCATGGCACTTGCACAGGAGGTTGCTCGCAAGGGTGTCACGGTGAATACTGTTTCCCCCGGGTATATTGCCACCGAGATGGTGATGGCTGTTCCGGAAGATATCCGGAAACAAATCATTGCAGGCATACCGGTGGGCCGTCTGGGAACGCCTGAAGAAGTTGCCACCATGGTGGAATTTCTGGCCTCTGATGAGTCAGGATTCACTACCGGCGCGGATTTCTCCATGAACGGCGGACAGCACATGATGTAGGTACTACAATGTGTATTGTTACCTGAAATCCGGTAACGGTACAGAAATGAATATCACAAAATTTCATAATTTGAATATTTTCTAGAAGGGATAAACCTGATGAGCGCAACAAGAATCATTAAAAAATATCCGAATCGCCGGTTGTATGATACGGAAGACAGCAAATACATTACTCTGGATGATGTCAGAAAACTGGTGTTGAGTGGTGTTGATTTCATAGTCAAGGATGTCAAAACGGAAGAAGATCTGACCCGGAATATCCTGTTGCAAATTATTTCCGAACAGGAACATGGCGGTGAACCATTTTTCTCAACTGAACTCCTGACCCAGATTATCCGATCTTATGGAGATTCACTGCAGAGTATGGCGGGCAATTACATAGAAAGAAGCATGCAATTGTTTGTCGAGCAACAAAAACAGTTTCAGGAAGCCATATCATCAAATCCATTGACTGCCATGTCTGAACTCACAGACAAGAATATGAAAATGTGGCAGGAGATGCAGGAAAATTTTTTCAAGGCAGCGGGGTTAAAAGAAGATGATAAATCCAGGTAATACCAAAATTCCTGCATAAAATAATAATATTAATTTTCGGGGGTAATTTCATGAGTAAATCAGTATCTGAACTTGCATTAGAGGATGTGTTTCTGGAATTTACAGACTATATGCAGAAAACCCAGAATAATATGCTCAAGACACATAATCCCCTGGAATATGCCTTTGATTCCATTTTCAGATTATCTGAATTGGCAGGGAATGCGTTTGATCAACTTGTGCGCCATCAAAGTGATGCTTTGGATTTTTATCTGCCTACACAGACTAAATTTAAAACAGAAAAACCTTCCACTAAATTAACAGCGGCAATATCAGGACGATTTACCACAGGTTATGTTGCTGTTGTAACCGGCGGGATAGGCGGCATAGGTTCTGAAATATGCAAACGGCTTTATGCTGACGGGCATCAGGTTATAGCAACTTACATTACGTTTGAAAAAGAACTTGCAAAAACCTGGCAGTCAGAACGCGGGAAAGAAGGTTACGAGATCAATATTATTGAATGTGATGTTACTGATTTTGCGTCCTGCAAAAAAATGAATGAAAAACTGGAATCTGAATATAACAGGATTGATATCCTGGTGAATTGTGCCGGCATAACACGTGATGCCACACTCAGAAAAATGGACCCGGACAAATGGCATGCCGTACTTAATACCAATCTGGACAGTGTTTTTAACGTCACGCGGAATTTCGTCAACGGCATGATCAAACGTGGTTATGGACGCATCATTAACATATCATCCGTCAATGGCCAGAAAGGCCAGTTTGGCCAGACCAATTATTCAACGGCCAAGGCCGGTATTATTGGTTTCAGTAAAGCCCTGGCGCTGGAACTGGCTGATTGCGGTATTACCGTTAACTCGGTTTGCCCTGGTTATGTGGGCACCAGTATGGTGGAAGCCATACCTGAAGATATCAAAAACAGCATCATTGCCAAAATTCCTGTAGGACGTTTGGCAAAACCTGCTGAAGTTGCCGCCGCAGTTGCTTTCCTCGCCGATGAAAATTCCGGCTATATCACCGGCTCGGAAATATCGGTTAACGGGGGTCTCTTTACCGGTGTCTCCTGAAACTAATTAATTTAATTCCATTACTTTTCAACCGGCGGATAAAACACATTCAGTTTAGCGGCTACAATTGTATGTGTTTTATTGTTTTAGCCATCGTATATACACTAGCATTTATATATTTATCAATCAGTTAGTACCTCCTTGACAAACACCGTAGATTTCCCTATATTGCAATGCAACATTGTGCAACGCACAATCCGTTTGCAACTATAATTGAGTGAGGTGAAATATTATGAACACAGTTAATTTTGATCAGTTTAACAAGTTCGGCATGAGCACATACGAAACCCTGAAACAGCTCTACACCATTAACACAAATACTGTAGAACAGTTAGTCGAGCAGCAGCTTGCGCTTGCTTCACTGGGTGTTGAATACGCAACCAGCCAGATGAAACTGGCCAGCACTGCCAAGGGATATAAGGAAGTCATGAGCGCCCAGACTGATATGGCTGGTGATATCAGCAGCAAGATGCAGGGTATCGCACGCAATACTCTGGACATCATGAATGAATCCAGAGATGAAATCAGTGCATGGTTTGAAAAATCTGCCAAGGAAGCCGAAAAGAGCATCAAGGAAGCAGCTAAAGTTGTACCAATGACCAAGGCTGCCTGATTATCCTGAATTATTTGGTTTGACCTCCTCACGGACCCGTATCCTGGCAACAGGATACGGGTCCATTAGTTATCGCAGGTGATGACAGATGATTAATAATGACATGTCAGAGAACTGGAACAACATTGCCAAAGCTGCAATGAATTCCATCAAGGAACTCGGTAATATCAATGTAAAGGTTATCGAGAAACTCACTGAGCAACAACTTGCAGTATTGAATACCTGTCTTGAAGCCAGTCAGAAAGAAATAGACCTGGCCAGCAAAACCAGAAACCCGGATGAGATTATCAGGATGCAATCAGAATTGATTGCCGAATATAACGCGAGGTTGATGAATATACTTCAGAATACCGGTTCTATCTTGAGCAGTTGTAATTCAGATATTACAGCCTGGGCAGAAAAGAGTGTTGTGGCTACAACGACAAACACAACAAATAACCGCAAAAGTAAATAGTACAGCTCCTGAAATCAGATCTACCCTTTTTTCCTTGCGCCCGTATTATTTATCAAAGATATACGGGGGGGTTGTTTTTAACATCACGTCCTTTTATCCAGCCATTGACCGACAGTCGGTGGAATCATCTTTTGTGCCTTACCGCTGACATAGATACCAATATGACCACCCGGAAATTCCAGTTCAGTATAATCCTTGCTGCTTACACATCCTTTCAGAGCTTTGGATGAGTCTGGTGGTACCAGATGATCGGATGCAGCATAGATATTCAATATCGGCACAGTAATATTTTCCAGGTCAACTTTGTGATCACCAATATTAACCTTGCCCTTGACCAGTCCGTTGCCCTGATAAAATAGTTTGGTAAATTCTCTGAACGCCTCACCAACCTGGTCAGGACTGTCAAAGATCCATTTTTCCATGCGCATAAAATTCTTTGCCTGTTCCTTGTCATCCAGAAGATTAACCAGGTCCATATATTTTTGACCCACCAGCCGGAATGGCTTGAGTGAGAGGTATGTCATGTTCAGGAGTTCACCGGGAATATTACCCATCGTATCTACCAGCAAATCAACATCAACATTCCTGACCATCTTGCTTAAGAGATCGTCCTTTGTGTGAAAATCGACAGGAGTTACTGTTGTGATGAGATTCTTTACCTTGTCCTGATGCAACGCTGTGTAACACAGACTGAAAGTGCCGCCCTGGCAAATACCGAGAATATTGATTTTTTTCAGTTTGTGTTCTTTACAAATCACATCAACACAACGATCAATATACCCATTGATGTAATCGTCCAGTGTCAAATAACGGTCTGCACTGTCCGGGTAACCCCAATCAATGAGGTACACATCCAGTCCTGCATTAAGCAGTCCCTGAATCATGGAACGGCCATCCTGCAAATCCGCCATGTAGGGGCGATTTACCAGTGCATATACGATCAGTAATGGAACAGGGTTAGGCTTTTTGACATGTGGTTCAAACCGGTAAAGCACCATCTTGTCTTCCTGGTAAACCGGGGTTTTCTTCGACACACCAACTTCGATATCGCCGATTTCTGCCAGTGTATTGATACCCTGTGCAAGTTTTGCATTGAACTGGTTTACTTCATGAAGAATTTCATCAGGTCTCATTTGAAAAGGGATCACGTCAGACGCTCCTTGGTATTAAATCTTGATTACTATCATGTTGTCTTTTCTGGCAGTGGTTCTTTTGCCTGCTGTCTTCCCTGATTTGTTTTTGGCAACTGCTTTTTTAAGTGCGTTCCTGTGTCCGTTTTTCTTGCCAGCTTTATGTTTATCTGTCGCTTTTTCCTTTGCCTTGATAGCCAGTTCAGCCGACTTTCTGTTGATATCCTTGCCGTTGCCATTCATCGCTCTTTTCAATGCGGTAACGTCATCCTGTAATTGATCAATTTTTCTTACCGTGTCCTTGCTTTCACGATGCATGTCCTGATGACGTTTCAACAAGGTATTCATTCCACGGCGGGTAGGCATATTCAAAGCGCCAAGCATTTCATCAACAATATTGCGGCCATGGTGTTTCACAGCCATCAATGCATTGGTCAGGCGCCCATATAAATCTGAGAAATCTTTTGTATAGGTAAATTCGGCATAGGCCTCCTCACCACAATCCACCAGCAAGTCATAAATTTCCCGCAGACTGTGTATCTCCTTGCCCTCTTCCGCCATACGTATAATTTTATCACGCATGGTATCCAAGGCTTTCAGGCTGACATTGGCCATTGCATGATTATATTCCATGCTGACTTTTTGATAATTATTCCAGAGGCGTATTCCTTCCTGTATCTGTTCCTGTGATTCACGGGTATATCCGACACCGGGGATAGATAAAAACTTGTCGGTAACTTTTTGCAGTTTTTCAGGTTTCAGATCTTCCAGAAAATCACCGGGCAAAACAGACGCAGAAGAAAAAGCCCTTTGTAAATTATCAATTGGCAACATCTGCCATGCGCCGAACATGCCACCTACGCCTTCTTTGGCATCTCCCTGGGCATGCACAAATATTTTTTTCAGCTCTTCAAACTGATCATTCAATGCAGATTGCCAGTCTTCTGATGTTTTGCTGAGTTCATTGAAGTTCTTGAGCAGTTTTGAAAATTGTTCACTCAGTATGTAATACACCTTGCCCTGTTCCATCATTTTCGTCAGGAACTCGGTACCGCCTTCAGGCATGGTTGGTGAAACTGATTTCCACCAGTATTCCATCGCTTCAGTTAGCGGGTTGGTGTCTTTTTTGCCGATGACCGGTGATTTTGGCATGAACTGATTGAATGCCTGCCATGCTTCCAGATACTGGCGTTGTTGCTCCATCCAGTCAGTATTCCAGAATGCATCTGTGTTTTTATGACTCATTTACATAATCCCGGTTAATGCGGAAAAATTCTGATCTCTGTTGGTCATCAATTGATGACCAATCCTATCATGCACAATATTGCACAGCAAAAATAACCCTGCCTGCTAATTAAAGAATACCCGTATTCCACCTGGAATACGGGTAAATATTAATTATAGGAGGCAGTTATCAAGAACTCTTTTTAGCTGCGCGTTTGGCTGGGGCTTTTACTGCTCCTTCGGCGGACACAATACCCTTTTCCATCCAGGAAACAATTTCTTCATGTGATTCGGACAAAATAGATGCGGCCTGCTTGGTGAAATCGAATGCCTTGGTGCTGTACTCATTGGCAAAATCTGATTCAGCAGACAGATAATCCTTGTAATTGCTGGTACCGCTCAGCAGCTTGGTCTGCTCAATTCCTGTCTCAATGTTATATGTGGCAAATTTAAACTGTAAATCCACCAGTTTCTCCAATGCCTTGGCGTTGATAGCACCCAGTTCTTGCAGTGATTGATAGGAGGTTTTACTGGCGTTGGTGAGTTGTTCTACATAATCGTTTTGCATGTTAATACTCCTTAAAAATGGCTTTAACCATAACGGTGATAGAGTTAACGAAAACGCCACTCAATAAATTGTGCGGCGCAATATTATTGCATTGCAACATATCTGAATGGGAATGTCATGTCAACATGTTCCGGATGAAATTTTGAAGAACCGGCACGATGATTAGGCTAGTTGATCCGGTGACAGAATTACACAAATCCGATAACCCCCTAACTTACTGATTTATTTAATATTAAATATGGTAATTCCTGGGTAGATGTATTTATCAGTTTTTATTGATTTCACAGAGCAATTGGCTGATGGGGGCAGGTTTACCGAAGTAATAACCCTGAATACTATGGCAGCCTTTATCCTGCAGAAAGGTAAACTGCTCCTCGGTCTCCACACCTTCTGCGACAACCTTCAGGTTCAACTGGTGGCCGATGGCAATGATGGCTTCGCAGATAGCAGAATCGCTGTCGTTAACATGCAGATCACGAATAAATG
>Ga0214472_10004208_pt1 | contig 15170 bp, 18 predicted proteins | sample RVTome_6_FD_207662 | JGI IMG/M metagenome (GOLD analysis project Ga0214472, IMG submission 207662) | Soil microbial communities from uranium-contaminated site in the Upper Colorado River Basin, Wyoming, United States - RVT140D175 | ecosystem: Environmental > Terrestrial > Soil > Contaminated >...
CGCATCCGGCCGCGCTGAGGCCAGAACGACTGGCCCCGGGGCGAGTCGAGAAGCGCCGCTTTAGCCTCGGGGGTACTGGCGGCTGACGGCTAATCTTCCAGCAGGCGGCCGAAGGCCGGCTTGCCCGCGAGCGCGGTGCGGAAACCCCAGGCGGCGAGCGCGCCGATCGCGAGCAGGACGGGCAGCGCGCGCGAGAAGTGCCAGGCCGACACGTCCAGGGTGAGCGGCGCCTCGATCAGGCTGAACAGGCAGAACAGCGTCACCACCAGCCGCAGCAGTCCGCCGCGCGTGAGCGTCACGAGCAGCACGAGCGCGCGCAGCCCGCCTGATACCCATGCGAGCTGCGGATTCTCGTCGCGGAACGGGCCCGCAACGACCAGGCACCAGGCGAGCGCGGCGAGCAGGTCGCTCCGCAGCAGCATGCGCAGCAGCACCAGGATGAAGAGGAGAGCCCGTAGAGGATTGCGCTGTACTGGTTCACGAGCAGGCGGAAGGCCACGTGCCGCAGCTCGGTGAGCGTCGGGCCGCCGAGGTTCGTGTCCGGCGCGGACGGCGCCATGCCGAGCCACGCGGGCAGCAGGAGCAGCAGATGGTAGAGAGCGTGAAGGCCCACTCCCGTGACGCAGCCGGCGAGCACGTCGCGTCCCACGAGCGGGTCGCGCCCGTTTCCCGCCCACAGCCTTCCCCATGCGATCAGCACGTGCGGCCAGCGGCGCCGAGCGTAGGGCTCGAGCGCCATGTACAGCAGCCAGACCTGCAGGGCTCAGAACGAGGGATAGGCGAAGACCTTGACGAGCACCCACAGCTCCACCTCGAGCGGGTCGCCTCCCGGCAGCGCGGCGGCGAACGCACGCACCGAGCCCGGCCGTGCCTGTGGATCCTCCTCGAGGCACTGCAGCACCGCCCGCTCGACCACGGGCTCGAGACGCACGCTGCTCGTGAGCCTGGGGGCCTTCGCCGCGAGGTGCTGCGAGCGCAGCTCGTCGAGCGTCTTGTCGGGCGGGAGCCGGCCGATCCGCGACAGGAGCGACGCGAGGTCCTCGCCGTCCACGTACTCCATCGCGATGAAGTGGCGCCCTTCGAACTCGACCACGTCGTAGAGGCGGCACACGTTGGGGTGCGAAACCTTGCGGCCGATCCGGACTTCGGCCAGCAACCGCTCGAGCAGCGCCGGGTCGTCGGCCACGGCCCCACGCAGGAACTTGAGCGCCACGGCCTGCCCGAGCTTGGTGTCCTCCGCCCGGTAGATCTCTCCCATCCCGCCCCGCCCGAGCAGCGCGACGATCCGGTAGCGCCCGGCCAGCATGGATCCCGGCGTCAAACGCAGCTCTTCCGGGACGCTTGCGGCGCCGATCGAGGTCTCGTGGGTCGTGATCCACGAGGAGAGCGGGGCCGGGGCGTCGCCGGCGCCCGGCTGCGTGCCGCGCGAAGGGCCACTGGACATGCGGGGACGATTTGTCGGTGATCGTAGCAGGTTCGTGCTCCTGTCGCCCTCGGCTGGGCGGGGCACGGGCCGACTGGCCCGCGTCCACGGCCCAAGCTTGCCCAGGGGAGTACACTGGCAGCGCCAGGAGGCCCCATGGCAGAGGCGCGAGCCCGGAAGAGCGACCCGCATCGCTGCCCGGAGTGCGGCGCGGGCTTCGAGGTCAGCTACTTCGACGATCGCATCGGGGAGCGCGCGCTGCTCCCGATGACCATCGCCCGGGCCGCCTGCCCGGCCTGCGGCCACGCCCGCAGCGTCTCCCTGCCGGCCGGCGCCGAGCGCACCCTCGAGGTCGAGCTCAGCGAGGGCAGCGAGGCGGACGAGGGCGCCGGCGGGTAGAGTAGACCGCGTCCCAGTTGCGCTACTCGGCGCGCAGGGCGGCGATCGGATCGACGGCCGCGGCGCGGCGCGCGGGGAGAAGGCTCGCCGCGAGCACGACGGCCAGCAGGACAATGGCAGTGGCGAGCAGCGGCAGGGGCTCGAAAGGCCCGACGCCGTAGAGGACTCCCTGCAACCCGCGGCCCACCGCGAAGGAGAGCAGCAGGCCCAGAGCGGTTCCGAGAGCGCCGAGGGCCACGCCACGCCGGAGCACGAGACGGACGACATCCACGGGCCGTGCCCCCAGGGCCAGGCGCACGCCGATCTCGTGCGTGCGGCGGCTCACGGCGTACGCCAGGACGCCGTAGACCCCGAGGCAGGCCAGCAGCAGGGCCTGGGCGGCGAAGGCGCCCATCAGGTGCCCGAAGAAGCGCTGCTCCCAGGTGGTGAAGGCGCGGACTTCCTCCATGGTGCGCACGTCCCAGACCGCGAGGCCGGGGTCGAGCTCGCGGAAAACGCGGCGCACCGCCTCGGCCTGCGCGCGCGGCGTCGTCTGCGTCCGCACCAGGAGCGCGAGGGAGCGGCCCGGCACGGCGGCGTACGGCCGGAACACGTTGAGGCGCGACTGGGCGGTCTCCTCGCCGAACTCCTCGTACTGGATGTCGGGCGCCACGCCCACGACGCGCAGCCAGCTCACCGGGGCGTCCGTGCGGCGTCCGCCGCCGTCCACGAGAGCCAGCCGCTGCCCGAGCGCTCCCTCCGGCCAGAAGCGCCGGGCGAGCGTCCGGTTGACGATGACCACGTCGGCCGTGGGTGAGGCATGCTCGGACGCGGTGAAGCTGCGCCCCTCGACGAGCGGCGCCCCCAGCGTCTCGAAGAGCGCGGGTGACGCCGCGATGCGGATCGCGGACGGCTCCTCGCCGGGCGGGACCGGGTGGCGCTCGACAACGAGACGCACCGGCGCCCCACCGTCGTCCGTGGGGATGCTGGACGTGAAAGCGGCGTGCCTCACTCCCGGCAGGGCCGACAGACGCTGCTCGAGGTCTCGCAGCAGCTCGGCCCGCCGCTCCGTCGCGTCGTAGGCGTCGCCCGCGACATAGAAGCGAAGCGTCAGCAGCGCCTCCTCCGCGAACCCGGACGGCGCGGCCTGCAGCTTGAGGAAGCTGCGGATCATCAGGCCGGCGCCCACCAGCAGGGCCAGGCTCAGCGCCACCTGCCCGACCACGAGCGCGGATTGCAGCCGCTGCGGACCGACCCCCGCTCCGCTGCGCGAGCCGTCGCGCAGGTCGGAGACGAGATCGGGCCGCGACGAGCGCCACGCGGGCAGCAGGCCGGAGAGGACCGCGGCCAGCGCCGCCACGCCCGTCGTGAACAGCAGGACGCGCCAGTCGAGGCCGAGCTCCACCCAATAGGGCAGCTCCTCGGGCCAGGACGCGACCATGAGGTCGGTGAACCAGGCGGAGGCCGCGAGCCCGACGAGCGCGCCTGCGCCGCACACGAGGGCGGTCTCGGCCAGCATCTGCCGCACCAGCCGGCCGCGGCTCGCCCCGAGCGACGCGCGAACCGCCGTCTCGCGCTGGCGGGCGGCGCCTCTGGCCAGGTTCAGGCTGGCCAGGTTCGCGCAGGCGATCAGCAGCACCGCCGCCACCGCCCCCAGCAGGGCGCCCGTGACCACGCGCATGCCGCGGTCCACCACCGAGTCGCGGAACGACAGCGCCCGCACGCCCCAGCCACGGTTGGTGTCGGGATTCTGCTCTGCGAGGCGGGCGGCCACGAGGTCGAGCTCGCCCTGGACGCGGTCCAGCGACACGCCCTCCCGCAGTAGGCCGAACGCCGCCACGTAGCGCTGCGCGCGCGTGGGCGCGCGGTCGGGGTCGGAGCTGGGCCGGTACGCCACCCAGAACTCATCCCGCTCCGGGAAGCGGATCCCCGGCGGCATGACGCCGATCACCGTGATCGCCCGGCCGTTGAGGATCAGGCTCCGGCCCAGGATCCCCGGGTCGGAGCCGAAGCGGCGCTCGAACAGGCGGTAGCTCAGCAGGACCACGGGCTCGAAGCCGAAGTCCGCCGCGTCCTCCTCCCGGAAATCGCGGCCCAGGAACGGGCGCAGCCCGAGCAGCGTAAAAAGGTTGGGCGTCACCGAGCCCCCGCGCAGGCGCTCCGACTCACCACCCGCCTGGAGCGTGAAGCCGCGGCCGACATAGCCGGCCACGTCCTCGAGACCTCCGACGCGGGCCCGCACGTCGCGGAGGTCGGCATAGGACAGGTTCGAGTCCTCCCAGTCCTCGGGCTGCGTCTTGTGCGTGGAATGGAGCGTCACCACCCTCGCGCCGTGCTCGCCCAGGGGCAACGGCCGCAGCAGCAGCGCGTTGACGATACTGAAGACGGTGGAGTTGGCGCCGATGCCCAGGCCGAGCGTAGCGAGGGCGGACAGCGTGAAACCGGGCCGCTTGACGAGGCTGCGCGCCCCCTGTTTGAGGTCGCTCCAGAAGGCACCAAGCATGGCGTACGGCCTTCAAGCCTCGTGCCAGGACAACGCGCTATTCAAGTGATTGCGCTTGGGCCACTTGGGGTCGTCCGAGGTGCGGCGGGCTGTTCGCTCTCGGCACCCGGCCGTCCCACGGGCGGGACGCGGGCGGGCGCAGGCATGGGCCTCGTGAGCCAGCGCACCCGAGGCTGGTGGTAGCATGTCCTCGGGGTGGGGATGCAGACCGGTGACGGGGGTCCGGACGACAGCGGCTCGACACTGGTCCAGACCGGCAAGGCCGCGCTCACGTTCACCGAGATGGCGGCCTTCGTCCACGACATCGAGGCTCGGCCCCTCGCACGCCTGCTCTCCGACCTGGGCGGCTTGATGGCGCTTCCGGACGCGAAGTTTCAGCTGGTCGTGATGGTGCTCCGTAAGAAGGTGCGCCCTGGAGCGGCCGAGCGCGAGCCGATCCTCGCGAAGCTCCAGGAGCTGCGGGGCGCCCCTGACGTGGCCGTCGCCAAGCGGGCGGAGACCTTCCTCGCGAAGCCCCAGGAGTAGCGCAGCTGGAGCCGCGCGAGAGCAAGGTGTGCAGGGCAAGCGGTCTGCATATGATCGGGTCCTGCGTCGCGTACGTGACGTGTCACCCGAGGAGGAAGGCGAGTCGGGCCGCTCGTCCGGCGTGTTCGGCGGGCGTAGAGGTGTAGGGAGGGTGCAGGGGAGGGATGGCATGGTCCGGCTTCTCGAGCGCCGGTTTCGGGTCAAGGCGCCACTGGAGAGGGCGTGGAGGCATCTGGAAAGGGTCGAGCAATGGCCGACTTGGGCCCGGCATATCCGGCGAATCGATCTCAAGCCCTCTGGTCCGTTGAGAGCCGACTCCGCAGGCGCCTTGGTGTTGACCAATGGCATTCAGTCCACTTTCCGAATGGAGGAGCTCAACACGGGAGCGAACTGGAAATGGGCGGGCCCGTTTCTCTGGATCACCGTCCACTACGACCATCAGTTCTCCCAAGCGAGCCCAGGCGAAACTGAAATCGCGTTCGTCCTCGACGGGGAGGGTGTCGGCGCGGGTGTTTTCGGACGCCTTTTCGCGGCTATCTACGCCCGGAATCTTGATCGCGCAATTCCCAACCTCATTCACGAGATCGAGCGTGATCACTGAATGGGTGAAGCGAGGGTCCAGCCGGCAACTTGTTGGATCGAATGCGTCTTGAGGCAGGCGTGAGAGTGTGGGAGGCTACTGCCAGACCGAATCTTCCGGCTCCGCGCTGAGCTCGGCCTGCCGCTCGTCCATCCACTTCTGGAAGCCCTCGGCGGTGTGGATGGTCATGTAGCCCTTCATGCGGTAGTGCCCCAGGCCGCACAGCTGGGCGCACGAGATCTCGTAGCCGAACTCGGGGTTGCCCTTGCGCTTCTGCATCTCTTCGCTGGTGACCGTGGGCACGAACCAGACTGGGATCATGGTCCCCGGGATGATGTCCTGCTTGACACGCATCTCCTGGAGCGCGAAGGAGTGGATCACGTCCTTGCTGCTGAGCTGGATCAGTACCGGCCGGTCCACCGGGAGGTGGAGCTGGTTGATCGTGGTGACGTCGTCCTTGGCCGCGGGATCGCCGCGGTCGAGGCCGAGCGGGTTGGCCTGCAGGTCGAGCAGCTTGACGTCGGTCCGGCCGAAGACGCCGTCCGGGCCGGGGTAGTGGATGTTCCAGGCGAACTGCTCGGCGACCACGCGCACCCGCGTCGAGTCGGCGGGAGCGGGGAAGCGCTCCACGCGGTCGGCCCAGAGCGGGATCGAGAAGCCGATCAGCAGGATGGCTTCGACGACGGCGACCGCCCCCTCGAGCCAGGTCGAGCTGTGGCTGGTGACGCCGGTGTGGTCGGCCGCGGGGTGGCGCTTCGCGCGGAAGCGCCACAGCACGTAGGCGAAGAAGCTACCCCAGCCGACGAACAGGATCAGCATCAGCCAATGCACGAGCCCGAGCGCGTTGTCGAGCGCCCCCCCGTGCTGCGAGGCGAGTTGCGGCAGCGAGAGCCAGTCGTTCATGGGTCTATGCGTTCCTCCACGCACGGTCGTGCGCGTGTTGCAGCCTGGACCACTCCGCGTCGAGCGCCCGGTCGTTGGCCCGGCGCGCCTGGCGGCGCAGGTAAAGGAAGAAGGCGACGAAGGCGCCCTGGACCCCGAGCGTCACTCCGAGCAGCAGCCCGATCCCGAGCCGCGCGGCGTCGATCATCGGGCCCTCGGCACCGCCGTAGCAGGAGGGACAGGCGAGGGCCTGCCCGGGGTCGGCCAGCCAGCCGAGGGCGGCCGACGCGACCACGACGCCGAGCCGGATGCGCCCATTCAAGACCTGACCCCTGCTCACGGCAGCCCCTGCATCTTCTTCAGGAACCAGGCCTCGTAAAAGGCGAGCCCGATACCCGCCGCGACCGCCGCCGCCCCGGCGACGAGCCGGCCGGTTCCCGCCGCGGGCTCGGCCCCGAAGCACCAGGCCGCGAAGCCGAAGGCCAGCAGCACCGACGCGGTCACGAACACGACGTGGAAGGCCTTGAGCGACATGGCTAACGCAGGACGACGCGGTCGAGGACCGTGAGCGTGGGCAGCAGCAGCAGCGGCAGGAACAGCACCGCCGTGAGCCCCAGCATCCAGTAGATGAGCTTCCTCTCCGAAACGAGGTGCATGAACCAGGCGGCCACCAGCGACCCCTTCACGGTCGCGATCAAGAGCGCGAGCGCGATCGCCGCTCGTGTCGGCAGGTGCAGGAAGTACACCGCCACCGTGAATCCGGTCAGCACGAGCAGGGAGCCGAAGACGAAGTAGGCCGCCCGCACGTGGCGGTCGACGTCCGCGTGTCCGTCGGGGTCGTGGCTTGCGCTCATGCTGTCGCTCCTAGAGCAGGTACAGGACGGGGAAAAGGAAGATCCACACGAGGTCGACGAGGTGCCAGAAGAGGCCCGCGTTCTCCACGCGGTTGGTGAAGTGCGTGGGATTCGTCTTCCACATCGCCGAACCCGGGCCCCAGAGATACCCGTTCAGCGCCATCCCGCCGATCACGTGAAGCCCATGAAGTCCGGTGAGCGTGAAGTAGATCGCCAGGAAGGTGTTCGTGGCCGGGAAATAGCCGTGGTGGAACTTGGCGGTGTACTCGAAGTACTTGACCACCAGGAAGCCGAGCCCGCACAGGATCGTGATCCCCATGAACAGGCGGAAACGGGGGAAGTCCCGCTTCACGAGCGAGGCCCAGGCCAGCACCATGGTGACGCTCGAGCTGATCAGGATCACCGTGTTGAGCGTCGCGAGCGGGATGTTCAGGTAGGTCGAGCCCCTGGGCCACTCCGGCGCGCCGACGCGCAGCATCACGTACGACGCGAACAGCGCGCCGAACAACATCACCTCGGAGGCCAGGAACAGCCAGATGCCGAGCTTGCCGTTGGTGAGACCCGTGTCGGGCCGGACCTCGACCGTGTAGGGGATCTCCATGCTCATGCCTTCACCGCTTCCCACTGCGGGGAGTAGTCCCGGGACACGCCGGGGACGCTGTACTCGTAGGGTCCGCGGTGCGCGGCGGGAGGGGTCTCGAAGTTGCCGTGGGGCGGCGGCGAGGGCGCGGCCCACTCGAGCGTCGTCGCGTGCCAGGGGTTCTGGTCCACCTTCCTGCCGCGGAACATGCTCCAGAAGAAATTGAAGATGAACGGGATCTGGAAGAGCGCGAGAGACCAGGCGCCCCACGACGAGACCACGTTCCACTGCAGCACGCCCTGGGCGTGCGAGTAGGAGGCGCCGCCGTCGTAGAGCCGGCGCGAGACGCCCGCGAGCCCCATCAGCAACATCGGCGTGAAGATCACGTTCATGAACACGAACGAGCCGAAGAAGTGGAGCTTGCCCAGCGTCTCGTTCAGCATCCGCCCGGTGGCCTTCGGGAACCAGTAGTAGATCCCCGCGAACAGGCCGAAGATCGTGCCCGGGGCGACCACGTAGTGGAAGTGGCCGATCACGTAGTAGGTGTCGTGCAGGTGGATGTCGGCGGCGGTGAGGCCGAGCGGCAGCCCGGTGAGCCCGCCGATCCCGAACATCGGCAGGAAGGCGAGCGCGAACAGCATCGGGGTCGTGAAGCGGATCGAGCCGCCGTAGAGCGAGATGATGAGCGCGCTCAGGATCACGACCGAGGGGATCGAGATGATCATCGTGGTGGTCTGGAAGAACGCCGCCATCGTGGTGCCCATCCCGGTCATGAACATGTGGTGCGCCCACACGATGAAGGACATGAAGCCCAGGAAGATCAGCGAGTACACCATCGAGCGATAGCCCCAGAGGGGCTTCCTCGTGTTGTTCGCGATCACCTCGGCCACGATCCCCATCGCCGGCAGGATCAGCACGTACACCTCGGGGTGGGCGAGGAACCAGAACAGATGCTGCCACAGCAGCGGGTTGCCCCCGCCGCTCACCTCGAGCACCTGGCCGCTCACCACCAGCCCCGACGGCAGGAAGAAGCTCGTCTTCGCGAGCCGGTCCATGAGCTGCAGCACCGCCGCGCCCTCGAGCGGCGGGAAGGCCAGCAGCAGCAGGAACGAGGTGACGAACTGGGACCACACGAAGAACGGCAGCCGCCAGAAGGAAAGGCCCGGCGCCCGGAGCTGGATCGTGGTGACGATGAAGTTGATCGAGCCAAGCAGCGACGAGGTGATCAGGAACACCATCCCGATGAGCCACCAGGTCTGGCCCGAGCCGGCGATCACGCTGAGCGGCGCGTACGAGGTCCAGCCCGACTGGGCCGCGCCCCCCGGCACGAAGAAGCTCGCGAGCATCACACAGCCGCCCACGAAGTAGCTCCAGTAGCTCGCCATGTTGATGCGCGGGAAGGCCATGTCGGGGGCGCCGATCTGCAGCGGCAGCACGAAGTTGCCGAAGCCGCCCACCGCCAGCGGCACGACGCCCAGGAATACCATGATCGTCCCATGCATCGCGCCGAGCTCGTTGTAGAACTCCGGCAGCATCAGGCCGCCGGGCATGCGCGCCTCGCCGAGGAGAGCCCCGATGATCGGGAGCGCCTGGCCGGGGTAGGCGAGCTGGAAGCGCATCAGCATCATCAGCCCGAAGCCGAACAGCAGGAACAGCAGGCCGGTGATCGCGTACCAGATGCCGATCGTCTTGTGGTCGGTCGAGAAGACGTACTTGCGCCAGAAGCCGAGCTCCGCGTGGTGAGCGTCGTGGGCGGCTCCGTGATGCGCGACTGTGGTTTCGAGACCCATCGTGAACCCTCTCGTGCCCGGAGACCGCCCGAACCTCGCTCTACTTCGCGGGCGGGGCGAACTTGAAGTTGGCCGTCTGGGTGTCGCTGGCGCCGACCGTGACCGTCGCCTTCTGCGTGCCCAGCCTCTCGTGCCAGGCCTCGATCTCGTAAGTGCCGGGGTCGAGGTTGGCGAGCGAGAACTTGCCGTCCGTCTTCGTGACCGTGAAGAAGGGGTGGGCGAAGACGCCCATGAAGGACTGCATCCAGGGGTGCACGTCGCACTTGATGATGAACATGCCCTCCTCCTTGGCGAAGGTCTCGGTGGCTTCCTTGCGGGCGGGGGGCATCGCCATGTTGAAGGGCCGGTTCACCTTCGGCAGCGCGTGCACGTTGTGCAGGACGCCGTCGTTGTTCAGCGCCTTGAAGGGCTGGCCGACCATGATGCCCATGACGTGGGGGACGTACTGGCAACCCACCTGGTCCATGACCACCGGCTCCTTGGGCGCCGGCCAGGTCTTGCCCGCGGGGAGGCCCTTCACCACCCGCACGAGGACGTTGGCCATCGTGTTGCCACTCCCCAGGACGAGGGCCTCGTTCGGAACGGTGGCGTGCTTCTTGGCACACATGGGCTCGGCCGCGACCGACAGCGGCTTCAGGGTGGGGACCTTCCCCTCGTAGACGACGGTGCCGGTGACCGTTCCCGCCCGCCCCACGCTCGCCAAGAGGCCCAGAACCAGACCCGGAAGCACGACTCTCGCCACACGCACTCTCATCGAACGCCTCCTCGCACGTTTTCGAATGTCATCGACTCCGCGAGGCGGGGATCGCCCCCGGCACAAGCGCGTGTCGTCTCGTCAGCCAGCCGAACGTCGCCAGGAACGCCCCCCGATGGCCAGCAGCGCGCCAACGTCGGCCGGCAACGGATGGATGGAACTGCATCATGTCCAGTCGAGCCGCCTCCCGGGCTCAGCGCGCCGCTCAGAACAACGTCGAGGGATCCTGTGAAAGTGGTAATCAGATACCACCTTCGCTCATGCTGGTCAAGGCGCGGGCGGCAACACTCGGCAACACCGGCAACAACGGCAACACACCGCGGCGGCGGTGGCGGCGGGCCCGATTCCTGAAATATGATGGGGCGTCGAGGTGAGATGGCACAGTCGCTCCTGACCCTGGCCCTCATGGGCACCCTCGCGCTGCTCTGGTCGATCGTCGGCGGCTATCAGGCACGAGGCGCGTCGTCTGCGGTGCGCCTGCACTTCCTGGCTTCGCTGGTGAGCACGCTGCTGCTAGTGATGGGCCACTGCTTCATCATGTTCTTCCTCATCGCCACCGGGGTGGAGATGAAGGACATGGAGAAGGAGCGCGGCTGGGGTGACAGCTTTCGCCGGCGCACGATCGCCCTCAAGGGCCGCGTGTTTCCCGTCATGACCCTCGCCCTGCTCCTGGTGATCGCGAACTTCGTCCTGGGCGCGGCGACCCACACCCGCGTGCTGCCCCCCCTCGTGCACGAAGCGCTCGCCTGGCTGACCTTCGCGGTGTGCCTCCTCACCCTCTGGCGGGAATACCAGGTGCTGGGGGAGAACAACCGGCTGATCGCCGAGGCAGGAGCCCGCCGGCAGGGCGCGTGACCCTGGTCACCCTCGCGCAGCCATGCTGAGCGCGGCGCAACTGGCCGTCGAGCGCGCGGTCGGCCACCCACCCGAAGCCCACGAACGTGCAGGAGACGAGCGCGAACAGCATGTCGCGGGCGCGCCACTACCCCTGTCTCGCCCCAGTCGCGGTGGCGTTCTTGTCAGCCGACGGTCGGGCCCCCAGCCGTTCCGGCGGCAGCGCAAGTAGAGCAAACCGGCAAGCCATGAAAGCCCTGGATCACCCGGTCGCGCTCCTGCAATGGAGCAGGTTCATGCACGTGCGCGCGGACCTGTCCGGCAAGCTGGCCCGGACCTTCGACATCAAGAAGGGGGTGCTGCACAAGGCCAGCCTGCGCAGAGCCGCGGGCGATTGGCTGCGCGAGCAGGGCTTCCGAGCGGGCCATGCGCCGCTGAAGGCCGCGGCCGGTCCGCTCAGCGGCCGAAGATGTCGACGATCAGCGAGAGGACGATATCGGTCAGGCTTTACGCCTCGGCCCGGATCGGTGGGCCCGGGCGTATGCGGCAAGGCGTCGGGCCTCCATCGATTCGTTGATGAAGGACATCGACAGCGTCTCGTGAAGCCGAGCCCAGCTCGTGAGAAAAACCGGCAGCTCATTGACGAGAACCGGCAGCTCATGAGAAAAGGCCTCGGCCGCGCAGGACCAGCAGGACGCCTTCGCCCTGGTGGCGTCCCAGGACGGCCGCTTCACCGTGTTCGCGTGGTCCCGGCGCGAGGCGATGGTGCACGCCCGCCGCGTGGAGACGCTGCTGCTCTAAAGGGGCCGGGGGACGAGGGGCATGCACTCTTCTTCACGATCGTGTTGACGTAGCTGCCCGTGATCGGCGGGGCGGGCTTGCCGTCCGGTCCGGTCACGCCAGTAACGGACGGCGGATTCAACTCCCTGTCCGTCGGTAGTACGATGAAGAGCCATGTCGACCGCCACCGCGGAGTCGCGTGCCGCCATTCCCGTGGGCGAGCAGCGGTTCGTGATCCACGGCGTGGACTGGCGCACGTACTGCGTTCTGCGCGAGCTGCTCGACGCCCCCGGGCTCCGCATGACGTACCTGGCAGGAGCCCTCGAGCTCATGAGCCCTTCCCTTCGTCACGAGACCATCAAGAAGATGCTTGCCCGTCTGATCGAGGTGTTCGCCCTGGAGCGCGACGTGCCGCTCTACGGCTACGGCTCGACCACCTTCAAGCGAGAGGCGAAGGAGGCGGGCCTCGAGCCCGACGAATGCTATGTCCTCGGCCAGGAGCTCCGGGAGAGGCCGGACATCGCGGTCGAGGTGGCGCTCACCAGCGGCGGCCTGCCCAAGCTGTCTGCGTACGAGCGCCTCGAGGTGCCCGAGGTGTGGTTCTGGCTCGAGGAGGGCTTCCGGCTCTACCGGCTCGGGCCCAGCGGCTACGAGCCAATCACGTCGAGCGTTCTCATTCCCGGTCTCGACTTCGAGCTCCTGGCCCGCTTCGCGCAGCGCACGGACCAGCCCGCGGCGGTGCGTGAGTACCGCGGCGCCCTGGCACAGCCGCGCTGAGGGCGGCGCCACCGGAAACGTGCACACGAGGGGATCGGCCTGGTACACCTTGCCGGCGTGTCGCGTGCCCGTCTCGGGCTGTAGACCCGACAGGTGATCTCCACACCAGCCGACCAGCCGGTGGGAGAGCGCCCGGCGAGAAACGAAGAAGAGTCTGCCGATCAAGCCCGCGTGCGACGGGCGAGTGGGCAGTGTGCAACGGAGGCGCGTCAGGGCAGGTCAGGCGTGGGCAGGAGCGCTTCGTAGACCTCGGCGCAGCGGGCGCAGCGCCCCTGCTCGGGGCGCCAGCCCGGGTGGTCACGCTGGATCGCGCGCCAGACGTCCCGATCGAGCCCTGCGGGACCGCGTTCGAGGACGCACGTGGGCAGCCGGCAGAGCGGGCAGCGCGCCTCGTCGGCGGTGCCCGGCCCCAGGGGCTCCTGGATGAAGGCGACTATCGCCGCGTGGCTCGGCCGGGGCCCGTCGAACCACGGCGCGAAGGCGGCCTGCGTTTCTTCCCTCAGCATGGGAAAGGCGCGGGCAAACTCCGAGAGACGAGCCGCTCGTGCCCGCGTCCCCAGGAGGCCCTCACGGCAGAGGCGCCCGTCGATGCTGGCATCCCATAGGACCCGGTAGCGCTCGCGCAGCAGGTTAAGGGCGGCGGGATCCGTCTCGACGCTGGGCAGCTCCTTGAGGTAGCCGAAGGCGGGGTCGAGCATGTCCGCCACGTGGAGGAGCTCGCGGCGCAGCAGGCTGCGCAGCGCTTCTCCATCCAGCAGCGACTGCGGGCGCAGGCGGACCACGATCGTGGGTGCCGCATCCACGGGCGCGCCGAGGTCGGCGCGCACGTCGGCCATCTCCTCCCGGCGGGAGATGGCGGGCAGGACGCGGCAGCCGCGGGTGCGGAGCAGGAGCTCGCACCGCTCGGCCAGGACTTCGTGCAGCGGCCGGTCGAGCCCGAACTGGAGGAAGAAGCGTCCGTGCAGCTCCTCGAAGCGGAGCTCCCGCTCGTCGGGCTCGTCGACCTCGTAGATGCGGTCGCGCTCGGTCCGGAAAGCCGCGGCCTCGGCTGCGGAGAGCCGCCTCTCCGCGAGCAGCACGCTCTCTTCCACGAGGGCCGCGTCATAGCTGATGCGGAACTCCGGGGAAGCTCCAGCGGAGGGAATCCGTGTTTTCAGGGCCGTGGCCTCCTCTGGATCTGGATCAGCTCGTCGTCCGGCCGCCCGCAGGCCATCGGGGTGTCGTCGGGTACGGGCGGCCGGAGCTCGAGGGAGGCTGGGCCCGGAGACAGCCCGAGGCGGCGGCATTCCTGGGTCAGGAAGCGAAACAGCACCGCCCCGAGGGCGCCGTGGAAGCCATCTTTATCTTCCTGGATGAGCCGCGAGGCGAAGGCCCGACCGAAGCGGCCGAGGTGGTCGCGGAGAAAGCCGCGAGCCGCGCCTTGGACCGTCGCGAGCCGCCCCTTGGCCTCTTCCTGGTCCTCGCTCGTATCCAGGGAGCCCAGGGCGAACGCCTGCTTGCGCGCCAGGAAGTCCATGAACTCGCACTCACAGGCGACATGATCCACGCGCTCGTCCCCGCCCTCGAGAGGCTCGAGGCCAAAGGCCAGGTAGCTGCCGGCGATGTCGGCCAGCTCCTGCGGCTGGCGAAAGACACCTTCGGCACCGTACTCGGTCTCGAAAGGGCAGACGAGGCCACGGCTGTGGCCGAAGAGCCGGGCGTGGGTCAAAAGGCGGTCGGCCGGTGAGGCGGCGCGGCCGCAGAACATCTCTACCGCCGGCGCCAGCGCCTCCCCGGACGAACCACGAGCGTCCAGGAACATGGCGGCTTCGCGAATCGCGCTCCCCACGGTCGGGCTGCCGGGCGAGCCGGCCGTACCCTCGCCCGGTGGGCGCAGACCGAGGGCGAGGGCGTGATAGAGCACGCTCCGCGCGAGGGCCTCGTCGATCGCGGCGTCGACGCAGGCGGCGTCTGCCAGACAGAGGTCGTTCACCAGCGCTCCTAGATCGAGTTGGCGTGGATGGCGGGGCGGACGTGCACGGGCTCTTCGACCGTGGTCCGGAAGAGCTCCTTCCCCGTCTTGCCGTAGGCGATGACGGTGTCGTTGTAGAGTGTCACCGGCTTGCCGTGGAGCGTGCCCTCGTAGACCTTCGGGCCCTCCTTCATCTCGTACCGGAAGATGATCTTGTTCGAGCGCCGGAAGAGCTGGAGCACGGCCCGCAGCTCGCGGTCGGGGTCGGCGTACCGCTCGAGCGCGCGCTCGACGCCGGGCCCGAACATCTGCCGGAGATAGGGCCGCGGCACCCAGCGCGGCGGGATGTAGTAGCCGTTCGGCTGGGTACCGAACTGTGGGTAGAGGGGCAGCGCCACCTTGGCCACGTGGACCAGGTAGTAGAGCGGGTTGTGACGGTCCTCCGCCCAGGTCCCATCGGGGGCGATCTTCACGAGCCCCTGCATGCGCATCTGGCCGATGCAGGCGGCCATGCAGCGCGTCTCCATCGGATCGCCGCCGCTTTCGGGGTCCTTCCCCT
>Ga0214472_10004210_pt1 | contig 15166 bp, 12 predicted proteins | sample RVTome_6_FD_207662 | JGI IMG/M metagenome (GOLD analysis project Ga0214472, IMG submission 207662) | Soil microbial communities from uranium-contaminated site in the Upper Colorado River Basin, Wyoming, United States - RVT140D175 | ecosystem: Environmental > Terrestrial > Soil > Contaminated >...
CTTTGGCGGTGTAATTACTCAAGGAACACGATTAGAGTAGCATCGACCCTCACGTGGGTGTCCGGTTGCTCGCCGCCGCCGTCGCCTCGCTTGCCGTGATCGGGATGGTTGCGGCCATGCTCCGGGTGTCGTCAGAGACGCGCCCCGCGGAAAGTGCACGCCCGGCCACGTCGCTCGCCGGCCGCCTCAATCAGGCGCGGAGCTCATCAGCGTCCGGCTCCGAGGAGGGCTGGTCCGTCACCAGCGCCAATTCGGCGCATCAGGCGATGGTCGTCGAAATCGAAGCGCAGCATCCTGAAACGGCTCGCGCGATCGCAGACGAGATCGTCGCCCCCATGCGCTCGCGCGGATACGAAGAAATCCTGATCTACGTGCGGCCGCAGGGCGGCGGTCTCGACGCCCCGGTGCGGCGCATTCAGTGGACGCGGAACGGCGGCTTCGTCGAAACCGTGTACGGGCCTTAGTCGCTATCAGCCGCTTCGGTCTTCACGCCCACTGTTTTCCGCGCGCGGGTTCCGGTGCGCTTTGGCCTGCCCGGTGCCGTATCCCGCTTTGTCTTTGTGGTCTTGCGGCGGCGCGCGGATTTCGCCGGCGCCTCCGCGGGCGCCACGTCCACCACCGGTGCCTCGGCCGCAGGCTCTGCCACCGGCTCGGCGTCCACGATCGGCAGCTCGGCCACCTGCTCCACTTCGACCGGCTGCACCGCAGGGGCCGTCAGCTTCGGCCCGGCGAATACGCGGACCGCGCCCTGCCGATCGCGCTCGATCCGCAGCACGCCCTCCTTGCCGGCGGCGCGCAGCAGGTCCACGACAGACGCGAACCCGTAGTTCTTCTCGTCGAAGCCTTCAATCGCACTGCGCAGATACTGCTTCGCCTGCCGCACGTACATCGGCCATCGCGGAGGCGTCGGGCCGCTGAACGCCGTCTGCACGGCCCGGATGCCATCCTGCATCGTCATCGGCGACGCCGGGAGCGCTTCCTCGTCGTCAGGGTCTGGCTGAAGCCGGACACTGCGTCCAGGCTCGGCCGGCGCCGGGGCGGGTGACTCTTCGGCAGTCCCCTCTCCTTTCGCCTCGACCATCATGTTGCGTCCCGACTGGCGAAGCGTCACCGCGCCCGATTCAGCCACCTTCTGCATGAAATCGCGGAAGCTGCTGGCACCGTATTCGCGCTCGGAGAACGTCGAATCGAGCTGCAGGAGGGTGCTCTTCAGCAGCCCGAGCTGCGGCGTCACCTCGCGATCCGACAGCACTTTCAACGCGCGCGTGATCAGTGGCAGCGCCTTGCCGATCGGACTCGTCCCGACTGCCGGCTTCGCCCCGCGCCCGGCGGCCCGGCTGCGGGTTCCCACCAGGTTTTCGTAGGCGATGAACTCGTGACAGTTCTGCTGCATCGTCGCGCTGGTGAATTGCCGGCCGCCGACGACGAAGACCTTGCGTCCGTACTGCTTGAGCTTTTCGACGAGCGAGATGAAATCGCTGTCGCCGCCGACGATGACGAAGGCGTTGATGTGATCGTGCGTAAAGGCCATCTCGAGCGCGTCGAGGGCCATGGTGATGTCGGCGCCGTTCTTGTCACCCCCGGGGGTGACGCTCCGCTGCACCATGCGGATGGCGTGCTGGGTCAGCAGGCGGCTGTAATCGCCCGCGCGCTTCCAGTCGCTGTAGGCAATCTTCGTGACGATCTCGCCGCGCTCCTTGATGGCCTCGAGGACGAGGCCGATGTCGAATTGACCGCCGATGGTGTTCTTGACGCCGATCTCGACGTTGTCGAAATCGATGAACACGGCGATCCGGTTACTGCGGGTGTCTGTTGTGATGTTCATTACTCTTTCGCGCGCCTGACGGCGCCAGGCTGAATTGCTCCAGGAGGGTCGATGGGGCGTCTCTTCACAGTATATGTCAGCCCCGCCTGCGCTCGCCCGCGGCAAAGTACGGCGAGGTCTCGCCGGGGGCGATCCGCGGACGCGGATCGCCCAGCCAGCACCGCTAGTCGGGTCGCTTCGCGACCCGACCTTGGCGGAGGCGGAGCCCCAGACCTTCGATAAAGCGAATCACCGGATCCCAGTATTCCCTGCGGGTTTCATCGAAGAAATCGTTGTGGTCGGCACCTGTCACGGCCACAAACTGCTTCGGTTCGGACAACCCGGCGAACAGCTCCCGGCCGAGCGGAAAGGGGACTATCGAGTCCCGGTCGCCATGCATCACCAGTACGGGCCGCGCAAAATCGCGCAGCAATTCGACTGTGGCGAACCGGTACGACCCGAAGATGTTCAGGAAGCGCAGCAGCGGCTGTGAGCGAATGACCGACGCCTTGTCGGGGAAGCCGGATTCGAGCACCAGGCCGTCTGGCACGACCGCATGCGTGGCGGAGGCGGCGATGGCGGCGCCGAGCGACCGCCCCCAGAAGACGAGCGGCCGGCCGGCCGCACGGTTGCGCGCCGCCTGCCGGACGGCGGCCTCCGCATCCAGGTAGACGCCCGCTTCGGTTGGCGACCCGGTGCTCAGACCGTAGCCGCGGTAATCGACCGCAAGCACGCGGTAGCTCAGACGGTGGAGCGTCGCGAGGACGGGCAGCCAGAGCGACAGATTCCCGCCGTTGCCATGGAAATAGACGATATCGGCGATCGGCTGTTCGGGCTCGAGCTGCCACGCCGCCAGGCGCTCGCCGTCCGATGTCGAGAGCGACAATTGCTGATAGCGAAGGCCGAGGCGGGCGGGGGTTTCGTCTTCGCCGCGAGACGGGAAGAACACCATCCGCGGCTCGAGCGCCCCGATGAATGCCTTGAGCACGAGCCCTCCCAGCAGGACCGTCAGAAGCGGGCCGGCGACTCGAATCACCCGCCGCCTGATCCTGGTGGCTCTGGCGCTTCGGCCTCCGGTGGAATGATCCGCGTGAACTGGCCGCGCTGCAGCAGCTCCCGCCCCTTCCCGCCGCGCCCGGTCACCTCGTATTTCGCCGTGCTGATCGTCTGCTCGCCGCCTCTGCTGGTCTCGACGCGAAGCAGGTCGCGATCGCCGACTGATGCCACGAACCCCAGCACATAGTCGTCCTTTCCCGTGAGCTTGATCAGTTTGACGCCCTTGCCCGGCCCTGAGAGGTAATTCACCTCGTCCGCGCGGCAGAGGATGGCGCGCGCCTGGTGCGTGGCGGCAATCACGACCTCGTCTCCCGTGAGCTTCGCGACTCCCACCACCTCGACACCCTGCGACGGACGCGCGTACCGCCGGCCGGCGCGGGTGCTCGCCTCGACAAACGGCTCGAAGCTGAACCTCAGGCTGTAGCCGTCGCTCGTGACCGCCAGCGCGTGGACCGGCGGCGCGTCCCCTTCCTTCTTCGCCGCGATGCTGCCGATGGTGCGCGGGTCGAGGCTGTACGCGGCAATCACCTTCTCGCCGTCGCGCAGCTTGAACAGCTTCTGCACCGGCTCGCCGTAACCGGTGGATGCGGGGACATCGATGATCCGCGCCGTATAGGCCGCGCCGAAGTTCGTGAACAGCGCGATCGTCGCGCGCGTGCTCCCGGGCAGCACCGCCAGCACCGCGTCGCCCTCGCGGAGCCGCGTGGTCGAGAGATCGCGCACTTCCTTCTGGCGCTTGAGCCAGCCGTCGCGCGAGACGATCACGACGTTGTCTTCTTCGACGATGAAGTCGTCTGCGGTGAATTCGACCTCCTCGGCCGCTTCGATCAGCGTGCGCCGCCGGTCGGTCTTGCCGGCGTACTTGTCCTGGATCTCCTCGATCTCCGTGCGGACGATCGTCCAGCGTCCCTCCTCGTCCCGCAGCAGACCGCTGATCTGGCGGGCGCGCCTGCGCTTGTCGGCCAGCTCGTTCTGGATGACCAGGATCTCGAGGCGGGCGAGGCGATACAGTTTCAGTTCGAGGATGGCGTCGGCCTGCTCGGCATCGAGGGCGAAGCGCTTGATGATTTGTGCCGCCGCATCCGCTTTTCCGTCCGACTTGCGGATCAACTTCAGGATCTCATCCAGCGCGTCGAAGACCTTCTCGAAGCCCTCGAGGATGTGGATCCGCTTCTTCAGCGCGACGAGCTCGTGCTCGAGCCGCCGCGTCACCACGTCGAGCCGGAAGTGGAGGAAGTGCCAGAGGATGGCCTTCAGGTCGAGGCGTTCCGGCCGTCCCACCTCCGCGTTCTCGGTCGGGATGAGACACGTCAGGTTGACGATGAAGTTCGACTGGAGCGGCGTGTGCTTGAACAGGTACGCCATCACCATGCGCGGGTCGGCGTCGCGCTTCAGCTCGAGCTCGATGCGCACGTCGTCGGTGGAGACGTCGCGCACGTCGACCAGCGGCGGCAGCTTGCGGGAGAGCACGACGTCCGCAATCCGCTCTACCAGCGTCGCTTTGTTGGTGGCGTATGGAATGCTCGTGATGTACAGCCGCTGGCCGCCGCGCGCGGGTGGCCCCTCCTCCCAGGTGGCCCGCATGCGCACCGTGCCCGCGCCGGTCTTGTAAATCTCCTTGAGCTCGTCGGCCGAATTCAGGATTTGCCCGCCGGTTGGAAAGTCCGGGCCCTTTACATACCGGCAGAGCTGGACGCTGCTGAGACCCTCGTTGTCGAGCAGCTTGAGCAGCGCAGTACAGATCTCTGCGAGATTGTGCGGAGGCACGTTCGTGGCCATCCCCACCGCGATCCCGGTCGTCCCATTGATCAGGAGATTCGGGATGCGAGCCGGCAGCACCACCGGTTCCGTCTTCGTGCCGTCGTAGTTCGGCTTGAAGGGAACCGTGTCCTGATCGATTTCCGCGAGCATCTCGTCGGCGATGCGCGCCAGCCGGCATTCCGTGTATCGCATCGCCGCCGCGGCGTCGCCGTCGAGCGAGCCGAAATTTCCCGAGCCGTCCACGAGCGGGTAGCGCAGGGAGAATGGCTGCGCCATTCGCACCAGCGTCTCGTAGAGTGCCGCATCGCCGTGGGGATGGAAGCTGCCCATCACGTCGCCGACCACCTTGGCGCACTTGCGGTGCTTGGCGTCGGCGGTCAGGTTCTGCTGCCACATCGTGTAGAGGATCCGGCGCTGAACGGGCTTCAATCCGTCGCGGACGTCGGGCAGCGCGCGCGCGGTGATGACCGACAGCGCGTAATTGAGATACCGGGTCTGCGCGGCTTCGTGCAGCGCCACCGCCTCCGCGAATCCGCCGGGCGGAGGCGGCAGGCGCGGCGATGGGTCAGAGGCGTCAGGGAGATCGAAAAGTGAGAGTGCGGCTGCGGCGCGGCCCTTTACGGGCCGCGGCCTGGTCCTGCGTGCCATGCTCAGAGCTGAAACATCTTACATGTTCAGATACCGCGCATCCTGCATGTTCAGATACCGCGCATCCTGCATGTTCAGATATCGAGCATCTTGCCCGGGTTCATCAGGTTGCCCGGGTCGAGCGCCCGTTTGATCGTCTTCATCACCTCGAGCGCGGCGCCATGCTCGTCGTGCAGGTACTTGATTTTGCCGATACCCACGCCGTGCTCGCCGGTACACGTTCCGCCCATTGCCTGCGCGCGCTGGACGAGCCGGGCATTCAGCGCTTTGGCCGCCGCCAGCACGGACGGATCATCCGGACTGATCAAGATGACCAGGTGAAAGTTGCCGTCACCGGCGTGGCCCGCGAGCGGCGCAATCAGGCGTGAGTTCTCGACGTCGCGGCGGGTCTCGAGCACGCATTCCGCAAACCGCGAGATCGGCACGCACACGTCGGTCGTCCAGGGCTTGTGTCCCGGGCGCAGGGCGCAGGCCGCATGGAAGGCATCATGGCGCGTCCGCCACAGCTTCTCGCGATCTTCCAGCGTCGTCGCCCAGTGGAAGTCGGGGCCGCCGTTTTCCGTCGCGATCTCCTGAACCGTGCGGGCATGCTCGGACACGGTGTCAAGGCTCGTGCCATGGAACTCGAAGAAGAGCGTCGGCTTCACGGGGTAGTTCACCCGCGAAAAGCGATTCGACGCCTCGATCTGCGCCGCGTCCAGCAGCTCGATCCGCGCCACCGGAATCCCCAGTTGAATCGTGGTCATGACCGTCTGGACCGCGCCTTCCAGCGTCTCGAACGGGCAGACCGCCGCCGACACCGCGTCGGGCAAGCCGTACAGGCGAAGCGTCACCTCGGTGATGATGCCGAGGGTCCCTTCCGAGCCGACAAAGAGGCGCGTCAGGTCGTAGCCCGAGGCAGACTTGCGCGCGCGCCCGCCCGTATGGATGACGCCTCCGTCTGCAAGCACCACCGTCAGCCCGAGCACGGCGTCGCGCATCGTGCCGTAGCGGACGGCGGTCGTCCCTGATGCGCGCGTCGCGGCCATCCCCCCGATCGTGGCGTCGGCACCGGGATCGACCCAGAAGCGAACCCCGGTGTTGGCCAGCGCCTTGTTCAACTGCCGGTGCGTCACGCCGGCCTCGACGTCGCAATCCAGGTCCTCGGCGCTGACGCGAAGCACGCGGTTCATTCGTGAGACATCGACCGAAATCCCACCCCGGACCGCGTTGACGTGCCCCTCGAGCGAGGTCCCCACGCCGAATGCCACGACGGGGGCGCCATGCCGTGCCGCGGTGCGCACGATGTCTCTGACTTCCTCGGTGCTCACGGGAAAGACGACGACGTCCGGCTCGCCGGGTGGGTGCCACGATTCGCCGTGGCTGTGATGCTCGATCTGCGTGGGGTTCGTCGAGCAGCGGTCGCCCAGCAGCGCCCGCAGATCGGCGACGAGCGCCGCGCGCGTCGCGTCTGACAGAATGGAAGGCATGGCGCAGGTATTTTCTCGCAAAGAGGACAAGTCGCACGTGTTTTCCCGCAAAACGCTCGCATTCCTCAGGGCGCTCAAACGCAACAACAACCGCGACTGGTTCCGGCAGCGCAAGCCGGAGTACGACGCGCACGTACGGGGACCGATGATTGGTCTGCTCGAGCGGCTGGCCAGCGACCTTCCTCGCTTCGCGCCGGAATTGATTTCCGATCCGCGCGTGTCGCTGTATCGCATCTATCGCGACACGCGGTTCAGCGAGGACAAGACGCCGCTCAAGACCCACGTCGCCGCGCATTTTCCGGCGAGAGGATTTGCCCGCGGGGAAGGCTCGGGGCTGTATCTCGAAGTGGCGCCCGCCTGGGTCTGGATCGGGGGCGGGTTGTACATGCCGCCTTCATCCGACTTGCGGCTGATACGGGAGCACATCGCCCGGCATTACCGCGCGCTCCATCGCATCGTCTCCGGCAGCGCCTTCACGCGCGCCGTGGGCACGCTCGACGGCGAGCAGCTGTCCAGCATGCCCCGCGGTTACGTGAAGGACCACCCAGGCGCGTACTACCTGCGCTTCAAGCAGTTCCTCGCCGGCCGCGAGTTCGAGGCGGAGTTCGCCACCTCGCCCCGGTTCTATCCCGAGCTGCTCCGGATTTTCCGGGCCGTCGCGCCGCTCGTTCGCTTCCTCAACGCGCCCCTCCTCGAGGGCCGGCGCACGCTCACGCAAATGCTGCCGTCCGAGGACGAAGGGCCGCTGCCAGGTCGGCGGCGAATCGACCGGCCTCCGCAGGCGGCAGCGTCGAGATGGTGACCCGGATGCCAGGAGCTGACCGGATCCGGAAACGCTCGCCCGCGGCCACAGCCCAGCCTCTTTCCGCCAATGCCCGGACGACACGGGCTTCGTCACGCAGCGGGATCCAGATGTTGAAGCCGGACGCACCGCGCGCCTCGATCCCGTGTTCCCGCAGCGCGGCCAGCGCCGCAAGTCGGCGCTGCGCGTAGATCTCTCCAGCGCGCGCCAGGCGGCGGCCGCTCGACGGATCGGACCAGAGCGTCAGCGCCAGCTGCTGCAGGATGTGGCTGACCCACCGCGCACCGAGCGCCTGCCGTCCCCGCACTCGCCCCACCGTCAGCTCATCGCCAGCCATCACGGCCACGCGAAGATCGGGACCGAGGAACTTCGAGGTTGACCGAATGACGGCCCATCGACTGCGCGAGTCGGCCCGGAGGGTCTGGAACGGCGCCCCCGCAACGGGGGCGGCATAATCGTTTTCAATCAGCAGCGTTTCAGGGAAGCCGCGCAGGATTCGCTTCACCTCGGAGGCCCGCGCCGCGCTCAACGCCGCGCCGGTCGGGTTCTGCGCCCGCGGCGTCGTGATGATGGCGCCACATCCGCCGGCAGCCGCGGCCTGCACCTCGCCTGGCACAGGACCTTCCTCGTCGATGCCGAATGGCACGGCGGCGTAACCAGACGCGGAGATCAGATCGATGAGGCCGGGAAACGATGGATCTTCGATCGCGACTGAGTCGCCCGGCCGAAGATGCTCCCGGAGGACGCGCTCGATGGCGTCCATCGCGCCGCTGAGGACCGCCACCGATCGCGCCGGAACGCCATCAGCCTCGAACTCGGCGCCGGCAAACGCCAGCAGGCCGCCCTTCTCGGGCTGGTCGCCATACAAGCGGACGTCGTCTTCGATCGAGTGCAGCGCCGGCCCGACGGCTGGAAGCAGGAGCGGATCGGGATTCCCGGTCGCCAGATCGATGGCGCCTTGGGGAACCGCCGGAGCGGCCGGGGGCGCCGGTGCAACAGGCCCCGCCGACACCCGGGTTCCGCGGCGCCCCCGACCCGCGACCAGTCCACGGGTACGAAGGAGCTTGTAGGCGGCGGCGACGGTGGCCGGGCTGACGTGGAGGGTCGCGGCCAGGTCCCGTACGGTCGGCAGCGCCTCCCCCGGCCCGCGCTGCCGGGCGTGCAGGTGGCGTTCGAGCGACGCAGCTATAGCGGCAGCGGTTCGGCCTGAGACTCTCATTTAATCTAGTACGTAACTGTTTAGTACTATAACATTGTTGGACTGTCAGCCGGAGGGACGGCCATCAGAGCCTCGCCCGAGAAGGCACAATGGCGGGATGCCTCCTCCCCCCGGCGACGAGTACCGCGCGCGTCTGGCCGGCCGCCAGGCCTCGTTCGCGGCATTCTCCCGGCAGGACGCCTGGTTCAGCGCGGCGCGACTGGTCACGTTTGGCGCCGGTTTGATGCTGGCCATCGCATGGTGGCAAGGCTGGGCGCCGCCCTTCTGGCTCGTTCTGCCCGCCGCCGCATTTGCGGTCCTGATCCAGCGCCATGACCGGATTCTCCGTGCCCTCTCGGCCGCCCAGCGAGCCATCTATTTCTATGAGCGCGGCCTCGCGCGGATCGAGGACCGGTGGGCGGGGACCGGCGAGCCAGGCGGCCGGTTTCGCGACGACCGCCATCTCTATGCCAACGACCTGGACATCTTCGGTCGCGGCTCGCTGTTCGAGCTGCTGTCGCTGGCGCGCACGCGGGCCGGCGAGGAGACGCTCGCCAAATGGCTGACCCACCCTGCTGCGCCCCGGGAGTTGAGCGCGCGCCGCGATGCGGTCACCGAGCTGACGCCAGCGCTCGACCTGCGGGAGGCGCTCTCGCTGGCAGGGTCGGAGGTGGCGGCGGGGGTCGACAGCGTCGGCCTGGTGACATGGGCGGAGGGCAGCGCGGTCCTTTCGGGTTCATGGCGCCGAATCGCCGCGGCAGTCCTGACGGCCGGCGCGATCGGCGCGGCGGTGTACTGGTTCGCCACCGACGAATACGGCTACCTGATGGCTGTCCTCTTCGCAGAGGCGCTGTTCTTCATTCCCCAGCGCCGAGGCATCGAGCGCGCGCTGCACGGGGCCGACGCACCGGCCCGCGACCTTGACGTGCTCGCGCACGTCCTGGCCCGGCTCGAGCGCGAACGCTTCACGACCGCGCGCCTCAATGAACTGCGCGGCCGCCTCGATACCGACGGCATCGCCGCCTCGCTGGCGATCGCGCGCCTGCACCGGCTCATGGAGCTGCACGACTGGCAGCACAACCTGTTCTTCGCGCCGCTCGCCGCCGCGCTTCTCTGGGGAACGCACCTCGCCCTGGCGATCGAGGCCTGGCGCCGCGCGCACGGCAGCCACGTCCGCACCTGGCTGAGTACCGTCGGCGAATTCGAAGCGCTCAGTTCATTGTCCGCATACCGTTTCGAGCACCCGGACGACGTGTGGCCGGAGATTCTCGAGGGAGCGGCGACGTTCGATGGCAGTGCTGTCGGCCATCCGCTGCTTCCCGCGGCCAAGATGGTCCGCAACGACATCCACCTCGGCGGCGAAACGCGTCTGCTCGTCGTCAGCGGCTCGAACATGTCAGGCAAGAGCACGCTTCTTCGCACCGTGGGCATCAACGCCGTGCTGGCCCTCGCCGGGGCCCCCGTGCGGGCCACCCGCCTGCAGATCACGCCTCTTGCTGTTGGCGCGACGCTGCGGATCCAGGACTCGCTGCAGGAGGGGCGGTCGCGGTTCTACGCGGAGATCACGCGAATCCGCGAGCTGGCTGATACCGCGCGCGGGCCCCTCCCGCTCCTGTTTCTCCTCGACGAGCTGTTTCACGGGACGAATTCACACGATCGCCTGGTCGGCGCGACCGGCGTGCTCGGAAGCCTCCTCGACCGCGGCGCGATCGGGTTGATTACCACGCACGATCTCGCGCTCACGGCCATCGCCGACAGCCTCGCGCCGCGCGCCGCCAACGTCCACTTCGAGGACCGGTTCGAGGGCGGCGAGATCACCTTCGACTTCCGCATGAAGCCGGGGCCTGTCACCCGCAGCAATGCGCTGGCTCTGATGCGCTCGGTAGGACTCGACATCGGATCGGACGGCACGCCATGACCGATACCAACACGAACGCGGCGGTGACGTACGGCAGCTATCTCAAGGTCGACGAGCTCCTCGCGCTTCAGCAGCCTCGCTCCGAAGGCCCTGAGCACGACGAGATGCTCTTCATCGTGATCCACCAGGTCTACGAACTCTGGTTCAAGGAGCTCCTGCACGAGCTCGATCACGTGTCGCAGCTCCTGACCGCGGACGAGACGCATCGCGCCCAGCACACCTTGAAGCGAATCCTGACGATCCTCAAGGTGCTCGTCGCCCAGCTCGACATCCTCGAGACGATGACCCCACGCGAGTTCCTGACGTTTCGCGAGCGGCTGCACGCCGCCAGCGGGTTTCAGTCGGATCAGTTCAGGCAGATCGAGTTCGTCCTTGGCCGCAAGAGCGAAGCCGCGATCGCGCGCTTTGCGGCCGGCGGGCGCGCGCGCACGGCGCTGCAGAAGCGGTACACGGAACCGACCGTGTGGGACGCCTTCCTGCACTACCTGGCCCGCGAAGGATACGCAGTCCCGGCAGACCAGCTCACCCGCGACGTCCTGCAGCCCGTTCAACCGTCCGAGGCGGTTCAGCAGGTGCTCATCGACGTGTACCGGCGCGACGCCAAGAACGTGGAGCTCTGCGAGCGCCTCGTGGATCTCGATGAAGGCATCCAGGAATGGCGGTATCGCCACGTGAAGATGGTGGAGCGGACGATCGGCGCGAAGCCGGGCACGGGCGGATCGACCGGTGCCGGGTACCTGAGGACGACCCTCGGCCAGAACATCTTTCCGGACCTGTGGGACATCCGGACGAGGCTGTGAACCCGCTCGCGCGGCATTACTCGCGCTTCCGCGTGGCGGAACGGCTGCTGCTGACCGGCCATTCCCACCAGGCCTGGCCCGACAGAGCGTTCGACGCGCAGCAGCAGGCCTGGCTCGACGCGGCGGAGCTGGTGGACGACAAATGGGAGCGCGTCGGCGCGCGCGCATCCGACGTGCGCAATGGGTTCGCCCGGCTGCTCGGGGATACGGGCGCCAACATTGCCCTTGGCCAGAGCACGCATGAACTGGTGACACGCTGGATGTCGGGGCTGCCGCTCCGGGAACGCCGCCGCCTGATCACGACAGACGGCGAATTCCACAGCATCAGACGCCAGGTGGATCGGCTTGAAGAGGAACATCTCCTGGACATCGTGCGCATCCCGGCACGGCCGTGTGACGCGCTCGCCTCGCGCCTCGCCGCCGCGTCCGACGATCGGACGGCGTGCGTCATGGTGTCTTCGGTGCTGTACGAAACGGCGGAGATCGTGCCCGGACTCGACCTCGTAGCCGCCGCCTGCCGCAGGCACGGCGCCGCATTGCTCGTCGATGCCTACCATCATCTGAACGTCGTCCCCTTCGATCTGAAGACGATGGGGCTGGAGGACGCGTTCGTGACGGGCGGCGGTTACAAGTACTGTCAACTGGGAGAAGGAAACGCGTTTCTGCGCGTGCCCCCGGACTGCCGCATGCGGCCGGTCCTGACCGGCTGGTTCGCGGAATTCGCGGCGCTCGAGGACGTGCGTTCGCGCCGCGTGACGTACGGCGCGGGCGCGCTGGCGTTTGCCGGCGCCACATACGACCCGACGTCGCACTATCGAGCGGCGGCCGTCTTCCAGTTCCACGCAGAGCAGGGTCTGACGCCGGACAGGCTCCGGGCCATCAACCGGCAGCAGGTCGCGCTGCTCAAGTCCGGGATCGAAGCGCTCGACCTTGACGAACACGTGGCGCGCGTCGAGCCGATGCCGGACGAGCGTCGCGGGGGCTTTCTCGCGATCCGAACTCCATACGCAGCCGACCTTTCGAGGGCCTTGCGCGCCCATGGCGTGCTGACCGATGCACGAGGCCACGTGCTGCGCCTTGGTCCCGCGCCGTACCTTGCCGATGAGCAGCTTCGACGCGCGTGCGACGCACTTGGCGCCGTCTCGGGCAACGTCACACATCGCTCTCTCGACCCTGGAGGGCTACAATGACCGCCATGGCCTCCACCACGATCGTGTTTGGCATCCTGCTCACGCTGCTTGGCCTCGTCGGGTACGCCATGACGCGCACGAGCATGACGGCGCTGATTCCCTCCCTTTTCGGGTTGCTGCTTCTGATCCTTGGATTCCTCGCGCGGTCGGAATCACTCCGGAAGCACGCCATGCACGCGGCCGCGGCCGTAGCGCTCGTGGGCTTCGCCGGGGCGTTGTTTCCCCTGCTGCGAACGCCACCCGCGCCTCGGGCGGCAATAGCCGTTTTCTCGCAGGTGGCCATGGTGGTGCTGACGGCCGTGTTCGTGGCGCTCTGCGTCCGCTCGTTCATAGCCGCGCGGCGGGCGCGTCGGTCCGCCTGACCACCTTCGCCAAGGTCGGGTCGCGCGCGACCCGACCAGCCAGCACTGCTAAGGCGGGGTCGCCGTTTTCCGCGAGGGACTCACGAAGGGCGTCTGGACGACCGTCGCCCCGACGTAATGGCGCGTCGCTTCCACGGTCAGCTCGATCTCGACGCGCGTCCCCACGGCAAAAAACGGGGCGTCGATGGTCGCCAGCGCCACCAGCCGCTTGAGCGTGGGCGACCAGGCGGTCGTCGTCGCCCGCCCGATCTGCTGCCCGTCCCGCCTCACCGGCACCGCCACGCGTGAGGCCGCCGCCGGCGCCACCGGCGTCAGCGCAAACCGCTCGTAAAGGGCTTCGACCTCCGTCCAGTCGACTTCGATGCCGACTACCATGCGCGAGGGCCCGCGGCGCGCCTCTTCTGCCAGCGCTTTGCGGCCGATGAACGGTCCCTTGTCGAGGGTCACCAGCCGCCCGAGCCCCATTTCAAACGGCGTGTACATCTGGGTGTCGATGAGCGCCTTCCGGCTGCTGTTGAAATCCACGTCAATCAGCAGGAGTCCCGCTTCCACGCGCGCCACGTCGAGCGCCAGCATGCCGGCCGGCTTGATGTCGAAGGGCCGCCCCTCCCGCATGAGCGTGTCCCAGACGTCGATTGCGGAATCGGCCGGCATCCAGATCTCGTAGCCGAGATCCCCCGTATACCCCGTGCGTGAAATCTCGACGGGCACGCGTCCGATACGCCCGCTGGTCACGCGGAAGTATCGAAGCGAGTCGATGTCGGCGTCCGATGCCGCACGCAACACGCGAGCGGAGGTAGGCCCCTGGAGGGCGAGGGCCGCGACCTGCTCGGAGATGTCTTCAACCTCCACCTGCAGGCCGGCTGCGTTCTGACGCAGCCATCGCAGGGTCGGATCGGCGGCCGTCCACCGGTACAGCTGCTCCGCGATTCTCGACACCGTCCCGTCGTCGATGACCTTCCCCTGTTCGTCGCACCAGGGCGTGTACCAGACCTGGCCGACGGCCATTCGCTGCACATCCCGCGTGATGACGCGATCGACCAGGCGCGTCGCGTCACGGCCGCTGACGCGGTACTAGAAGAGGGGCGAAATGTCGATCAGCGCGGCCGCGTTCCGGATGGCGTTGTATTCGTGCTCGTGATGCGTTTCGTACGCGCTCACTGCGTAGTAGCCCGACCACTCGCGATAATTCAGCGACTCGCAGAGCGCGAAGGTACGTGGATGAAAAGCCGTCCCGATCGGCACGAACGAATTATAGAGGGCGCGGCGACCTTGACGGAGGGCGGGATAGAATCGCCCCGTGAAGAAGTACGACGTCATCGTCATCGGCGGCGGCCACAACGGCCTGACGGCCGCCGCCTACCTCGCGCGCGCCGGCCGCAAGGTCCTCGTGCTCGAGCGGCGCCACGTGCTCGGCGGCGCCGCGGTGACCGAAGAGATCGTTCCGGGCTTCAAGTTCTCCGTCTGCTCCTACGTCGTCTCCCTCCTCCGGCCCGAAATCATCCGCGAGCTCGATCTTCCGAGGCACGGTCTCGAGATTCTGCCGCTCGACGGCACATTCACGCCGATGCCCGACGGCGACTACCTGTGGCGCATGAACGATCACGCGCGGACGCACCGCGAGATCGCGCGCCACTCGCCCGTCGACGCCGAGGCCTACGACGAGTACGGCCGCGCGATGGTCGAGATGGGCCGCTTCGTGAAGCCGATCCTGAACATGTTTCCGCCGGATCCCGCGTCGCTGGATCCACGCGAGCTCAGCAAGCTGCTTTTCCTGGTCCAGCGATTCCGGCGCCTCTCTTCACAGGACCGGTACAACCAGGTCCAGCTGATGACGATGAGCGCGGTTGACTTTCTCGACCAGTGGTTCGAGACCGATGTGCTGAAGGCGACGATGGCGGCGTCGGGAATTATCGGCACGTTTCTCGGGGTGAAGTCGCCGGGCACGGCCTACGTGCTCCTCCACCACTACATGGGCGAGATCGACGGCGCGTTCCGCTCGTGGGGGCTGGCGCGTGGCGGGACGGGCGCGATCTCGAACGCCATCGCCGCGGCGGCCCGCGAGGCGGGAGTAGAGATACGGGCGGAGGCGCCGGTGGCCGGCATCGTGGTCCGCGACAACCAGGCCCAGGGCGTCGTCCTCGAAAATGGCGACGAG
>Ga0214472_10004211_pt1 | contig 15166 bp, 18 predicted proteins | sample RVTome_6_FD_207662 | JGI IMG/M metagenome (GOLD analysis project Ga0214472, IMG submission 207662) | Soil microbial communities from uranium-contaminated site in the Upper Colorado River Basin, Wyoming, United States - RVT140D175 | ecosystem: Environmental > Terrestrial > Soil > Contaminated >...
GCTCTCGGTCGTGTGGAGCTGGCGCGCGTGCGGACGCGTCGACGCGGTGGTGGTGATCTGTCCCGAGCACGCGGCGACGATCGCGGCCGACGGCTTCTCGAGGCGCGACGCGCGCGACTTCCTGTTCTCGCACGCGGGCGTGCCGCTTCGCGCGTTCGAGCACGAGGGGACGGAGGGCACACAGATGCGCGACCAACTCGAGGAGATCGTGATCGACGGGGAGCCCCACTATCGCAAGTTCAAGGATGCCTCGCAGATTCGGCTCGTCGTGGCCGGTGGCACGGCCGGGAAGTTCTCGGCGGTGCTCGGCGGCTGGCTGGCGGGACCGCGGGGATCACAGAGCGTCACGTACCCGATCGGCGAGGAGAGCGCATGACCACGTTGGTGAACCCGCTGGACGAGCGCGCGGAGCAGACATCCGCACTCGCCCCTCGCCTCGACGGGCTCGAGGGCAGGACGCTCGCGCTGCTCGACATCAGCAAGCCGGGCGGAAGCCACTTCCTGGACCGGCTCGCGGAGCTGCTCACCGAGCGCTACGGCGTCGCGCGTGTGGTGCGGGAGACGAAGCCCACGTACACGAAGCCCGCGCCGGCCTCGCTGCTCGAGAAGCTCGCCTTCGTCGATGGGGTGATCGAAGCCCTCGCCGATTGAGGGTCGTGCACAACGTGCAGTTTGCACGACAGTGTTGGGTTCGAGAGCCGGGGGATTCCCGCCGTGCCTGTCGCGACGGAGGAGTTCCGCACGGCGGCCAGGGTGCAGGCGAGCCGACTGGGGCGCACGGACCTGGAGGCCGTGCTCGTGCCGCATCCCATCCAGGACCGGACCGCGGCGGAGATCCGGGAGCACGCTGATGCTGTGGTGGCGGAGGTGGCCGCGCGGTTGACCGGGCGCTGACGCCCCGGCCGCGCCTGGCCGATCAGCTCAGCACATCGGCAGCTGAAGCCGCACGATCTCCTGGATCCGCTCGGCGTCCTCGCGCGCGGTCCGTTCGAGGAACGCCTCCGTGTAGACGCGTGCCGTGCTGCCGTGCATCTCGACCATGTAGAAGTCCTCCGGCGGCACCGTCTGCAGGCCGGGATCCGTCTCCTCGTCGAGGCAGTACTTCCGCACCCGCCGCACGCCACGCATCTCCAGGAACTCCCCGAGGTTGTGCGTTCGCGATGGGGAGACTTCTCACGTCCCTGCTCTATGGCGTGAGCCCCTGGGATCCGCTCACGCTCGTCCTGGGGTCGGCGACGTTCCTCGGCGTCGCTGCGCTCGCGGCGTACGTACCGGCGCATCGGGCGGCGAGGACGCCGCCGGCGGTGGCGTTGCAGAGCGGATAGTAGAGGGCGGAGGGCCGGTGCTCCCGACGGGCGTTCCGACGCCCGGACCGGTCGCGCCCCGATGTCACACGGATCGTGGAACACAAGGGAAAGGCGCGCTTCCCTCCGCGTGGACGAGCGGGACCGGCGGCCCCACGGCATGCCCCTGCGCGAACCCAACGCCCAAGGCCCGCAGTCGGTCCAAGATAGGTTCGGTCTCTACCTCGTCGGCGATGGTCGCGATCCCCATGATGCGTCCGATCTCGTTGACGGCGGTCACCAGCGTGCCGTAGACGGGATCTTCGACAACGCCCCGCACGTAGTGACCACCGATCTTCACGAAGTCGACCGTCAGTGCCTTGAGGTGTGCGAACGAAGTCAGCCCGCTCCCGAAATCGTCGAGCCCGATCCCGCAGCCCACTTCCCGGAGCTCGGAAATGAGGCGTACCAATTGGGCAAAGCTCCCGAGCGCCGCCGCCTCGGTGATTTCGAAGCACAGGGCGTCGGGCGGGAGTTGATGCTCCGCCAGGAGCTCGCGCACCACGGGAACCAGGTCCGCGTCGTTCAGTGACGAAACGCTGAGGTTGATCGAGCATACGGGCAGCTCGCACTCCGGGTGGTCACGATGCCACTCGGCCACGAGGCCGATCGTCCGTCGAACCACCCAGCGGTCGATTGCCGGTATCATGCGGTGGCGCTCCGCTTGCGCGAGGAACAGGTCGGCGCTCTCCACGCCGCCACGCCCGTCCGGCAATCGCAGCAGGATCTCGCAACGCGGGCGAGCCGGGCCCTCATCAGCCAGTTGCGCGATCGGCTGAGAGTACAGCTGAAACTGGCCTTCCTCCACGGCTCGTAGCAGGCGAGCGATCCGGCGGCTCTCCGCCGGCTGCTGGACCTCGGGCGCCGTCTCCGACCGGCCCACTTGGACGCGGTCGCCTCCGGAGTCCTTGGCAGCGAAGCAGGCGTCGTCCGCGACGCGCAGGAGATCGGCCGCTCGCCCGGCCTCGGCCGTGACCGGGACGAGGCCGACGCTGGCGCGCACCGAGAAGCTCGTCGCCTCCGACTTGTAGTCGCGGGTCCCGATCGCTTCCACGAGGCCGGCCGCGATTTCCTGCGCCTTGGGCAAGGTACAGTGGTCCAGGAGGACACCGAACTCGTCTCCACCGAGGCGCCCGACCGTGTCACAGTTGCGCAGACGATCAACCAGCAGGCCGGCGATCGTGCGGAGGAGGTCATCTCCGGCCTCGTGACCGCAGACATCGTTCACGAGCTTGAACTTGTCCAGGTCCAGATAGCAGAGCGCGTGCTCCCCTCCGCCAGGGGCGGCCTCCGCAATGGCCAGCGTCAAGCGCCGCTCGAATTCCCTCCGGCTCACCAGACCCGTGAGGGCATCGTGCGTCGCTTCGTACGAGAGTCTGCGCGACGTGCGCCGCTTCTCGGTGACGTCGTGGAAGACCAGTACCACCCCGATGGTGACCCCGTTGCGGTCCCGAAGTGGGGCCGCCGAGTCCCCAACCGCCACCTCCGTTCCATCGCGGCGCAGCATCAGGACGCCGTCGGCGAGGTCCACGGAACGTCCTTCACGGAGGCACCGGACCGGGATGCTCTCGATGGCTTGCCGCGTCGCCTCGGAGATCAGTGTGAGGACGCTGTCCAGGGGTTGCCCCAGGCCTTCGGTCGTGCGCCAGCCGGTAAGCCGCTCCGCCGTAGGATTCAGATATGTGATCATTCCCGCCAGATCCGTCGTGATGACCGCATCCGCGATGGAGGCCAGGGTGACGAAGGCCTGCTCCTTCTCCCGGAACAAAGTCTCCTGAGCGAGCCGCCACTTCGACAGATCGCGGATCGTCACCAAGGCGGGCGCCTCGTAACCCTCACCAACCGGGCTGCGGCTGAACTCCGCCGGGAACTCTCGCCCATCCCGTCGCAGCCCCAACAGGCTGACCGTGGCATCCCGCACCGGGACATTCGGGTCCGCGCGAGCGCTGATGTCCTGCGCCTCGGACGCCGGCCGGAAGCGCGCCGGAAACAGCCGACGCAACGGCTCGCCCAACAACTCGGCCTCGCCCCAACCGAAGAGCTGCTCGAACTTCCGGTTCACCACGAGCACGTTTCCCCGTGGATCGACGACCGCCATGGCATCTGGGGCTGCGTCGAGCAACTGCCGAAATCCCTCTTCCTTCAAGGGATGCGTGGTCACGGTCTGCTGAAGCTCCGCTTTTGGCGGTCCCGGGGGCGGGCTGGTCACGTAAACACACATAAACATTACTGCCTTGGCGTCGAGCCGTCCAACCAATGGCGCGCCGGGTAGTGCCACTCCGAGCGCCGCGAGGCAGAGGGCATGCGCAGCGTTGTATCCGAGATACCGAGGTCGGCATCTCCTCCGATCACCCAGATCTTGGGCCCGTCGAGCGCCTTCGTCAGCAGGGAGTTGTGCTCGTCCCGGCGCCGCGCCAGATCGGCCGATGTATGGATCCGGGGATTGATGCTGCGGCCGAGCTGATCCGCAGCGTCGCCCAGGGCTTCCGCTTCAGCGTCCGGTCATAGGAGCGCGGACTGGGGGAGAGCACCTCGATGATCAGATCGGGGACACCGTGAACGTCGCCGTCAGGGTCGACGATCTCCAACCGGTCCGAGCGGATGAAAACGAGGTCCGGCTCGAACACCAGCTCGTCGTGGACGTGAATGGTGACGGGTCCGACGACCTCCCCCAAGCCGTGCTCTCGTGCGAGTGCTCGCATGATCGCGGCGAGGTCGAGGGCGACGCGCTGTTGGTTCACGCGAGGGGCCGCCGTCACGTGCAGCCTTCCGTCCAGGATCTCGTGGCGGGTCGCGCTCTCGGGGAGCGCCAAGAGGTCCTGGTAGGTGTAGCGGACGGCTGAGGTTCGTTCCATTGGAGTTCTGCGTCACCGGATCGTGGCTCCCGCATCGTAATGGCTCGGGGCTCGGGAGGTAAGCGTCGTGCACCGAACGTCGCCGCCGACCCGGGGCCTCGGCATCTCGCGAACGCGGCCAGCGATCGGGGTGGCTACGACGGCACCAGCAGGGAACCCGGGATCCCTTGGTCCAGCGTGACCAACCGTGCGGCTCGCCGTGCGGCCAGGGCCGACAAGTGTCCGTCGGTGGTCGCGGCGGGCGTATCGGCCCACGACGGGAGCGAGTCGGCGCCCAGGTCGTCGGTCAGGCGCACGAAGGGCGGCCGCATGGCGGCACGAAGCTGAGCGAGTAGATCCGAGGCCGCCGCCGCGTTTGGGGAGAGGCGGGCCTGGGGAGCGATTCTCACGAACCCGAGCTCGGTGATCGAGCACCAGGCGGCGTCGAGGCCATCTCACCTTGACAGCTTAGGTGTCCTCTTTCAGCTTTCCCCTAAGCTGACTAGATGAAGCATCCACCGGAGTGGACACGTGGCGCCGGGAATCGACTCGACCTCGCTCTACGGGAGCCTGAATCTGCTGATCCTCCAGGCCGTGGCGGCCGAGCCGCTTCACGGCCTCGCAATTGCGCGGCGCATTCGGAAGTCGACGGAGGAATCGCTGCGCATAGAGGAAGGGGCGCTCTACCCGGCGCTCCACCGCCTGGAGCGCGACGGCCTCCTCGAGCCGTCCTGGGGCACCTCGGAGAACAACCGGCGCGCCAAGTACTACGCGCTCACGTCGGAGGGGCGGCGACGGCTCGCTCGTGAGCGGGAACGGTGGGTCGAGCACACGCTCGCGGTCTCGAAGCTACTCGAGGTCGGATTGGAGCTGGCGTGACCGCATGCGTGGCACGAGCGGGTCGGAACGATGACGCAGCGAAGGACATGGGGCCGAGCGGATGTCTGATCGCGAGCCGCTGAGCCCCATCGGCCGGTTGACCCGGCCGGGCCGCGTGCGCCGCGAGGTGGAGGACGAGCTCGCCTTCCACATCGAGGGCCGCGCCGACGAGTTGATCGCAAGGGGGTGGGAGCCGGTCGCCGCGCGCGAAGAGGCCGTGCGCCAGTTCGGCAGCCCCATGCGCTATCGGGACGAGTGCCGGGCGATCGCCCGCAACCGGATGACACGGGAACGGAGGGGAGAGGTGATGGGGAACGCGCTGCAGGATATCCGCTTCGCGCTGCGCAGCTTTCGGCGGAGCCCCGGCTTCGCGTCGGTCGCGGTGCTCACGCTCGCGCTGGGCATCGGTGCGACCACGGCGGTCTTCACGGTCGCCAAGAACGTGATCTTCGACCCCCTCCCCTTCGCCGACCCCGACCGCCTCGTCATGGTCTGGGAGCGCAACGCCAGCCAGAACATCGACCGGGACATGCCTTCCCCGCCCAACTTCGCCGACTGGCGGCGTCAGAGCCGCACGTTCGAGGACCTGGCGGCGGTGGGCGACGGGTCGCTGACGCTGTCAGGGCTGGACCAGCCGACGGTCGTGGAGGTCGCGTACGTGACGCCGAACGCCTTCGAGCTGCTCGGCGTGGAGGCGCAGCTCGGCCGGACGCTGCGTCCCGGCGATGCCACGCTCCTGGAGGACGACGCCGTCACGGGCGCGTCACTCGGCGTCATCAGCGACGGCCTCTGGACGACCGGCTTCGGGGGCGATCCGGGTGTGGTTGGGCGCACGATCGAGCTGAACGGCACCTCGGTGGAAGTCGTCGGCGTGATGCCTTCCACGTTCGGCGTGCCGCGACCCGACGTCGATCTCTGGCTCCCCGCCGACTACATGTCGTCGACGTACCACCGGCAGAGCCGATACCTGCGCGTGTTCGGACGGCTCGCGCCGGATGCGAGCGTGGACCTCGCGCGGGCCGACCTCGACCGCATCCAGGCCTCCATCGCGCGGGACTTCCCGGAGGCGAACGCCGGCTGGACCACGGACGTGGTGCCGGTGCAGGAGGAGGTGGTCGGGGCGAGCACACGCAGCGTCCTGCTCGTGCTCCTCGGCGCGGTCGGCTTCGTCCTGCTCATCGCCTGCGCCAACGTCGCCAACTTGCTGCTCGGCCGCTCGAACGCCCGGGAGCGGGAGATCAGCGTCCGCACGGCGCTCGGCGCCGGCCGGGCCCGAGTCGTGAGCCAGCTCCTCACGGAGAGCCTGGTGCTCGGCGTGCTCGGCGGCGTGCTCGGCATGGCGCTCGCGATTGGCGGCGTGGACCTGCTCATCGCGTTGGAGCCGGCCGGCCTGCCCCGGCTCGAGGAGGTCGGCGTCGACCCCGGGTCGCTCGCGTTCGCGGGCGGCGCGTCGGTGCTGACGGCCCTTCTCTTCGGTTTGGTGCCCGCGCTGCAGGCGACACGCCGCTCTGTCGCGGATACACTGCGCGACTCTTCGTCGCTCGGCCACGGCTCACCGGAGCGTGCGCGTTCGGCGCTCGTGGTCACCGAGATCGCCGTGTCGCTCGTGCTCCTGGTCGGTGCCGGGCTCCTCACGCGAAGCCTGCTGCAGCTCCGTACGGTGGATCCGGGCTTCGTGACCGAGGATGTGACGGTGACCCGGGTCAACCTGGGCGCCGAGTACCAGACCAACGTCTCCAAGAGGAACTACTTCGACGAAATGCTGCGGCGCCTTCGCGAGACGCCGGGCGTACTCGCGGCAGGCGTGACCTCCGTCCTGCCCATGGACCCGGCCGGCATCGACTTCGACCTCCCCTACCTTGCCGAGGGGCACCCGGCGCTCCCGGAGGGCGAGTTGCCACAGACCGACTACCGCATCGTCTCGGACGGGTACTTCGACGCGCTCGGCATGGAGATCGTCCGCGGGCGCGACTTCGGGCCGCTGGACCGGGCCGAGACCGGCCGCGTGCTCGTGGTGAACGAGTCGCTCGCCGAGCAGCTCTGGCCCGGCCAGGACGCGGTCGGCAAGACCATCACGATCTACTACGTGAACAACCTGCCGTGGGAGGTGGTGGGCGTGGTGGAGGATACGCGCCACCGCGGCCTCGGCGCCCCGGCCCCCGCGCAGATGTTCGTGCCCATGGCTCAAGCCGAGTTCCTCTTCGGCTACATGCACTTCGCGGTGAAGACGAGCGGCTTGGCGGAGACGGTGCACGCCATTCAGAAGGCCGCCGTCGAGCTGGACCCGAAGTACCCGCTCTACAGCGTCACCTCCATGGCGTCGATCATGGCGGCGACCACCGAGCGCGACCGGTTCGTGGCCACGTTGCTCGGGGCGTTCGCGCTGCTCGCGCTCTGCCTCGCGGCGGTCGGCATTCACGGCGTGGTGGCGTACCAGGTCTCCGAACGCACGCGCGAGATCGGGCTCCGCATGGCGCTGGGCGCGGACCGCGGGACCGTGCTGCGCGAGGTCCTCGCCCGCGCGGCCGCGATTGCGGTGCTGGGCGTGGCGATCGGCGCCGTCGGCGCGGCCGCGACCACGCGCGTGGTGCGGAGCTTCCTGGTGGACGTCAGCCCGCTGGACCCCGTGACCTTCGGGGGCACGAGCGGCATCCTCATGCTGGTGGCGCTGGTCGCCGCGCTCGTGCCGGCGTTGCGGGCCGCGACCATGGATCCGGCCGGAGCGCTGCGGTCCGACTAAGGAAAGCCCGGCCAGGCCGGAAGCCCCGTGTCGGCACTCGAGCTGCACACGCGGAGCGGATCCGTTGGGGGTCACCCTTGGCCATCCCGATCGGCGAGCGCATATTGGTTCAGATTGGGTCGTAAACTGAACTAAGAACCGAAGGTCGTTCAGCATGCGCGGAACGCTGGTCCCCAAGACGTGGGAGTCGAACCCGGGCCTCTACGCGCCGGCGCGGTATCGCAGGGCGTGCCGGTACGAGGCGTTCGTGCCCTACCGGCTCGCGGGGGCCGAGCTCGTCCTCCCCGCCTCCGTTGTCGGGGTCGTCTCGGACGCCGAACAGGCGATCATGACGCTCGATGCCGCGGCAGGACCCACGCTCGCGCCGCTGGCACGCCTGCTCCTCCGCACCGAGTCGGTCGCCTCGTCCCGCCTCGAGGGGATCCAGGTCGGCGTGCGACAGCTCGCTCGTGCCGAGTCGAAGCTCGAAACGGGGGGGAGGGCCGCGGCGCAGGTGTTGGAGGTGCTCGGCAACATCGAAGCGATGCAGCTCGCTGTCGATGAGGCGGCCGCGAGCGATCGCTTCGGCGTGGATCACATCGTGGCGATCCACCATAGGCTCATGGCGCGCGCCCCGAATCCGCGCATCGCCGGGGTGGTGCGTGAGGAGCAGAACTGGATCGGGGGAAACGCCTACAATCCGTGCGGCGCCGACTACGTTCCGCCCCCGCCCGAGCACGTCGGGCCGCTACTGCACGATCTCTGCGAGGCGATCGAGGACGAATCGCTGCCGCCGGTGGTCCAGGCCGCGCTCGTGCATGCGCAGTTCGAGACGATCCACCCGTTTGCCGACGGCAACGGCAGGACCGGGCGGGCGCTCATCCACGTCGTCCTGCGGAGACGAGGCATCGCGACCCGCTACGTCCCCCCGATCAGCGTCGTGCTCGCCGCAGACCGCAAGCGCTACATCGAGGGTCTGGCTCGCTTCCGCGGGGACGGCGTCGCGGGTTGGGTCGAGCAGTTCGCGGCCGCGACCGCCGCCGCGGCAGGCCTCGCGGCCGCCTACGGCGCTGCTGTCGAGCGTCTCCAGGACGAGTGGCGTGAAGCGTTGTCGGCGGGTCGGGCTCCCCGTGCCGATGCCGCCGCGTGGGCGGTGATCGAAGTGCTGCCGGCCTATCCGGTGATCACGCTGCCCGTTGCCGTTGCCGCGACGGGACGGGCGAAGTCTGCGGTTCACGCCGCGCTCTTCCAACTGGTGGAGTGCGGCGTGCTCTTGCCGCTCTCGGCGTCGAAGCGGAATCGATCGTGGGAGGCGGCAGGGCTTGTCGAGCTGCTTGAGGGACTCGACGCGGGAAGAGGGCTGGGGTCCGAGGCTCGGGGGCGGGTCCCGCAAGAGGGTACGGCCGCGGACCTGCTGGACGCAGAGCGAGGCTCGCGGTAGGCGAGTGCCCACGAGGCCTCCGAGCTAACGGCCGATCACATGCGCCGGCTCGAATCCACCCTCCAGCGACGTGTTCCCGACTGGCTTGCAAGGGCTCATGCAACAGATTGCGTTGCACATACGAGGAAGCCACACATGGCCAGGTCGCGCAGGGGCCCTGCGAAGTCTCGCCAAAGTGGTTGATGGGGCACAACGCGCATCTCGGCGATTGGCGTCCGGTCGACCTCCTGGGTGAGGGCAACCTCTCACGAGCCCGCTGAGCTTCGAGTCGTCGGAGCCACTCTCCCCCTCGCACGAAGCCGTGCAGGCCGCCATGCGCGAGCTCGGCATGACGGCCGTGCTGCGCCGTTGAAAGTCGAGCCAGGCGGGATCGAACCGCCGACCTCCTGCTACCTGCGCATGCGCTTGGCTCCGGCGCGGATCTCAGGCTGCGATGGAAGCTGCAAGGCGATAGCCGTAGATTCGAGATCATGAAATCCCAGACGGAGCGCGACCTGGATCGCTGGGTCGCCACCTGGCGAGACGCGGGGCCGGCCCTCGACGACCAGAGCAGACGTGAGCTCGAGCAGCTCGATACGGCCACTGCGTTGCGCCAATTGGCCGCGGCCTTCGACTTCGCGCTCGCGAACGCGCCTCCCTCGGACACATCGGGTCTCGTGGAGCAGCAGCGCCACTTCCAGCGGCTGGCTGAGTGATCGATCTCTTTCGCGAGGCGCTCGCCGTTCAGGAGTTCCTCGCGGAGGGCGGGTGGCCGTTCTGTTTCATCGGAGGTGTGGCCCTGCAACACTGGGGAGAGCCGCGGGAAAGGTGAGCCCGCGATCCTGGATCGCATGAGGGCGCTCCGAAGGGATTTCGCGGTCTGAAGGCTGGTTGCCCTCGGCTCGTTCGAGCGGGCGCGCGACCTCCGGACGCTCTACCTATCTGGGCGCGGGCCCGACGTATTCCGAACGCGGACGAATGAGGCGGTCCTCGCCGCGCTGCTCGAGATAGTGCGCGACCCAGCCGGCGATCCGACCGACTGCGAAGGTGGCCGAGAAGAGCTGCCGAGGAACGCCGAGCGCCTCGAGGAGGACGGCCGTGTAGAACTCGACGTTCGCCTTCAGGCTGCGGCCGGGGTGCCTGTCCGCTAGCTGGGCCTCGGCCTCCGTCTCGACCGCGCGGGCGAGGGCGAGGCGTCGCGCTGGACCCCCGCTCGCTTCGAGCTCGGTGACGGCGTGCTCGAACACGGCCGCGCGGGGGTCACGCACGCGATAGATCCGATGGCCCATTCCCATGATGCGGCGACCCGCCTCCAGCTCGCGCCCGAGCCAGGCGCCTGCAGCCTCTGGCGTGCCGATCGCGTCCAGCATGTCCAGCACGGGCCCGGGAGCGCCCCCGTGAAGCGGGCCCTTGAGGGCCCCCACGGCACCGACGACTGCGGACACGAGATCCGATCGCGTGGATGCGATTACGCGCGCGGTGAACGTGGACGCATTCATGCCGTGGTCGGAGACTGTGACGAGGTAGCGATCCATCGACCGCGCCTCGATGTCCGAAGGCATCTCGCTCGCAATCATCCGCAGGTAATCGGCGGCGGTGCCGAGGCGCGGGCTCGGCTCGGGCGCGGGGCGACCGCTCCGGTGTGCCCACCACCACGCATTGGCGACAGGCGCCGCGGCCACGATCGTGAGCGTGTCGTCTTCCGGATCTGGCGTCGACTCGATTCGCGCGAGCGCGGCGCGAAGCGAGTCCATGGGATCCGCGAGGGGGCGAAATCTTTCGGCCGTGAGGAGTCGATGCGCCGCGACACGCCTCCGGCCAAGCTCGGCACGAAGCGACTCGAGCTTGGAAGCGTCGGGAAGCGCACCATGCCACAAGAGATGACTGACGGCCTCGAATCCATGGCGGAGCGCCAGGTCCTCCACTCGGTGGCCCGCGATGACGAGCTCACCGGCCTCCCCGTCCACTCGACTCAGCCGCGTCTGAACAGCCACGACGTTGCTCAAGCCAGGCGTGAAGACTGCGTTCTCAGGGCTCATCGATAAGCTCCGACATCGGGATGGACGCTCGCGTTCCTCGCTCCAAGATTACGTGGATCAACATTGATCCACGAATCAATAGAACTGGAGGCGGAGGCGTGGAAGCCTTGATGGGGGCGTCGGAAGCTGCCGAGTACCTCTGTGTCCAGGTGGGGACGCTCTATGCGTATGTGAGCCGCGGGCTCCTCGATAGCCTTCCAGGGACCGGCGACGGGCGACGCCGCCGCTACCGCAAGAGCGATCTCGACCGCCTGAAACGCCGGAGCGACGCGCACGCGGGCCACGCCCCCGCAGCCGCCTCGGCGCTCGACTGGGGTGCCCCGAGCCTGGAGACCGAGTTGACGAATATCACCAACACGGGCCCGACCTACCGCGGAGTCTCGGTGCAAGATCTGGTGCGAGACGCCGTCCGGTTCGAATCGGTTGCGGAGTTGCTCTGGACCGGCTCGCTGCCCGCGGAAGAGCCGGATTGGTTCCGCGCTCCCCACACGCGCACGTCGGCACATGGCCTCCGGCGCCTGTGTGGCCGGTAGACGTTCTGCGGGTCGTCGTCACGCACGCGGGGTTTGAGGACGGTGAGCGTTTCAGTCCGTCTCCAGACGCGGAGTTACGCGTTGCGCGTAGACTGATCGTGCATGCACTGCGTGCACTGGCAGCGCAGCGTGGACGCAGTCCTGGCCCTGAAGATGCGATCGCCGGCGTGATCGCACACGCGCTTGGCCTCACGGCCTCCGACGCGGCTTTGCGTGCCATCGACGCGGCACTCGTGATCGTCGCGGACCATGAGATGAACGCATCCGCCTTCACCGCTCGAGTGGCCGCATCTGCCGGAGCTGATATGTACGCCTGCGTGAGTGCGGCGCTCGCCACGTTCAGCGGGCCGAAGCACGGGGGGGCATGCGATCGATGCGCGGCCTTACTCTCCGAGGTCGCAAGGTCGACTACTCCCCGCTCCGTGCTCGCCGCGCGGATGCAGCGAGGCGAGTCACTTCCGGGCTTCGGACACCCACTGTACCCGGACGGTGACCCGCGCTTCCACCTCCTCACGCTGGTCGCCGAGGGTCTCGGCGCGGAGCGCGTGCCGGCCTGGCTCGACGAGTTGAAGCGAGCTGCGGCCGAGATGGGGCTCGGCTCCCCCAACTGCGACATGGGCCTGGCACTGCTGTGTCACGCGCTCCGCGCACCGTCAGACAGTGCGGTGACGCTCTTCGCCATCGGAAGGATGGCGGGGTGGCTTGCGCACGTTCGCGAGCAGCGGGCACAGGGATTCCTGCTGCGCCCTCGAGGGCGGTACGTGGGGCGTTAGATGCCGGCCCTTACTCAGCTCTCAGCACTTCGAGCAGGTCCGTGCGCGACGCCCTGTAGGCCGGTAGCCATGAAGCGATCGCGGCCGCGCCCAAGAGAACGACGGAGCCCCCGATGAAGGCCGCCGAATCGGTCGGTGACACTTCCCAGAGCCAGCTTCGCAGGAATCGGCCGAGGAGGATCGCCGAAGGCACTCCGATGGCCACACCAGCGGCACCGAGTGAAAGACCCCACCTGAGCACATCGACCTGAACCCTGCGGGCCGTCGCATCGAGCGCCACTCGGATGCCCAACTCTCGGCGGCGTTGACTGGTCACGTAGAGGAGAGTCCCGTAAAGGCCTCCCGCGGCAAGAAGAAGCGCGATCGCGCCGACGAAGTGGACAGGCATCGCTTGGCCGTCCCGTATGAGGTCCTCCTCCGATCCTTCGATCCGAACAATGCCGTAGAATTGACAGCATCGCCGCTCGCTCACTCCCCCGGCAGGCCCTCGATCCGGCCGTCGGCGACGCGGGGAAGCACGCCTCCCGGCTGCCCGTAATGCACGACCACGCCCTGCTCCTCGAGGCTCGCCTCGGCCGAGGGAAGGACGAACCCTGTGAGAGGGTCGGGCGGAGCGTTTGACGCCTGGGCAGCCCCACTATATGCTATTTACCTCTAGGCGCCACACACCTAGGAGCAGCTCGTGCCCGAGTCGGATCTGTACGACCACCTGCCCCTCAACCCGCGGGTCTTCGCGATCCTCGCGGCCCTCCTCGAGGGTCCCGCGCACGGATATCGGATTAGGCAGGAGGTCGAGGACCGCTCGCGCGGGACGGTCACGCTGGATCCCGGATCGCTCTACCGAACCATCGCGAAGCTCCTCGACGACGGGATCATCGAGGAGGTGGACGCGCCGGAAGCCGAGATCGACGACGACCCCCGACGTCGCTACTACGGTGTGACGGAGCTCGGCCGGGAGCTCGCGGCGGCGGAAGCGACTCGACTGCGAGCGTTGCTGAGCCGCCCGGTGCTGAGCCCCGGCGCCCTCGGGGGCGGGCAGTGACTTCGAGCGCCTCCGAATCTCGGGCCGCGCGTCTGTACCGCATCGGCCTCTGGTGCTTTCCGGCGAAGATCCGCCGCGCGCACGGGGATGAGATGACGGCGATGTTCGAGGCGTCATGGAGGGAGGCTCGGACCTTCGGCTGGGCGACCGCGGCGCGGCTCACCCTGCGTACCGCACGGGACCTGGTGACGAACGGCGTCGCTGCACGCCTCACGTCACTGGGCCGGAGGATCGGGCGTCGGGACGGCGGGCCGCGGCGCGCGACTTCGGTTCAACGGATGAGGGGAGGACGGGGGATGGGGATGACGGCTCGGAACACCAATTCGGAGCGTTTCTTCGGGACCTTGCACGATGTCTCTCTGACGATTCGGCGGCTCGTTCGAGCTCCGCTGTTCGTCGGGGTCACGCTGGCGACTCTCACCATCGGCCTCGGCATGTTCGCCGTCGTGTACACGGCCGTCGAGAAGGTGCTGGTGGAGCCCATGCCGTACCCGGACGCGGGTGACCTCTATTACGTCTGGCGCGACTATGGAGCGATCCGGGACCAGGCGAGAGGAGGGCTCCCGGGTACCGACATCGCAGACCTGCGCGCTGCGGGCGGGGTCGTCGAGAGCGCGGTGGCGCTCCAGGCCTTCCTCGGGGGCGTGTTCTCGTACGGTGAGGACGAGGACCCGATGGAGCTCTCGGTGGTCGTCACGGCGTCGGGCCTGTTCGAGCTCCTGGGTGTGGAGCCGGCGCTGGGCCGGGTCTTCGGCCCCGATGATGTCGGCCCAGAGCGGCCGTTCACCATGGTCCTGACCCACGAGCTCTGGAACCGTCTCGGGGCCGATCCCGGGATCGTCGGTGCGGACGTCAGCCTGAACGGGAGGCCCCACACCGTCATCGGAGTGCTGCCGCCGGGCTTCGACTTCGTGCGCGCCGATGCCAACGGGCCTCCGCAGCGGGCCGATGCTTACGCCAACTTGCGCGTAGGCCTCTCCGATCCGAGCCCGAATCTCGCGGACTACACCGCCCTGGTCCGGGTGCGCCGCGGCACATCGCCCGAAGCCGTGGCGGCCGCAGTCGACGCGGTCGGCCGCGCCGTGGATGAGCGCGACTTCGACGGCCGGGGGCTGAAGCTCTACCCGGTAGGGCTAAAGGCCGACCTCCTCGACGAGGTCCGGCCCGCGCTCCTGGTGCTCGGTGCTGCGGGCGTCGTGCTCGCGCTCATGCTCATGGTGAACCTGGCGTCCGTGCTCATCGCGCGTGCGTCACAGCGCGCGCATGAGCTGGCGGTGTCGCGCGCCCTGGGCGCCAGCCAGTTCATGGTCGCACGAGGAACGCTGCTCGAGGGGGGCCTGCTCGGAGTCGCGGGTGGGGGCTTGGGTGCGCTCGCGGGCTCTGGGGCACGCGCGCGCTGGTCTCGTTGATGCCGGTCGACTTTCCGCGGCGTGAAGCGATCCTGCTCGACTGGGAAGTCGCGACCACCGTCGTGGGCGTCGGCATGGTGCTCGGCCTCCTGGCCGCGACGGCGCCGGCGCTCTGGGCCGCGCGGTCGTCCCTGCCGTCACTCGTCGCGACGAGCCAAGTACGCGGGGGCGGCGG
>Ga0214472_10004212_pt1 | contig 15164 bp, 12 predicted proteins | sample RVTome_6_FD_207662 | JGI IMG/M metagenome (GOLD analysis project Ga0214472, IMG submission 207662) | Soil microbial communities from uranium-contaminated site in the Upper Colorado River Basin, Wyoming, United States - RVT140D175 | ecosystem: Environmental > Terrestrial > Soil > Contaminated >...
TACCCTTTTCTATCACGCTAGTAGGCTCAAGAACGACCCCGACCCCCTTCAGCCCCTGTGGCACCTTTACTATGTATTCAGGCTCATCAACATAATATTCCGTCAGGTATCCATGACGAAGATTTATGCCACGCTCAAAGTACACGTCATCTGTTGTCATATCATACATCCCTATCTTATCGTAGGGTGAACCTCCGGGCCGTCTCACAGTTGCCACGACATAATCACCTGGCTTGAACTCGCTGACATTCGGTCCGACTTCTTCGACAATACCGAAGGATTCATGGCCGGTAATGAGGTAATCATCTCCAGGCGGTGCAGCGCCATATTCTGCGGCGTTGATCTCTTTGTCTGTTCCATCCACCCCGACGCGAAGTACCTTGACCAATACTCCGCGCCCATTTGAAATATCGTTTAGTTTTGGTTTCGATACCTCTCGCAAATGTATTGAGTTTGGTTTCCCTGGTATAACGGCGATTGCCTTCATTTTTGACCTCCCGTAAAGTAAGAGTTACTCAACAATTACTAGTCAATTATTTCTCAACTATTCTGATAACGTGACCGTCAGGGTCACGAACTAGAACTCCCTTTCTAAAACCAAGTTTATTCTCCGGAACTTCCACGACTCCGGATGAGACAAATTTGTAATCTCCCTCTCTGATTTGCTTAACTGCATCATCTATGTCATCTACTACGACAGTTGTCTCCCAGTGCATTATATCGTTTGCGCGTTCGTCAACCGGAATTGGCCGTCCATCGCCGGGTGAGATATATTCCAGAAATTCGATCCCCGGCCCCATCGGACTGCGCAGACCAGTTATCTGCAGATGCGCTCCGAATACGTTATTCAAATGCTCCTGTTCTGTTCCATAATTTTCACTATCACCCTTAACCTTAGTCCCCATTATGTCTCGGTAAAACTTGAGGCTTTGAGCTGTATCGCTTACAACAATAGCCGTATGATCTATCCCCATGAATAATTTGCCAGGGGGTACTTGCCATTTTGGATCTCCTTTTCCGGGAGGGAAGTATATGATCTCGAGATTATGACCGTCGGGGTCCTTAAAATAAAAGGCCTTTATTCCGGCAGCGGCTTTATTCCAGTCTGGAAGTCTCTGAGGGGCAGTAGAAGCGTGCTGCACTTTGTGTTTGCGCAGATGTTCATATGCATTATCCATGTCATTCACCACAATTGCTATATGCTGAAACCATTTATCATTGCTTCGAGACTCGATCGGTACGGGCCTTCCCTTCGGAGTCAGATATTCGGTTAACTCGATAAACTGATCTCCCAGCTTCAAACGTACTACACGCATACGGATGCCAAAGATCCCCTGAAGTTGCTCGTACTCGGATCCCCAGACCTCAACATCCGAAACCTTTTCGAAAGGAAGAACATTGGTATAGAAATCGATGGAGCGATCCATGTCGGAGATCGTCATTCCGATGGTATCAACGGCCTTCACCATCGTTTTGTCGGTTTGCTGCTCTGACCAAGCAGGGGAGGGCCACGGACTGACCGCGATTGAAGACAAGAGAACGAGTACTAAAGAGAGAGGAATCAAACGAAATGATAGAAAAGACAGTTTGGATATAGGTGATACTCGAGTTGTCATTTCAATTAGTTTGAGCTTCCTCATTTCCTATATGCAAATGCATTGTATCTTGCAGGACACCCAAAGAGCTTCCATGCTTCGACTAGCTCAGCATGAACGGGAAGTAACCGATAGTTGCCTTACCAATTTCCCCGTTCAGCCAGTGCCCTAAGTTTAATCGAAGGGCCCGTCCTGAGCTCGTCGAAGGATCGAAGGGTGAAACGTCATTTCCCGTTATCCGAGTCGGTCAAGAATGTGATCACCTACTCGTAGAGCGTTCGCCATAATTGTAAGGCCCGGATTTACTGCACCGCAGGAAGGGAAAAAACTGGCATCAACGACGTATAAATTATCGATGTCGTGCGCCTTACAGTTAATATCGAGGGCTGACGTTTTAGGATCGTTTCCAAAGCGGATAGTACCGTTCTGGTGGGCAACACCGGCAAGAGGAATACGCTGACCGATAAACAGATTTCGCGCAAATAAACCCTGATGACATTCATGCCCATGAACAGGGCACTTTGACTGCTGGTTCATAAGACTTTTAAGCTTATCTGTAAGTTGTTTGTGACCTTCTTCATTGTTGGGTTTGTATTGGAGCACGATATTTCCGCCTTTGTCTATTGTGACTCGGTTATCAGGATCGGGAAGGTCTTCCGATGTAAGCCAGAAATCGAGTGAGTGGGTAGCCATGTAGTTAAGGGTCCATTTTGGGGTTAGGGCAGGTGCTCCGGCTTTAAGTGTTTCAGCATCAAGTTTGCCAACAAAAGAGATATGTCCCATCGGATATTCCCATTCCTTGGAACCGAAATAGAAATCGTTCACTGAGAGGGTCTTCTGAAATACTGTCGGATTCGGACACTTTGATATGGCCATCAATACTGAATTTACGTGGCCCATATAATGCCTTCCGACAACATCGGAGCTGTTAGCCAGACCATTGGGATGCTTGTCATTTGCCGACCGCAGTAGTAATGCGGCAGAGTTGATAGCCCCACATGATACCACTACTATATCTCCCGAGTAACCTACTGTTGATCCGTTACGTTTAACATGAACCTTGGATATGTCCCGTCCAGTGGGACCAGTCTCTAGAATTGTGACAAAGGAATTTGTCAACAGCGTTACATTGGAATTATGAAGAGCAGGTTCCACACAGCACACATGGGCATCGGACTTCGCATAAACAAGGCATGGAAATCCATCACAGGTATTGCAGCGAATGCAGCGGCTGGTGTGAGGATTTTGTTCATCCAGCATGACGCCGAGCGGGGTATGAAATGGATTGAGGCCGTGGCTTGAAAAGTCGTCACTGAGCTGCTGTATGCGTGGCTCATGGCTTACAGGCGGGTTCGGAAAAGGTGTTTCAGAATGGGGCTCAGTGGGATCTTCACCACGCTTGCCATGCACATGATAGATCTGTTCAGCTTTAGTATAATAGGGCTCCAGGTCTTCGTAACTAATGGCCCAAGCTGGGGAGATACCGCCATGGTGGTTTAACTCGCCGAAATCTTCTTTGCGCAGGCGAAAGAGTGCAGCACCGTAGAACTTCGTGTTTCCTCCTACATAGTAGTTTGTGTGGGGGTGCAGTTCTTTACCATCCTTATCTCGCCATATCTCTTTGGTATTATATTTTCCCTCCACATTGACGGCGAGCGCGTTCCAGTTGTCTTTCTCTCTTGGCACATAGTCGCCGCGTTCCAGGAGCAAAATCTTCTTTCCTGAAGGGGCCAAATGATGTGCTAGAGTACCACCGCCCGCTCCGGATCCGATGATGATCACATCATATTGATTTTCTGTGTTCATTATCTAAGCTCCTTAACCCGCACTCGGTTTTAATGGAGCCGTGCCAAAGTTTACGCCAAACCTACGACACCAGATTGTTACGGCTTTGTATTTATTGTAGTCAATATCAGATGGGAGATCATAGTTCTGGTCGCCGACATTTCCTTTGAGTGCCGCTAAATGAATAAATCCAGCGTTTTTGACTGTATCATTGTCGTTGGCATCTTCCGCTGCGACCAAATAGACCTGCACGTCTGGACCATTTGAGGTTTCGAAGTCCGTGAAGCGCAATACCTGTTTGCCATCTGGGAGTTGATATATGGACGCAGTTCCTTTTGTTTCGTGTGCAACACCATGAAAGCTTCCATTGTAAAGAAGCTTAGGTTGGCTTTCGGATTCAGTGGTTTGTACTGCTGTTGTTCCGGGAAATTCCTCGTCAACGGTCTTGCTTATAAATATTTTCTCTGGACGGAATAAATACCAAAGAGCAAATATGATTATCAAAACAATGATAATTACTAAATTACGTATATTCATAATTTAAAAACCTCCAAGTTTTTTTTGATTTTACATTTTAAAACTTAACATGCAGTTTCTCGAAAATTAAATTAGTTAAATCATCAATCAATTGCTTTTTTAAAGTATTAGACGTTTAAATTTATGAGAAAGATGTAACCATTTGGGAATTTTGTTTTTTATAAAACCTATCTGTTGGTATTCAGCCTGATTCCATACAAAGCTCAATCGGCGGTGCAGAAATTTGATTCTTACTTTTCAAAAAGATTCTGATATTCTCCGTACCCTTCTTTCGCTAAATCTTCTTTGGGGATAAAGCGGAGCGCTGCGGAATTTATGCAATATCGCAGTCCTGTCGGCTCGGGTCCATCTTCAAATACATGTCCGAGGTGGGAATTAGCGTTTTGGCTCCGAACCTCGGTCCTGGACATGAATAAGCCGTCGTCTTGCCTTTCCACAATATTTTCTTTCTCGAGTGGCTTGGTAAAGCTCGGCCATCCGGTGCCGGAGTCAAACTTGTCTAGCGAACTGAAAAGAGGTTCGCCGGACACAACGTCTACGTAAATCCCTTCTTTGTGATTGTCCCAGTATTCATTGCCGAATGGCCTCTCGGTCCCGTTATTCTGTGTAACATCGTACTGAATTGAAGTTAATTTCTTCTTGAGTTCATCTTTGCTTGGTTTATTTTGTGCTTCGTTTTTGTTTTCCGAAATTTTTGTTTCCATTTCATCACCCCATATCTTTTTAATGTACTTGTCGCGGCCGGAAAAGTATCTGTAGGTCTTATATCTTACCGGATTCTTTTTGTAAAAATCCTGGTGATAGTCTTCAGCTCTGTAAAATTCAGAGGCTTTGATAACCTCTGTGACAATGGGTTTGTCGTATCTTCCAGATTTATCCAGCGCTTCCATTGATTTTTCAGCCAGACGTTTTTGCTCATCGTTATTATAGAAGATTGCTGATCTGTACTGAGAGCCTCTATCGACAAACTGACCGTTGGGATCAGTTGGGTCTATCTGCCTCCAGAATACGTCTAGCAGTTCCGAATAGGTTATTTTGGATGGATCGTAAAGAATCTGGATAGATTCTAAATGACCGGTTTCCCCAGCAGAGACCTCATCATAGGTTGGATTAGTTTTGTGTCCTCCGGTATAACCGGATATTACAGCCGAAACTCCTTCCAGCTTCTCAAAAGGCGGTTCCATACACCAGAAGCAACCACCGGCAAAGGTTGCCTTTTCCAGCTTTTCGTTTTGAGAATCCTCTGCCCTGCTTGATCGGTAATGGTCACTTTTATTAAATGTTGTGTACAAAAACAATACAATTATCGCCAAAATCGCGATTGTAAATATTTTTATCATATCTTTAAACCTCCCAACCTAAAATTTACGTAAATAAGGATATTTTGGATTTGAAGTTTGGTACCATTTTAGAAACTCTCAATACCTCTGAAATTTTAATTCGCCGATTTGCTTCTTATTTTCGCTTTTTTCATAATAAGCACTATCCAGTTCAGGATTATTAAAAATTACCCGTACATGGTGAAGTTGTCGAAGGATTTTAGACATCTGTCCAGCTTTATGCCGTCAATTGTATCTTCACCAGGTGCGCTGGTCATGTTGAAGAAGACCATCCCGTTTGACACAGTCCCATCGGCATTCGCTTCATATCACCTACCTTTGTGTGTGTAACTGTGCCACCATTTACCTTAACGCCCGTAAAGGGTAAAAGGGTATGGTGGTATGTTCGTTGGCGGCGAAGCTGCTCATCGGGACGAGAAAGATCACCATTACGACTGCGACAAATAGGCCCGTGAGGACCCTTTTAGCTATGATGAATTTATTCATCTTAAAACCTCCTATTTTTGTTTTGCATATGTTGATAAAGGTCATATATAAGCCCTTTGTTTTGTTGTTACATTAAATGATGTGGATTTTATTGCGCCGGGATACCCGCAGTGTATGCAGCGTTTATCATTTTGGTGGTGTAGCTTTGCACATGAAATGCTGCTCAGTCCCATCACCCTCACGTAAACTTCTGCCGCTATAAGCATTCCCAGGACTGGAGCCGTAAAGTAAACCCAGAGGTGCATAAGATGATGAGCTGGCATAGCAGAGCCAAATGTTCGAGCTGGATTCATACTCATTCCGGAGAGCGGAGCCTCAAAGGTGATATAGATAGCGACAAGTATTCCTGCGAAGATACCTGTATAACGAGCAATTCTTCTTGTATTGGAAACAATCAGAATGACCGTCATGAGAATAAAAGAGATCGTTAACTCGGCAACGAAGGCAACCATTGCTCCACTGGGGCCTGGAAGTGTGTCAACGTAATTGACCGAAGGATGAGTGATTAGGTGTCGAACCAGTGCTATAACCAAGATAACGCCTAGAAGCGCTCCAATAAACTGCGCTATAATGTAAAAGATGGCATCCCAAGACTTCACTTTTCCCAAACGGAGGAAAGTCAGTGTTACAGATGGGTTTATGTGCGCACCCGATTGTTTTCCCCAGGGTGAATAAATAATGCCGATTGCTGTAAGGCCCATGGCTACTCCTATGAGGAACCTTCTGAAGAAAGGGTCATTTATTGCCATACGGACCGGAGAACCCGGGTGCTCCAAAAGTATGGTGAAGAGACAGGCTGAAATCATGAATAGTCCCAGTCCTGCTGCTTCCATCAGATATTCAGGCCAATGTTGGCGAAGTGCATTAATCATTTGAGCTAGTTAGACGAATGAAATAGTTAAAAGGATGTATTAAAACGTAATTCTGTTTACGCCTGACAATAGTGTGGATTCCGGCTAACGCCTGTACTCGAATGTCACCCGATCGATGCATTCGAGTGCAGGCTTGATCGGGTAATCCGCGGGAATGGCAAGAATCTGTCATGCCCGAATTCATTAATCTGAATATCCATGTTTTTTAGAATCAGGACTTATTATTTCTTGCCAAGAATGAAAACGCCTTGAGCGTGGCTTCCCAACTTCATACTAATACGAATCTTCACATAAAGTAAGTTGAACTATGAGTCCTCGGGGACTAGTTTCCTACTTAAGTATCTTTACGACTAATCTCAGAACCTTCTGAGTCCAGCCCGGTGAGAAGAATTTCTCGTGGAAATACAAATCTGTAGTTTGTCTCGTACCCAGGGCGAGTGTAGGATAGACATGGATCGTTGAAGAGATATCCTTAACCGTTAACCTTTTCCTTATTGCCAGTATGAGTTCGTGAATCAATTCGCCGGCACTCGGGCCTATTATGTGAGCTCCAATGATCTTTCCTTTCCACCCGGTGGATAAGACCTTGACGAATCCGTGACCTTCCACCTCCGTAACCGCTCTATCTACATCGCTGTAGTTGTATTTATAAACAGTGTAATTCAGATCCTTTTCTATTGCTTCGTTCTCTGTCAATCCTATGTGAGCCACCTCTGGATCGGTGAATGTTGTCCATGGAACTGCCGAATAGTCAACCTTAGCGGATAACTTGAATAGCGCGTTTCTGAGTACTATTCCGGCCTGGTATTCAGCCATGTGTGTAAAGAGATAGGGCCCCACGACATCACCACATGCCCAAATGTTTTTGGCAGTTGTCTTGAGATTGCTGTTTACCGTTATGCCTTTTTCGGTGTGTTCAACTCCCGACGCCTCAAGATTCAGTCCATCTGTGTTGGGAGTGCGTCCAACAGCAACTAAGATTTCATCAGCCCTGTGCACGACCTCTTTTCCATCCTTTACACAAAGGATGGCCCTTTTCCCATTCTCATTATTAACACGCTTTACGGTTGTTCCTGTGTAGAACCTTATGCCTTCTTTTGCCAGACAACTCTCGAGTGTTTTAGATATATCCACGTCCTCTTTAGGAAGAATTTGATTTTCCATTTCTATCACAGTTACGTCGGAGCCGAATCTTGCGAACGCCTGAGACATCTCGATTCCAATCGGCCCTGCACCTATGACAATTATGGAAGGGGGGAGTTTTTTTAGATGAAAAACATCAACATGTGTTATATAACCCGTTTCTTTGAGTCCCTTAATATTGGGTATGAGAGAGCTGGATCCCGTGGATATAACGAATTTTTTGCTCCTGATCTTCTTTCCGTCTACCTCTATTTCTCTGGAGGAAATAAACCTTGGCGCACCAAAAATTACGTCGATCCCCATTTTCCTGAATCTCTCGGGATCGTCGTGCTCACCTATTTTTTCTATTACGTCCCATACATGGCTGATCACATTTTCGAATTCAAACGACACATTAGCCTTATGAAGGCCGAACTCATGCGCCCTTTTAATTAATGAAACAATTTTTGCTGAACGAATAAGAGTTTTACTCGGAACACAACCGTAATAGAGGCAGTCACCCCCTAATTTCTCTTTTTCAATTATTGCAACCTTAAGTCCAAACTTTGCGGATCCAGTAGCAGCCGTTAGTCCTGCTGCCCCGCCACCTATCACTACAATGTCATAGGTCTGCATGTAAGAGTCCTCCAGTGTTTATATGTGATCGTGTTATACAGTAACCAATTCGAGTTGTAGCCATCCGAGAAACGATATGTGAATTATCGATTTAATCCTGTTTTAACCGGTACTAATTAATAGATTAGCAAGAGTTAACTCAACATATCCCTGGCAATTTCCAATTTATCTTCAATTATAGAACGTATTTCCTCAAGCCTGTCAGGTGAATCGGCTTCAAATCTTAGAACTAATGCTGGTTGGGTATTCGAGGCTCTAATAAGACCCCATCCATCTGGGAATTCAACCCTAACGCCATCTATATCTATTACTCTATAATCTTTCTTAAGCTCTTCTCTTGTTTGATTCACCAATTTGAATTTCGTATCATCTGGGCAATCAACCCGTATCTCGGGTGTTGAGAAAGCATTTGGAACACCTTCCAGTAATTCCGATGTCCTTTTCCCAGTTTTGGAAATGATCTCAAGTATTCTCAGTGCGGCATAAAGGGCATCATCATAGCCGTAATATCTGTCAGCAAAGAATATGTGGCCGCTCATCTCGCCTGCTAGAGCCGCACTTTCAAGCTTCATTTTATTCTTTATAAGGGAATGTCCGGTTTTCCACATTATTGGAACGCCGCCATGACTCTCGATATCTTTAAATAGCCTCCCCGAGCACTTCACGTCTCCTATAATCTTCGCTTTAGGATTATGCTTTAAAATTTCCCGGGCAAATATAAGAACCAGCATATCACCCCATATTATAGTTCCTTTTTCATCGACGACCCCAATTCTATCACCGTCTCCATCAAACCCTAAACCTACTTGAAGCCCTTGCCTCCCGACGGCATTAATGAGGTCTTTAATATTTTCCTCTACAGTTGGGTCTGGATGATGATTGGGAAACCTTCCGTCGGGTTCGACATAAAGCTCTGTTAATTCGCAACCAAAGTCCCTTAAAATCTTTGGTGCTACAATACCGACCATCCCATTTCCACAATCAATCGCTACTCTGAGCCCGGGATCGATTTCAACGTTTTTTCTTAGATAATCTAAATAACTATCCATTATGTCGTGGGTCTCGACCTTCCCGGTGCCTTTGACGAAATTTCCTCCTTCAGCAATTTTTCTGATTTTTTGTATGCCTTCTCCAAAGAGTGAATCCTTATCCACACAGAGTTTAATTCCGTTATACTGGCTTGGGTTGTGACTTGCCGTGATTATAACTCCCCCGTGAACGTCGAGATTGAAAAGGGAGAAATAGACCATCGGAGTTGTAACCATACCTAAGTCAACAACATTGACCCCAGCGGATGTAATGCCGGTGATCATTGCTTCAGAAAGATTGGGAGAACTGAGTCGACAGTCGTGTCCAATAGTCACACCATCTTTTCCGATCTTTTTCATGTATGTTCCATAGGCTTTGCCTATTGTCTCGACCACTGCTTCATCAATGTCCTCATCGACTACTCCTCTAATATCATACTCTCTGAAGATCCGGGGATTGATTGTTAACATTGATCATGGGCCTCCGGTGTTACATCGATAATTTTTCATAGCAATACAATATACATGGTTCTTTCGTCAAAGCACTTTCTTGACTTTGAAAACTCCCCTTTATATCATTCTGAGCATGATTTTTCCTTCTTTTACAGAATTTAAGGAGAAGCTAAAAAAGGGAAATCTAGTGCCCGTCTGGGGAGAAATATTTGTCGATTTCGAAACCCCTATATCCGCTCTCAAGAAGATCGACGGTGGGAGTTATTCTTTCCTGCTTGAAAGTGTAGAAGGCGGGGAAAAATGGGGGCGATACAGCTTTCTTGGATCTGATCCATCTTTGATATTTAGGTCGAAGGGAACTTATATTGAAATTATAGAGAATGGCATAATAGAGAAACAGAATGGAAATCCCATTGACTCTTTAAAGAATCTCCTTTCAAGATATCGTCCTGTGGTTTCTCCAGAATTGCCAAGATTTTATGGAGGTGCTGTAGGCTATTTCGGTTATGATATCGTAAGATTTATTGAAAAGCTACCCGAGCGGGCAAAAGATGATCTCAGATCATGGGATTCTTATTTTATGATAGCAGACTCGGTACTTGTATTCGATAATATAAACCACATCATGAAGGTTATCTCTAATGCGTATGTCTCAAGTATAAGTGAGGCAAAGAAGGTTTATGACGATGCTGTACTTAGAATAGAGAACCTGATAGATAAGCTTCACTCGCCACTTCCACTCTTTAAGAAAACTCCTATCAATAGATCAGTAAATGAATCAAGCCTCTTTGAATTTAAATCGAATTTGAACCCAAAAGAGTTTATGGAGTCGGTAGAGCGGACAAAAGAATATATTCAAGCAGGTGACATAATACAGGCAGTAATATCTCAAAGATGGAGCACAAAACTAGATGTTTTACCATTTGATTTATATAGAGTGCTAAGGGTCTTAAACCCATCCCCTTATATGTTTTATCTAAAAATGGGAGATGAATATCTTGTAGGTTCTTCGCCAGAAGTGATGGTTAGAGTAGAAGGTGAAAGAGTAGAAAATCGTCCTATTGCAGGAACCAGACCAAGAGGGAAAAATGAGGATGAAGATACAATACTTGAAAAGGAACTTATATCAGATCCTAAAGAGAGAGCAGAGCATATAATGCTCGTCGACCTTGCTAGAAATGATCTAGGAAGAGTGGCTGAGGTTGGTACGGTAAGAGTCGATGAACTCATGACTGTTGAGAAGTACTCTCATGTAATGCATATAGTATCAAATGTTATTGCAAAACTGCAGCGCGGGAAAGACGCCTTCGATGTCATAAGGGCTACTTTCCCAGCTGGAACACTTTCGGGTGCTCCAAAAATCAGGGCGATGGAGATAATCGAGGAAATGGAACCGAGCAGGAGAGGTGCCTACGGTGGGGCCGTTGGGTATTTCAGCTTTTCGGGTAACATGGACACCTGTATCACAATTAGGACATTCGTAATAAAAGGAGAAGAAGTTTTCATACAGGCAGGAGCAGGAATTGTTGCTGATTCAGATCCTGAAAGGGAATATAACGAGACTGTAAACAAGGTTAAGGCTCTTATAAAAGCAATTGAGGTAGCTAAGGCAGGAATTTAACCCTAGTTAAAAGTGGAGCGATATTTATTAAATTCAAATTGAAATTTATAGAGATGCAGGGGAAAAGAAATGATTCTCATGATTGATAACTACGATTCATTCACATATAACCTTGTTCACTACCTGGGTGAGCTCGGGGAGGAGGTTGTAGTTTTTAGGAATGATAAAATTACTTTGGAAGGCGTGGGTAGACTTGATCCGGAGATGATATTGATTTCTCCTGGTCCGTGTACCCCAAAGGAAGCCGGTATTTCGGTCGATTTGATTAATGAGTTTTTTGGAAGAAAACCAATGCTCGGGGTTTGTCTGGGTCATCAATCACTGGCATATGCAAGGGGTGGAAATATTGTAAGAGCAAAAAGACTTCTGCATGGTAAGACCTCTATGATACATCATGACGCGAAGGGTATTTATTCCGGGATACCCGATCCCTTTGAAGCAACGAGGTATCATTCCCTCATAGTTGAAGAGAAATCACTGCCCGATGAATTTGAGATTTCAGCATGGACAGATGAAGGGGAGATAATGGGTATAAGGCATAAAGAATACGTGATCGAGGGGGTTCAGTTTCATCCTGAGTCAATTCTCACACATTTCGGAAAAGATATTTTAAAAAACTTTTTAAATATTGCAAAGAGAAACTAATATTCATATTTACTGCTGTTATATTTTGTATTCATGTGTGCACTTGTATCAGTGAATAGAGGAGCTCATGCTTTTATATTTTAGACCGCGAGATTCCAAATTTATCGGTGAGGGCACACTGCCGCATGGCCCTTTTGACGACACGAAAAAGTGGCTGCCAATAACGCGTTACCTCGAGAGGGGAGCGGAGATCTTTCCCGACCAGACGATGTTTAGGGTGGCTGACAGGGATGGAAACCTCATCGAGAGCTATTCTTATAAGGAGACAAACGAGTGGGCCAATAGGGTTGCCAACGGTCTCAGAAAGAATTTCGGGATAAAAAAGGGCGATAAGGTTGGCATTTATATGATAAATTGCTCGGAGTATATCGTGTCAATCATCGGGATTCATAAAAGCGGGGCTGTACAGGTGCCAATAAATAAGGACGAGAAGGGTGAGAGGTTGGCCTATGTCATAAACTATTCGGATATGAAGGCTTTGGTGATCGATCCCGATAGCCTTCCATTACTCCAAGAGATTGCTAAGGATCTGACAAAAATTGAGACTATATTTATGACTGGAGATTCAAGGGCGGTGCCCGATGAGATCGGTGGAATCAAGGCACTGCCTTATTCGACATTCAACGAATTTTCATCAGATAATCTAGGCCTTGATGTCACAATAGCGGATATTGAACGCTGCATGTTTACATCAGGGACAACCGGTATGCCAAAAGGGGTGGCTAGGGACCACGGTGGTGTAATTCTAACCGCTAGGGGTTATATTATGCAGCATGGCGTGCGGAACCAAGATGTTTTGATGAGCGTGCTTACATTGGGTCATGCTAATGCCCAGGTGATGTGTCTTTTCACCGCCATAGGTGCTGGGGCGACTGCGGTTTTTTATCCTCGTTTTTCTGCTTCGAATTTCTGGAAATGGGCGACTGACTGCGGTGCAACCTGCACTAATATGCTCGGAGCTGTTTCGGAATATCTCTGGGCCGCACCACCAAGTGAGTGGGATAGAAAAAATAAAGTTCGTATCGTTCTTTCCGGTCCCGCACCAAGAAATCTAAATGAATTTGAAGAAAGATTTGGGATTCGGGCGATAGACGGTTATGGGTCTACGGAGATGGGTATGGTAACTTGGAAGGACCCGGAGGATTTTCGCCCCGGTTCATCCGGGTTTCCCATGGAAGGGTACCATGTAGAGCTGAGAGATCCCGAGGATACAAGCAAGGTCCTCCGTCCCTTCTGGGATCCGGTCGAAAATCCCAGCCCCCCCGATGATGCGAAGGGATTGCTCTTTATAAAACCATTTATTCCCCACACGACGCTTACCGAGTATTTTAAGGACGAGAGAAGGACACGAGAGGCCTTTGACGATGACGGATTCTTTAATTCCGATGATCTGTTTGCAAGGGGAATCGACGGTCGTTATTACTTCCTTGGAAGATTTAGCCGGATCAGGGTGTCGGGCGAAAATGTCGATCCAATAGCTGTGCAGGATATAGCGATGCGCTATAGTGCAGTCCAGGAAGCCATTGCCGTGGGGATAAGGCTACCCGATGTTTCAGACGATGAAATAAAACTAAACATCACACTGACACATGGTGCCACTTTTGATCCAGTGGAATTCAGCAAGTGGATGGCAGATCAGGTTATGGTTGCAATGGTACCGAGATTCATCGAGGTATTTGGGGAAGGATTTCCAGTAACTGCGACCCAGAAGATAAAGGTTGCTGAGATGAAGAAGCTCACCGAAAAGACCTGGGACCGGGCAAAGACGGGCCTCAGGTTCAGTTCCAGAAGGTAAAACACCTATTTCTCCAGGCAACTTTGAAATTGTCATGTGGGGTTGGAAAACCTTGTCTATATACTGACCATTTCGCCTTTTGTGGGTGTCGATTCGACATCCGATGCATAGTTTTCTGGAATGTCTTTTGCTTTCATAAAAATGGTAAAGCTCCCGCGGACGATCGGCGGGAATCCACTTATTGACCCCTTTATGGGTCCCTGATGAGGGGATTCAGGGACGACTCTTAAGGTTTCGAAAATATTACCTAGGGATCTCTGCATATGTTTTTTTGGGAATTCTTTACTTCAAAACAGTAAAACGATAAATAACATATAAAAGACAAGAAGCATGATTCCCTCGATTCGGCTGATACGAGAACCCGTCTTCATTATAGGAAGAGCTGCCAGGGCAAACAGAAGCATTACTGGAAGTTCGAACCTGAGAATATCGGGATTAACCTTTGTTGGTCTTATAACAGACACAATTCCAAGAATTCCTATGTTAAAAATATTGCTTCCAATTATGTTCCCAACCACAATATCATGCTCCTTTCTATAGGCAGCTACCATTGATGTAGAGAGCTCTGGTAATGATGTTCCGATCGCCACAGCTGAAACACCAATGACAAGCTCACTGACTCCGAATGCGCTTGCAATGAAGATCGCTGAGTTCACGATGAAACGGGCTCCGATGATTAGTCCCAGGAGCCCTAATATAATAAAGATTGCATTTTTAATCATAAAATGATCAGTACCTATAAATTCTCGAAACTCAGTTTCAAGAGTAGATGGTTCTTTCAAAGCACCGAAGTAAGCGTAGATAATGAATGCAGGCGAAGTCGTAAAGAGTAAAATTCCTTCATAAACTCCAATTCTTAGATTAAAGGCGGTAAAGTACGTAAGTAAAGATAAAATAATCATAATTGGCACTTCAGCCTTTAAGATTTTTATCTGTATCATAACGGGGCAGATAAGTGCGGAAATACCTAAGATTAGTCCGATATTTGATATATTGCTGCCCACAATATTTCCGACTACTAAGTCACTTGAACCTTTGAACGCTGCAAAGAGGCTTACAACAAATTCCGGAGTAGATGTACCAAATGCGACTACCGTTAATCCAATTACTATGGTATTAACGCCGAGGTTTCTTGCCAGACGCGTGGACCCCGTTACTAAACCTTCGCCACCCAAATAAAGAAGCGCAACTCCCAATGCGAATAAAAGAATATGGATGGCTAATTGCATATATCCTCGCTTTAACCGGT
>Ga0214472_10004214_pt1 | contig 15160 bp, 11 predicted proteins | sample RVTome_6_FD_207662 | JGI IMG/M metagenome (GOLD analysis project Ga0214472, IMG submission 207662) | Soil microbial communities from uranium-contaminated site in the Upper Colorado River Basin, Wyoming, United States - RVT140D175 | ecosystem: Environmental > Terrestrial > Soil > Contaminated >...
CCGTCGGTGTTCCTGGACACCAGGTGCTTGAGCACGCCGGCAAACACCAGATCCGGGACGATGCCCGCGGAAAACATCTTCGTGTGCTTCACCTGCCCCGCCATCACGGCGTGGGTCACGTGCGCGTTCTGCAGCAGGTTGATGCACTTCCCGAGATGGCCGACCGAGATCCAGTGGATGGAAGACCCGTGGCGTGCCGCGGCGTCGTTCAGCTCGGGGAACGCCTCTTCCTTCGCGGCGACGATGGTGACGTCGTGTCCCTGCGCGCGCGCGGCGTCGAGCACCAGGAACGGGAACCGGCCGTTGCCGGCGATGAGGCCTATATGCATCGCCGGATTGACGGATGGACGAATTGACGAATTGCGCCGGCGCTCTCACATCCGTCAATTCGTAGATTCGTCAATTCACACATCTCACTCATCCGCAACCAGCTCCTCGGCGCGCCGCGTCGGCTTGCGGAGGATGACGCCGCGCCGCGAGCTGCGGATGAATTCCACGAGGTATCGCACTTCAGGAGACGTCAGCGCGGGGTCCTGCTCGATCTGGATCAGCGCCCTCGAGGTATTGAGCTTCGACGTCAGCAGGTACCGGTACGCCCGTTTCAGCTGGCTGATGGTGTCCGGGGTGAAGCCGCGCCGCGCCAGTCCGATGCTGTTCAGGCCATAGATGCGCGCGCGGTTGCCGACCGACTTGCCGAACGGCAGCGCGTCCTTGGTGACCACCGAGTAGCCGCCGACGTAGGCGTGGCGGCCGACGCGGCAGAACTGGTGGACGCCCGAATACGCGCTGATCGTCGCGAAATCCTCCACCGTGACGTGGCCGCCCAGCGTGGCGCCGTTGGCGAAGATGATCGAATTACCGATCTGGCAGTCGTGCGCGACGTGCACGTACGCCATGAACAGGTTGCCGTCGCCAATCGAGGTGTGGCCGCCGCCGCCCAGGGTGCCCCGGTTGATCGTGACGAATTCACGGAAGGTGTTCCCCCGGCCGATCGTGAGCCGGGTCCGCTCGCCCTTGTATTTCAGGTCCTGGGGCGCCAGGCCGATCGAAGCCATCGGAAAAATCCGTGTGTCGTCGCCGATCTCCGTCCAGCCGCCGACCACGACCGACGCGCCGATCCGGCAGCGCGCCCCGATGACGACTTCCGGTCCGATCGTGCAGTGCGGACCGATGGTCGTTCCGGCTCCGACCCGCGCCGCCGGGTGCACGATTGCCGTGGGATCGACGTAGGCGGCGCCCGGCTCGACCGCCAGCAGCAGGTCCGCCTCCGCCACCGGCTGGTCGTCCACGAACGCGGTCCCCCTGGCCTTCGCCAGCCGCGTGCGGATGCGCCCGAGCTGGACCTCGAGGCGCAGCCGGTCGCCCGGCACCACCTGCCGGCGGAACTTCGCGTTGTCCACGCCGCGCAGCCACACGCGCGCGGTCGGCGGCGCGCCCGCCCGGTCGAGCAGCAGCACGGCCGCCACCTGGGTAAGCGCCTCGATCATGAGCACGCCGGGCATCAGCGGCGAGCCCGGGAAATGGCCCTGGAAGAATTCTTCGTTGACGGTGACGTTCTTGACCGCCACGAGCCGGTTGCCCGGCTCGTGTTCGGCCACCTTGTCGATCAGGAAGGATGGATAGCGGTAGTAGACGCGGGCGAGGAGCGCCGGGAGGTCAAGGGTCAACTCTCGTTCACTCTTCTCGGTGCTCGGTGCCCGGTTCGTGTTCAGGTTCGGTTCTGCGTTCCTGGTTGGTGGTTCCTGGTTCCGTCAGTTCGCCGGCTTCGGCGCCGGCGCCGGCGCGGCCGGCTTGGGCGCGGGAGCCGGAGCTGCGGGCTTTGGCGCAGCCGCGGCCGGCTTCGGCGCGGTGCTGCCGCCTGCGGCGTCGAACTTCTGGATGACCTCCGTGGTGATGTCGAGCGCCGGATCGGCCCACACCAGGCCGCTGTCGACCACGCTGAACAGCAGGTCGAGGCCGCGTTCGTTGGCGACGTCCTGGATGATCGGCGTCAGCCGCACCTGGAACTCGTCCTGGAGCTGCGTCTGCAGGTTGGTGACCTCCTGCTGCGCGTCCTCGGTGAAACGCTGGATGTCGATCTGCTGCCGCTCGATGTCCTTCTGGAGCTGCGCGGCCGCGGTGGCGCTCAGCACGCTGGCGCCTGCCTCGAGTTTCTGCTGTGAGGCCTGCAGCGCCTTGTTCTTCTCGTTCAGCTCGTTGACCTTCTGCTGGTTGAGCGCCTGGACCTTGCCGGCGAGGGTCTTACCGGCGGCGGACTCGGCGGCGATGCGCTGGATGTTCACGAACGCGTACTTCGTCCCGGTCGGGAACGGCCGCTGGACGGGCGGCGCGGGCGCCTGGGCCGCTGCCGGGGCGGGGGCGGCTGGAGCCGCTTGCGCCGCAAAGGTCGGAGCAGCACTCAGCATCACGCTCAGCGCCGCAGCACCAAGAAACACTCTCATCACGTCGCTTTTCCTTTCGGTTGGTGGATAGTGGTTAGTGGATAGTGGTCGGATTGTAACCGTCCCACCCGCCACTCCCACTACTCTACCCACCGCTAACCACTGACCGCGAACCACCAACCACTAACTAGAACTAGAAAGTAGACCCGACGGCGAACCGGAAGACGAAGTTCTTCGCCGGCCGCAGATTATTGTCGAGCACGCCTTCCCGCTGCGGGTTGGCGGCAAAGATCAGACGGAATGGGACGTTGAGGACCGGCATGAAGAACCGGACCTCGGCACCCGTCGACGAGCGGAACCTGTCGAGGGCAAACGGCTCGTTGTCATTGGCGACCTGCCCGGCGTCGTAGAAGAAGATCAGACGGACCTGCGAGACGATCGACACCATGTATTCCGCGTTGAAGAGGAAGCTCTTGTTGCCTCCCAGCACGAGACCGGTGTTCGGATCGGACGGCCCGATCGACCGGATGTCGTAGCCGCGGATCGTGTACTCGCCGCCCATGAAGAGCTTCTCGAAGATCGGCAGCGTCGTGGTGTTGCGGACCGGCGCGATGAACTGCGTCTGCCCGCGAACGCCGAACGAGGTGCGCGCGGTGTGGCGCCAGAACTTGATCAGCTCCGCGGTCGGCTTGTAGAACTGCGTGTTGCCGCCGAGCATCGCCAGGTCGATCGAGAGCGTGATCCGCTTGCCGACGTTCGGGAAGATCGGGTTGTCGACCGTGTTGTGGACGAAGGTCGGGATCACCTTGCTCACCGTGCGCCGCCCGCCGGCGCCGATCAGCAGTGAATCGAAGATGAAGGGATTCCTCCGCAGGCTGTCCAGCACGGCGTCACTGAGGCCGGAGTTGTCGAGATCGTTGAGCTCGATGCTCTGGCAGCCGTTCGGGTCGAAATTGCCGTCAACGTCGAAAATGCAGGTCGGATCCAGAAACGCCTCGTTCAGGTCGGCCATCCTCACCTGTTCGTAGGCGTAGTTGATGAACATCCGGCTGAAGTCGGCCACGGGGAATCCGAACGTGAGATTGCCGCCCGTTGACTTCTGCGTGTAATAGCCGATGTACTGCAGCGCACGCTTGTAGATGTCGAAGCCGCCTGTGATGTTGCGATCGAACAGGAACGGCTCGGTGAACGCGAGCTGGTACATCTGCGCGCGGTCGCCGGCCTGCAGCGACACCGTGAGGCTTTCGCCGCGGCCGAGGAAGTTGGCGGTCTGGAACCCCAGCTGGCCGAAGACGCCTTCATACTGCGAGACGCCGGCGCCGAAGGTGAGCTGGTTGCGGTTCTGCTCCTTCAGGTTGAGCGTGACGTCGACCATGCCGTCGCGGCCGGGCGTCTTTTCGACCTTCTGCGCGGCCTGGTCCTGCTCGTTGATCTGCTCGAAGTAGCCGAGCTGGTTCAGGCGCCGCACGCTGTACTTCAGCGCCTCGGTGTTGAAGACCGATCCCTCGACCAGGCGCATCTCGCGCCGGATGACGTTGTCGCGCGTCGTCGTGTTCCCGACGAAGGTGATCCGGTTGACGAGGTACTGCTGGCCCTCCTGCAGCCGCATCGTCACATCGACGGTGGGCGCCTGCCCGGCTTCCGGCACGGCCAGCAGCGCGGCGGGCACCGCCGCGTTGGCCGCGTCGGGGAAGGTCAGTTCCGGGAACCCGGTGAACTCCATGTAGCCGCCGGCGCCGTAAATCTCGCGCGCCTTGATCAGGCCGTCGCGAACGTCCTTCTCGTTGTACCAGTCGCCGACCTTGACCTTGAAGAGCGGCGCCAGCGCCTCGCTCTTCACCACCGTGTTGCCGTCGATGGTGAAGGCGCCGACGCGATGCCGCTGTCCTTCGGTGACCGGAATGCGCAGCTGGATCCACTGCGTCTTCCCGTCCCTGGAGGTCTCGAGGACCTTGATCTCGGGCTGCCCGATCTGCGCCTGCACGTAGCCTTCGTTGCGGTAGTACGCCTGGATGAGATCGGCGTCGGTCTCGAACTTTGCTTCCTGGTAGGTGCCGCCCCGGGTGATCCAGCCCCAGAAGGGGTTCGGCGGCTTGTTGTCCTTCATCTTGCGGCGCAGCGTGCCGTCGCTCTTCTCGACGTTGCCGAGGAACTCGACGTTCCGAATCTTGATCTTGGGGCCTTCAGTGACGCTGAACGTGACGTTCACCAGCTTGGGCCCCCCGGCGACCGGCGTCACGGTGTGCGTGACCATGGCGTTGGTGAACCCCTTCTCCGCCATCATCTCGCGGAGGACGGTCTCGACCCGGCGGATCGTCCCGTTGTCGAGGAACGAGTCGAGCCGCAGCTCGATGGTGCGCGCGCGCAGCTGCTCATCCACCTTGGCGCGGTCGCCGATCGGCTTGATGCCTTCGTAGGTGACGATCTTGACGCGCTCGCGCTCCTCCATGTTGTAGGTGACCAGTTTGCCGATGACCCCGTTGGCGAAGGTGTAGTCGGCCGTCTCGATGGAGAGATCGCTCAGAAAGCCGGTCGCCCACAGCCGCTTGTGATCGGCGATCGCGATCTGCTCGGTCTGTTCATTCCACGGCGTCCAGATGTTCTGAGTCGGCTGGCTGCGCTGCTTGAACAGCTCCATGTAATAAAGGTAGGTCTGTGCGTCGACGGTCGAGACGTTCCCCTGTGCGGGAAAACACACGGCGATGAGATAGAGAACCGGATCCGACCCGGCCGGAGGCAGCGTCGAGGGTGCCGGGACGGGCACGCCGCAAATCGCAGGCGTCCCCCCCTGGCCCGCCGTCGCCGCTTGCGGCGAAGGGGGCTGGGACGCCGACCTGTCCGCCGAAGCTTCAGCGGAGGCGGAAGCCGCAGGCGAAGGCGCCTGGGGGGTGGCAGGCGTCTGAGCGAACACGCTCGACGCACCGCTCAGTAGGGCCGCAAGGGCCAGAACGCGCGCGGTGTACTTGGTCATGATTTCGAAGATCCTGTAGAAACGCCTTAGTTTACAGGATCTTAGACGTGTAGAGCCAGCATGTGGCCGGCTTTGCCGGGTCCGCTCCGCGGAACCCGGCCTACGGATGAATCAGAAATAAGGGTTTGCGTACACAGGGCCGGTTCCGCGCAGCGGACCCGCCTAGCTCAGACGCCGACCCCCGGTGAGTTCGCCGGCCGGACGGTAGGACAGCTGCCCGCCTTCGAGAAAGACCTCGACCTCGCCGTCCCGCAGGTTGCCGCGGATCAGCTCTTCGGACAGGGGGTCCTCGACGTAGCGCTGGATGGCGCGGCGGAGCGGCCGGGCGCCGTACGAGCGGTCCTTGCACGTGACGTCGATGATCCAGTCGACGACGTCGGGGGCGAGGAGGATCTTCATCCGGCGATCGGTCAGGTTGGCGTTCAGCTGCTCAACCAGCAGCGCCATGATCCGCCGCAGGTCGTCGTCGGTCAGCGCCTCGAAGACGATGATCTCGTCGATGCGGTTGATGAACTCGGGGTTGAAGGTGCGCTTCACCTCGCCGAGCACCATGTCGGTGACGTTCTTGTCGATCGCGCCGGCGTCGCTCGCCTGGAAGCCGAGCGACGCCTTCTTCTGGATGAAGCGCGCGCCGATGTTCGACGTCATGATGATGATCGTGTTCTTGAAGTTCACCCGGTTGCCGAGGCCGTCCGTGAGGTGGCCGTCTTCGAACACCTGCAGCAGGATGTTGAAGATGTCCGGGTGCGCCTTCTCGATCTCATCGAGCAGCACCACCGAGTAGGGGTTCCGCTTCACCTTCTCGGTCAGCTGGCCGCCTTCCTCGTGGCCGACGTATCCGGGCGGCGAGCCGATCAGCTTCGAGACCGAGTGCTTCTCCATGTACTCGGACATGTCGAAGCGGATCAGCGCGTTGTCGCTGCCAAACAGGAAGTTGGCCAGCGCGCGCGCCAGCTCCGTCTTGCCGACGCCGGTCGGGCCCAGGAAGATGAAGCTGCCGACCGGGCGGTTCGGGTTCTTGAGCCCGGCGCGCGAGCGGCGGATGGCGCGGGAGATGGCGGAGATCGCCTTCTCCTGGCTGATGACGCGCTTGTGGAGATCGGCCTCCATCCGGAGCAGCTTGTCGCCTTCGTCCTGGTTGATCGAGGCGATCGGCACGCCGGTCCACTTGGAGACGACCTCGTCGATGTCGGCCTTGTTGACGATGACCTTGCGCGCCGACGACTTCACGTCGAACTTCTCGCGCACGAACTGCAGGTTCTCGCGGGCCGAGACTTCCTGCTCGCGGTAGAACTGCGCGCGCTCGAAATCCTTCTGCGAGACCGCGTTCTCCATCTGCTCGACGGCGACGCGGATGCTCTTGTTGATTTCGCCGAACTCCTCGCTGTAGCCCGCTTCCTTCAGCTTGGCGCGGGCGCCCGCCTCGTCCACCAGATCGATCGCCTTGTCGGGCAGGAACCGGTCGGTGATGTAGCGGCTCGACTGGTAGACCGCCGCCTCGATCGCCTCCTGCGTGTATTCGACGTGATGGAACTGCTCGTAGCGATCCTTCACGCCCATCAGGATTTCGACCGTTTCCTTCTCGGCGGGCGGATCCACCTTGATCGCCTGGAAGCGCCGCTCCAGCGAGCGATCCTTCTCGATGTACTTCCGGTACTCAGCGGGCGTGGTCGCGCCGATGCAGCGGATCTCGCCGCGCGACAGCGCCGGCTTGAGAATGTTGGCGGCGTCGAGCGAGCCTTCGGCCGAGCCCGCGCCGACCAGGGTGTGCAGCTCGTCGATGAACACGATGATGTTCGGGTTCTCGGTGAGCTCCTTCATGATCGCCTTCAGCCGCTCTTCGAACTGGCCGCGGTACTTCGTGCCGGCGACGATCAGCGAGATGTCGAGCGCCAGGATGCGCTTGTCGGCAAGGAAGTGCGGCACGTCGCCGTAGACGATCTTCTGCGCCAGCCCTTCGACGATCGCCGTCTTGCCGACGCCCGGCTCGCCGATCAGCACGGCGTTGTTCTTGGTGCGGCGGCAGAGCACCTGCTGCACGCGCTCGAGCTCGTAGTCGCGCCCGACCAGCGGATCGAGCTGGTTCTTCATCGCCGCTTCGGTCAGGTCCCGGCTGAACTCGGCGAGCAGCGGGGTTTCCTTGACGCGCGTCAGCGTGGTCTTCTCGTTGAGCAGCTGGACGATGTCCTCGCGGACGGTGTGCAGCCGCATCCCCTTCTCCATCAGGATGGAGGCCGCCACGGATCGCTCCTCGCGGAGGATGCCGAGCAGGAGATGCTCGGTGCCGATGTAGTTGTGCAGGAGCCGATCGGCCTCTTCGGCCGCGAACTGCAGCACGCGCTTCGTTTCCGCGCTGAACGGGATCTCGACCGACGTCGAGACCTTCTCGCGGAACACGGTGCGGCCTTCGATTTCCTTCCGGATGTTCTCGAGCGAGAGGTGCGAGCGCGCGAAGATGCGGCTCGTCAGTCCCTTCCCTTCGCGGATCAGCCCGAGGAGCAGGTGCTCGGTCTCAATCGAGATGCTGCCGAGCTGGCTGGCCTCATAGCGCGCGAAGAAGAGAACCCGTCGCGCCCGTTCTGTGTAGCGTTCGAACATCCGGCCCGCCTAGGGTTAAAGGTCTGGTGACGAGGACGAGTGCCTCTTCACTCGTCATTATAGAGCAAAGCTCTGGCGTCACCAATGACCCCTTCCCCTAAGTGGCTCGCCTGGTTAGGGTTCCGCGCCACCCCTTGGGCAGATGCCTATGAAACGGCCACCTGTCTCCGCATCCGCCAGTGGTGATGCCATGCGAGGATCGCGGCGCCGAATCCGAGGGTCCACGCCAGATACTCCACGACATAACCAACGAACATGAGCGGGAACGCGAACAGTCCGCCTCCAACGACGGCCGTGGCGCGCGCGACGAGGGTGATCAGTGCAATTGCGAGCACTCCAAGCAACACCGCCACGTAGGCGCCGCGCTCGGTCCACCCCAGGCGGGCGGCCAGCAGGCTTCCCACGTAGTACGCCACGCCCGTGAATCCCACGATCGCCACCACGACGAGCAGCATGATGCCGAACGGCACGAGCAGGATCAGCGGAATGCCGATGATCGAGATCGCCAGGATCACGATCGTCACCACGAGGATCGGCACGAACAGCACCTGCCCGAGAAACCCGGTGAGCCCCGACCGCAACGGGTCGGCGGATGCGCGCTCGGCGATGCGTTCGATCGACGTGCGCCCGAATGCCACGATGGCGACCGCCAGGAGCGCCAGCAACCCGATGCGCAGCAGTGTCGCGGCGAACGTGGCGACGCGGCCGACCGTATTGCGAACCACGGTGTCGCGGATCATTCCCGGGAGACCGGCGCCGCGCCACTCGCCTTCCCCGACGGCTACGTTCTGCACCCTGCCCTCGATCACCGATCCGGGCGCGCGGTTCAAGGTGCCTCCGACGACGGTGACGTCGTCGCGCACAACGGCCTCGGGCCCGAGCGTGGCGTTGCCCCCGACGACGGTGAGCTCGCCGTCCACCTCGCCGTTGATCGTCGCGTTGCCGGCGATCACGACGACCTCCTCGACAATCTCGTCGCGGTCGACAGTCACGTTCGTGCCAAAGCGAACGATTTCGTCGCCACGTCGCGCGCGGGAGGGTCTGTTCTCCGGCACGGGCGGCACCGGCGGCGGGGACGTCGCGCCTGGCTGCGCGCCGCCCGGCTGCTGCGCGTCGCCCGCGAGCCGCCGCTGTTGCGCCGCGTCCAGATATGACACGCGCAGGATCACGTCGGCATCGGCGCCAAGCCTCATACGCAGCTGGTCTCCGGTGGCCGTCATGCCGTCAATCGACACGGCCCCGTTGCGAATCTCGATGATCCGGATGCCCGCATCCCGCGATCGCGGCACGAGGCCCACGCCGTCCTGCAGGCTCAGGACGTCGTAGCGATCGCGCAGCTGGGTGCGCAGATCGGCGGCCGCGTCACCCTGGGCGTACACCGCGGTCCCGAGCGCCAGAGCAAGAACGATGGTCAGCGCCTTCATGTATCTACCTCCTCGGAATCCCTGCCGCGCACTTCGCCGCGGAGCATCACGTGCAGCCCCGCCAGCGCAGCCACGCCTAATAGTTCCAGACCGATGAGCCACCACAGCACCTGGGAGGAGCTGAGGGTGGTGACGAGGGCCGCGCTCGCCCGGCCCGCAATCGACCACCAGTCCGCGCCGTCCTGTGCCGCAAGAAACACCCAGACGATGGCGCGCGGCACGAATGCCACCGTGCGCGCAAAGCCCTGGAGCACCAGGCCGCCGAGGGACACCACGGCGACGAGGCCCAGGCCGAGCCAGCCCCCGGCGATCGCTATCGCCAGCGCCGCCCGGCGACTGCGCCGGGCGACGGACTGCCCCGCGGAAGCGCGGGGGCTGGCAGCCTCGGCAGGGCCGGCGGAACTCGCTGAATTCACGGCTTTGCGGGCGCCTCCGTTCGACGTCACTCGCGGGCCGTTCCGATGGAGCGGTCCGAAGACCGCGCTCGACGGCTGGTTGTCACTCGCAGACCATCAGCTCGAACGGTCCCACAGATGATTACGGGAACTCATGGCTCGAAGTTCTGCGCGCACTATACTGCCCCGCATGGCAGACACCGTTGGATTCATCGGGCTCGGGCTCATGGGCCGGCCCATGGCGACAAATCTCCTGAAAGCCGGCGTCCCGCTCGTCGTGCACAGCCGGAGCCAGGGACCCGTCGACGACGTGGTCGCGGCGGGGGCCGAGCGGGCGACGTCGCCGGCGGACGTGGCGCGGCGGGCGACACGCATCTTCACGATGGTGCCTGATTCACCCGATGTCGAGCTCGTGCTGGAAGGGCCGGACGGGGTGTTCAGCGCGCTGCAGCGCGGCACCATCATCATCGACTGCAGCAGCATCGCCCCGGGGACGGCGCGGCGTCTGGCCGAACGCGCCGCATCGCTCGGTGCGACGATGCTCGACGCGCCGGTCAGCGGCGGCGAGATTGGCGCGGTCAGCGGCACGCTGTCGATCATGGTGGGCGGCGACGCGGCCGCGTTTGCCGCGGTCAAGCCGCTCTTCGACGCGATGGGCAATCCCGAGAAGGTCATCCGGATTGGCGATTCCGGCGCGGGTCAGCTATGCAAGGTGTGCAATCAGATGGTGATCGGCGGCGCGCTCGCGGTGGTCAGCGAGGCCTTCGCGCTGGCGAGAAAGGCGGGAGTCGATCCGGCAAAAGTGCGGGAGGCGCTGCTGGGCGGCTTCGCGGCGAGCCGGGTGCTCGAGGTGCACGGCGAGCGCATCCTGAAGGGCAACTACAAGCCCGGCTTCCGGGCGGCGCTGTACGGGAAGGACTACCGCATCGCGGCGGCTACGCTCGCGCAGCACAACGTGCCGGCGCCCGTCACCGCGGTGATCCAGCAGCTCGTCAGCGCGCTCGTCGCCAGCGGCCGCGGCGACGACGACTACTCGAGCCTGGCGACGGTCATCTTCGATCTCGCGGGACTCGATCATCCGCTCGCCACGAAGAGCACAAAGACGACGTAGCCACAAAGGCACCAAGGACGACCCGGCACAAAGGTCACGAAGGTCAGAGGCCGGTCGATTGGGCCGCAATGCGGCCCGACGTGGATTCGGGAGCGAAACAGCAAGCCACGGCGCGTTCTTGATTGGCTTGCTGTACCGCTCCCGGATCCACGACGTCGACCGGCCCTTTGTGCCCTTGGTGTTAGGTGCTTTTGTGAGCTTTGTGGCGAAAGCGTCTTTGTGAACTTCGTGCTCAGGCCGGCACGAGCTGGCCGCGTTCCATGCGCAGGATGCGGTCGCAGGCGGCGGCGAGGCGCGGGTTGTGGGTGGCGATGATCGAGGTCAGCCCGTGTTCCGCGTGCATCTCGCGCAGCAGATGGTGCAGCGAGTCGGCCGTGGTCTCGTCCAGATCGCCGGTCGGCTCGTCGGCCAGGAGCAGCGCCGGGTTCATCACGAGTGCCCGGGCAACGGCCACGCGCTGCTGTTCGCCGCCCGAGAGCATGCCGGGGCGATGGGCGAGCCGCTCGCCCAGCCCGACCCGATTCAGGAGCTCGCCCGCGCGGCGCCGCGACTCGTCGCGCGGCAGCCGTGCAATCCGCATGGGCATCTCGACGTTCTCCGCCGCGTCGAACTCCGGCAGCAGGTGGTGAAACTGGAAGACGAACCCGACGTTGCGGTTGCGGAACTCGACGAGCGCCGGGTCCGGCATCGCGGTCAGTTCGATGTCGGCGACGCGGACCGCGCCCGCATCGGATCGATCGAGTCCGCCCAGCAGGTGGAGCAGGGTGCTCTTCCCCACTCCCGATGCGCCGACAATCGCCACCATTTCGCCGCGCTCCACGTCGACGTTCAGGTCGCGCAGCACATGCAGGCGCTCGTGGCCGACGACGTACGACTTGTTCAACCCGCTGACACTGACGAAGGCCATTACTCGAACCGCAGGGCCTGCACCGGATCGAGACGCGACGCCTGGCGGGACGGATAGATGGTCGCGAGAAAACAGATGACGACTGCGGACACGACCACGACCGCAATGTCGATCGGCTGGACGACGAAGGGGACGTACGCCACCTGGTAGACGTCCATCGGAAGCTGGATCAGCCTGTAGCGATCGAACACCCAGCAGAGCGCAAGTCCGCACACGGCCCCGACCGCGGTGCCGATGATGCCGATAATGAGCCCCTGCAGCATGAAGATCGTCATCACGCGACGCGAGGACGTCCCCATCGTCTTCAGAATGGCAATGTCGCGGCTCTTCTCCATCACCAGCAGGATGAGCGACGCGACGATCTGGAGCGCCGCCACCATGACGATCAGCCCGATGGCGATGGAAATTGCCATCTTCTCGAGCCAGAGCGCGGAAAAGAGCGTCTGGTTGAGCTCGGACCAGTCCTGGCTCACGTAGTCGCTGCCGAGCTCGTCGACCACGCGCTCCGCGATCTGCGGCGCCGCCGCGATGTCGCGGACGCGCAGCTCGATCAAGTCGGGCATCGTCTTGCCGACCAGACGCTCCGCGAAGTCCAGCGACACGAACCCGTACGCCGCGTCGAATTCGTATAAACCGAGGGCATAGATCCCGACGACGCGGACGCGTCTGGTGCGGGGAATCATGCCCATGGGCGACAGCGTGCCCTGCGGCGTGAGCAGCGTGGCGGTTTCGCCAACGGTCAGGCCGAGCTGCCCGGCCAGGTTGCGGCCGATCAGAATGCCCGGCGGTTCGTCCTCGGAGGCGGGCGCCAGCGCGGCGATGCTGCCGCTCTGCATCGCGCGGCGGATGTCCGTCACGTTGCCTTCGAGCACCGGGTCGACCCCCTTGAGGCTGATGAACGCGTCGGCCAGATCGGTCGAGATCAACGCCCGTCCCATGATGGCGGGCCCTGCGCCGACCACTCCCTCGACCTGCTGCAGCCTGGCCACTTCCGCCCGGTAATCCTCAATGCCGCCCGTCTTCCAGACGTAGATGTGCGCCGTGGATCCGAGAATGCGGTCGCGCAGCTCGCCCTGCAGCCCGGTCATCAGCGCCAGCGCGATGATCAGCGCCATCACGCCCACCGCGACGCCGAGGGTCGATATCAGCGAGATGAGGGAAATGAACGCCTGCTTGCGGCGCGCCAGGAGGTAGCGAAGCGCAATGAACAGTTCAAATGTCACTTGGGCCGCATCAGCGGGAAAAGAATCACGTCGCGGATGGACGGACTGTTCGTCAGCAGCATCACCAGCCGATCGATGCCCAGGCCTTCGCCCGCAGCCGGCGGCATGCCGAACTCGAGCGCGCGGATGTAGTCCTCATCCATGGCATGCGCCTCTTCGTCGCCGCCGGCCCGCTGCCGCAGCTGTTCCTCGAAGCGCTTGTGCTGCTCCGCGGGATCGTTGAGCTCGCTGAAGGCGTTCGCCAACTCGAACCCTGCGGCATACAGCTCGAACCGCTCGACGGTGTCGGGGTCGTCGGCCTTCTGCTTCGACAGCGGGGAGACCTCCGTCGGGAAGTCGGAGACGAATGTCGGCTGAATCAGATCCTCTTCACAGAGGCGCTCGAAGATCGCGGCGGTGATCTTCCCGGGACCCATGCTCGCGTCCACGGCAATTCCGAGCGCGCCCGCCAGCGCAGCTGCCTTCTCGCGCGACCGAAGTTCCCCCGGCTCGATCGCTGAGCCGAGCCTGCGCGACGCCGCCTCGCGCGCCGCCTCGCGCAGCGACACCCGCCGGAACGGCGCCTTCAGCGAGATCGCATGGTCCCCGTACTGGAGGTCCGTTGTCCCGATCGCCTTCGCGGCGACCTCCATCAGGAGCGCCTCGGTCAGCGGCATGAGATCCGTGTAATCCGCGTAGCTCCAGTAGAACTCCAGCATCGTGAACTCGGGGTTGTGCTGCGACGAGATCCCCTCGTTGCGGAAGTTGCGATTGATCTCGAACACGCGCTCGATGCCGCCCACGGTCAGCCGCTTCAGGTACAGCTCGGGCGCCACGCGCATGTAGAGCGGGATATCGAGCGCGTTATGGTGCGTCGTGAATGGACGCGCCAGCGCGCCGCCGGCAATCGGCTGCATCATCGGCGTCTCGACTTCGAGGAAGCCGCGCGCGATCAGGAACTCGCGAATCGCCGTGACCACGCGGCTGCGCACCTCGAAGACACGGCGCGCATCCGGATTGACGATCAGATCCAGGTACCGCTGCCGGTAGCGAATCTCGACGTCGGTGAGCCCGTGCCACTTTTCGGGCAGCGGGAGCAGGCACTTCGCGAGGAACTCGAGCGTCGAGGCCCAGATCGTGAATTCCTTCGTCTTGGTGCGGAACAGCCGTCCTTCCACGCCCACCCAGTCGCCGAAGTCGAGCAGCTTGAAGATCTGGAAGTCGCGCTCCGACAGCGCGTCCTGCCGGATGTACACCTGGATCCGCGCCTTCCCGTCGGACAGCACCAGGAAGTTCGCCTTCCCAAAACTGCGAATCGCGATGATGCGGCCGGCGGTCCGCGTGGTGATCGGCTCGGCGTCGAGCGCCTCGCCGCCTTTTTCTCCGTGAGCCCGAACGATCTCCTCGATCGTTGCCTGCGGATCGAACCGGTGCGGGTACGGACGGACGCCGAGCTTGCGCAGCTCCTCGAGGTTGGCGCGCCGCTGAACGACCTGGTCGGATTCTTCAGTCGTGGTCATTCGCGTTCGAAGCGGCGCCGGATCGCGTCGAGGATCCCGTTGATGAACCGCACCGAGTCGTCGTTGCTGAACGTGCGGGCCAGCTCCAGCGCCTCGTTGATGATGACGCGGGCGGGGGTATCGGCCTCGTGCAGGAACTCGTACACGGCCAGGCGCAGGATGAGGCGGTCCACGACGTTCATCCGCTCGATGCGCCAGTGCTCGGCCGATTCGGCAATCACCGGATCGACGTTGCCGACCGTGTCGACCACACCGCCGGCCAGCTTCCGGGCAAACGCGCGGTGATCGTCCGACAGGGCCGCCACAGGCGAGTCGTCGTGCAGCCAGAACGTCTCGAGCACTTCGTCGAGCGAGGAGCGCCCGACCTCCCATTGATAGAGCATCTGCACGGCCGCCTCGCGCGCGCGATGGCGCGGCTCCCGTCCCGCCCGCGGCGCCGCACGCCGTTCGGTCCTGGTGGTCACTCCGGAATCCCCTCCTGAAGCTGGCGGAACAGCGTCGCCATCTCGACCGCTGCCCGCGCGGCTTCCCGTCCCTTGTTCCCGGGCCCGTCGGCCGCACGCGCCGCCGCCTGGTCTTCCGTCAGCGTGGTCAGCACCCCGAGCGCAATCGGGACGCCGGTCGCGGACGCCGCATCCGCAATCGCCTGGC
>Ga0214472_10004215_pt1 | contig 15157 bp, 19 predicted proteins | sample RVTome_6_FD_207662 | JGI IMG/M metagenome (GOLD analysis project Ga0214472, IMG submission 207662) | Soil microbial communities from uranium-contaminated site in the Upper Colorado River Basin, Wyoming, United States - RVT140D175 | ecosystem: Environmental > Terrestrial > Soil > Contaminated >...
GCTGCGCAGTTCGCGCGTCACCGGTCCGAAGATGCGGGTCCCGATGGGCTGAAACTGGTTGTTCAGCAGTACGGCAGCATTGGTATCGAAGCGGATCAGCGACCCGTCCGGGCGGCGCACACCCTTGCGCGTACGCACCACGACCGCGTTGTACAGCTCGCCTTTTTTCACCTTGCCGCGAGGAATCGCTTCCTTGACGGTCACCTTGATGATGTCGCCGACGCCGGCGTAGCGACGCTTCGATCCGCCCAGCACCTTGACGCACATCAGTCGGCGCGCGCCACTGTTGTCCGCTGCCGCGAGCACTGTCTGCATCTGAATCATGGTCTGGAGTTCCTGCTGGGCCGTTCGCGCCGCACGCTCAGCGCGCGCGCTCGATGACGCTGTGCAACCGCCAGGTCTTCGTCTTCGACAACGGACGGCATTGAACGATCGCGACGGTATCGCCGATGTTGCACGTGTTTTCCTCGTCGTGAGCATGCAGCTTCGTGGAGCGCCGCACGTACTTCTTGTACAGCGGATGCTTCTCACGACGTTCAACGAGCACCGTGATGGTCTTGTCCATCTTGTCGCTCACGACTTCGCCCGAAAGCGTGCGAATCGTCTCGGGCGCCGTCGGGCCCTTGCTCGTGTCGTTCATTGGCTCAGGCCTTGCGTCGTTCATTCTGGATGGTCTTGATGCGCGCGATGTCGCGGCGCACCGCCTTGATCTGGCTCGAGCGTCCGAGCTGGCCCGTTCCCTTCTGCATGCGCAGATTGAAGGCCTCGCGGCTGAGTTCGAGCAACTCCTTGTCGAGATCCGGGTCGGTCTTCGCGCGTAGATCCGCAGCTTTCATCACAGCACCGTCCTGGTCGCGAAGGTCGTGCGGATGGGCAGCTTCGCGGCCGCCAGGCGGAACGCCTCGCGCGCCAGCGTCTCCTCCACGCCTTCCATCTCGTAGAGCATCCGTCCAGGCTGGATCTGCGCGACCCAGTACTCCACGTTGCCCTTGCCCTTGCCCTGCCGGATCTCGAGCGGCTTTTTCGTGATCGGCTTGTCCGGAAACACGCGGATCCATACCTTCGCGCCGCGTTTGACATGACGCGTGATGGCACGGCGCGCCGCCTCGATCTGGCGCGCCGTCAGGCGCCCGCGGTCGACCGCACGAAGTCCGAAGTCGCCGAAGCTGACCCGGTTGCCGCTCGTGGCAAGCCCACGATTGCGGCCCTTGTGCTGCTTGCGGAACTTGGTTCTCTTGGGCTGAAGCATTTCCTAATCCTCCCGCGTCACGCGCTCGCGGCCTCGGCCTCGGCCGCGGCCGGCTCCGGGGCGCGCTCGATCACCTCGCCCTTGAAAATCCAGACCTTGACGCCAATGACGCCATAGGTCGTGCGTGCCTCCGCGAAGCCGTAATCGATGTCCGCACGCAGCGTGTGCAGCGGAACTCGACCTTCGCGATACCACTCGGAGCGTGCGATCTCGGCGCCGTTCAAGCGCCCGCCCACCATCACCTTGATGCCCTCGGCACCCAGGCGCATCGCATTGGTCACGGCACGCTTCATCGCGCGGCGGAACATGATGCGCCGCTCGAGCTGACCCGCGATGCTCTCGGCGACCAGATATGCGTCAAGTTCCGGTTTGCGGATCTCCTCCACGCCAATGTGGACAGGCACCGCCATCATGCGCGAGACCTCGGCGCGCAGCGCCTCGATATCCTCGCCCTTCTTGCCGATCACGATGCCAGGACGCGCCGTGTGAATCACGATTCGCGCATTCTTCGCCGGGCGCTGGATCTCGATCTTGCTCACCGATGCGTGCGAGAGCTTCTTGCGCAGGAATTCGCGCACATCGAGGTCGGTATTGAGCAGATTGGCGTATTCGCGCTTGTCCGCATACCACTTCGACGTCCAGTCCTTGACGATACCCAGGCGGATGCCGTTCGGATTGACCTTCTGACCCATCTTCAGACGCTCCCTTCAGAGGTCGGACACGGTCACACGAATGTGACTGGTCCGCTTCTCGATATGATTGACGCGGCCACGGGCCCGGGCGCGCCAGCGGCGCTGCGAGGGACCCTCGTCGACACACACGGCGCTGACCCTGAGCTCGTCGATGTCCGCGCCTTCATTGTGCTCGGCATTGGCAATTGCCGATTCGAGCACCTTCTTGATGACGACCGCCGCCTTCTTGTTGCTGAAGTCGAGCAACTCCACCGCCTTCTCGACCGGCATCCCGCGCACCTGGTCCGCGACCAGGCGCGCCTTTTGCGCGGAAAGGCGGGCATACTTCTGTACTGCCGATGTCTGCATTGCCCTGCGACCTACTTCTTGGCCTTGCGGTCACCGGAGTGACCCTTGAAGGTCCGCGTCGGTGCAAACTCACCGAGCTTGTGACCGACCATGTTCTCGGTGACGAGCACCGGCACGTGCTGACGGCCGTTGTGCACGGCGATGGTGAAGCCGACCATGTCGGGAACCACCATCGAGCGCCTGGACCAGGTCTTGATCGGGCGCTTGTTGTTCGACGCCCGCGCGGCGGCAACCTTGCCGACCAGGTGCAGGTCTACGAAGGGGCCTTTCTTGATGGAACGTGGCACGCGTTGAATCCTCGTCTTAACGCTGCTTACGACGGCGGATGATCTGTCCGTTCGTGCGCTTGTTGTTACGGGTCTTGTGACCCTTCGTCGGCTGGCCCCAGGGACTGACCGGATGACGTCCGCCCGAGGTACGGCCCTCGCCGCCGCCGTGCGGATGGTCCACCGGATTCATGGCCACACCGCGAACCGTCGGACGCACGCCGCGCCAGCGCTGCGCCCCGGCCTTGCCCAGCGACTGCAGGGAATGCTCCTGATTGCCCACCTCGCCGATGGTCGCGCGGCAATCGATGGCGATGCGGCGAAGCTCGCCCGAACGCATACGCACGGTGGCGAATCCTCCCTCGCGCGCCAGCAGTTGCACGCTGGTCCCGGCGCTGCGCGCGATCTGCGCACCCTTGCCCGGCTTGAACTCCACGCAGTGCACCGTGGTGCCCACCGGGATATTGCGCAGCGGCAAGCAATTACCGGGCTTGATCGGTGCAGTAGTGCCGGACACCAGCGCCTCGCCGACCTGCACCCCGCGCGGCGCGATGATGTAGCACCGCTCGCCGTCGGCATACAGCAGCAACGCCAGGTGCGCGCTGCGGTTGGGGTCGTATTCCAGCCGTTCGACGCGTGCCGGAATCCCGTCCTTCAGGCGCTTGAAATCCACGCGGCGATAGCGCTGCTTGTGCCCGCCGCCGCGATGGCGGGTGGTCACGTGGCCGTTGTTGTTACGACCGCCCGTCTTCGTCTTCTTCTCGAGCAGAGGTTCGTACGGAGCACCCTTGTGCAGTTCGGGGGTGGACACCCGTACCACGAAGCGGCGACCGGCCGAAGTGGGCTTGCTTTGAATCAGCGCCATGGTCTGTATTCCTATTCCGTGCCCACGAAATCGATTTCGTGGCCTTCCTTCAAGCGCACGTAGGCCTTCTTCCAGTCCGATCGCTTACCGGCACCGCGGGCGAGGCCCTTGCGCTTGCCTTTCATGTTCACGACCTGGACGTTGTCGACCTCGACGTTGAACAGCTTCTCGACCGCACGCTTGACCTCGAGCTTGCGCGCGTCACGCAGCACCTTGAACACGACCTGATTGGACCGATCGCCGAGCCGGGCACTCTTCTCGGACACGTGCGGCGAGAGCAGGACGCGCATCAATCGTTCGTCATTCACTGCAGCCGCTCCTCGAGTTTCTTCAGCGCCGCCTCGGTCAGCAGAACCTGGCCGAACGCGAGCAGGCTCACCGGATTGACCTGAGCGCTGTCAATGACGGCCACCCAGTGCAGGTTGCGCGCCGAGAGCAGCAGGTTCTCGCTTGCGGGCTCGTCGACGATGAGGACGTCGTCAAATCCCATGTCCTTGAGCCTGCGCTCGAGTGCCTTGGTCTTGATCTCCCCGACCGCCAGCGACTCCACGATGCGCAGGCGGCCGCTGCGAACCAGCTCGGACAGGATCGAGCGCATCGCGCCGCGATACATCTTGCGATTGACCTTCTGCGAGTGATCGCGCGGAGTTGCCGCGAAGGTCGTGCCGCCGCCACGCCACAACGGGCTGCGGATGCTGCCGACGCGGGCATGGCCGGTACCCTTCTGGCGCCACGGTTTGCGGCCGCCGCCGGCGACCTGTGCACGGGTCTTTTGCGCCTTCGTGCCCGCGCGCGCACCGGCCATGTATGCGGTCACGATCTGGTGCACCAGCGCCTCGTTGTACTCGGCGCCGAAGGCGCTCGGCGAGACGCCCACGCTGCGGCCCGCGGCAGCGCCCTTGTCGTCGATCATCGCAAGTTCCATCGATACGTCCCTCAGGCCGCCGTTTTCCTGGCCTTGACGGCCGGACGGATGATCACATCGCTGCCCTTGGGACCCGGCACGGACCCCTTGAGCATGATGAGGTCACGCTCGGCGTCCACGCGCACGACCTCGAGGTTCTGCGTCGTGCGCCGCACGTTGCCCATGTGACCGGCCATCTTCTTGCCCTTGAACACCCGGCCCGGCGTCTGGTTCTGACCAATCGAGCCCGGCGCGCGATGCGATAGCGAGTTGCCGTGGGTCGCGTCCTGGGTACGGAAGTTGTACCGCTTCACGACGCCGGCATAACCCTTGCCGATGGATGTTCCCGTCGCATCCACGCTCTGGCCCGCCTCGAACACGGTGACCTTGATCTCGCCGCCGGGCTGCAGATCCCCGCCCTCATCGTCGGCAAGGCGGAACTCCCACACGCCACGCCCGGCCTCGACCCCCGCCTTGGCGAAGTGCCCGGCCTGGGGCCTGGTCACCCGGCTGGCGCGACGCGTTCCCACGGTCACCTGGTAGCCGCGGTAGCCGTCGCGCTCGGCATCGCGCAGCTGCGTGATCCGATTGGGCTCGACCACGATGACCGTCACCGGGACGGACTCGCCCTCTTGCGTGAAGATCCGGGTCATTCCGGCCTTCCTGCCTACCACTCCAATTGGCATCGTCTTGTCTCTTTGCTGCGTGCTGGCCGGCGACCGGTCTAGTTGAGCTTGATCTGCACGTCGACGCCGGCCGCCAGGTCCAGCTTCATCAGCGCGTCAACCGTCTTGTCGGTCGGATTCACGATGTCGAGGATCCGCTTGTGCGTGCGGATCTCGTATTGGTCGCGCGCATCCTTGTTCACGTGCGGCGAGATCAGGATCGTGAAGCGCTCCTTGCGCGTCGGCAGCGGGATCGGTCCCTTGACCTTCGCGCCCGTTCTGCGCGCCGTTTCTACGATCTCCGCCGCCGATTGATCGATCAGACGATGATCGAAGGCCTTGAGCCTGATGCGGATGCGCTGGTTGGTCATGGCCATCGGGGCTTGTCCCTTGCGTTCTCGTTAAGCCGTCGGGGACCGTCCCCGTTCATTCAACTGGAATTCGGCGCTTGCCGTATCCGTTTCGTACCGCCGCAATCCCACGCCCATCACCGGGCCCGCGGGCGCACCTGCGAGCGCGATTACTCGATGATCTTCGCCACCACTCCGGCGCCAACCGTGCGCCCGCCCTCGCGCACCGCAAAGCGAAGCCCTTCCTCCATCGCAATCGGAGCAATCAGCTTCACCTTCATCTGAATGTTGTCCCCGGGCATCACCATCTCCACACCCTCGGGCAACTCCACCTCACCGGTCACATCCGTCGTGCGAAAGTAAAACTGCGGTCGATAACCCTTGAAAAACGGCGTGTGTCGTCCGCCCTCCTCCTTCGACAGCACGTACACCTCCGCATCAAAATGCGTGTGCGGCGTGATCGAACCAGGCTTCGCCAGAACCTGACCACGCTCGATGTCGTCGCGCTTCACCCCGCGCAACAACACCCCGATGTTGTCCCCCGCAACTCCCTCGTCCAGAAGCTTGCGGAACATCTCCACTCCCGTGCACGTCGTCTTCGCCGTCGCCTTGATGCCGACGATCTCCACCTCCTCGCCCACCGTCACCTTGCCGCGCTCCACGCGCCCCGTCGCCACCGTGCCGCGACCGGATATCGAAAACACATCCTCCACCGGCATCAAAAACGCACCGTCAATCGCACGCTCAGGCTGCGGAATGTACGAATCCAGCGCATCGGCCAGCTTGAAAATCGAACCCTCGCCAAGCTCCGAGCTGTCACCCTCCAGCGCCTTGAGCGCCGAACCGCGAATGATCGGCGTGTCATCACCGGGAAAATCGTACTTGTCCAGCAGCTCGCGCACCTCCATCTCCACCAGCTCCAGCAACTCCTCGTCATCCACCATGTCGCACTTGTTCAAATACACCACGATGTACGGAACACCCACCTGGCGTGCCAGCAAAATGTGCTCGCGCGTCTGCGGCATCGGACCGTCCGCCGCCGAGACCACCAAAATCGCTCCGTCCATCTGCGCCGCACCCGTGATCATGTTCTTCACGTAATCGGCATGACCCGGACAGTCCACGTGCGCGTAGTGACGCAGCGTCGACTCGTACTCCACGTGCGCCGTCGCAATCGTGATGCCGCGCGCACGCTCCTCAGGTGCATTGTCAATCTCGTCAAACGCCTTCGCCTCACCGCCAAACTTCGTCGACAACACGCGCGTCATCGCCGCCGTCAACGTCGTCTTCCCATGGTCCACATGACCAATCGTCCCCACGTTCACGTGCGGCTTCGTGCGTTCGAATTTCCCCTTGGACATCGAAAGACTCTCCGGTGTTGCAGCGACTTGGTCGCGAATCGCCCGCGGCAGGCAGGGCTTGACTCAATTGGTGCCCATGACTGGAATCGAACCAGTGACCTCTCCCTTACCAAGGGAGTGCTCTACCGCCTGAGCTACATGGGCGCAGCGCTTCGGCTTCAGGACCGGCTGCCGCGGCCAGGGCGCGCGCGGCCGTCCTGGAGCGGGAGACGGGGATCGAACCCGCATCATCAGCTTGGAAGGCTGAGGTTCTACCATTGAACTACTCCCGCAATTGCGGGCCCGCCACCACCACCACGCGCCCACGGGGCGTATCGGGCGCGATGCATGCGATTCAAGGGCCCGCAACTGTGGTGGAGGGGGCAGGATTCGAACCTGCGAAGGCATAGCCAACAGATTTACAGTCTGCCCCGTTTGACCGCTTCGGTACCCCTCCACGAACGCAAGCCGCGAAGTTTGCTTCCGATCCCGGATACTGTCAAGCAATTGGCGGGCCGGAAGTCCAGTCCCGCGGCGGCAGGAAGTGCTCGTACAGGGCGGCCTCCGGCGAGCCGGGTTGCGGCCGCCAGTCGTAGCGCCAGTGCGCCGCCGGAGGCATCGACATCAGGATCGACTCGGTGCGCCCGCCGGACTGCAGACCGAACAGCGTGCCGCGGTCGTAGACGAGGTTGAACTCCACGTAGCGGCCGCGGCGATAGGCCTGGAACTCCCGCTCGCGCGCCCCGTACGGGGTGTCCACCCGCCGCTGCACGATGGGCTGGTAGGCGGGCAGGAAGTGCTCGGCCACGCTGCGCGTGAACGCGAATGTGCGCTCGAAGCCCCACTCGTTCAGGTCGTCGTAGAACAGCCCGCCCACGCCGCGCGCCTCGCCGCGGTGGCGCAGATGGAAGTACTCGTCGCACCAGGCCTTGAAACGGGGGTAGACATCGTCGCCGAACGGCGCGCACGCGGCGGCGGCGGTGCGGTGCCAGTGGCGAACGTCCTCCTCGAACCCATAACAAGGCGTCAGGTCGAAGCCGCCGCCGAACCACCACACGGGAGCGCGGGCCGGCGCCTGCGCGACGAAGAAGCGGACGTTGAAGTGGCTGGTAGGAACGTAAGGATTGCGCGGATGCGCGACCAGGGATACGCCCAGGGCCTGGAACGCGCGCCCGGCCAGATCGGGTTTGCGCGCGCTGGCCGCTGCAGGCAGGGAAGTGCCGTACACGTGGGAATAATTGGCGCCCACGCGCTCGAAGATGCGGCCCTCGGCGAGCACCCGTGTGCGGCCCCCGCCGCCGCCATCGCGGCTCCACGCATCCTCATGGAACCGCTGCTCGCCGTCGAGGGCCTCGAAGGCCTCGCAAATCCGGTCCTGTACGCCGTGCAGATAGCCGGCGACCGCGTCCGTGTCCGACCCGCTCATGCGCCTGTCCCCCGCAACACGCGGCCGCTGCGACCGTCGCGGATGATACTCGGTCCACCGGCTGCGCCGACACGGCCCGGCACGATCAGGGCACCGCCCGCCGTGCGGCGTGCCGCGAGCGCATTGCGTGCCGGCGGCCGCCCGCTCGGGTTGGCACTGCTCGAGACCAGCGCACCGCCGAACACCGCGCACAGCGCGGCAGCGACCGGATGCGCCGTGACCCGCACCGCGACCGTGTCCCGCCCCCCGGTGACCAGCCGATCCACGTCGCGGCGTGCCGGCAGCACCCAGGTGACCGGGCCGGGCCAGGTGCGCCTGATCCGCGCCATCTGTTCGGCTGCGAGCGGCTGCGCGTAGCGCATGACCTGCTCCTCGTCGCAGCCGATCAGGATCAGCCCCTTGTCCGCAGGCCTGTTCTTCATCGCGAGCAGCCGCGCGAGCGCATCGTGATCGCGCGGGTCGCAGCCGATGCCGTACACGCCTTCGGTGGGATAGACGATCAGCCCGCCCGCGCGCAGCGCGGCGCGCGCAGCACTCAGCCGCAAGCGGCTGAGGTAGCCCACCGTGCCACCGGCACGAGGAGCCATCAGCTCGCGCGTTCTCCCAGGCGGCGCTGCAGCGCCTCATCGCGCTCGAGCACCGAACGCGCGTTCGCGGCACGGTCCTCGCGCAGGCGCGCGGCCAGCGCGGGGTTCGACAGCGCGAGCATCTGCGCCGCGAGATAACCCGCGTTCTTGGCGCCGGCCTTGCCGATCGCCACCGTCGCGACCGGGATCCCCGCCGGCATCTGCGCGGTGGACAGCAGCGCATCCACGCCATTGAGCGGCCCGGCATCCACCGGCACCCCGATCACCGGCTTGATGGTCTGCGCAGCGACGGCACCGGCCAGATGCGCCGCCATGCCGGCCGCCGCGATGAACACCGCGCAGCCGCGCGCCTCGGCATCCGCCACGTATTCGCGGGTCTGCTCGGGAGTGCGGTGTGCCGAACGCACCCGCATCTCGCAACGGATCTGCAGCGCATCGAGAACATCGACCGCGCCCTGCAAGGTCGGCAGGTCCGAATCCGAACCCATCAGGATGGCCACGAATGGCGTCTTGTCGCGCATCGGATCGCTCCTCGACAGATATCAGGCGCTACCGGCGGCAGAGCGGGGCCGACCGCGCCGCGGCGAACCCTTGCGCTTCGGCGCCTTGCGTTTCGCTTCCAGCAGTTCCAGTACCCGTGCGAGCGTTACCGATCCCGGATCCTCCTTCTTCGGAATCGAGGCGTTGATCTCCCCGTCGGTGGCGTAGGGGCCATAGCGTCCGTTGCGCACCACGATGGCCTTGCCATCATGCTCCCAGGTGTGCAGCGGTGCCTCGCTGCGCTGCTTCTCCTGGATCAGCTGCAGTGCCCGATCCAGGTTCACGGTGTAGGGATCGTCCTCCTTGGGCAGGGACACGTACTTGCGGCCGTACTTCACGTAGGGACCGAAGCGTCCGATGCCGGCGACCACGGCATCGCCGTCCGGGCTCGCGCCGAGTTCGCGCGGCAGCTTGAACAGCTGCATCGCGTCCTCCAGCGTCAGCTCGTCCATGCGCTGGCCGGGTAGCAATCCCGCGAACTTCGGCTTCTCCTCGTCCTCGGCCAGACCCAGTTGCGCGTACGCCCCGTACTGTCCCATCCGTACGGACACCGGGCGCCCGCTCTTGGGATCGGTGCCCAGGTCGCGCGCACGTGCGGCGTCCTTGCGGCTGACGCTGCTCTCCTTCTCGTCCACGCGCTCCTTGAACGGCTGCCAGAACTCGGCCATCAACGGCACCCACTCCTTCTCGCCGCGCGAGATGGCGTCCAGATCGTCTTCCAGGTGCGCCGTGAAGTCGTAATCCACGTACTTGCTGAAGTGATCGGTGAGAAAACCGTTGACCAGCTTGCCCACGTCGGTGGGCCGGAAACGCCTGGCGTCCAGTTCCACGTATTCGCGCTGCAGCAGCGTCGAGATGATCGACGCGTACGTGGACGGGCGGCCGATGCCGTATTCCTCCAGCGTGCGCACCAGGCTCGCCTCGGAGTAACGCGGCGGCGGCTCGGTGAAATGCTGCTCGCTGCGAATGCCGTGCAGCGTCACGCGATCGCCCTCGGTCAGCGGCGGAAGCGTGCGTTCCTCGTCGCTCTTGGTGTCGTCCAGCCCTTCCTCATAGACCTTCAGAAAACCGGGGTTGGCAACCGTGGAGCCGGTCGCCCGGAAGGCGTGCCGCTCATCGTGCTCACCGCAGCCGAGGTCGGCCGCCACGGTGTCTATGGTGGCGTGGATCATCTGACATGCCACCGTGCGCTTCCAGATCAGGTCGTACAGCTTGGCCTGTTCCTCCGACAGCTTGCCCTTGAGCGCGTCGGGCGGGTGCGAAAAGCCGGTGGGACGGATCGCCTCGTGCGCCTCCTGCGCGTTCCTGGCCTTGGTCTTGTAGACCCTCGGGCTCTCCGGCACGTCGTCGCTGGAATACTGGCGCGCGATGAACTCGCGCAGTTCAGCCACCGCCTCGCCTGCCAGCGTCAGCGAGTCGGTACGCATGTAGGTGATCAGACCCACCGTGCCGGCGCCGGTGTCGATGCCCTCGTAGAGCTGTTGCGCGACGCGCATCGTGCGCTGGGCCCCGAAGCCGAGTTTGCGCGAGGCCTCCTGCTGCAGCGTGGAGGTGGTGAAGGGCGGTGCCGGATTGCGCCTGCGCTGCTTCTTCTGCACCGCACGCACCAGCAACTCGCCACCGGCGAGTTCCAGCAAGGCGCGCTGCGCAGCGCGTGCGTCCGACTCGTTGGTGATGCTGAACTGCTCGACCTTGTCGCCGGCATAACGACTCAGACGGGCGATGAACGGTCCGCCGCGCGCCTCGAGGTCGGCTTCCAGCGTCCAGTATTCGCGCGCGGTGAAACGCAGGATCTCTTCTTCGCGCTCGCAGATCATGCGCAGCGCCGGGCTCTGCACCCGGCCCGCCGACAGTCCGCGGCGAATCTTCTTCCACAGCAGCGGCGAGAGATTGAAACCGACCAGGTAGTCGAGCGCGCGGCGCGCCTGCTGCGCGTTGACCAGATCCATCGAGATGTCGCGGGCCTGCTCCATCGCACCCTGGATCGCCCGCTTGGTGATCTCGTAGAAGACCACGCGGCGCACGGGCTTGCCGTCCAGGACTTCGCGGTCGCGCAGCAGCTCGGCCACATGCCAGGCGATGGCCTCGCCCTCGCGGTCCGGGTCCGTGGCTAGATACAGCACGTCGGCTCGCTGCATCGCCTTGGCGATCGCGGCCACGTGCTTCTCGCCGCGCTCGACGACCTCGTAGTGCATCGCGAAGTCGCGCTCGGGCTCGACCGCACCCTCCTTGGGCCGCAGATCGCGCACGTGACCGTACGACGCGAGGACCTCGAAGTCCTTGCCCAGGTACTTCTTGATGGTCTTCGCCTTGGCCGGCGATTCGACGACAACCAGATTCATGACTGCACGTGTTGAATAGCTGAAAATCGAGCAACAAGGAAAGCTTGGCGGCGCGCGGCTCGCCAGACGCGTCAACGCGGGACTGCGGGAAGCCCTCAGCGCGAGAAGGTCAATTCAGCCGCTCGCCGACGTGGTCGATGACCAGGTCCTCCATCCAGGCGTACGCAGACTCCCGCCCGGGCTGGTTGAACAGCACCATCAGCACCACCCACTTGAGCTGGTCCAGGTCCATCTCCTCGTCCTCGAGCGCCATCACGCGATCGATGACGAGCTCGCGCGACAGACCGTCCAGGACACCGACCTGCTCGAGAAAGATCAAGAAGCCGCGGCAGCGGGTATCGAGCCGCCCCATCTCGTCGCCGGTGTAGATCCGCACGGACCCTACACGCGCCACCTCGATCGCGCCGCCTTCCTCGTGCTCCGCGGTCAGGCCTTCGAGCCACGCGAACGCCTTGCTGATCTCGGCTTCGGGAAATCCCGCGCCCACCAGTTCGCTGCGCAGCGACTCCTGATCGGAATCGACCTCGGTTTCCTCGTCCAGATAGTGCTCGAACAGGTACATCAACACGTCCAGCACGCTCTCTTTCATCTCATTCCCTCTTCGCAGCGCGGACGTAACCCATGCCTTGCACGGGATGCACGATGCCCCTCAATTCGAGCCGTAAGAGCATGGAGGAAAGGGCCTGGGGCGTCAATCCAGTCCGCGTGACGAGCACGTCGACGGGTGCCGGATCGTGCCCCAGCGCGTCCAGAAGTGTGACGTAATCGCCATCGAGTTCGCCGTCCTGCGCATCGCTCAGCGTCTGCGCAGCCGGGCTCCCGGCCACACTCGCCGCGTCCCAACCCAGCTCTTCGAGCAGGTCCTGCACGCTGTCCACGAGCTTCGCACCCTGGCGGATCAGCGCGTGGCAGCCGCGCGCCATCGGATTGTGGATGGAGCCCGGGATGGCAAACACCTCGCGGCCCTGCTCCGCAGCCAGACGGGCGGTGATCAGCGATCCGCTGCGCACGGCCGCTTCCACCACCAGCACGCCCAGGCTGAGCCCGCTGATGATGCGATTGCGCCGCGGGAAATGCTCGCGCAGCGCCGCGGTCCCCGGCACGAACTCGGAAACCCGGGCGCCGGCCTCGGCGACCTGCCGCGCGAGTTCGGCGTGAGAGCGCGGGTACACCGAGTCCAGCCCGTGTCCGGCGACCGCGATGGTCACGCCGCCGCCGGCGATCGCGCCGCGGTGGGCGGCGGCATCGATGCCGGCGGCCAGGCCGCTGACCACCCCCAGTCCCGCGCCGACCAGCGCACGCGCGAAATCGTGCGCGGTCTGCTCGCCGGGCCGGGTCGGATTGCGGCTGCCCACCACGGCGACGTGGGAGCGGCCCAGCAGCGCCGGATCGCCCTCCACGAACAGCACCGGCGGCGCATCGGCCAGCGCGCGCAGCAGTTCGGGATAGGCCGCGCTGGCGAAGGTCAGGGCGCTGCGCTGCGTGCCGCCGGCCAGCCACGCGATGGCACGATCCATCGCGCTCCAGTCCGGGTTGCGCAGCGCACGCCGGGCGCCGGCGGCGACCCCGGCCAGCGCGAGTTCGCGGTCCGCCGCGCGCAGCACCGCGGCCGGCCCGCCGAATCCCTGCGCCAGCACCCGCGCCGACGCCGCGCCCAGGCCGGGCGCCTGCAGCAGCGCGAGCCAGTCGGAGAGATCCTCGGGATGCGACATCGGCGTTCCCGGCACGCGGGGCAGAGCGCTACGTTAGCAGAGCACACCGCCGCCGCCTGCAGGTCGGCGGCGGCGCGCACGTCAGGGTGTCCTGATGATGTCGTTCACATGCATGGCGCGGGTCGCTTCCATCACCAGCGCGTAGCTCAGCCGCTCGAAGGGACGGTAGATCAGGATGGTCCCGGCCCGCTCCTCGGGCAGCCTGACCTCGGCCCACGGCTTGTCGTTGGTGATCGCCAGTTCGAAGCGCCTGGTCTCGCGGCCGATGAAGTCCGATGTCGCCTCCACCGCGTTGCCCAGCCCCTGCACGAACGCGTACGGGGTGTCGCGCTGGATCCGCTCCCCGCGCTCGCGCGCACGCGCCTCGTACTTCGCAGCCTGCGGGTCCTCGGCCAGCGGATCCTCGATCAGCGGACCGCGCTGGAAGACGCCGAACACGTGCCCCGGCTCGATGCCGTCACGGGCACCGAGATTGATCACGACGGTCTGGTACTGGCCGATCTGGCTCACGCCGTCGACCACTGAGATGATCTGCCCGTTCAGCGACGCGTCGGCGGCGCGCGGCAGGTAGGCCTGGTAGCGGTCGTCGGCATCGGCCGGGATCAGGCGATCGCCGGCGAGCACCTCGCGCTTCATGCCGGTGACCAGCAGGGTCGCGGGATCGCCGCCCGCGTCGAGTACCGCATCCGCCACGTGCAGCGCCTCGAAGCCCAGCAGCTCGCCCTCGTTCGCCGGATCCACGTAGGCCTGGCCCTTGCGGTAGACCCCGTACCGGGTCACGCCTGTGGCAGCGTCGATGCTGCGTGCATAGATCTTGCCCCCGGTGCGCGCGAGCAGCGCCTCGCGACCCACCGACACGATGTACGGCGCCGCGTCGAACTGGGCGTCCGTGACCACCAGCGGTCGCACCAGGAACTGCTGTATCGCATCCACCGGGATGGTCGGGATCGCCTGCGCGAGCGGCTCGGCCCGCACCTGCGGCGACAGCTGCACCACGCCGCGCCCGCCGCGGCGCCGCGCGCGGATGATCGGGCGGCCGTCCTGGTAGCTGAGCATCAGCTCGTCACCCGGATAGATGAGGTGCGGGTTCTGGATGTGCGGATTGGCATGCCAGACGTCCGGCCAGCGCCACGGCTCGTCGAGGAAACGCCCGGAGATATCCCACAGCGTGTCACCTTTTTGCACGATGTAGCGCTGCGGGTGGTCTGCCTTCAGCCCCGGTGCGTCGCTGGCGGCCGCGGCGGGCCCCACCAGCACGGCCAGTAGCAGCGCGGTCAGCGCGATGCGGAGGCTCGCGATCATGTTGCTCCCCGAATACGCGGGCGGTGGTCCGGCCCGTCGATAGTTAGCGAAGTGGACTAACTATAGGCCATACTGATATGAAAATCCAAGTAAATTACCTTGTGCCAGTACGTGCTTTGTAGCGGCCTCGCGGGACCTCGCGTAGACTTTTCTGGAATCATTCCAAAGCCCCCAGACCACACCCATGGCTCGACTCGAGATCCTGCACTTTCCGGACCCCCGGCTGCGCACGCGCGCGCTGCCGGTACAGCGCGTCGACGACGCCGTACGCACCCTCGCGTCGGATATGCTCGAGACCATGTACGCCGCGCCCGGAATCGGGCTCGCAGCGGTGCAGGTCAACGTCGCGCGCCGTGTCGTGACCATCGATGTCTCCGAACGCCGCGACGAACCGGTGATCCTGATCAATCCGCGGATCATCGAGGCACGCGACAGCATTTCCACCGAGGAAGGCTGCCTGTCCGTCCCGGGCATCTACGATCTGGTCGAGCGCGCCGACTGGATCCGCTACGAAGCGCTGGATCTGGACGGCACACTGCGCGAACACGAGGTGCAGGGCTTGCTCGCGG
>Ga0214472_10004217_pt1 | contig 15153 bp, 14 predicted proteins | sample RVTome_6_FD_207662 | JGI IMG/M metagenome (GOLD analysis project Ga0214472, IMG submission 207662) | Soil microbial communities from uranium-contaminated site in the Upper Colorado River Basin, Wyoming, United States - RVT140D175 | ecosystem: Environmental > Terrestrial > Soil > Contaminated >...
GATGGATGACGCGCATCGAAAACGCGGGCCGCAATTCTGGGGCTTCTGCCTGGGGACAGGCTGGGTGACGCTCGCCGTCATCGTGTTCGGGGTCATGGTGTCGGGGTACCTGGAGATCTTCGGGATCGTAGGCGCCCTCTTTGCGGTCTCCCTGGTCCCTCTCTCGGCGCCGGCCTATCCCTTCGTTGCCTGGTACTACGTCGGGAGCTTCCCCTGGCTCTGGGTCTTGGGGCTCTTCCTCGCCATCTTCGCTGGCCGCATCATCCTAGCGGAATAACACCCCCGCGTCCCAGGGCGGAGCAAACCCTTGACAGTCCTGGGTTTTCGCTCTATACTTAGCCCGACGTTTTGACCTGCCATTCACACGGTCCGCCGCACGAAGCGGAGCGCGAGATGTCTCCCACACCACCGGAGCACAGCAGTCGCAACTACATCGGCGGAGAGTGGCGTGACGCGGCAAGCGGACGCACCTTTGCGGTGCGTAACCCCGCAACCGGCGAGCAGCTCGCCGTCGTTCCGGATGCCGGGGCTCCGGACGCCGCCCGGGCAGTCGAGGCGGCGAGTCAGGCCTTCCCGGGCTGGGCCGGTCTTCCCGCTCCTGAACGGGCCAAATTGCTCTTCACAGTCGCCGCCCTCATGCTGGAGCGCAAAGAGGCGTTGGCCCAGGTGCTCACCTCGGAGCAGGGCAAACCGCTACGCGAAGCGCGAGGGGAGATCGAGTACGCGGCCGGCTTCGTCGCCTGGTATGCCGAGGAGGCCAAGCGGGTGTACGGCGAGACCATCCCGGCTTCGGTGGCGCACAAGCGCATGATCGTCATCAAGCAGCCGGTGGGCGTGGTGGCCGCGATCACCCCGTGGAATTTCCCGGCCGCCATGGTGACCCGCAAGATCGCTCCCGCGCTGGCGGCCGGGTGCACCGTGGTCTTGAAGCCGGCCGAACAAACGCCCTTGACCGCGATCGCGCTCTTCAAGCTACTCGAAGAGGCCGGTCTTCCGGCAGGCGCCGCCAATATCGTCACGACGGCGGACCCGGCCGGGGTGGGCCGGGAGTTCCTGGAGAATCCGTTCGTGCGGATGATCGCCTTTACCGGCTCGACGGAGGTCGGCAAACTCCTCATGCGGGGTGCCGCCGACCAGGTGAAGCGGATCTCGCTGGAGCTGGGCGGGCACGCCCCCTTCATCGTCTTTGAGGATGCCGACCTCGACAAGGCTACGGCAGGAGCGATGGCCTCGAAGTTCCGGAATATGGGGCAGACGTGCGTCTCCGCGAACCGCATCTACGTCCACGAGGCGATCTTCGACGCCTTCGCGGCCAAGTTCGTTGAACGGGTGAAACAGCTCCGGATGGGCAACGGCCTGGACGAGGGGGTCCAGGTCGGGCCGCTGATCGACGAGCAGGGATTCAAGAAGGTGTGCGCGCACGTCGAAGATGCGGTCGCCCGGGGGGCCACGGTCCTGACCGGCGGGCGGCCACGGACGGAGGGGCCCTTCGCGGGCGGGCGCTTCTTCGAGCCGACGGTCCTCACGGGTGTCACGCAGGGGATGCGAATCCTGGAAGAGGAGACCTTCGGCCCCGTCGCGCCCCTGATTCCGTTCCGAGATGAGGCGGAGGTGGTCCGGGCGGCCAACGACACGCCGTACGGGCTCGCGGCGTACTTTTACAGCCAGAATGTCAGCCGGTGCGTCCGCGTGGCGGAGCAGCTCCAGTACGGGATCATCGGCCTCAACGACGGCAGTCCTTCGGTTCCCCAGGCCCCGTTCGGCGGGTTCAAGGAGAGCGGAATCGGCCGGGAGGGGGGTCGGGAAGGGATCGAGGAGTTCCTCGAGGTGAAGCACATCTCCCTGGGCCTCTGAGGACCAGGATCACGGAGGGCTCCATGAGCGTCCTGGAAGGCAAGCTCGAGCCCGGCGTCATCACGACGACGCTCGACTGGCTCTTCAACTGGGCCCGCAAGTCGTCCCCCTGGCCGATGACCTTCGGGTTGGCCTGCTGCGCCATCGAGATGATGGCGACCGGCGCCTCCCGCTTCGACATGGATCGGCTGGGGGCGGGGGTCTTCCGTCCCTCTCCGAGACAGTCCGACGTCATGATCGTGGCCGGGACGGTGACCGAGAAGATGGCGCCGCGGATCAAGACTCTCTACGAGCAGATGCCGGAGCCGAAGTGGGTCATCGCGATGGGCGCCTGCGCGATTTCCGGGGGCCCCTTCTATTACGACGCCTACCACGTCGTGAAGGGGGTGGACCTCGTTGTGCCGGTGGATGTCTACGTGCCCGGGTGCCCCCCGCGCCCCGAAGCGCTCATCTACGGCGTGCTGAAGCTCCAGGAGAAGATCGAGCGACAGACCATCGCCAAGCGGAAGCCGGCGCAGCCAGCGCCCGCCGGGTCGTAGCGTGCGAAGCCGTTCAGCGTTCTACGTTCAAGGTTCAACGAGACGAGGAACCTCTGCGTCCCCCATGATCTTCCGTGTATGAAACGTTGAACGTTGCACGTTGAACAGGTACGAGACCCGCATGTCCCACCTGAAGGTTATCGACGCACCCGACGCCGTCACGGACATCCTGGGCCGGCCCCTCCGCGATCTCAGGATCTCGGTCACCGACCGGTGCAACTTCCGCTGCGTCTACTGCATGCCGAAGGAGGTCTTCGGCCGTGATTATCCCTTTCTGGCCCGTGAGGAGCTCCTCTCCTTCGAGGAGATCGTGCGCCTCACCCGGCTCTTTCAGGTCCACGGCGTCCAGAAGGTCCGCCTGACGGGCGGAGAGCCGCTGCTGCGCCGTCACCTGGACCGCCTGGTACGGATGCTCGCCGCCCAGCCCGGCCTCGATCTCACGCTGACGACCAACGGCGCGCTCCTGACCCAGCAGGCACAGGCCCTGAGGGCGGCAGGACTCACGCGCATCACCGTGAGCCTGGACTCGCTCGATAACGCCGTCTTCCAGGCCATGAACGACATCGGGTTTCCGGTCGAGCGCGTCCTCGAGGGGATCGAGGCGGCGGCCGCGGGCGGCCTGAGGCCCGTGAAGGTCAACATGGTGGTCAAGCGGGGGGTGAACGAGGAGAGTATCCTCCCCATGGCCGGCTTTTTCCGCGGCTCCGGGCACGTCCTCCGGTTCATCGAGTACATGGATGTCGGCCACACCAACGGCTGGCGGCTGGACGACGTCGTGCCGGCCGCCGCCATCGTCGCCCGGGTCCACGGCGAATGGCCGCTGGAGCCGGTCGATCCGCACTACCGAGGCGAGGTCGCCCAACGCTACCGGTACCGGGACGGCAAGGGGGAGATCGGGGTCATCGCGTCGGTGACGCAGGCCTTCTGCCGAGACTGTACCCGGGCGCGCCTGTCCGCCGAGGGCAAGCTCTACACCTGCCTCTTCGCCACCGAGGGGCATGATTTCCGCGCGCTGCTGCGCGGCGGGGCATCGGACAGCGAGATCAGCGCCGCCATCGCGCGGGTCTGGGCTCGGCGCACGGACCGCTACTCGGAGATCCGCTCGGCCGCCACGGTCGGACTCCCCAAAATCGAAATGTCCTACATCGGGGGGTAAGGGTCGGACCATTCCCCGTGCACCCAGATTGCCCGTACCGTTATACTGAGGTGAGTGGTGGCTAGTGGCTTTCACCAATCACCTATCCCTAACCACTAATCACCTTCAACCCGGAACCCTGAACCGAAATGACAGAAGCCCGCCTGATCATCGCCGCCAGTGCGCGGGACGCGGATTTATTCTATGCCACGCGCTTCCTCGCCCCGGACCCGTTCCCCTTCATCCAGGTGGGCACGGAACGGATCATCATGGCGAGCGACCTGGAACTGGGGCGGGCCAAAAAGCAGGCGGCTGTCGAGAGGGTCCTCCCACTCCGCGTGTACGAAGAGCGTGCGAAGGCCCGCGTCGCGCAGCCGACCCTTCTCGATGCCGTCGAGGAGGCCTTGAGGGAGCGAGGCATCGGGGGTCTCGTCGTTCCCGGAAGTTTTCCCGCCGAGTACCTGGACAAGCTGCGGGCCAGGGGGTTCGAACTTCTGGTGAAGGAGGGGATCTTTTTCGAGGAGCGCTTGGTCAAGTCGGATGCCGAGGTCGGGTGGATCGCCGAGACCCTGCGCGTCGCCGAGGAGGCGATGGCGATTGCCATCCAGGCCATCCGCGAGGCCGAGATCCGGAAGGATGCCCTCTACCGGGCCGACGTTCCCCTGACGTCGGAGACGGTGCGGCGGCTGATCCACCACGCCTTGCTCGACCACGACTGCATGGCCGAGCACACGATCGTGGCCGGCGGCGAGCAGGGGAGTGATCCGCATCACGAGGGGAGCGGGCCCCTGCCGGCCCATCGGCCCATCGTGATCGATATCTTCCCCCGCTCGAGCCGGACCCAGTATTTCGGCGACATCACCCGCACGGTCGTCAAGGGACGTTCCTCGCCGCGCGTGCGGCAGATGTTCGAGGCGGTGCTCCAGGCACAGGAGCGGGCGGTGACCCTCATCCGGGATGGGGCCGAGGGGGCCGCGATCCATCAGGAGGTCACCACGCTCTTCGACGGGCTGGGCTTTCCCACGGGGGAGACGAGCGGACGGATGCAGGGATTTTTCCACGGCACCGGGCATGGGCTCGGGCTCGAAATCCACGAACCACCCCGGATCGGGACGCGGGGGGCGAGACTCCAGAGCGGCAACGTCGTGACCGTCGAGCCCGGACTGTACTACCCGCAGGAGGGAGGCGTCCGGATCGAGGATGTCGTGGTGGTCACCGCCTCCGGCTGCCACACCCTGACCAAGTTTCCGAAAATATTGGAGGCGTAGCGGAGGAACGAACCCCGTTCCTTGACAGATGCCGGGTGGAGGCGTATAATCGCAAGTGTCGATCAGATAAGAAAAAAGTCTTCCCAGGCGACCGCGTGAGGGCCAGGTGGCTGTGAAGCTCCCCATCTACATGGACTACCATGCCACGACCCCGGTGGATCCGGAGGTCCTCGAGGCGATGCTCCCCTATTTTCGGGAGCAGTTCGGCAATCCCTCGTCCCGGACCCACGCCTTCGGCTGGACGGCCGAGGCGGCCGTCGAGAAGGCGCGGGAGCAGCTCAGCCAGCTCATCGGGTGCAAGCCGATGGAGGTCGTGTTCACCTCGGGGGCGACGGAATCGAATAATTTGGCGCTCAAGGGGGTGGCCTGGGCTTCGCGGGACCGGGGGAATCACATCGTGACCACCGCCATCGAGCATCACGCGGTGCTCGACGCCTGTCGCCGGCTCGAGAAGGAAGGGTGTGACGTGACGTACCTCCCGGTGGATCGGGCGGGGCTCGTCGATCCTGTCCAGGTGGCGGAGGCGATCACCGATCGCACCATCCTGGTCAGCGTGATCGCCGCGCATAACGAGATCGGCACAATTCAGCCCCTCGCCGACATCGGGCGCCTCTGTCGCGCGCGCGGGGTCCTGTTCCACTCGGATGCGGCCCAGGCCCTCGGGAAGATCCCGCTCGCAGTGGATGAGATTCATGCGGATCTCGTCTCCTGCTCCGCCCATAAGCTCTATGGGCCCAAGGGGGTCGGGGCCCTGTATGTCCGGATGACGCGGCCGGCGGTGAAGCTCACGCCCCTGCTCGACGGCGGGGGCCAAGAGCGCGGGCGCCGCTCGGGGACACAGAATGTTGCTGGCATCGTGGGATTCGGGAAGGCCTGTGATATCGCCTCGCGCATGATGGTCGAGGAGGGGCGGCGGCTGAGTGCGCTTCGGGAGCATTTGAAGGCCGGTATTCTCCGCCGGATCGATGCCGTGTATCTGAACGGACATCCGGAGCGGCGCCTGCCGGGGAACCTGAATCTAAGCTTTGCGGGGGTCGAAGGGGAAGCGCTCCTGCTCAGCATGAAGGATGTTGCCGTCTCGTCGGGCTCCGCGTGTACTTCGAGCCGCATCGAACCGTCCTACGTGCTGCGCGCGTTGGGCGTGAGCGATGAGCTGGCCACTGCCAGCATCCGCTTCGGCCTGGGCCGGTGGACCACGGAGGAAGAGGTCGAGTTCACCGTGGAGAAGTTGACGGAGCGGGTGGGGCGCCTCAGGGCATTGGCAGCGGGTTGGGCACGTCCCGGGGGCGGCACGGAAAGCGCCCTGGAGTCCCGATAAGGGGGATGGTGACGGACGATATTCAGACCGCAAGGGAGGGTGGAAGACGCATGATCACCATAGGTGGAAAAAACACGATCACGATCACTGTCTCGGAGGCGGCCGCCGCCAAGCTCAAAGAGCTGCTGGCCAAGGAGGGAAGCGAGGGCCAGGGGCTGCGCGTCCGCGTCTTGGGCGGCGGCTGTTCGGGCTACCAGTACCAATTGGCCTTCGATACCCCGCGGGAAGGGGATCAGGTCATCGAGCGGGCGGGGGTCCGGGTCTTCGTCGATCCGAAGAGCATGTCCTTCCTCGCCGGCACGGAGATCGACTACCAGGACGGCCTCATGGGGGCCGGCTTCGCCATCAAGAATCCGAACGCCAAGGGCTCCTGCGGCTGCGGGCAGTCGTTCCAGGCATAAGGTGTTTCCCGGCACAGTCCGGGGTGCGGAGACCAGGTCCTGGGGGAGGACGAGGGATGGCCGCGCGGCTGCAGGTGCTCGACGGTGTCCAGCAAGTCCGGCCGATGGAGGAGGAGGTCAAGCGGGGGATCCTCTTCACGACGCTCGAGAAGATGGTGAATTGGGCCCGCAGCTCCTCGCTCTGGCCGGCCACCTTTGGGCTTGCCTGCTGCGCCATCGAAATGATGGCCACGGCGGCGTCCCGGTTTGATCTCGCCCGCTTCGGCGCGGAGGTCTTTCGGGCCTCACCCCGTCAGGCGGATCTGATGATCGTCTCGGGACGGGTCAGCAAGAAGATGGCCCCCGTGCTGCGACGCGTCTATGACCAGATGCCCGAACCGAAGTGGGTCATCGCGATGGGCGCCTGCGCGTCCTGCGGGGGAATCTTCAACGACTACGCCATTGTCCAGGGGGTGGACCAGATTGTTCCCGTGGATGTGTACGTCCCCGGCTGTCCGCCGCGGCCGGAACAGTTGATCCATGGCATCATGTTGCTGCAGGAAAAGATCGCCAAGGAGCGTCATCGGCCAAAGGATATAGTGCATCTGCCCTGGCATCGGTCGGACACGTGATCCGGCTCATGGGGGGCCAGAGAGGGGAGGGCCGGCGCGGCGCGCCGTCACACGGTCATGAGTGAGGAGAAGACGATGTCCACGCATGCGGAGGCTCCGCCTCAGCCGAAGGTGCCCAAACGTCTCGAAGAATTGGATGAGGTGGTCATCCGGTTTGCGGGGGATTCGGGCGACGGGATGCAGCTCGCCGGGATGCAGTTCACCAACGAGACTGCGGTGGCGGGGACGGATCTCGCGACGCTGCCCGATTTTCCCGCGGAGATCCGGGCACCCGCCGGCACCCTCTTCGGAGTGAGCGGCTTTCAGGTCAACTTCAGCAGCCACGATATCTTCACCCCGGGGGACCAGCCGGACGTGCTGGTGATGATGAACCCGGCGGCCCTGAAGGTGAATCTCAGGGACCTCAAGCCGGGGGGCAGCATCATCGCCGACACCGCGGAGTTCACGGAACCCAACCTGAAAAAGGCCGGATACGCCTCCAATCCGCTCGAGGACGGCTCGCTCGCGAAGTACCAGGTTTTCCCGGTAAACATTACCCAGATGACGCTGCGGGCGCTTGAGGGGCTGAACCTGAACACCAAAGTCGCGACCCGGTGCAAGAACTTCTACGCCCTCGGGCTGACCTCCTGGCTGTTCACGCGACCTATCGAACCGACGGTCCGGTGGATCGAGAGCCGGTTCAAGAAGACCCCGGAGCTGGTCGAGGCGAACGCCCGGGCGCTGAAGGCCGGCTACCACTTCGGGGAGACGGCCGAGATGTTCGCGGTGCAGTACGAGGTGAAACCGGCGCGCCTCTCCCCGGGCAAGTACCGGAATATCACCGGGAACACGGCCACCGCCCTCGGCTTCATCGCAGCCGCCGAGCGGGCCGGCGTTCCCCTCTTTCTGGGCAGCTATCCCATCACGCCGGCGAGCGACATTCTCCATGAGATCGCGGGCTACAAGAATTTCAACGTCTACACCTTCCAGGCCGAGGACGAGATCGCGGCGGTCGGCGCGGCCCTGGGGGCGGCATATGGCGGTGCCATCGGGATCTGCACGACGAGCGGTCCCGGGATGCTCCTCAAACAGGAGATGATCAACCTCGCGGTGGTGGCGGAGCTCCCTTTGATCATTGCCGACGTCCAGCGGGCGGGCCCGTCGACCGGCATGCCGACGAAGACCGAACAGGCGGATCTCCTCATGGCGATCTATGGACGGGCCAGCGAATCGCCCGTCGTCGTCCTGGCGCCCGCCACTCCCGGCGATTGCTTTTTCATGGCCTTCGAGGCGGTCCGCATCGCGACGAAGTACATGGTCCCGGTAGTCTTCCTGTCCGACGGGTATCTCGGCAACGGAGCGGAACCCTGGCGGATCCCTCAGGTGAGCGAGCTCCCCAAGGTCGAGATCCACTTCCGGACCAGTCCCGAGGGGTTCCAGCCGTACATGCGGGACCCCGAGACGCTGGCTCGTCCCTGGGTACGGCCGGGGACCCCCGGGCTCGAGCATCGGATCGGCGGCCTGGCCAAGGAGGACGTCACCGGCCACGTCAGCTACGACGCGCTCAACAACGAGAAGATGGTGCGGCTCCGGGCGGAGAAGGTGGCCCGGGTGGCGATGGACATCCCCCCCACAGCGATTCGGGGTGACCGGAGCGGCAAGCTCCTCGTGGTCGGATGGGGAAGCACGTACGGCGCCATCGTCGAGGCGGTTGAGCGGCTCCGCGGCCAGGGCAAGTCGATCTCCCATGTGCATCTCCGACACCTCAATCCCCTGCCGCCGGACCTCAAGGACATCGTCCGCGGCTTCGAGAGGGTCCTCGTGCCTGAGTTGAACATGGGCCAGCTCTTGAAAATCATGCGGGCCGAGTACCTGGTGGACGCCATCGGGATGAACAAGATCCAGGGACAGCCCTTCAAGGTAGGTGAGCTCATGGATCGGATGCAAGAGCTCGTGGAGGCATAACGATGAGTCAGGTCACGATCCCAACGGCGAAACTGACGCGAAAGGATTTCATGTCGGACCAGGAGGTCCGGTGGTGCCCGGGCTGCGGGGACTACTCGATCCTGGCCCAGATGCAGAAGGTGCTGCCCGAGCTGGCGATTGACCGGGCGAAGCTGGTCTTTATCTCCGGGATCGGCTGCGCCAGCCGCTTCCCCTACTACATGAACACCTATGGGTTTCACACGATCCACGGCCGTGCCCCGGCCATTGCCACCGGCCTCAAGATCAGCCGGCCGGAGCTGGACGTCTGGGTGGTCACCGGAGACGGGGACGGGTTGAGCATCGGCGGAAACCACCTGATCCATGCCCTGCGCCGGAACATCGATATCAAGATCCTCCTCTTCAACAACCGGATCTACGGCTTGACGAAAGGGCAGTACTCGCCGACGTCGGAGCTCGGGAAGGTGACCAAGTCCACCCCCTTCGGATCGCTCGATTATCCGCTGAGTCCCGTCGAGATCGCCCTGGGGGCGGAGGCGACGTTCGTCGCCCGGAGTGTCGACGTCGAGATCAAGCACCTCCAGGACACCCTGAAGCGGGCCCACGAGCATACGGGGTCCGCCTTCATCGAAATCCTGCAGAACTGCAACGTCTTTAACGACGGGGCGTGGGAGCCGATTACGAATCGGGCGACGAAGGCCGATCATCAGTTAATCCTTGAGCACGGGAAGCCGCTGATCTTCGGGAAGAACAATGAAAAGGGGATCCGCCTCGGAAAAGACATGAACCCCGAGATCGTGAACCTCGGGGACGGAGTGGATGCGTCGGAGCTGTTGGTCCACGACGAGACGAATCCGGGCATGGCGTACATCCTCAGTCGACTCGGGCCGCAATTTCCGACCCCCATCGGGGTCTTCCGGACGGTGAAGCGGATGAGCTACGACGAAGGGGCCAACGCCCAGATCGAGACCGCCAAGAAGCGGCTCGGCCCCGGGGATCTCGAAGCCATCCTCAATCGAGGAGACACCTGGGTGGTGAAGTAGCCAGGATCGCGGTTCCCCCTCGTCGCGTTGCTCGGCGCCCAGGGACACCCTGGGCGCCTCTTTTGTCAGCATCGGCGGCTCACCGGTTTCAGCGACAATTGGCGGGAAAAGGAGGAGGCTATGGCTCTCGCCGTGGGAAAGAAGGCGCCGGATTTTACCCTGGTGGATACCGAGCGGAAGTCGCGCAGCCTTGCGGAGTTTAAAGGGAAGAAACTGATCCTCGCCTTTTATCCCGCCGCCTTCACCGGCGTTTGCACCAAGGAGATGTGCACGTTGCGGGACAGCCTGGGGGAGCTCGGCAATCTTGGGGCAGCCGTCGTCGGGGTCAGCGTCGACACCCCCTTTGCCAACAAGGCCTTCGCGGATCAGCACAAAATACCTTTCCCCCTCTTGAGCGATTATGCCCGGCAGGCCATTGCGGCGTACGGCGTCCAGTTTCCGAACCTGGCCGGCCTCACGGGGTACACGGCGGCCAAGCGGTCGGTCTTCGTACTGGACAGAGAAAGCGTTATCCGCTATATGTGGGTGTCCGACGATCCCACGAAAGAGCCGAATTACGAGGAAATCCGACAGGCAGTGAAGCAGCTCAAATAGGACCATCGGCCCTGTTCAGGGTTCGTGGTTCAAGGCAAGCGGCAGATTTTTCCCTGAACTCTAAACGGCTCGACTGAGCTCGCCGAAGTTCATGATCCATGGACGATGATCAGACGCCGGAGGCGTGATGGAACTGGTCCTGGCCAACCACAGTAGCTACCCGCGAGTCGGGGCGAGCCGGGAGCAACAGCGACTCCGGCGTGCCCATGCGCAGCGGGAGCGGGGAGAGATCTCGGCGGAAGAGTTCGCCCGCGTGCAGGATTCGGTGGTGGCCGAAGTCATCCAGGAGCAAATCGACGCCGGGTGCCAACTGGTGACCGACGGCCAGGTCCGCTGGTATGATCCTATCGCTCACCTCGGCGGCAAGCTGAAGAACGTCGAGATCGACGGGCTCCTCCGCTATTTCGATACCAACTTCTATTTCCGCCAACCGGTCATGCGGGGCAGGGTAGCGCGGAATGGTCCGCTGATCGTGGAGGAGTTTCAGTACGCCCAGCGCATCGCGTCCCGTCCCCTCAAGCCGGTCCTCACGGGCCCCTACACCCTGGCTGTCTCCTCCATTCGACAGGCGCCGGCGTACCGCAACCTGAGCGCGCTGGTCATGGATCTGAGCGAGATCCTGGCGATAGAGGTGAGCGCCCTGGCGGGTGCGGGGGCGCAGGTGATCCAGGTCGAGGAGCCGGCCATCCTGAAGCAGCCGCGGGACCTGCCGCTTCTCCACAAGGCGCTGAGCGGTCTGAGTCAGGCGAAGGGATCGGCCCGGCTGGCCCTGTATACCTACTTCGGCGATGCGACTCCGCTCTACGAGGCCCTCCAGAAGCTGCCGGTGGATATTCTCGGCCTCGACTTTACCTATGCCCCCAAGCTGCCGGCGAAGATTGCGCGGCTCGGCTCGAAGAGGATCCTGGGCCTGGGGCTGATCGACGGCCGAAACACCCGGATGGAGACCGCGGAAGAGGTGTGCCCGATCCTGGAAAAAATCCTCCCGCGTCTCCCCGGAGGCCTCGCCTATCTCACTCCTTCCTGTGGACTGGAGTACTTGCCGCGAGAGAAGGCGGGTGCGAAGCTCAGGCTTATGCGCGAGTTGAAAGAGACGTTTCACCGCGGAGGCCGATGATGAGCAGCGCCACGCTCGAGACGCTGAGATTGGAGCTGCCGCCGCTGCCCACAACGTCGGTCGGTAGCTTCCCCAAGCCGGATTATCTCCTGGAGGCGAGGGGAAAGTTCGCGCGGCGGGAGATCACCCAGAAGGAGCTCGAAGCCCTGGAGAGGAAGGCCACCGCGTTCTGGGTCCAGCAGCAAGAGGAGATCGGTATCGACGTCCTAGTGGATGGGGAGCAGTACCGGGGTGATATGGTGGCCTATTTCGCCGACGTCATGCCCGGCTTCAAGATGGGTGGACTCGTTCGCTCGTACGGCAACCGGTACTATCACAAGCCGGTCATCGTCGGCAGGATCCAGTGGCCCGGCCCCATTACGGTGAAGTGGTGGAAGTTTGCCCAGGGGCTGACCGGCAAGCCGATCAAGGGGATGCTGACCGGTCCGTACACCATCATGGACTGGTCCTTTAACGACTTCTATCCGGACCGCAAGAGCGCATGTTTCGCGCTGGCGGCTGCGATCCGGAAAGAGGTGGAAGCCCTGGTCGGGGCCGGTGCCAAGATCATCCAGATCGACGAACCGGCCCTTTCGGTCCGCCCGGAGGAGCTGCCTTTTGCCATCGAGGCCATGCAGATGGTCACTGAGGGCATCCCTGCCTACTTCATCACCCACATCTGTTATGGGGCATTCGAGTTCATCTATCCCAGGATGCTGAAACTGCCGGTCCACAACTTCGACCTGGAGATGTCCAACAGCGGGCTGGACCTCATCGGGCTCTTCAAGAAGCACCCGTTCTCCAAGGACCTCTCCTTCGGCGTGGTCGATGTCCACTCCCACGTCGTCGAGACACCGGCGGTGATCGCGGCGCGGATCCAGAAGGCGCTGCAGGTGGTTCCCGCCGATGCCCTCTGGATCGATCCGGACTGCGGGCTCAAGACCCGGACTGTGGAGGAGGCACGGGGGAAGCTTGCCGCGATGGTGGCGGCCGTGAAGGAGGTTCGGCAGGCCATGGCGGAGGCCCCGAAGAGAAGGAGGATTGCAGTGGGGAGCGTCGTCAAGAAGCGGCGGAAGAAGATCCGGAAGCACAAATACAAAAAGATGCGCCGCCGCATGCGCCACAAGAAGAAGTAAGCGGCCATCGAAGCATCGGACCGACGAATCAGGCGCGCGTCTCTTTCGACCCCGGGATCGCGACGGACAGGTTCCGCCTCTCCTCGCCCCCGGGGTTTCTGTTCGGCCCCTCAGCGCGGGCTGTATTTCCCGTGAAACAGAGTGCGTGTGCCGCATCCCGGGGAGTGCCTTCCGTGGGGACGCCGGTCACGAGCCGGAGGAGGCTGACAACGCCATGGGACAGGAGAAGCTGACGGCAGAGGCGCTGGAGCGCTTTGCCAGGGAGCAGTGCCCCTTTATCGAGCTGTTCGGGATCCGGTGCGAGGAGCTGGGGAGCGGGACTGCAGTAGTGCGATTGCCGTACGATGAGCGATGGCTGAGGCCGGGCGGGTATATTTTCGGCGGCATGTTGATGACCCTGGCCGATATGGCCATTTACTATGCGATTATGAGCGTGGTCGGCCTCAAACCGATGACCGTGACGAATGAGTTGAAGATCAATTTTTTGCGCCCCGCCGTCGGGGGCGACGTCCTGGCCAGGGCCGAGGTGCTCAAGGCGGGGAGGCGGATCGTGTACGGCGAGATCCGGCTCTACATGGCGGAGAATCCCAAGAAGCTGATCGCTCACGCTACGAGCAGCTATATCCAGCCCGACGGGTGAGAGTGAGACGATGGAAGGCATAGAGCGGTGCGACTTTATTGCATTGATCGTCAGGGACATTCGGGTGGCGGTCCGCTTTTATCAGGACACACTGGGGCTGCACTTGCGGTTTGTTGACGGGGACCACTACGCACTCTTTCAGGTGGGTGCGGCGAAATTGGCCCTGCAGGTGGCTCGTCCGGCCGGTCCTGACCTGCCGGTGGCCGATGATCTGGTCGCGCCGACCACCGAGCGGGGGGCATCGGTCCTCGTGGCCTTCGCTGTCAAAGATGTGGACCGTTGGTGTGCGACCCTCAAGGAGCGGGGCGTGTCGATCTCGCGCGAGCCGGCGGATTACCCATGGGGCGACCGGGAGTTCTCGGTTCATGACCCGGACGGCCATGTCTTGATCTTCCATGGGCCGTCCAAGGGTCGAACGTGAGGAGACGTCTGTGGGCGCTTGTGGGGGCGGATCATCTCCCGGCGGCGTCCCGGCGGAAGCTGGGCATTGTCGCCTTCCTGTACTTCCTCGAGGGAGCCCCGCCCGCCATTCTGTGGGAGGTCCTTCCGGTCTATTTTCGCGTGAGCGGCGCTTCCCTTGGCGCCATTGGGGGGCTGCGGCTGCTGGAGCTTCCCTATTCCCTAAAGGTCTTCTGGTCCCCCCTGGTCCAGCGGTACGGTGATCGCCGCACGTGGATGTGCGGCTGCCTGGTGGCTGCGGCTGCTGCGATCGCGTGGATCCCGTTCGTAGAAGTTGCGCATCCCGGTTGGGTCGTCTTCGGCCTCGTGCTGCTCCTGGCGGCGGCCTCGGCTACTCAAGATGTCGCCATCGATTCGTACACCGTGGGTCTGGTGGATCCGGAAGAGCAGGGCGCGGCTAATGGCATCCGGGCCTCGGCCTACCGGGTGGCCCTGGTGCTGGTGGGGGGCGTGCTGCTCGTGTTCACCCCGCTCATCGGGTGGACGGCGTTGTTTCTCACCGCTGCCGGTCTCCTCGTCGGTCTCGCCATGGCCGCCCCCCGCGTCCCGCGGCTCGATCTGCCCGCCCAGGCCCGCCGGGCCTGGAAGGCTGGGTTTCTCACGTGGGTCGGGACCTGGCGCGCCGTTCCCCTGATCCTCTTCGTCCTCTCCTACAAGCTGGGGGAATTTGCCATCGGGCCGATGATCAAGCCCTTCTGGGTGGACCAGGGACGTTCCCTCTTCGAGATCGGGTTGGTGCCCACCAGCATCGGCATCGGGCTGAGCGTGGCGGGAGCGCTTGCAGGGGGCGGCTTCATCACCCGGTTTGGGGTCTTCCACGGCGTCTGGGTCCTGGGGCTCCTCCAGGCCGCTTCGAACATTGGGTATGCCGTGGTCGCGTGGGGGAATCTGGGTGGGCTCGGCCTGTACGGGGCATCAGCCTTCGAGTCCTTCACCGGCGGGCTCGGCACGGCCGCCTTCCTCGCATTTCTGATGAATGTCTGCCAGAAGGAGCAGGCCACCGTTCAGTACGCTTTTCTCTCCTCCCTCTTCGCCCTTACCGGGAGATTGGCGGGTGCCGTGAGCGGGCTCGGCGCGGAAAGCCTGGGGTACGGAAACTATTTCGCGGTGACCTTCCTCGCGTCGCTCCCCGCCCT
>Ga0214472_10004218_pt1 | contig 15148 bp, 9 predicted proteins | sample RVTome_6_FD_207662 | JGI IMG/M metagenome (GOLD analysis project Ga0214472, IMG submission 207662) | Soil microbial communities from uranium-contaminated site in the Upper Colorado River Basin, Wyoming, United States - RVT140D175 | ecosystem: Environmental > Terrestrial > Soil > Contaminated >...
TCACTACATTCGCCTTTCTCATGTGCAGGACAAAAAAATGTTACAGTATCTCAGTTACTTATTTCTTCGTGACCTCGCTGTAAGGGGCTAAATAAGCCCTGGAACGGGAGCCCCTGGCGAACTTGGGTTAGCTACAAAGTGTTTACAGTATCGAACGTTACAGGCATGGACGCCGAGTTTACGGCGTTGAAAAAATTGCCTTGGAAAAGAAAATTGACGATTTCTACCGGAAAATTTCCCCGCCGCTGGTTGATATCAGCCGGCTTCTTCCGAGTGAGCTGACATGTGGTTTCGCGATCAGAATTTCACGGCGTGAAACGTTGGAGCGGCAATCGCACAAAAGCGATCGCCGGGAAACAATCTTGGGTGTATTTCCGACCAGCGTTGTCCGCAATGTTTCGCATTTACGCCACCAACTAACCGCCGCTCCTTCGGCACACGCTTTGCTCTGACCACGAACTTTCACTATTCAGACTATCTTCTGAGCGGCGGATTGAGCCGATCAATTTTAAGAGCGACAAGGAGGATTTATGTTTAAGAGAATTCGGCTAGGGGCAGTTTTCTTGCTGGCGTTGCTGTTCGGCGTTGCCTACACCGGACAGGCTTCGGCCCAGAACTGTGGCGAAGACCTGGGAAATTTTCCCGACGCGATCGAAGTCTGCGCGGAATTTACGACGATGATGATCAACGGCGCGGATGTCTCCGGATTCCTTTTCCACCTGACGAATACTTCGTACGGGGACGGGCAGCATTCCTCTTTTGACAACGACCCCGACGGCGATTTTGCCGTCCGCGACGTTCTGACGCCGACCGCAGGCGCTGCCATCGCCGACGCGCAACCGTTTGGGATTTATTCATTCGGCGCGTTGCTTCCCGAAGGCTCCGGCGCTGTCACCTTGGCGCCGGCGGGGTTTGCCGTTAACTTCGACCCGCTCGTCTCAGTGACCGACGTGGTGACCGGCATAGCGACCAACATGCGGGAAATCAATTTCGCGATCGATCTTAAAAAGGGTACGGGCGGTTTGATCTTCGACGACGACGCTCTGTCGATCCCGGCAATTTTCACTAATCCGCAGTTCGGTCCGGTCGATTTCTTTATCTCCACGCCCGCTGGCTTCACACCTGATCAGTTACCGCAGGTGCGCAACGACCCCGGCATCGACATTTCCACGCGAATGGCATGGGAGGAAAACGGCAAGGTGCAGACGAAGTTCAAGTTCAACGGCCGCAGACTCCGTCCACGGGGAGAACTGGTCGCCATCGACCAGCCTCCTCCTCCGCCGCCCGCATAGTTCATCGTTCGGCGCGCTGGCTCACTGGCGCGAGCCGGAGATCAACAGTTAATTTTATAACAAACAGCGAAGCTCGCGATCGGCGGCTGTCGAGTCCGCCGGCGCGAGCTTCGCTACTAATGGGCTGGTTGTCGGCGCCCGTTATCTGGCGCGAATCAGGAGAGTTTCCCGCCCTCGGCCAATCGCATTACCGCATCGACGATTTGATCGACGTCGGGGATCATCGCCTCCACCAGGGGCGGACTATGCGGCGGAGGGATCGGCTGGCCGCCGATGCGGACCACCGGTCCCTTGAGATCGGAAAAAAGATTCTCTTGAATCATCGCGGCAATCTCCGCCGACAGGCCGCCGATCATCGGCCCTTCGTCGAGGACGATGGCCCGTTTGGTTTTCGCCACCGAGCCGAGAATGGTTTCCTTATCCAACGGCGCCAGAGAACGCAGATCGACGATTTCGATATCGATGCCCTTTTGCTTCAGCAGATCGGCGGCGCCGTCGGCTTTGAGCACCATGCCACCGCAGGTTACGATCGTGAGATCCTTACCTTCGCGGCGTACCACAGCCTTGCCGATGGGCACCAGGTATTCGCCCTCCTGGACGGGACCGCGCACGCCATAAAGATAGTGGCTCTCGAAGCAGAGCACGGGATTGGGGTCGCGAATCGCGGACAGCAGCAAGCCTTTCGCATCTGCCGGCGTCGTCGGCATGATGATTTTCAAACCTGGAAAGTGAATGAACGCACCGTGATTACAGCTCGAATGGCTCGGCCCGCCGCCCGGCCGGGTGGCGAACTTGTTGCGCACAACCAGCGGCACGTTGACTCGTCCGCCGGTCATATAATGGTAGCGCGCCGCGTGGCTGGCGAGCTGGTCCATGGCAAGGGGCAAGAGATCGCAGAACTGGATTTCCACGACCGGGCGCATGCCGTTGATCGCCGCGCCGACGGCGAGTCCGATTATCCCCGCCTCCGAGATCGGCGTGTCGAGCACGCGGCTCTCGCCGAACTCTTGGAGCAGGCCGCGGGTAACGCCGTAGGCGCCGCCGAACAGCGCGACGTCCTCGCCCATGACAAAGACCCGACCGTCGCGCGCCATCTCGTAGCGCAGCGTGTCGCGCAGCGCCTCCTGCATGCGCAGCTCTTTCACCGCGCCTTGCGTTTCTCCCGCTACCATTGGCTTAGCCATGGGCCACCTCCGTCGCCGCATAAACGCCGCCCAAGTCCACTTCTTTCTTCGGCAGCGGCGCCGCCTCCGCGCGCTTCGCCACTTCGTCCAGCTCCGCGTAGACATCGGCTGAGATCTGCGCGAATTCCTGCTCGGTCAGATGACCTTCCTGAATCAGCTTTTCTTTGAGCTTCTTGATCGGACACTTCTGCTTCCACGCCTCGACCTCTTCCTTTGAACGGTAGCCGGTGCCCGGGTCGCCGCCGAAGTGGCCATCCCAGCGGTAAGTGACGCATTCGAGAAACGTCGCCCCGCCGCCGCCGCGTCCTTTGGCCGCCGCCTCTTGGGTGGCCTCGTAAACCATTTCCACATCGTTGCCGTCGATGGTTTTGCCTGCGAAGCCATAGGCTTGTCCGCGCACCGACAACTGCTTCACCGCGGTGCTCTTCTCCAAACTGACCGTCATCGCGTACTGATTGTTCTCGCAGACGTAGATCACCGGGAGCTTCCATACGCCGGCCATATTCATCGCCTCATGCACGACGCCCTGATTGGCCGCGCCGTCACCAAAGAAGCTGACTACTACTTCTTTGGAGCCGCGCACCTTCGCCGCCAGCGCCGCGCCGGTCGCCGTGGGCACCGTGCCGCCGACCGTGCCGGTGTTGCCTATGAAACCAAAGCCCATATCGCCCATGTGCATCTTGCCGCCGCGTCCTTTTGAATAGCCGTCCGCCCGCCCCATGCACTCGCAGAGCAACGTGTACAGGTCAGCGCCTTTGGCGATAAGATGGCCCGTGCCGCGGTGATAGCTGGCGATCAAATCCGTCGACTGCAACGCCGAGCACACGCCGACAGCGACCGCCTCTTGGCCGCGATAGGAATGAGTGCTGCCGAACATCGCTTTTCGTTGGTAGAGTTCTTCTAACTTCTCTTCGAATGCGCGGATTAATATCATCTGCCGCAGCATCGTTTTTCTCTTCGCCGCATCCAGCATGGATTCCCCCTTCTCGCGGAGCGGCGTCGCAAAGCGCGTTTGCTTTTCCGCTCGTTGATCGTCTCTAGTTAGTTACAGTCGGTCCGCGTTGTCAAGCCAAGCCCGGCCTGAAGGTATCGGCCGTCCGCGTCCGAAGGGCACAGCGACTCTTATGACACCGACCATAACATGCCGACCGCAAACACTCAGAGTTTGTGAAAAAAAATCGTTCATGCTGTCTAGTATGGGACAGCTTTGAAAAGAATTACTCGGAAGCAAGAGCCGCCAACGAGCGAAAACTTATCAGCTTTTGCTGTTTTTCATCGTACAGGGCTAGGCGTAACGACTTGATGCTCGTACGGATGGTGAATGGTTCGACTGCATGGAACGCCGGGATGTCATCGTGGCACTGTTGCAGATGATAATTTGGAATCGTGGGGCGTGCGTGATGAACGTGATGCAGACCAATGTTGCCCGAGAACCACTGCAGGATTTTCGGCAGCTTGAAATAAGAACTCCCCTCCAGCGCGACTTTCACCGGATCCCAAGATTCGTAGTGCGCCCAATAGACGCTCTCATATTGATGTTGGATATAGAATAGCCATAATCCAAGGCTGGCGCCGATCAGTATGACCGGCAATTGAATCAAGAGATAGGTATGAAAACCGATCGTCAAGCTCGCCGTTCCGGCAATGACCAAGAGTGCCAAGTTAGTGAGCAGCACGCTCCGTCGCTCTCTCTTTCCGGCACCTTTGGTGGTAAACCGCTGGAAGAACAAAAACAAAAGCGCCGCACCCGGACCGAACAAGACGAAGGGATTGCGATAGATCCGGTACGCGAATCGTCTGCGCCGGGACGCCGCCAGATACTCTGCTGTCGTCATCGTCCGGATGTCGCCGATTCTTCGACGATCCAGGGCCCCGGCCGTGGCATGATGTATATTGTGGGCATATCTCCAGTCTTCGTACGGTGTGAAAGTCAAAATACCGGAAACATAGCCCAGGATTGTGTTGGCCCGGCCCGACGCAAAGAAAGAACCATGACAGCAATCGTGAAAAAGGATGAATACGCGTACCAGGATGCCTCCTGCCATCACCGCCAACGCGAGAGTGACCCAATAGGGATAGCCCTGTCGAATCGTGTAGAGCATCAGCGCCCACAGGGCGCAATACGGACCAAAGGTATCGGCGAGTTGCCAAAGCGATTTGCTGAGGTCCGAATACGCGTACTGACCGATGGCCTGATACCAAGCCGGTCTGGACATTGTCGGTTTACTAGATCCTGCATCGGCTGACATTACGCACCTCAGGAATGAGAAACCCTGCATCGAGCATTCATTTAATGATACGGCGATTAAGATGGGATTGTTGTCTTCTATTGGACAATGTTGAAAGGAATTATCTCCCTAGGCGATCTGAGCCAGATAGTCAGTGAGTTTCTTTTCTTTGATGATGAGAAAACGATCTACATTCGTCTCGATCAGCCCAAGATTATGAAATCGCTGCATAAACAGACTGACTCGCGGCCGCGTCGTGCCCACCATCTCGGACAGCTCTTCATGGGATATCTTCAGCTCGATGCGAATGCTGCGCGGGTCCTTCTTGCCCATGGTGCGGGCCAACTGTAGCAACGTCTGGCCCAGCCGCTGTTCGCTATCCACCGTCACCAGATTAGCGATAACCTGCTGTTGGTCGGCGATGCGCACCGCCAGGTAGCGCACGAAACCCTCGAACAGCGAGTCGCGGCTTAAGCGCGCAAAGAACTGAGCGCAAGGTATTTGTTTCAAGGTCGTCGCTCTCATCGCCATCGCGGTTTCCAGCCTTGCGCCTAACCCGGACAGGCAAAGCTCACCAAAGATGTCTCCCCCGCCATGGATCGCAAGGAGGCACTCTTTGCCTTCGGAGGAGAGCATGAGCAGTTTGATCTGGCCACTTTCAATAAAGTAAACCATCTCGTCCTGATCGCCACAGGTGTAGACGTTGGCATGTCTGGCAAACTTGACGGCACGAGAGTTTTGCGTCTCGCGCTGCAACGAATTGCGCAATTGCCGTTTGAACTCGTCGGCTTGAGGAGTTTGTTGAATCGTCATCATGTCTCCTTTCGATGCCCACGATGATTACAACAAAAGTCTACTTACTCAGGGGGCTTGGTTGATCGCTTATTGTTGTGTCGCGAAACCGCGGCAGTTGAACCACTTATTAACATACTACCTTGTTGCCTGCCCTGTGTCCAGGCAGGATGGGGACCCATGCTTAAGCTTTGTCCGTATGTACTTGGGTTCTAGTCCGAGCGCATGGCAGACAGACACGAAGGAGAAGAGGCGGCGAGAGTCATCGCTGAAAAACCAATCCTCAGTCTCCCGCGCGCGGTGAACAAACCGCTGCTCCCTCTCAAAGTGTTTCCTCCCGTTTTTCTTTCTCGCTTCGTTCTTACTTACCGTGCCGGCCGCAAGAATTATCGCGCACGGCTCACGGGCAGTTGCTCAGCCCGGGAGCCCGCACGGTAGGTGAAGGCAAAAGACGTGGTGAGGAAGAAGTCCTTGATCAAGCTGATGGTGAGTTTGCCAAGGTCAATGCTCCATATCCTCATGCCTCTTAGCTGTTCCAGCGTGTCGCCCCAGAACCGATGTAGCGGCTCGCGCGAATAGAGCGCGCGATTGCTCAAGGCGTCAAACTTGGCGTAATAAAGCCAGAATTTTGACGGCAGGCTATGCTGTAGACGCGCGTACGCCTGCTGCCACTCCTGAATCCTACTTCCCAGCCGGATGCTCCTGTGGATACGAACCATCTCATCGACCCATCTGCGGGCAGCCTCCCCCTCTCGGGTCAAGTGGAGCCGCACTTCCTGCAATCGCGATTGCAGACCCTCCCATTGTCGCAGAAAGGCATTGAGATCTTTTCGCGCGATAAGTATCTTTGCGGATAGCTCTTCAAAGGGATCCAATAGGGTCTTGGCCTTGGCGGGGAGCGTCGACTTGGCATCGTTGTAGGCCTTTTGCCACTCTGCGATCTTGAGCGCCTGCCAAATCTCTCCTTGAATTCGCTGCGCCTCCGCGAGCCATTTTTCTTCTTGTTCGCTCTTGTCGCGCGACTGGAGCCATACCTCTTCCATCTCTTTGAGAAATTTGGCCCACAGGGCGAAGAGATGGAGGACTTCTTTCGCGCGTTTCCAGAGGTGGACAAGGAGGGGATCGACAGCGAAGCCCGGTCTCCGCAATAGCCGGTCTTTGAGTCTGAAGAAGCCGGCGATCATCGGGTGTTCTTTCTCGATGATCGCGGCATTCTTATACCAGAAAAAGATCGACACGAGATTCCAATAAGCCTTGGGGTTATGGTTCCATCGCGACAGGATCTTGATCATGTTCTCTTTGCTGTAGAAGGATTTCCACGCGTCTTCGTAGGCCTGGAACCACTCCTCCGCGGTCATGTTGGGATGCTCGATGGTCGCATGGAAGGAGTCGCGCTTATTGAAATCTGGATCCATCCACTCACTGCGCTTTTTCATCTCACGGTGATCATGGGACCCGGGCAGTGGGGTCAACATAAAAAAGGATGCCTGATCCGGCCCGATGACATCCATGAGATAGCGGATGTCCTGCGGCACTTGCTCTTTGGTGTCGAAAGGAAGTCCGATAATGTAGCCGGTATGGACAACGATGCCGGCGTCGTGCCATTCGTTGATGATTGCCTGGTACTCTTCGACGTGATTCTGCCCTTTGCCTTCGGCCTTGAGGTTCTGCGGATTCACGCTCTCCATCCCGATAAAGACCTGGGTACAGCCCGCTTCGGCCGAAAGCCGGACGAAATCCTTCGGCTTGCGCGCGAGGTCTACCTGCATCATGAAAGAGATCTTGATGCCCTCATTCCTTAGCTTGATGATTTCTTCGAAGGTCTCGCGCCAGAGTTTCTTACGGGCAAAATTATCGTCCGTAAAGAAGTAGAAAGAGACTCCGTGTTCGCGATAGTTCCTGCGCAGCAACTCGGCGATACTTTCCGGACTGCGCTCGCGCATCTTACGGCCCTGGACGTTTATGATGGTGCAAAAGGAGCATGCGAAAGGACACCCCCGGGAGGTATCCGCGGTACCGAATGTGGATTTGGCAAAGTGTCGCATGCTCTTGGGACTGATTCGGGGAAGTGGCGCGCTGCCGATATCGACAAGGCTTTGCAGGTCTTGAGCGAATGAATAAATGGGCTTTAATCGGCCATGGAGCGCGTCTGCCAGGATCTCCGCCCAGTTCTCCTCGACTTCCCCGGATACGATCGAGATCGATTCTTTGACCAGCTCCTGGATCTCCGGCTCCTGCTCGCTCAACATGTTGATAGTGCCGCTGGTGTGGAATCCGCCGATGATCACATCGATCCCGGCAGCCCGGAACTGCCGAGCCAGGTCCAAGGCCCGTGGAAACTGATTGGTTTGGACTCCCACCAAGCCCACGACAAGTTTCATACGGAGACGCCGGCCCCAGCGAATAATTTTTTTAACCGGCAGTTTCTCTGCGGTCTCGTCAAAAGTGACAATCTCTATCTTAAGGTCGCCAAATACCCGACTGTGCTTCACCTCTTCGGTCAGTCCATGCAGGACGTTGAGCGTGTTGCTCGGGAGCACGCCTTTCCAAAAGCGAATCACATAGCCGTCATCGTCGTACTTGGAGGGTTTGATCAGAACGATGCGGAATTTCTTAAACGGTAGGTCTGGCGTCGGCTCATTGATCGCCCCAGGCCCACTTGTAAGTAGGCTTAACATATTTCTTGCGCCTTCCTAGGATCGAATATCCACTCTTTGATAAAATGAACGTATTATTATTTCCCACTCCAGGGGTGAAACCCTACGCCTTAAATTAGTTTTAATTTACACTGATTCGTGATGAGGTTTCTGTCTAATATTGGACGAACTTGAAAGGATTTATCGTTAGGACCGACCGATGGTTTGACCTCGATGGACGATCGCCAGCAAGAGGAACATGCGTTTCCCCGCATTGATGTATTGAGCGTTTATGTTTTTTCCCAAGAGTCTCATTACTTAGCTCTCACCGATCCACGGATGTGTTCCGCGACGAAAATCACGAGGATGGTAGCAACCGGTGGAGAAACCTTCGGATTACCTTCCTTGACAATGGTCCGTCTCGTCCCTAGCTTATCTACGGGTCCCCCTAATCTCAGCTCACAGTAGGCAAATGGCATCGAGGCTCAGATAGAATGGCATCGCACGATTGGGATTTTTTGATTTGGCGGCGAGCTAACGACTTGCTCCAGCAGGCAGAGCGGATCCATAGGAATTTCTTACAGATCGCCGCCGGCGCCCGCTATCGAACATCTCCTGGCAGAACGCCAAGCTGGGAACCTCCCGTTAACGTCGTCGAGACGGACGAAAGCCTCTGGGTGATTTCGGCCCTGCCTGGCGTAGCAGCTGATCGAGTCGAGGTGCGATTAGAAGAACGTGAGCTTGTCATCGCCGGCGAACGCCCGCTGCCGAGATGCTGCAGTGAAGGAGAACTGAAGATATGGGAGATCCCGCTCGGCCATTTCGAGCGGCGACTCAAGCTCGTGGGAGGCGAAAAACCTCTATCGGTGGGAAAAATTTCTCTCCAGGATGGGCTGCTCATCATCGAGCTAAGGAAGCATACATGAATGCTGAAGAGAACGAATCCACTAAATCCAAGCCACACCTCAATATCCCCGCGGGAGCGTTGGTCATCATACCTTTACGCAACCGAGTGCTCTTCCCCTCCATGATCATGCCGCTCATGGTTCGCCGCCCGGCGAGGCGCCGGGCTGTCGAAGAGGCTGTTCGCCAACAATTGCCCATTGGATTCGTCAGCCAACGCGATCCCAAGATTGAAACTCCGCAGCCCAGTGAGTTGTACGGAGTTGGCACAGCCGCGGATATTTTACGGATGTTTACTCTGCCGGACGGTCAGCGTCAGATCCTCGTTCAAGGCCACCGCCGCTTTGAGATCGGCGAAATCCTCGAGACCGATCCCGTCCTCATCGCGCGTGTCGCCATGGTGGAAGAACGAATTCCTGAAACCAAGGAGTTCGAGGCGAGGATATTGCATCTGCGCCAAGAAGCAGCCCGGGCCTTATCGTTATTTCCTGAACCGATGAACGAACTGCGATCGATGATCGAAAGGACTGAAGATCCCCTAACCGTAATCGATATGATCGCGTCCACATTGGACCTACCTTCCGCCGAGAAGCAAGAAATTCTCGCGATCCTTGACCCGGAGGCGCGCGCCCAAAGAGTTTCAGAGAAGTTGGCGCGTCAGATCGAATTGCTCGAACTGAGCAGGAAAATCGGCGATGAAACCAAGGAATCGATGGATAAGTCCCAGCGCCAATATTTTTTGCGCGAACAATTGAAAGCCATTCAAAAGGAGCTGGGCGAGGAGGATGGGAAAACTGTTGAAGTTGAAGAGCTGAGAAAAAAACTCTACGAGGCAAAAATGCCCCCGGAGGTTGAGAAGGAAGCGCTCAAGGAATTAAACCGGTTTGAGCGCATTCCTGAGATGGCGGCCGAACACTCGCTGATCAGGACTTACTTTGACTGGTTGGTGGAACTCCCTTGGAGCATTTTCACCAAGGAAGAGATCGAGCTACCGAAGGCGCGCGAAATCCTCGACGCCGACCATTACGGCCTTGAAAAAGTGAAAAAGCGCATTATCGAGTTTCTCGCCGTTCGTAAACTTATGCCGCAAGGGAAGAGCCCTATCCTGTGCCTGGTCGGTCCTCCGGGAGTAGGAAAGACCTCCCTCGGGCAAAGCATCGCTCGGGCGATGAATCGCAAGTTCGTGCGCCAAAGTCTTGGCGGGGTCCACGATGAGGCGGACATTCGGGGACATCGGCGTACCTACGTCGGGGCATTGCCCGGTAATATCATTCAAGGGATTAGAAAGGCCGGCAGTAGAAACCCCGTCTTCATGTTGGATGAAGTCGATAAGCTCAGCGCAAGTTTTCAAGGCAACCCTTCCGCTGCTTTGCTGGAGGTCCTCGACCCCGCTCAAAATGCGACCTTTCAAGACCATTACCTCGCACTGCCTTTCGATCTAAGCCAGGTATTGTTCATTGCGACGGCTAACGTGCTCGATACGATTCCGGGCCCGCTTCGCGATCGCATGGAGATCTTGGAATTGCCGGGATACATCGAGGAAGATAAATTGGCCATTGCCAAGGGATATCTTGTTCCTCGGCAAATCGCTGAAAACGGTCTCAAACCCGGGGAGATTAATTTTACCGACGATGCGATTCGGGAAATTATCCGGTCCTATACGCGCGAAGCGGGGGTTCGCCAACTCGAGCGTGAGCTGGGAGCCGTGTGCCGCAGCGTGGCAACGCGCGTCGCGGATGGTTTTAAAGAGACGACCACTGTGAATCAAGGATCTCTCCATGCGACCTTGGGTCCGCAAAAATTCTTCAATGAGATCGCGCTGCGCACCAGCTTGCCTGGAGTGGCTACCGGCTTGGCCTGGACACCGTTTGGCGGTGACATCTTGTTTGTCGAAGCAACCAAGATGGCGGGAGACGGTAAGTTGCTATTGACCGGCCAGCTCGGCGATGTCATGAAAGAAAGCGCCCAGGCCGCTATGAGTCTTGTCAAGTCACGCGCGGAAACACTGGGTATAGATCCCGATACTTTCAGGAAAAACGACTTGCACATCCATATTCCCGCGGGTGCTATCCCAAAGGACGGGCCGAGCGCTGGGATCACGCTCTTTGTCGCTCTCGTTTCGCTGCTCACGGGACGGCGCATCAGCAAAGATGTCGCCATGACTGGCGAGATCAGTCTGCGCGGCTTGGTACTACCGGTGGGAGGGATTAAAGAAAAAATGCTGGCAGCCAAAAGAGCTGGTATTTCCTGCGTCTTGCTTCCCGAGTTGAATCGAAAGGATCTGGAAGAGATTCCCGCCTCGGGCCGCGAAGGCATCCGCTTTGAGTTTTTGAAAACGGCCGACGAGGCCTTGCGGCTCGCCCTGGAACCCGAAGCCCCGGGTGGTTTTTCCCCCGGTGAAAGACTCGCGGCCCGTTCGCTTTCCTGACATACGAATCAGTAGATTGCCCGACCGATAACAAAGTTAATCCTGTTTATAGAGCCACCGCGCTTGTCAATTTGGGAAATGCGCCGGCCATCGCCTGGCCGCACTCGCCGAACGAGAATAAGCAAAGCTGGTCGCCGACTTTTCGGTGGACTTTTTTCCGACATTAAGTTACTCAGTTTCGCAATGGGTTATCTGAGCGAGAAGATTTTCAAGCAAGTCGATAGGCTGTCGCGAGAGCGCGGCAGGTCCTATTTTGTCGGCGGTGCGGTGAAACGCATCGAAGGCGATGCCTGGCGCGTTGCCGCGAGAGTTCAAGGTTCGCACCTCTATAATGTTCGCATAGCCTTCGCGGACGATTTCTTAGAAGTCAACTGTTCCTGTCCTTTCTTCGACAGGGATTTAGTGACGTGCAAGCATATCTGGGCAGCCGTACTGGCGGCCGAGCAAGAGGGTTTTCTGACAGAGCCGGCGAGCCGCCCATCGCTGGAGCTTATCGAAACCTATGACGGGGATGATGAGTTTGCTGACGAGATCGGTCAAGATCGGCGGCCACCGAAGGAGCCGCCCCCGCCGAGCTGGAAGCAGCAACTGCAAACGCTTCGGGGCGCCATGGAGTCGGCGGAAGCTCGCATGGCCGGCATGGCGCCGCCGGATCAAGAGATGCTCTATTTGATCGATGCCCGCGAGACGCTGGAGAAGGGACGGCTAGTCCTCGAAGCCGCCCAGCGCGAGCGCAAGCTGAACGGTAGTTGGAGCAAACCCAAGACTCGAAAGATTCGCGCGGAAGAAATCGCGCGCCTCCCTGATCCTGCCGACCGGAAGATTGCCGCCATTCTCCTCGGAGCATGGCAAGAGCTGGGCTACAGTTATCCATCTTACTATTACAACTCGGCGCCGGCACAGTTTACTTTGCCGATCACGCTTTGGGACTTCCTGTTGCCGCTCATGTGCGGGACGGGTCGCTGCCTGCTGCGCGCCTCCAGGGCTGGGGACGAGGACACGCCGCTGAAATGGGACGATGGGCCGCCGTGGGAACTCTGTCTTAACGTCACCTGCCAAAGCGATGGCGCTCAGTACCAGCTCGCCGGCGCGCTGCGCCGGGAAGACCGCGAGTTGGATCTGACCCAGCCGGTATTGCTGCTCGCCGGCGGCCTGGTGTTCTACAACGGACAGATCGCGCGGCTTCAGGATTATGGCGCTTTCGGCTGGATCTCGCTCTTGCGCTCCCACGGCTCGCTGTCGATTCCTGAAAAAGACGCCGATCCTTTCCTCGGCGAGTTATTGTGCCTGCCGCGCCAGCCCCGCCTGGAGCTTCCGGCGGAGCTCGAGTTCGAGGCGGTCACCCTATGCCCAAAGCCTGGTTTGGTTATCAAGTCCTCGGAGCATGATAATTGGTTTCGGCCGCGCCTCGTCGGCAATTTGTCATTCGAGTATGAGGGAAATACGATCGCGGCGGACCACTCCGCCAGGGGCATCTATCAAAAAGAGCGGCGCCGGTTGATCCGCCGCGACCTCGAGGCCGAGAGCGCCGCCAAGTCTCGCCTCAAACAGCTCGGTTTTCGCAGCACTCGCTGGACCGGAGATTCCGAGCTTGAATTGTCGTCGACCCAACTCCCCAAAGCGGTGCGCGCTTTGACCAACGAAGGCTGGCATGTCGAAGCCGAAGGCAAGCTCTTCCGCACTGCCGGCGCGCTCAGCATGGAGATCAACTCCGGCGTCGATTGGTTCGAGCTCGAGGGCAGCGCGCAATTCGGCGATACCGAGGTAGCGCTGCCGCAGTTGCTGCGGGCCATCAAGCAGGGCGAACAGACCGTACGGCTGGACGACGGAACACTCGGCATCATTCCCGAACAGTGGCTGAAGAAATACGGGTTTCTGGCCGGTCTCGGCAACGTCGAGGGGCATCGCCTGCGTTTTGCGCGGTCGCAGGCCGGCCTGCTCGACGCGCTACTCGCTTCCGAGCCGAAGGTGGCCGTCGACGCGGTCTTCGCCCGCGTGCGTCAAGAGCTCCAGAGCTTTACCGGCGTCACGCCGGCCGCCGCGCCGGCGGAGTTTTGCGGCGAGCTGCGCGGCTACCAGCGCGAAGGGCTTGGCTGGCTTTTTTTCCTCCGGCGATTCGGTTTCGGCGGCTGTCTGGCCGACGACATGGGGCTCGGCAAGACGATTCAAGTTCTGGCGCTGCTGGAATCGCGCCGGGCGAGTTGCGCAGAGGGCGCTGCGGAATCGCTTCGTCCGTCGCTGGTCGTCGTGCCGCGCTCGCTGGTCTTTCATTGGCAGCAGGAAGCGGCGCGGTTCGCGCCGAAACTGCGTGTGCTCGATCACACGGGAGGTGGCCGTCTCAAACCCGGCGATCACTTCGACGGCTACCACCTGGTGATCACGACCTACGGCACGCTCAGGCGCGACGCGCTGTCATTCAAGGACGTGCGCTTCGATTACTGCATTCTCGATGAGGCCCAAGCCATCAAGAATGCCGGGACGCTCTCGGCCAAGGCAGCGCGCCTGCTCGGCGCCGATCATCGCCTGGCGCTCAGCGGCACGCCGGTGGAAAATCACCTGGGCGAGCTCTGGAGCCTTTTTGAGTTTCTCAATCCCGGCATGCTCGGCAGCGCGGCGGTCTTTGGCCGGGCGGGGCGCGACCCGGATGAGCAAACCCGAAACGTCCTGGCGCGCGCGCTGCGGCCTTTTATCCTGAGACGGACCAAGGATAAAGTGGCCCGCGAGCTGCCGCCCAAAACCGAGCAAACGATTTATTGCGAGCTTGAACCGAAAGAAAGAAAACTCTACGACGAACTGCGCGCCTATTACCGCTCTCGGCTGATGAAAAATCTCGATCACGACGGGATGGGCCGGGTAAAGATCCAGGTGCTCGAAGCGCTGTTGCGTTTGCGCCAGGCCGCCTGCCATCCGGGTCTCATCGATAAAAGCAAAACGGGAGAACCCAGCAAAAAGATCGACACCCTCCTCGCGCAGCTCGATCAAGTACAAGATGAGGGACACAAGGCGCTGGTCTTTTCGCAATTCACCAGCCTGCTCGCCATCGTGCGCAGCCGGCTCGACGCCGCCAAGACTTCCTATGCCTACCTCGACGGCCGTACGCGCGACCGGGAGGCGCGGGTGCGGGAGTTTCAGAACGATCCCAATTTGAAATTGTTTCTGATCAGCCTCAAAGCCGGCGGCCTTGGGCTCAACTTGCATGCCGCCGAATATGTATACCTGCTCGACCCGTGGTGGAACCCCGCGGTGGAGACCCAGGCCATCGACCGAGCGCACCGCATTGGCCAGACACGCCAGGTCTTCGCTTATCGACTGATCGCTCGCGACACGGTGGAAGAGAAGGTGCTGGAGTTGCAAAAAACCAAGCGCGACTTGGCCGAAGCGATCATCACCGCGGACAATAGCGTGATGCGCAATCTGACGCGGGAAGATTTGGAGCTGCTGCTGTCGTGAGGTTTCCATCGGCGCGCGCTGCAGATACCCGCCGTCAGCCAAGAGGCGGCGATCCAAAGCTAGAGGAGAATACGCGGCTGAGACTGTTATTGGCAAGTTTTATTGAGAGGGAGAAGAGCCATGGGGTCATACGGATGGAGGGCGAGAATCGGCCATGTTTATCCGGCGGTGGTTGCGGAAAGCTTCATGTATGAATTCTATCGCATCGTCCCGCCCGGCGTTACGCTTGCGCAAA
>Ga0214472_10004219_pt1 | contig 15148 bp, 12 predicted proteins | sample RVTome_6_FD_207662 | JGI IMG/M metagenome (GOLD analysis project Ga0214472, IMG submission 207662) | Soil microbial communities from uranium-contaminated site in the Upper Colorado River Basin, Wyoming, United States - RVT140D175 | ecosystem: Environmental > Terrestrial > Soil > Contaminated >...
GGAGCCGAGACTGTATGCCGATGGTTTGTGGGCGTCTCAAGGGTCGCAACCCTTGGGTTTTACTGTAGGAATGCCGGGATTTCGCCCCGGCGGGCAAAGGGCGGGGGAACCTTACCCCCCTTTCCGCTACGCTCCCTTCCCCCCTGTTTTACAGGGGGGACCAGAGGGGGGTCTATTTCTTCGAACTTCCGCTCCGGCAAAGCGACGGGACTGAAATATAGGCACGCCTCCTGGTGAAGTAAAGGCGATCCCTTTAATTCTCCAGCTCGATGAGCTGGTTGGTGATCTCCGTGAAGGCCACATCGTGGCTGATGAGGAAGAGCTGGTCGTACCAGTGCTCGGCCAGATCCTCCTGCCCCTCGTCGATGGCCCGGAAGGCCCGGGCGAGGTTCTCGCGGCGCCCGGCGTCGAGGTTGGAGGTGGGCTCGTCGAAGAAGGCGATGCGCGCCCCCAGGCTCTGGAGCAGGGCCAGACGCAGGGCCACCACGGCGCTCATCATCTGGCCGCCCGAGAGCTGATCGTCGCTGCGCTCGCGGCGTTGGCCATCCTTGAAATCCACAAGGCAGACCTGGTAGCCCTCCCCCCAGAGCAGCTCCTCCTCGGCGCCGCTGATGGTGCGGTAGATGCGATCGGCCCGCCGGCTGATCTCGGCGCGGAAGCGCTCGCTCAATTTCGCCGAGACCTGCTTGAAGACCTGGGTGCGCAGATAGTCGAGCAGCACGGAAGCGCGTTTGAACCTGCGCTGCTGCCGGCGCAGCCGGGCCAGCTCGGGCAGCAGGGCCCGAAGCAGCTTGATCCGCCCCGAAAGCTCTTCCAGGGCCTGGCGCTCCCCCCGCTCGCGCTGCTCCAGGGTGGCCTTTTCCCGGTCCAGCTCCCGCTGCTGCATCCGCAGCCGCTCGTGCTCCCGGGGGTCGTAGTCGGCGCGCAGTCTTCGCTGCTCGTCCTCGGCCTCTTTGCGCCGGGTCTCCAGTTCTCCCAGGCGGGCGCGGTAGCGTTCGAGCTTCTGAAGGTGCCGGGAGAGTTCCCCGGCCAGGCGGGCGTTGGCCTGAACCAGGTCCCGGTCCTGGGCGTGTTTTTTCCGTATCGCCTCCTGCTGCTCGATCTGCGTCTCCAGCCCCTCGAAGGCGAGCAAAGCGCTGCGCTGCTCCTCCAGGGCCTCCAGGCGGGAGGCGAGAGGGGCTTCCAGGCAGGCGAGTTCCTCTCGCTTCTTTTTCAGCGCCGCTTCGTCTTCGGCCAGGCGACTTCGTTCCTGGGCGATGCGGCCCAGGCGGTCCCTGCGGCGGATGCTCTCGCGCTCGGCCCCTTCGGATTCGACGATGCGCTCCCGGACCCCCGCCCGACTTTCCTCCAGCAGAGCGCGTTCGCGCTCCAGATCCTGAATCCGTCCTTCGAAGAAATCCTCCGTATGCTTCCCGGCGAGGTTGAGGCAGGGCTCGCCGAAGAAGGGGCAGATGCCTTCGCCGAGTTTCTCCTGCCCCTCCTTGAGTCCGTCGCGGCGGCCCTGGAGCTGCCCCAGGCGCGACTGGAGGGATTCGAGCTCCCGGCGAAGCTCCGGGAGCCGGTCGGCCAGCTGCCGGAGTCCGGCGTCGTCCCGGAGCCGGGCCTCCTCCCGGGCGAGCTCCTCGCGGGCCGCGTCGAGCCTTGCCTGATGCTCCCCGAGCTGGGTGCCTTCGATGCGCAGGCGGGTGCGGGTCTGCTCGATTTCGTGCTCCGTCCGCCGCAGGGCGTCTTCCCGCCGCCGCTGCTCCTTCTGGCGTTCCCGCAGCTGTACGAGGCGCTCTTCGGCGGCGTCGAAGGACTGCTTTCCCGGCAGATGTTTTTGGAGGATCGCCTCGGCCTCGCGGCCGGCCGCGACCAGCGCCTGCTGGTTCGTGATGTGTTCGCTGCCGCTCTTGAGGCTCTCGGCGAGGGTGGCGAGGCGCTGCTCCAGAGCTCTGAGCAGCGTCTCCTGCCGGTCGAGGGCCTCAAGAGCCGCCTCGGCCTGCTGCTGGGCTCCGCGCAGCTTCCCAAGCGCCGCGGCGATTCGGTCCAGCTCTTTCTGCAGCTCCCTGCTGCGGCGACGCAGGGGGGGCAGCTCCCGGGTCCGGTCCCTCAGGGCCTCCAGCTTCAGGGCCTGCTGCTCCGAGCGGTGGCTCAGCTCCCGCTGCAGCTCCCGGGTGCCCTCGAAGGCCCGGCGCCAGGAGTCGATGCCCAGGATGTGATCGAAGGTCTTCTGGCGCTCGGTGGCCGAGCGGATGACGAAGGGGCCGAGGAAGTCGTTCTGGAAGGGGCCGATGATCTGCTTGAACTGCTCCTTGAGGGGGCGGGCGGCCGAGAGTCCGAGCAGGCCGGCGATGCGTGCCTCCGTCTCTGCGCTTCCGGCGTGCTCCTCGATTTCGAAGGCGCCGTTCGATTCGCCGGCAAGCAGCCACTTGGCGCCTCCGCCCACCGTGCGGCCGGCGCGGTAGCGGCCCCCGTCCGTGCCCTCGAAGACGACCTGAACCTCGCCTTTTTTACTCCCGATGCGCAGGAAACGCTCGATGTTGGCCACGAAATCCCGGGCGTCCACGCCGAAAAGGGCGTAGCCGATGGCTTCGAAGACGGTGCTCTTGCCCGCGCCGTTGGGGCCGGAGAGGACGTTGATGCCGGGGGAGAAGGAAAAGCGGCTGTCCTCGTGGGACTTGATGTTCTTGAGATGGACTTCCAGGATGCGCATGGCGATCAAGCCTCCCCGAGCAGCCGGTCGAGCAGCATCTCGACGTCGGCATCTTCCTTCAGGCTCAGATCCCGCAGGCCGAGGGCCAGGGCGGTGAGGCGGGGGCTTTCGGATTGGTAGTCGCCGGAGGCCTCGATGAGCTCCCGCACCACCTCCTTCTCGATGTCGGCAAGCGACCTGCCCGCCCCGTCCTGGGCCGCCCCGTCGGCGGCGCCCAGGCTCAGGAGGTTTCGCAGCTCCAGGTGCAGCAGGGGGCGGATTTGCTCCAGCGCCTCGCGGACGGCTTCCCGGGAGAGCTCGAAGGGGTGGAAGCCGACGCTTCCCTTGAGCTTGAGGTCGAGCAGGGGGGCGCGTTCGTCGCCTCCGGCGGCGAGGGTTTTTGCGGCTTCCTGCCTCAATCGCTCCAGGGCGGATTGCGCATCCGGGCAGCCGGAGAGATCGAGGGTCAGGCCGAGCATGGGGCGGGGGCGGGTGGGGCGCACCTGCACTTTGATGTCACCGTCGTCGCCCATCTCCACCAGGTAATAGCCCTTGTCGTAGCGCTGCTCGCCGAAGTTGGTGCACTCGGGGGAGCCGGGGTTCCAGGCGTAGGGGCGGCCCTCGGCGGTTTTTACCACGTAGGGCTTGTGGCCGTGGCCCAGGGCCACGTAATCGAAGGTATCGGCCAGGGGCTCGGCCTCCTGCGGGCTCATGTTGCCGATTTCCACCGGCGAGTAGCTCCAGACGCCCACGTGGAAGAGCAGGATGTTGTTGTCTGTCGTGACGGCCTCGCAGAGCCTCGGCACATGGCTGCCGGCCTGGCTGCCGATGTAGCCCAGGCCGTAGAGGTGCCGGCCCTTCAGGTCGATGCGGCCGCCGCGGCCGCGCTCTTCGTCGAAGAGGGGGAAGCGGTAGCCGCCTTCCTCGGTGCGCTCGGGGCGCAGCAGGCGCAGGTAGCCCATCTCCGAGAGGGCCTCCATCCAGCTGATGCCTTCGCGGCGGTGAATCCAGTCGTGGTTGCCCTCGATGGCCACGCAGGGGATGCCCGCCTCTTTGAGCGGAGAGAGCGCCGCGATGGTGCGGGCGAAGGTGCGGGGGAGGATCTGGCCCGTATGGAAGAGGTCTCCGGCGATGATCAGGGCGTCCACCTGCTCCGCCAAGGCGTCGGCGACGATGCTCTCCAGCATTCGGAAGAAATCCTCGAAGCGCTCCTGTTCGCGGGCGGCGCCCCGGTAGGTCTTGCCCAGATGGATGTCGGCGGTGTGGATGAAGCGAAAGGACATGAAAGGCTCCTGGGGGGCTGGTCGTATGGGCCGAGACTATAGTCAAAAAAACCCTGCGCCGCCAGTTTCTAAGGCAGCCGCTTTTGGTTGACAGCTCCGTCCCCGGGGCTTAACTTCGGGCATTCTTTTCAGCCCTTCCGGAGGTCGTTTTCCATGGTTCGCTCTCTATTTATCCTCTTCCTGTCGCTCTTTTGTCTGCTCTTCGCCTCAAGCGCCTTTGCGGAGGAAGGCTTTCCCAACCGTCTCTATGTCGGGGCGGGCCGGGGCGTCTCCGATGTGAGCAGCGCCGAGATTCTGGACAAGGAAAGCGACGGCCGCACCCGGGCCGAATTCCGGCGGGATCTCTACGCAGGCGGCGTCTTCGGACTGGACGTGGGGCGGGGGCGCTACGAGATGGAGCTGGCCTACCGCCAGAGCGATCTGGACAAGCTGGGGGCGCTTGATGGCGAGTTCACCGGCGACATCACCGCCACGGCCCTGCTCTTCAACGCCATCGGGGATTTCGAAAACGAAAGCCGCTTCACACCCTACCTGGGTTTCGGTCTGGGCGCGGCGAAAATCTCCATCAACAAGTGGAGAAGCGCCGATACGGCCCTCATCAACGACAGCGCCTACCTGCTGGCTTTCCAGGTCATGGGCGGGGTGCATTACGCCATCAACGCCCGCTGGGGCATCGATCTGGGCTACAAGTATTTCAATACATCCTTCCCCGATTTCAAGGACGCCGCCGGCCGCAGCATCGAGTCGGACTACCGCTCCAACACCCTGGCCCTGGGGGCGAGGTATCATTTTCGGTAAGGCGGGCTTGAAGGCCGGAGGGCCGGAGGCCTGACCCCCCTCAGTCCCCCCTGTGGAACAGGGGGGAAGGGAGCGAAGCGGAAAGGGGGGTTCGGGACCGCAGGACCGGAAGGCTATGCTCCAGCCCTCCAGCCCTCCAGCCCTCCAGCCCGCCTATTCCACCTGCACGTTTAGCATCCCCACTCCCTCGATGAGCCCCTTGAGCTTATCGCCGCTGCGGATGGCACTCACCCCTGCGGGGGTGCCGGTGAGCACGACGTCGCCGGGTTCCAGGGTGAAGAAGCGGCTCATCTCGCTGATGACCTCGGCGACGGGGCGCATCATCTGGGCCGTGTTGCCGCTCTGGCGCATCTCTGCGTTGACCCACAGGCGCAGCTCCAGATTTCCGGGGTCGGCCACCTCCGAGGCGGGCACGAAGTCGGAGAGGGGGCAGGCGGTGTCGAAGCCCTTGGCGATCTCCCAGGGCAGGCCCTTTTCTTTGAGGCGCTGCTGCACGTCGCGCAGGGTGAGATCGATGGCCACGCCGTAGCCGGCCACATGGTCCATGGCCTCGCCCGGCCGGATGCGGACGGCTTTTTTCCCGATGAGCACGGCCAGCTCCAGCTCGTGGTGGCAGTCGTTGGAAATCTCGGGGATGCGGATGCTGCCGCCCTCCGGCAGGATGCTGGTGGCGGGCTTGATGAAGAGGACGGGCTCCTCGGGCACGGGGTTGCCCAGCTCCCGGATGTGATCCAGGTAGTTGCGGCCGATGCAGACAATCTTGCCCACCGCGATGGGCTCCGTCTGCCCCTTGAGGCGGATGCAGGTCATGAGGGTCTCCTTGGAGATTCTATTGGTCGCTGCGGCGGGGCAGGGCCCAGTTGAAGTGGATGGCCAGCAGGCGCAGGATGATGACGCCCGAGGCCGAGAGCAGGGCCGTCAGGTTGGCGGGCGCGCCCATCTTGGTCAAAAACACATAGAGAATGCCTCCGCCCAGGCAGGCGGTGGCGTAGACCTCCTTGCGCAGGATCAGCGGCACCTCCCCCGAGAGCAGGTCCCGCACCACGCCGCCGGCGGTGGCGGTCATCACGCCCATCATCACCGCTCCCAGGGGCCCCAGGGAGAAGGCCAGGGCCTTGCCCGTGCCGATGACCACGAAGGTGCCCAGGCCGATGGCGTCGAAGAGCAGCAAGGGGGAGCTCAGGCGCCTGATGTGCCTGTATCCGAAGAAGACCGCGAAGGAGGCGGCCAGGCTGAGGTAGAGATAGGTCTCGTTCTCCAGACAGAAGGGCGGGGTGTCCCCCAGCAGCAGATCCCGCAGGGTGCCGCCGCCCGTGGCGGTGACCATGCCCAGCACCAGAACCCCCAGCAGATCCATGCGGTGGCGGATGGCGGCGATGGCCCCGGAGGCGGCGAAGGCCGCGGTGCCCAGCAGATCGAGAAAATACAGGAAGTTCATCCGGACTCCTTGAAGGGGGGATTTCGCGGCAGGATAATGGCTGTCCCTTCAAATGGCAAGGGCGCCCTTGCCCGGCCCCGATGTGTTATCCTGCCCTGAATCCTGTTCCGTTCAAAGGATCTCCGCCATGTTTCTTCCTCTCTCCGACAGCCCCAACCTGCGCGGCACACCCTGGGTCACCTGGAGCCTGATCGCCCTGAATGTGGCCATCCACCTGCTCTGGTCCTTTCCCCTGAGCCTGGCCCGGCCCAACCTCGCCGATCCCCTGCTATCCGAATACCTCTACTCCCTGGGCGCCCGGGGGCCGGTGTCCGTCGCCGATATCCTGGAGCATATCAGCGCCTACGATCTCTTCGTCTTTCGCTACGGGTTTATTCCCGCCGATTTCGAGTCCCACCGCCTGTTCACCGCCCTGTTCCTCCACGCCGGCTGGATGCACCTTTCGGGCAACATGTTGTTTCTGTGGATATTCGGCGACAACATCGAGCTGCGGCTGGGGCGGGTACGTTTTCTGCTGGCCTATCTCGCCACGGGCATCGCCTCGACCCTCTTCTTCACCCTCTTCGTGCCGGATTCCGGCATTCCCCTCATCGGGGCTTCGGGGGCCATCTCGGGGGTGCTGGGTTTCTACTTCCTGCTCTTTCCCCGCAACCAGGTCAAGACCTTCGTCTTTCTCTTTCCCTTCATCGTCACCACGGTGCTGATTCCTGCCCGCTGGGTGCTGGGTTTCTACCTGCTGGTGGACAACCTGCTGCCCTTCGTCATGACGGCGGGCGGCGCTGATGCGGGGGTGGCCTACGGGGCCCATATCGGGGGCTTCATCGCGGGGCTGGCAGGCGCCCGGTTCTTCGACCGGCCCCCCGGGCCCGCATCCGACTCGCGAGAAGGCGCGGGGGAGGACAGCCTTTCCCGGCTCATCCGCAAGCGTCTCTGGCCCGAGGCCGTCGAACTCTATGTGGCCAAGGACAGCTTCGAGCTGCGCCGGGAGATGTCCGACGACAATCTGCTCATGCTGGGGGAGTATCTGCTGCGCAGGCGCCGCTTCGACGATGCCGCCCGGCTCTACCGCCGGTTCATCGCCGAGCGCCCCGCAAGCGCCCGCCTCGCTGAGGCTTACCTAGGTGCGGCAAGGACGCTGCTGGGCCTCGGAGGGCACGAGGAGGCGGCCCGGCAGTATCTGCTGGCGGTTCTGGATACGGCGAAGGAGCGCAGCCTGATGCGGGAGGCAAGGAAATTGCTTGCGGGGATCGAGGGGTAAGAGCCGGAATCAGCCGCCTTGTTTGCCCTGCATCGACGTCTGTTTGATGAGTACGTAAATCATGTCCATCCATTCCGTCTCCGGTGACGAAACCCTGCCGCTTCTGCTCAAGTCCGTGGCCCGGCCCTCCGCCGCGGCCGGCTCGTCCTTCGGCACCCTGCTGGAGCGCTTCGACGGCGACGTCGAAAAGGCCCTGGCCGCCTACAACTGGGGCATGGGCAACCTGGCCCGCAAAGGCGAAGGCGCGCTGCCCCCAAGAGACCCGAAGCTACATCTCCAAGGTGATGGAGCGCTACGGGCGCCTCCAGTCCTGAGCCTCGCTTCCCGGCGCCCCGCCGGGTACCCTCCGAACGTTTCTTCCGACGTCGTCCTGCCCCTCAGCTCAGGGCGGCGCCGTGCATCTTCAGGGTCTTTGCCCGCTCCCGGCTGGACTGAATGCTGTGGGATGGGGTCGGACGCCCGAAGAGAAAGCCCTGGAAGGTCACGCATCCCCGGCTGAGCAGAAAATTCACCTGATCCCTGTTCTCCACCCCCTCGGCGATGATTTTGAGATTGAGACTCTGTGCCATGGCAGCGATGGCCGAGACGATGGCCTTGTCGTCGCCGTTGGCGGGCAATTCCTGCACGAAGGAGCGGTCGATTTTCAGCACGTCCACGGGAAACCTCTTGAGGTAACTCAGGGAGGAATAGCCGGTACCGAAATCGTCGATAGACAGCCCCACCCCCAGGGATTTGAGGGCAAAGAGCGTCTTGATGGTCTCGATGGCGTTTTCCATCACTGTTCCCTCGGTCAGCTCGATCTCCAGCAGCGCGGGGGGAAGGCCCGTCTCCTCCAGAATGTCGGAGACGGCGCGGAACAGACCCGGATCCCGCAACTGCACCCCGGAGATGTTCACCGCCACCTTGATGGCTCCCAAGCCGTCCTCCATCCAGGCCCGGACCTGGTTGCAGGCCGTGCGCAGCACCCATTTGCCCAGGGGCAGAATGAGGCCCGTCTCTTCGGCGATGGGAATGAACCTGTCCGGCGGCACATCCCCCAGCAGCGGATCCTTCCAGCGAAGCAGCGCCTCCACCCCGGAAATGTCGTTGAGATCCCGGTCGAACTGCAGCTGATAGTGCAGCTCGAATTGTCCCTTTTTGATGGCCGTGCGCAGCCGGCTCTCGATGGAGAGCCGCTCCAGAACCTCCACGGTCATCTCCTCGAAGAAAAACCGGTAGGTGTTGCGCCCCTGGGCCTTGGCCTGGTGCATGGCCATGTCCGCCTGTTTGAAAAGCAGGCTGATTTTGTCGCCGTCATCGGGCAGCAGGCTGATGCCGATGCTCGCCCGGGGGTAGAGATCCTGCTCACCCATGGGGATGGGCTTTTCCATGGTTTGAAGTATCTGGCGAGCGGTGCGGGCGGCGCCCTCAGGCTCCCCGATATCGGGCAGGCACAAGGCGAACTCGTCGCCGCCCCAGCGCGACAGGGTGTCGCAGGGGCGCAGGCAGGCTCTCATCCGCCGGGCGAGGGTTTTGAGGACCCTGTCTCCGGCATCGTGACCGAGGGAGTCGTTGATCAGCTTGAAGTTGTCCAGATCCAGCAGCATCAGGGCGGCCCTGCCGCCGCTGCCGACTGCCTGCGTCATGGCCTGCTTGAGCCGCTCCCGGAACTGGACGCGGTTGGGCAGGCCGGTGACGGGGTCGTAATGGGAGAGCTGATGAATCCGCTGCTGCGCCCTGGAGCGCTCCAGACTGTAGCGGATGGAGCGCTCCAGCAGCGAGGGGCTGAGCTCCTGCTTGTTCAGAAAGTCGGCGGCCCCGCAACCGATGGCCTCCGCGCCCATCCCCTCTGCGCCCGCATCGATCAAAAGCACGACGGGCGTCTGCCGCCGGTGCCGCAGCAGCTCCAGGGTCAGATCCAGGCCGCTGCGCCGCCCCTCGAAGCCGCCGACGAGATAGAGGTCGTGCCGCTGCGTCAGGGCCTGCTCCAGGGCCTCGTCGTAGCGGCCGCTCCAGTCCAGCACATAGCCGGCTGCGGGTATGTGCGACATCATCCGGCGGATGAGCAAACAGCAGCCCACGTCTTCATCGGCCATCAGTATGCGTAAAGGAGTTTTCATGGTTGCCTCCTGGCAGGGCGATTTCAGACGGTTCCCCGGAATGTGCGTGGAAGTCTGAAATCCCGTTTCATAAGATTTTAAAATCAATACCATGTGTTTTCGTTAACACAAGCGGTCGGGGCCCGAAATCGTCCGGCGGGATCAGGCAATGCCGGGGAGGCGGACGATTTGCTCAGAAGGGAAAAAATACGGGGACGGTCAGGCTGGCCAGGGTCCAGACCAGCAGGTTCAGCGGGGCGCCCACCTTGGTGAAGTCGAAGAAGTGATAGCCCCCCGGCCCCATGACCAGGGCGTTGGACTGATGGCTGATGGGGGTCATGAAGCAGGAGGAGGCGGCGATTGCCACGGCCATGAAGAAGGGCTTGGGGCTCACCGAGAGCTCCACGGCCGTGTTGTAGGCGATGGGAGCGATGAGCACCGCGGCGGCGGCATGGCTCATGACCTCGGTGAGGGCCGAGGTCATGAAGATGATGGTGGCCAGCACCAGCCAGGGCCCCAGGGGGCCCACCCCGTCGATGAGCAGCTCGGCGATGAGGCGGGCGGCGCCGCTGTTTTCCATGGCATGGCCCAAGGGCAGCATGCCCGCGATGAGCAGGATGATGGGCCAGTCGATGCTGGCGTAGGCCTCGCGGACGCTCAGGCAGCGCCCCAGTACCAGGACCAGGGCGCCCAGGGTGGCGCTGAGCATGATGGGCATGATGCCCGAGGCGGCAAGCGCCACCACCCCCAGCAGGATGGCGATGGCGAGGGGAGCCCGCCGGGGCTTGTAGGTCGTCTGGCTGACGCCGCCCAGCAGCAGAAAAGAATGGTTCTTGCCCAGCTGGATGACCTTCTCCTCCGGCCCCTGCAGCAGCAGCACGTCCCCGAAGCGCAGCACCACGTGATCCACCCGCCTCACCACGGGGGCGCCCTGCCGCCAGATGCCCAGCACCCTCAGGCCCTGGGTGTCGGCGAAGCGCATCTCTCTCAGGGTCTTGCCCACCATGTCGCTGTTGGGGGAGAGGGAGGCCTCAACCACCACCATGTCCTCTTTTTGGGCGGAGGAGGGCAGGGGGTTGTCCCGCTCGGGAATCACCGCCAGCCCCTTTTTCTCCCGCACCTTGAGGATGTTTTTCGGATCCCCCTCCAGAAACAGGATGTCGCCTTCCCAGATTTTCCGGTTCGTCCGGGGGAAGGGAAATTTCTTGTTGCCCCGCATGATGGCCCGCACCTTGAGCTCGAAATCCTGATCCAGCTTGGCCTGCTTGATGGTGATCCCCGCGATGGGGGAGCCCGGTTCGATTTCCGCCTCGGTGATGTATTCCTTGACCTGATAGGCCTCGGTGAGGGTCCCGGACTTGCGTCGGGGCAGAAGATGGCGGCCCAGCAGCGCCATGTAGGCGATGCCTCCCAGCAGAATCAGCACCCCCACGGGGGTGAAGTCGAAGATGGCGAAGCCGTCTCCCGTGTATTGCTGCAGCAGGTCGTTCATCAGGATGTTGGGCGGAGTGCCGATCATGGTGCACACCCCTCCCAGCAGGGAGCCGAAGGCCAGGGGGATGAGGAGCTTGGAGGCGGGCATGTGGGCGCGCTGGGCCATGCTGATGACCACGGGCATCATCACGGCGGTGGCGCCGATGTTGTTGATGAAGGCGGAGAAGAAGGCGACGCAGAGCATGATGGCTGCCGTCATCCGGATTTCGCTGTTGCCCGTCAGCCCCAGGATGCGTTCGCCCACCCGGCTCACGGCTCCGGTGTTGGCGATGCCCGCGCTGATGACGAACATGGCGGCCACGGTGATGACGGCGGGGTTGCTGAAACCCGAGAAGGCCTCCTCGACGGTGACCAGCTTGAGCACCGCCAGGCTTACCAGCACCAAGAGGCTCACCAGATCCATGCGGATAAACTCGGTGGCGAAGAGAATGATGGCGATGACCAGGATGAGCAGGACGAGCGCGATTTCCATAGAATCCCCCCGGCGGGAGCGGGTTGGCTGTTGCCTCAAAGTGTAACAGGCCGGGGACGGGCAGGCTGGAGGGCTGGAGGGCTGGAGGGCGCTCCCCCTTTGGCAAAGGGGGATCAAGGGGGATTGGCCTTGGCCCTCACCTCCAGCCTTCAGGCCGTCAAGCCTTCCAGCCCTCAAACCCGCCTGTCAGACGGACTCCTCGATGAGCTCCAGGAAGGCGCGGCCGTATTTTTCCAGCTTACGCTGACCCACGCCGCCGATGCGCAGCAGCTCCTCGTCGGTCCGGGGCCGGGCGGCGGCCATCTGGATGAGGGTGGCGTCGCCGAAGATGACGTAGGGCGGCACCTTCGCCTCGTCGGCCAGCTCCTTGCGAAGCAGCCGCAGGGCGTCGAAGAGCTGCTGATCGTAGTCCGTCTCCAGGGCCCTGCGCCTGGGAGCGCGGCTCGGGGCCTTGGGCTTGGGCCGGGCCCTGGGCAGGCTCAGGGGAGTCTCCCCCTTGAGCAGGGGGCGGGAGGCCTCGGTGAGCTTGAGCACGCTGTAGTTGGCCAGATCCTGCTGCAGGTATCCCAGGTGGATGAGCTGGCGACCCAGGCTGCTCCAGTGGTCCTGGCCGTTTGCGGCGCCGATGCCGTAGGTGCTCAGGCGATCGTGGCCAAGGCTCTGGATGCGCTCGTTCTTCGAGCCCCGCAGCACGTCGATGACGTGCCCCATGCCGAAGCGCTGCCCCACCCGGTACACGCAGGAGAGGAACTTGCGGGCGTCCTGCGTGGCGTCGTAGCGCTCGGGCGGGTTCAGGCAGATGTCGCAGTTGCCGCAGTCGGCCGCAAGCTGCTGGCCGAAGTAGCCCAGCAGCGCCCGCCTGCGGCAGGTCAGCGGCTCAGCGTAGGCCACCATGGCGGAGAGCTTGTGGTTCTCGATGCGCTTCTGCTCCTCGTTGCCGCTCTTGTCGATGAGGCCCTTGGCCACCGAGATGTCCCCGTAGCCGAAGAGCAGCAGTGCCTCGGCGGGCAGCCCGTCGCGCCCGGCGCGGCCCGTCTCCTGGTAGTAGCTCTCGATGTTCTTGGGCAGATCGTAATGCACCACGAAGCGCACGTTGGGCTTGTCGATGCCCATGCCGAAGGCCACGGTGGCCACCACCACCTGCAGATCGTCGCGCAAAAAGGCCTCCTGCACCCGGGCCCGCTCCGCATCGGGCAGCCCCGCGTGGTAGGGGCGGGCGGCGATGCCCGCATCCTGAAGCTTGCCGGCCACCTCCTCGGTGCGTTTGCGCGAGAGGGCGTAGACGATACCCGAGTTGTCTCCTTGCGTCTTGAGGAAGGCCGAGAGCTGATCGAAGGGCTTGTGCTTGTCCAGCACCGTGTAGCGGATGTTGGGCCGGTCGAACCCGGCGGCGAACTGCCGGGCTTGGGCGAGGCCCAGGCGGTGGAGGATGTCGTCGCGGGTCTGGGGATCGGCCGTGGCGGTCAGGGCGATCAGGGGCACCTGCGGAAAGAGGGTTCGCAGCTGCCCCAGCTGGACGTACTCGGGACGGAAGTCGTGCCCCCACTGGGAGACGCAGTGGGCCTCGTCGATGGCGAAGAGGCTGAGCTCGATGGCCCGCAGACGCTCCAGAAAATCCTCGCTCAGCAGGCGCTCCGGGGCCACGTAGAGCAGATCCAGCTCGCCCGCGTGGAGTCTGGCCAGGGTCTGCCTCGCCTCGGCGGCCCCCAGGCTCGAATTGTAGTAGGCCGCCGACACGCCGTTCTCCCGCAGGGCGTCCACCTGATCCTTCATCAGGGAGATGAGCGGCGAGACCACGATGGCCACCCCGTCGCGGTGCAGGGCCGGGATCTGGTAGCACAGGGACTTGCCGCCCCCCGTGGGCATGAGCACGAAGGCGCTCTGCCCGGCGATCAGGGTCTCGACGATGTCCTGCTGATGGGGGCGGAACTCCCCGTAACCGAAGATGTCCGCGAGGGTCTGGTGGATGCTGCATCGGCGGGCTTTCACGATGGCGGTCCTCCTCTTCAGGCCGGCTGCAGGGGCGGATCCTGCAGGGCGGCGAGCTGCTCGCGCAGCATGAGAATCTGTTCGTCCCAGTAGCGGTCGGTGCCGAACCAGGGGAAATGGTGGGGGAAGGTCGGGTCCTCCCAGCGGCGGCCCAGCCAGGCGCTGTGATGCAGCAGCCGTAACGATCGAAGGGCCTCCACGAGGATCAGCTCCCTGGGATTGAAATCGCAGAACTCCTCGTATCCCGCCAGGATCTCCGAGAGCTGGGCGGTCCGGCGCGGGCGATCCCCCGAGAGCATCATCCAGAGATCCTGAACCGCCGGGGCCATGCGCGCATCGTCCAGATCCACCAGATGGGGATTGTCGCTTCGCCAGAGGATGTTTCCGCCGTGGCAGTCGCCGTGGGTGCGGATGAAGGCAACCTCCCCCGCCTGCCGGAAGAGGTCCTCCACGCCCTGGAGCAGATCGCTCGTGAGGGCGGCGTAGTTGGGCAGGTAGCCGGGGGGCACGAAATGCTCCAGCATGAAGTCGACGCTCTGTCGGCCGAAACTGGAAACGTCGAGGCGCGGCCGGTGGGCGAAGGGGCGCACCGCCCCCAGGGCATGCAGCCGCCCCAGCAGCCGTCCCATGATGAGCAGGTTGTCCAGGTTGTCGAACTCGGGGGCGTGGCCTCCCTGGCGGGGATAGAGGGCGAAGCGGAAGCCCTTGAATTCGAAGAGGCTCTGCCCCGCCTCATCCTTCAGGGGGGCCACCACCGGCAGCTCCTGCTCGGAGAGCTCGAAGCAGAAATCGTGCTCCTCGCGGATCTGCGCATCGCTCCAGCGCTCCGGGCGGTAGAACTTGGCGATGAGGGGGGCGCCCTCCTCGATGCCCACCTGGTAGACGCGGTTCTCGTAGCTGTTCAGGGTGAGGTTGCGGCAGTCGCAGCGCAAGCCGCGGCTCTCCACGGCGTCCATGACCAGATCGAGGCTGAGGGTTTCAAAAGGGTGGGGCATGCAGGCGTGTCCTTTGTCGGGAGGAACAAAGGCGGCAGTGTAGCATGAACAACGCAAGATGGGTTAAGCGAAGCGGCCGCTTCAGCTGCCCATGAGCTTGCTGCGGAAGATGAAGAAGACGGCCCCCAGCAGGCAGAGGCCCGCCCAGAGGTAGTCGAGGCTGAGTTTCTCCCGCAGGTAGAAGAGGGAGAAGGGCACGAAGACGAGCAGGGTGATGACCTCCTGGAGGATCTTGAGCCGGCCCACGCTCATCACCTCGTGGCCGATGCGGTTGGCGGGCACCTGGATGAGGTACTCGAACAGGGCAATGCCCCAGCTCAGCAGGGCCGCGAGAATCCAGGGCTTCTGGGCCATGTCCTTGAGGTGGGCGTACCAGGCGAAGGTCATGAAGACGTTGCTGAAACCCAGCAGAATCATGCAGAGGGCGTATCGGTTCATGGGGCGGGATCACCTCGGCGGCAAGAGACGAGAGAAACTCTACGCCTTGGCTTGAGCCCGAGTCAATGGGCCGCGAAGGCCTGCCGGGACTGCCTTTTCAGGCGGTTTCGTGGCATCATTCGAGGACCATTACTTTCCGGATTCGCGTTCATCGTCAACCGGCCCATTCAATCGATGCAGCTCTTCGGGCGCTCCCCCTACCCTTGCGGGAGGGGGGTGGGTGGAGGGGAT
>Ga0214472_10004221_pt1 | contig 15141 bp, 14 predicted proteins | sample RVTome_6_FD_207662 | JGI IMG/M metagenome (GOLD analysis project Ga0214472, IMG submission 207662) | Soil microbial communities from uranium-contaminated site in the Upper Colorado River Basin, Wyoming, United States - RVT140D175 | ecosystem: Environmental > Terrestrial > Soil > Contaminated >...
CGCCGCAACTCTCCGAGATTCACGAGGACGGGACCACCGCATACGAACTGAGCTTTCCCCAGCACTTCACGTACCGGGCATTCCGGTTCCCCTGGCAGAATCCGGTGCTCACGGCAAGCGTGGAGGAGATCCACTTCGGGGTGGTCGCGGTGGGGGATACGGCCTCGGTGCCGTTCACCGTCCGGAACAACGCCCCCTACGACGTCACCCTCACCGAGTTCATCAGCACCGGAGTTCGGTTCGACATCGCCGGCCCGCTTCCCCTCACCCTCCCCCCGGAGGGTGAGGTCCAGCTCCAGGCCGTGTTCCACCCCTTCTCCGGTATCAGCTACACTGCGGACATCTACGTCCGGTCGGTGACCGGGACCGAGCTGCTCGCCGAGGGGATCCACGTCACCGGGCTCGGCGACGGACCGCTGGCGGTGGAGGATCCGCCCGGGGTCTCCACTCCGACCCTGCTCCCGGGCCGGCCCAATCCGTTCCGCGGGGCGACCTCGATCGAGTTCCGCCTGGAGACGCACGGACCGGCCCGGTTGCGCGTGTTCGACACGGGCGGGCGCCTGGTCCGCACCCTCGCCGAAGGCGTGTTCACCGCCGGTGCGCACCGGTTCGTCTGGGACGGGCGGACCGACTCTGGCCGGCCGGTGGGAACCGGGGTATTCTTCTGCCGTCTGACCACCCGAGAGCTCACCCACGCGGTTCGGTTGGTCCGGATCCCCTGACCCCCAGCGAGAGCCCCATGAATCGTGACCGGCGGATCTGGGTCGCCCTGCTGTCCGTGCTCCTGGGCGCGTACGGCTATGCCGCGATCCGCCCGGGGGGATTCGTGGGGGATCCACTTCTCCGCCTTCCTTCCCCCCGCGGTTCGGGCGGCGATCCTCGCCCTGGGCGCGGCCGGGCTCCTCCTGCTGCTTCGCTCGCAGGGGCCATTTCCGGGCGCACCGGTTCCGGGAACGCGCCCCGGGGCTCCGGGGGATCCTGACGTGGAAGGGAGTGTGCCTGGGGCTTCTGATCCCCGGAGTGCTCGCCGCTGATCCGGACAACCCGAGTGCTCTCCGGCAGGGCGCCCGGGCGGCGGGCGCCCTCGGCAACCCGGCGCTGCTGGAGAAGTTCAAGGAGAGGCTCCGGGGACTCGACGGCGCGGATGGGGTTCCCCGGACGGAGAGCGAGGATCGGTGAGGGGGAACGGGGGGCCGCGGGAGGGACCGGGTTACAGTCCCAGGCCCTGCACCGCGGCCTGGGCGGTGGCGTACAGCGGGCCCGGATACACGCCGAACACGAGGATGCCGAGGACCGCGATCGCGAGGGCGGCGGTGATTGTGCGGTTGGCCGGGATCAGCGGCGACTCCCCGGCGGCGGCCGGGCGCATGTACATGGCCACTACCACCCGCAGATAGTAGTACATCGACACCACCGAGTTCAGTACGCCGATCACGGCCAGGGTCACGAATCCCTCGCGCACCGCCCCCCCGAAGATATAGAACTTGCCCACGAACCCCGCGGTGGGGGGGATGCCGCCCAGGGAGAACATGAACACGGCCATGGCCAGACCCACCCAGGGGCGGGCGTAGCCGATTCCGGCGAAGTTCTCGATCGCGGTGCCGCCGTCCTCCTCGTTCCGGACCAGAGCCACTACCCCGAACGCCCCGAGCGTGGTCAGGGCGTAGGCCACCATGTAGTAGAGCGTGCCCACGCTCCCCCACTCCGCCCCCGCCACCAGGGAAACGAGCAGATATCCGGCGTGGGCGATCGAGGAATAGGCGAGCATGCGCTTCATGTCGCTCTGGACGAGGGCGAGGATGTTCCCCGCAGTCATGGTGAGCACGGCGAGCCACCACAGGATCATCGACCACTCGGGGCGGGCGGCTCCGAACCCGAAGCCCAGGATGCGGACCAAGGCCGCGAACCCGGCCACCTTGGGGCCGGCGGCCATGAAGGCGGTGACCGCGGTGGGGGCTCCCTGGTAGACATCCGGCGTCCACATGTGGAAGGGAACCGCCGATACCTTGAAGCCGAATCCCACCACGATGAACCCGATGCCGGCGAGGAGGAGCGGGTTGCCGAGCACTCCCGCGTCGCCCAGGGCGGCGGCCATATCCCGGAGCTGGATGCTGCCCGTGGCCCCGTAGGTCAGGGCGATCCCATAGAGCAGGAACCCGCTTGCGAAGGCCCCCAGGAGCAGGTACTTGATGCTCGCCTCCACGCTCCGGCGCTGGTGCCACCGGAAGGCGGCGAGAATGTACTGGGAGATCGAGGAGACCTCGAGACCGATGAAGATCGTCATCATGTCCATGCCCTTGGACATGATCATCATTCCCGAAGTGGCGAAGAGGATGAGCGCGTAGTACTCGCCGCTCTGCACCTCCCACCGGCCCGTGTAGCCCGCGGTGATCAAGATGGTGAGCACCGCCGACCCGGCCAGGATCAGCGAGAACACCCGGCTCAGCCCGTCCACCGCGATCGCTCCCGAAAAGGCGTCGGGGCCGGGGGTAAGCATCCAGGCGGCAACGAAGGCCCCCACCGCGCCCAGCAGCGAGAATCCCAACGTCCGGGAACCGGCCCGGCCGCCGTTCCCGGACGTGATCACCAGGACCAGGGACGCCACCGAGCAGAGGATGATCTCCGGCAACACGGCCAGCCAGTTGATGGGGCCCACGAAATCGGGCATCACTCGGTCTCCTCGCCGGCGTCCGTGGTGGGCTCCGGGTCAAGGGGCGCGGAGACGTCGTCTCCGCCCCCGGTATCCGCGTCCTCGATGGGGGCGGTCTCCGCTTCCGGGCCCGGGGCGTCGATTCCGAGATGGGCGTGCTCCTCGTCGCCGCCGCGGATGTCGTACTCGATGGCCGGGGCTTCCGCACCCACCTGCTCGAGGACGTGGACGAGAGAGGCGTCCATGGTGTCGAGGAAGGGCTTGGGGTAGATGCCGATCCAGAACACCAGGGCCAGGAGCGGGGCCACGGTGATCCACTCGCGGAGGTTGAGGTCCTTCAGCGATTCGTTCTCCTTGTGCCTGATGGTTCCGAACATGACCCGCTGGAACATCCACAGCATGTAGACCGCGGCCAGGATCACCCCGGTCGAGGCAAGCACTCCGTAAAACTTGTTGGCCCCGAACGCGCCCAGCAGGACCAGGAACTCGCCCACGAAACCGTTGGTGCCGGGGAGCCCGATCGAGGACAGGGTGATGATCATGAAGCAGACCGCGAACGCAGGCATGACCTTGGTCAGCCCGCCGAACTGTTCGATCAAGCGCGTGTGGCGCCGCTCGTAGACCATGCCCACCAAGAGAAAGAGGGCCCCGGTGGAGATTCCGTGGTTGATCATCTGGAGCATCCCGCCCTGGAGCCCCTGCAGATTCAATGCGAACACTCCGAGCATGACGAACCCCAGGTGACTGACCGAGCTGTAGGCGACCAGCTTCTTGAGGTCGGGCTGGACCATGGCCACCAGCGCGCCGTAGATGATGCCGATCAGGGAGAGAACGGCGATCACCGGCACCGCGGCCACCGTGGCCTCCGGGAACAGGGGTAGGCAGAACCGCACGTACCCGTACGTCCCCATCTTGAGAAGCACTCCGGCCAGGATGATCGAGCCCGCGGTGGGGGCTTCGACGTGAGCGTCGGGAAGCCAGGTGTGGAAGGGGAACAAGGGCACCTTGATCGCGAAGGCCAGGGCGTAGGCGGCGAACAGCCAGAGCTGTTCGGTGCGGTCCAGATCGGTGCCGTACACCTCCAGCAGATCGAAGGACAGGGTGCCGGTCTGGTTGTAGTGCTCGATCACCAGGTAGATGAGCGCCACCAGCATGAGCAGGCTTCCGACCATCGTGTACAGAAAGAACTTCACCGCGGCATACAGCCGCCTCTCGCCTCCCCACACCCCGATCAGGAAGTACATGGGGATGAGCATCGCCTCCCAGAACACGTAGAAGAGAAAGAGGTCGATGGAAACGAACACTCCGGTCATGCCGGTCTGCAGCACGAGGAGGAAAGCGTAGTAGCTCCGGGTACGGTTCTCGACGGCGCTGAACGACGAGAGCACCGCGGTGATGCCGAGAAACGTGCTCAGCAATACCAGGAGCACGCTGATGCCGTCCACCCCGAGGTGGTAGCTCACTCCGAAACCGGGGATCCAGGCCAGATTCTCCACGAATTGCATGGTGTGGAGGGAGCGGTCGAAACCGAACCAGAGCTGCAGCGAAACGAGGAAGGTGACCACCACGGTGGCCAGGGCCGTGGCCCGGTGACCCCTGGAGTCCATGGGAAGCAGCCAGATGACCAGCGCGCCGACCAGCGGGAGGAAGGTGACCAGGGTGAGGACCGGCATCAGCGGGGCCCTCCGATCAACACGTAACCCATGATGACGATCGCCCCCACCAGGATCGCGGTGGCGTAGCTGGGCGTGGATCCGGACTGGATCGGGCGCAGGAGGGAGCCGAGCCCCCGCAGGGCCTGCCCGGTCCCGTTGACGAGACCGTCCACGACCTGCACATCGAACACCCTCCAGCAGAAGCGCCCGAACGCCACGAACGGCGCCACCACCGCCGCGTGGTAGAACTCGTCCACGTAGTACTTGTTCCACAGCACCCGGTAGGCCCCCTGGAATCGTTCTCCGATCGCCCGCGCCTTGGCCGGGTTCCTCACGTAGATGTGGACCGCGTAGGCGATGCCGACGAGGGCGAGCCCCACCGAAACCGCCATCAGGAGGACTTCGAGACCCACGTCGTGCCCGCCCTGGGCGGCTTCGGCCACGTGTCCCGCCCCCGCTCCGTGAGCGTCTCCCCGGAGACCCACCACCGGCCCCAGCCAGTTGTGCATGGCGTTGAGATGCGTCCAGATCGGGATCCCGAGGAACCCGCCGAACACCGACCCCACGGCCAGGAGCATCAGGGGCACCGTCATCACGGGGGGGGACTCCTTGGCGTGGTCGTGGATCTTCTTGTCCCGGGGCTCGCCGTAGAAGGTCAGGGCCACGGCCCGGATGATGTAGAAGGCGGTCAAGAGCGCGGCCAGGGCCCCCACCACCCACAGGACCACCCCCCAGCCCCCGAGGAGCTCGGAGGTGAAGGTGTTGTAGAGGATCTCATCCTTGGAGAAGAACCCGGCGAAGATCGGCACTCCGGCCAGGGCCAGCGAACCGATGAGGAAGGTGGCCCGGGTTACCGGCATCTTCTTGCCCAGCCCGCCCATCTTCTGCATGTCCTGTTCGTGATGGCAGGCCTCGATCACCGAGCCGGATCCCAGAAACAAGAGCGCCTTGAAGAAGGCGTGAGTGACGAGATGAAAGATCGCGGCCACGAACGCCCCCGAACCCGCGGCCAGGAACATGTAGCCGAGCTGGGACACCGTGGAGTACGCGAGCACCCGCTTGATATCGTTCTGGACGAGGCCGATGGTGGCGGCCAGAATCGCGGTCAGGCCCCCGACCACCGCAACCACGACCATGGCCCCGGGGGCCAGCAGGAATAGGCTCGACGCGCGGGCGAACAGATATACCCCGGCCGTCACCATGGTGGCGGCGTGGATGAGGGCGGAGACCGGGGTCGGGCCCTCCATGGCGTCGGGGAGCCAGACGAAGAGGGGAATCTGCGCGGACTTTCCGGTGGCCCCGAGGAAGAACAGGAGGGTGATGGCGGTGGGGAGCGCGGCCCCCGCGACCAGGAGCCCGGGGGCACGGGCGAAGACCTCGTCGAAGGTCAGAGATCCGGTGGTCCAGAAGACCAGGAACATCCCGAGAAGGGCCCCGAAATCACCGATCCGGTTGACGATGAACGCTTTCTTGCCGGCATCGCTCGCCGAGTCCTTGTGGTACCAGAACCCGATCAGGAGATAGGAACAGAGCCCCACCCCCTCCCATCCCACGAACAGGAGCAGGAAGTTGTCGGCCATCACCAGCACCAGCATGGCGAAGGTGAAGAGGTTCAGAAAGGCGAAGTAGCGCTTGAACCCGGGATCGTGGGCCATGTAGCCGATGCTGTAGACGTGGATCAAGAACCCCACGCCGGTGACCACCAGGGCCATCACCGCGGAGAGCTGGTCCCACTGGAAGGCCACGTCGACGTGGAAGGCGCCGGCCGTGATCCACGGGAACAGGACGTGGGTGACCGACCGCTCGTCCACAGGAAGGGCGCGCAGGTCGAAGAACGCACCGGCCGCGATCAGAAACCCGATCCCCACCGTAGCGCAGGCCAGGTAGCCGGCCGCCCTCTTGGGCATCCATTTGATCCCGATCCCGTTGATCAGGAATCCGGCCAGGGGCAGAAGCGGTATCAGCCAGAACAGATCCAACACTGCCTACCCCCTCAACAGATTCACGCTGTTGACATCGACCGTGCCTTCCTTGCGGAAGAGGTCGATGATGATGGCGAGACCGACCGCGACCTCCGCCGCCGCCACCGCCAACACGAAGAAGACGATCACCTGCCCGTCCACCGACCCCAGCCCCCGGCTGAACGCGATAAGCGAGAGATTGGCCGCGTTGAGCATGAGCTCCACGCTCATGAAGATCACGAGAAGGTTCCTCCGGAAGAGGACGCCGAGCACGCCGATCGAGAACAGCACCCCGGCCAGGACCTGGTAGAGCTCCAAGGGAACGGCCATCAGTCCTCCTCCCCGGCCATGGTGCCCTCGAGCCCGCGGCGGCCATGGCGGCGGGTGATGGCCACCGCTCCCACGATGGCCACCAGGAGCAGGATCCCCGTCATCTGGAACGGCACCAGATACCGCTGGAAGAGCTGGGTGCCCAGAGCGACGGGAGTGCCCAGGATCTCGCCGGGAGGCCCCCCCCCCGACCGACCGCTCAACACGAGGGTGGCCCCGAGATAGGCGAGCTGGCCGAGCAACAGCAGCGAGAACACCACCGCCACCACCCGCCGGGCTCCGGTGGGCAGGCCCATGACCTCTCCCCCCTCTTCGGTGCGGAGGCTCAGCAGCATGATCACGAAGATGAACAGCACCATGATGGCGCCCGCGTAGACCAGAACCTGGAGCACGGCCAAGAATGGGGCCGAGAGCATGAGGTAGAACACGGCGGTCACCGCGAGCACCCCGACCAGGCTCAGGGCGCTGTAGATCGGGCTCCGCGCGGTCACCACGAGCAGGGCTCCCGCGATGGCGGCGAGGGCCAGTATCGAGAATGCGGCTATGGCCAAGGTCCCACCCCCCGGTCCGAACCACGGGACCGGTGACGAAAAACTAGTTCAAGAACGCCATCACCACCGCGGTGAGGAAGATGTTTACGAGCGCGGCCGGCAACATCACCTTCCACCCGAAGGTCATGAGCTGGTCGAAACGGAACCGGGGAAGCGTTCCCCGGGTCCAGATGGCGAGGAAGATCAGGATCCCCATCTTGCCCACCATCCACAGGGGAGCCATCCATGCCGGCGACGGCCAGGGCACGAGCCACCCGCCGAGGAAGAGCACCGTCCCGATGGCGCACACCGTGATCAGATTCGCGTATTCCCCCAGGAAGTACATCGCGAACCGCATTCCGCTGTACTCGGTGTGATATCCGGCCACCAGCTCGGGCTCGGCCTCGGGAAGGTCGAACGGCGTGCGGTTGATCTCGGCCATGGCCGCGATCGAGAACAACACGAATCCCAGGGGCTGGTACACGATGAACGGCACCGTGCTCTGGGCGTTCACGATATCGACGAGGCTGAACGAGCCCGCCAGCATGATCACCCCGATCACCGACATGCCCATGCTCAGCTCGTAGGAGATCATCTGGGCCGAGGAGCGGATCCCTCCCAGGAGCGCGTACTTGTTGTTGGACGACCAGCCCCCGAGAAAGATCCCGTACACCCCGATGCTGGAAAGGGCGAGCAGGAACAGCAAGGCCACGTTGATGTCGGTGATCCGGAGAGCGACTTCCCGCCCGAACAGATCCACGGTGGCACCGACCGGGATCACCGCGAACGTGAGAAGGGCGGGGACCAGCGACACCACCGGAGCCACGAGGAACAGGATCCGGTCGGCGGCCTCGGGGATCACCGTCTCCTTGGTCATCAGCTTCAGGGCGTCCGCCGCGGGCTGGAACAGCCCCTGGGGGCCGACCCGGTTGGGGCCGATCCGCGATTGGATGTGGGCAAGAACCCGGCGCTCGATGAACACGAGGTACGCCACCGCGGTGAGCAGGACCAGGAACACGACCAGGCACTTGACCACGGCTTCGATGAAGAAATCGACGCTCACCAAACCACCTCGCAGAGCCGGCCGGGGACGGGTCCGTCCTCACCGCGGATGAGACGGTCGTAGTCCTCGCGGAACTTTTGGATGCTGGAGCGGATGGGGTTGACGGCTCCGTCGGCGAGGGCACAGATGGTGGTCCCCCCCATGTTGGAGCAGAGATCCAGCAGGAGATCGACGTCCTCCGGGGAGCCCTTTCCCCCGCTGATCCGGAAGAGGACTCGCTCGGCCCAGTGAGTGCCCTCGCGGCACGGAGTGCACTGGCCGCAGGACTCGTGGGCGAAGAACCGGGTGAGGACGAGGGTGGCCCGCACGATGTTGGTGGTGTCGTCCATCACGATCACCCCGTTGGACCCCATGAAGCTGCCCTTGGACTCGACGCCGACGAAGTCCAGCGTGCAGTCGATCTCGTCCGCGGTGAGATACGGTGTCGACGCGCCTCCGGGGATCACCGCCTTGAGCGCGCGCCCTCGCGGGATGCCTCCGCAGATCTCGTAGATCAACTCCCGCAGCGTGACCTTCCCCAGTTCCAGCTCGTAGCAGCCGGGCTTCTCCACGTGGCCGCTGACCGCGAAGATCCGGGGGCCGGTGCCCTTCTCCACCCCGGTGCCCGCAAACCAGCCCGCTCCCCGCTCGACGATGGAAGGGATGGTGGCCAGGGTCTCCACGTTGTTCACCACGGTGGGACAACCGTAGAGCCCGACCACGGCGGGGAACGGCGGTTTCAACCGCGGATGCCCGCGCTTGCCCTCCAGAGAATCCAGAAGCGCAGTTTCTTCCCCGCAGATGTACGCGCCGGAACCGTTGTACACATCGAAATCGCAGTCCCAGCCCGAACCCAGGATGTTTTTGCCCAAAAGCCCCGCCTCGTAGGCCTCGTGCACGGCGTCGGTCATCCGCCGCATCGATTTTCCGTATTCTCCCCGGATGTAGCAGAACATCCGGTTGGACTCCAGCGCCCACGCCGTACAAAGCATGCCGTCGATCAAGAGGTGCGGGTCGTTCTCCAGGATGACCCTGTCCTTGAACGTGCCCGGCTCCCCCTCGTCGGCGTTGCACACAATGTAGCGGGGCTTGGGGATGCTCTTGGGCACGAATCCCCACTTCATTCCGGTGGGAAACCCGGCCCCGCCCCGGCCGCGGAGCCCCGAGTCCTTGACCATCTGGATGAGGTCGTCGGGCCGGATCTCCTTGATCGCCTTCTCCAGGGCCTTGTACCCGCCGTGCCGCCGGTACACCTCGAGCTTGTGGGAGTCTTTGCGGTGGACGTTGGCCATGGTGACCAGCATCTGCCCCGGGTAGCTCATTCGAAGACCTCCTGGGTATGGGGGCCTCCGGGGGGCTCCTGGCCCTCGACGAGGGCGCCGATGACGGCGTCGACCTTCTCGCGGGTCAGGAATTCGTAGTAGGTGTCCCCCACCATCATCATGGGGGCCCATCCGCACGCGCCCAGGCACTCCACGGCGAGAAGGGTGAACTTGCCGTCGGGAGTCGTCTCCCCCACTTCGATGCCGAGCTTCTTCTTGATGTGCTCGATCATCTCGAGGTTGCCGCGCAGGGCACAGGACAGGTTGCGGCAGACCTCGATCTTGTACTTCCCCTTCTTGACCCGGTCGAACATCGTGTAGAAGGAGACGACCTCGGCGGTCTGGTTGGCCGGAACTTCGAGAAGCCCGGCGACTTCGAGCATGGTGTCTTCCTCGATCACCCCGAGTTCGGCCTGCGCGTGCTGGAGGGCGGGCATCACCGCCGAGCGGCGGTCGGGATAGTGATCCCTGAGTCCGCGGATCTTCTCCCGTGTTTGCTCTGAAAGCTTGGCCATACTCGTCTCAACCGCCTCTTCGAAGAAAGTCCCGGGAACGGCGGGTCAGTCCTTGACCGTATCCACGCCGACGTCGGAACCGGTAAGCGGGTAGTCCTTGCGCATGGGGTGGCCCTCCCAGTCGTCGGCCATGAGGATGCGGCGGAGATCGGGATGCCCCTTGAACCTGATGCCCATGAGATCGTAGACCTCGCGTTCCATGAAGTTCGCGCCCTTCCACAGCGGCACCGCACTGGCGATCTCGGGGTGCTCCCCCGAAACCGGGGCCTTGACCCGGATCCTCGTGGCGCGGTCCAGGTTGAGCAGGTGGTACACCACCATGAATCGCGGCTCCTTGGGGTACAGATCCACCGAGGTCACGTCGTGACACATCTTGTAGTTCCACTGATCCCGGAGAAACCCCAGGACCTCGAGGATCCGGTCCGGCTCGACGGTTACCGTCCACTCGCCGCGAAAGGTCACCACCTCGAGGACTTCGGCGGGAAACTTCTCTCGCAAGGCGAGGGCGGTGCGGTGGGCGAACCCGAGTTCGGTGTTGGTCGACTCGGCGGACGCGGATCCGGCCCCTTCGCCCTCGGCGGCGGCTTCGGGGGCGTCCGGTTCGGACGCCGCCTCGGGGTACCCGAAGGGCTGGGTGTCGGCGGTCGTCCGTTCAGGCGGCTTGGTCATGGCTGCTGCTCCAGATCGTCCTGCCCCGGGACGTGTTCCAGTCCAGAGCCCCCATCCGCCATTCGTAGACGAGCCCAATGGTGAGGACGGCCAGGAAGATCGTCATCTGGGCCAGATAGAACAGGGGGAGCTGCTTGTACACCACCGCCCACGGAAACAGGAACACGGTCTCCAGATCGAACACGATGAAGAGCATGGCCACGACATAGAACCTGACGCTGAACCGCTCCCGGGCGTCCCCCACCGGAGGCACCCCGCACTCGTAGGACTCGTCCTTGGAAGGGTCGGGACGCGAGGGGGCGAGGAGCCAGCTGATGGTCAGAGCCACGGCGGCGAACCCGGTGGCGATCACCAGCATGATCAGGATGGGTATGTAGTCAACGAGCATGCTTGGCCTTGGAAACCGGATCCGGTCCGGCGGGCGTAAGAGAAACTGGAGGCGTCGATTAGCGGTCGCAAGCGGCGCCCCAAGGATGCGCGGCCCGACGCTTGTGAAAAATTGCACAAGCGGTGGAAAAGTCTAGGGAGCCAGGCGTGGGGTGTCAATCGGATTCCGGCTTCCACGAGGGTCACCGGGGCCTCGACGGGCGGATGCTAGACTCGGGCGTCCCCGCGGAGCGAAGCACGGCCTGCGCTCCCCCGGGGCGGAGGGAGCAACGATGGAATCGGTTACGGGCCCGCGCATTGCGCTGATCACGGGAAGCGTCCGCAAGGGCAACTACACCGCGATGGCGGCGGCTCTGGTGCTGGAGGAGCTGAAGAAGCGAGAGATCCCCTGCGATCTCGTCGACCCCTCCTCGGTGGACTTTCGGCCCCCCGGGATGGCTTCCTCCACTCCCGAACTCGTCACCCGCGCCCGGGACACCGTCCGCGCGGCCACCGGGGTCATCCTCGCCACCCCCGAATACCACGGTTCCTACAGCGCCGCGATCAAGGGTGTGATCGACAACCTCGGGTACCCCTCGGTGCTGGCCGGGAAGCCGGTGGCTCTCCTGGGGGTGGCCGCGGGCCGGATCGGAGCCATCAAGGCCCTCGAGCACCTGGGGAGCGTGTGCCTCCACGTCGGTGCCCTGGTCCTTCCGGGTCCGGTGTCCGTGGCCCGGGTCCGCGAGGTGTTCGCCGAGGAGGGCCGCTGCACCGATCCCGAGACCGAACTGCGGATCCGCAGGTTGGTGGAGTCACTCATCTGCTACATCGATCGCCATATCTGCCCGCTCCACGCTCTCGAGGAGATGGTCCGCGAGGGGTAGCGCTCCGCGTCCGTCCATTTCCACGGCTTTTCTTCAACCGGGTACACCGGCGATCCGCCGGCCGGGCGTCTCGACCGCGGGCCGGCTACCCGTTCTCCAGATCCCCGGGGCGGTTGACGTTTCGCACCGTCGCCGCGTCCTCGGTACCGACGGTCACGGCGCGGGCGGCCTCGAGGACCGCGTGCAGGGATTCCGGGGGGGTTCCCTCCCACAGACGCCGCAAGGACGCCGCATAGACCCCGGGGAGCGGGTGCCGGCGCCCGCCTTGCTGGAAACACACCGCTTCGATCGAGGGATCGTCCCGCGCGTCGAGCAGCCTGCGCAGCGCGGCCCCGGTGACGCCGGGCATGTCGGCGGCAAGGACCACGGCAAGGGGTGTCGAGCACGCGGCGAGGGCGGCCCGAAGCCCCTCGGCGGGTCCCCGTCCCGCACGCTCCGACACCACGAACACGTGCGCGAACTCTCGGTAGGGTCCGTGGTCACGGGCGACCACGCGGGGGGTGCCGCCGAGCTCTTCGAGCGCGGCAAGGGCGTGGCGGATCAGCGGCCGCCCCCGATGGAGGACGAGGGCCTTGTCGGAGCCGAAGCGGGTGGAGAGCCCCCCCGCGAGGACGAAGCCCTCGACGCCCGTGCGCACCGCCGCGTCTGCGGCCCGCGGACCGGGGCGCCGGACGCGCACGGGACCTATCTCGGAACCGACCCCACCGCGCGCCACACCTCGGCAATCCGGGCGGGGATGTCGGCCGGGTCGCGCACCGGCGGCGCCCCCACCGAACCGGCGCGGAGGAACAGGGCGGGGGCGGCCTCGCCCGGGATCCCCAGGGCGGCAAGAGCCGTGGGGTTGGACACGGGGTTGGCGTGCACGAGAATCCGGCGGGGGTCGGGCACCCGGAACGCGGCCCGCCTCAGGGCGGTGAGGGTGGCGTCTCCGGCCTCGCCGACCAGGATCATCTCCAGCGCGGTCCCGTCGAGCAGCTCGGCGGCGAGGGCGGCGGCGGGAGCCGATTCGGGGTACCGCAGGGCATCGTCGAAGACCCGGTCCAGGATCCGCCGGGCTCGCCCCGTGAACAGCGCGTCGCCGGTGGCCGCGCCGCACCGCCACAGTACGATGGCCGCCCGCGCATTCAGGAGCGGTTCCACCGCCGCCGGGAACCCGACGACGTCCACATCGGTCATGGCGAGGCGTCCCGTATCGTCGTCCCAGAACCGGCGGAGGGTTTCGTGGACCAGACGAACCACGAAGCTCCGGGAGACGTCGGTACCCGAGAGTTCATAGCTCAAGCGCGCCGCTTCGAGAACCTCGATGTGGTCGGAGAGGGAGGCGGCCGCAGCCTCTCCCCCGCCGGGCATCACCTGGACCCGGGTGCCGGTGGTCACCACACGCGACGAGAACAGGGCGCCCGCGCCCGTGGCCGCTTCCAGGAACGCCTCGGACGTCCCCCACACCGCGGCGCGCTCGAAAAAGTCCTGCACGAGCCTGGCGTAGGAGTCGGTGGTGGCCCGGTCGGGACTCATGGCCATCAGCTCCCGGGCCCGCAGCAGGCGCTCCTCCCCCCGGCCGAAGGTGCCGCCCCCGGCATGGGCCACGATCAGATAGGGACCGGCAGGCTCCTCCGTCAGATCGTCGCCGGCGGGGCGACTCCGGACCATGGTCTCGGCAAGATCCAGGAACCCGTCGTCCCCGGTTTGGGCGAACCGGAGCAGCACCAGCTCCACCGCCTCCTCGGTGACCGGGTAGTCCCCGTCGTTCTCGATCTCGGCAAGCACGCGGGCGGCGGCTTCCTCGCGGGCACCGGGTTTCTCGCTCCGGACCTCGGGGGCTGCATGCGCAGCTGGACCGGGAACCGCGGGGATCAGGACGAGGAGCATGGAGACGGCGACGAGGCCGATCCCGTACGACCGCCGGCGTTCGCGGATACGGGGATCACAAGAAACCGGGACCCCCTCTGAGGCCCCGGTCGTGGACTCCATGACGCGCATGCAGGGTCAGCTCACGCCGAGCAACGTCTTGATGTCCCGCTCGAACACTTCCTTGGGCCGGTAGCCGACGTAGCGCTTGAAGATCTTGCCGTCCTGGCTGATCACATAGGTGGTGGGGATGCCGCTGATCGGGCCGTAGGCGGTGACGATCTGCTGGTCGCCGATCACGGTGTGATACTCCACTCCCGCGGCCTCGACGAAGGGCGCCACCTTCTTCGGTCCCTCGCGGTCGAGGGCCACCCCCACGATCTCCAGGCCCTGATCCGCGTAAGTACTGTAGAGCTCCTTGAAGTGCGGGATCTCCATCTTGCAGGGTCCGCACCAGGTCGCCCAGAAGTCGAGGATCACGATCTTGCCGTGGAAGTCGGCGTTGGTCACGGTTTCGCCGGCGAGGTTGGCGAGTTCCCAGGAGGGAGCGGCGCGGAGCGCGCTGGTGTCGACCGCGGGCTCGGTCCCGGGGGTCGCGCCGGGCCGGCGGGCCGCCGCGTCGACCGATTCCTTGTCGAGTTCGGCGGCCGGGGCGGCCTCCTTGCCGTCGTCCCCGGAGCCGGCCTGGGCCTGGTCTTCGGTCGAGCACGCGGTGGTCGCCACGGCGAGGGCCAGGGCCAGTATCATCATCGGTCTCATCGGATCTCCGTTCTGGATGGGGCACCGTCCCGCCGGGTGCCGCAGTTCATTCTAGCGAGCGCGAGCCACCGCGGCCAACACTTGATCCACGGTGTAGTAGTCGCTCTTGAACACCTCCTCGCCGGCCGGGGAGTACACGACGAGGAGGGGTATCGTCAGGCGGCCCACGTCCTTGAGCTTCGCCTTCCCGGCCGGATTGTGTCCCGTGATATCCACCTTGATGGGGACCACATCGGCGGAGGCCAGCACCCCGGCCACCTGCCCCGAGTGGAGGACGCCCTGCTCCAGGCTCTTGCAGTTGAGGCACCACTCGGCGGTGAAGTCCATGACCACCACCTTGCCCCCGGCGAGGGCCGCCTCGAACCGGTCGGGCGTGTAGTAGACCCAGTCCACCGGCCCGTCGTCGGTGAGCCGGGCGCCGCCAGTCGCGGCGAGTGCGAGGATCATCACCCCGACGGCCACGAACACGGTGCGGAATCCGGATCTGCGCGTGATCCGGATCGTCCGGATCACCAGCCATGCGCCGGCCGCGGCCAAAAACGCCATCACCACCCACCAGTAGGCGGTAGACGGCGGATCCGGGGCCCGGTTCTGCATCGAGCTCACCCCC
>Ga0214472_10004222_pt1 | contig 15141 bp, 17 predicted proteins | sample RVTome_6_FD_207662 | JGI IMG/M metagenome (GOLD analysis project Ga0214472, IMG submission 207662) | Soil microbial communities from uranium-contaminated site in the Upper Colorado River Basin, Wyoming, United States - RVT140D175 | ecosystem: Environmental > Terrestrial > Soil > Contaminated >...
TACGGATTCGCATCGCCCTTGATTTTCGTATGCCGACGAATTGGCACACGGGTGGCACGAAAGAGTCGCACGTCTTGCAACTTGCCTTTGGTTTGCAGAACTTGTCCAAAGAACACCCAATGGTTCCCATTCTCAGACCGGAAATACTTATCCTTGATCCACCAACGGGTCTGCTTCGGGTGCCGCCGCCGTGCCCACTGCCAAAGCAGGGTGAAGATATGATGATCCACCTGGGCAAAGGTTCGTTTGCTTGCGCCATGCTGGTGATACTGCGCCCAACCTCGAATCACGGGGTTGAGTTGCAAGATCAGATGTCCAGCCGTCGCTTGTCGGTGAAGCTTCACCAGATGTCGAACCTTGTCCAGAAAAGCGTGCACATTCTTTTTCGACGGCGTACACAACAACTTGCCGTTATACTTGCGCACGTGGGTGCCGAGGAAATCAAATCCGTCCTCAATGTGCGTGATCCGAGTCTTTTCAAGAGAAAGCTCCAGACCCCGCTCCAAGAGAAACTGTTCCACAAGGGGATAGACTTCCTGTTTCAGGAATGCCGGGGTTGTGCCGGTGATGACGAAATCGTCGGCACACCTTATGACATGAACTTTGCTCCGATGTCGACCCTGGTAACGAGGGAAAGCTCCCTTGATGTGCTGTTCCAAGCCATTGAGCGTCAAGTTCATTAAGGCTAGGCCGTCTAAATCGGTTCATTTGCCTTGCCCACTTTTTAGACCTCCTCATTGGAGTCCAAAGGCCAGTAAATATAGACATTCTGAGCGATACGGCCGGGTCCAAAAACCGGTCAAAGAATTTGGCCCAAAAACGGCGTTTTTAGACGGCCTACATTAAGGCCGGCGATGCGATGCCACCTTGCGGTACGCCAGCTTCGGTCGGATAGAGAACATTCTTATCCATAAAACCGGCTCCCAGCCACTGCTTGAGGATGGCCTTATCCATCGGGATATTGGCCATCAACCAGTCATGCGATATGCCGTCAAACGATCGAACAACTTAATACCCCTGTCAACAACCCACCGCTAGACGACCCGACCGAAGTCGAGGTCACCGATCCCACCCATCCGCTCTTCGGGCGCCGCTTTGCGCCGCTTTGCGCTGCTGCCACGCCGCGATAGCTTCGGCGATCTGGCCTGGAAAGCGCCCACGGTGGCGGCGGTGCTCTCGATTCTCAAACATCCGGCTTATGCGGGGACCTTCACCTATGGTCGCACCCGCACCATTCGCCGTGAGGCCAGCCCAGCACGCCCCTCGACTAAACATCTGCCGATGGAGGAGTGGCGCGTCTGTATCCCGGACGTCTATCCGCCTTACATCAGTTGGGTATCCACCTAAGCCGGGACACTCTGTAACATAAGGGCTTCAAGCTTTTGAAGCCGGAGCCGCCAGGGATGGACTTTTCCGGCACCTTGCGTAACGAAGGTCGTCTTCCAACTGTCCCGCGTTATGTGGATACCCAGATTTTACGTTACGGCAAGCGCGGCGCAAAAAGGCTCTGCTCCTCTTTGGCGATGAGGCCAGTTTTGCCCAGTGGGGCTCCTTGAGCTACACCTGGGCGCCCAAGGGCCAACACCCCGAAGTTCCCACCAGCGGTAAACGCAAAGGCGACAAGATTTTTGGTCTCATTGACTATTTCTCCGGGAAGTTTTTCTACAAATCTCACACGGGACGCTTCAATTCGGAGAGTTATGCGGCCTTTCTCCTCGATGTGCTCTCGCAAACCAAGCAGCACGTCATCGTGATCCAAGATGGCGCGCGTTACCATACGAGCAAGGCGATGAAAGCGTTTTTCGAGACGCACGCCGACCGCTTGACGATTGAACAACTGCCAGCCTATTCGCCCGACTTCAACCCGATTGAGCCCCTGTGGAAGAAAGTGAAAAAGGAGGCGACGCATCTGAAATATTTCCCCGAGTTCACGGATTTGCAGCAGGAAGTAGACCGAGCGTTGCTGCATTTTGCCCAAACGCCGAGTGAAATCACGGTGCTTATGGCGCGTTACTGTGAGAAGCTTGGTCAAGTGGACAAAGCAGCATAAAGCTTCACGAAACATTTTCTGAACGTCTATAGCTATGTTCATGGTGAACATGTCCCAAGCCTTGATGCGCCCGATGCGAGCACAGTGGCCAGAGTTGAGTGTGAACGATCTCAAAACCTGGTTCCGGAGCCGGAAGTATGTGGTTGAAACTTTAAAATTACTTCCGGAAATGCCAGAGCCGATTTTTATTGATCAATCAGGCGATTGCCCAAATGGCTGAACTGGGGCGGATTAACCCCTCAGTCAGCCCTGCCTAAATGGCGAAGGTATTGATCATGAGACTCGTTTTATAGCCGGGAGGCGGCACGCTGCGCGTTCGATGGCTGCAAAACTAACTAAGGCGCGTGTTTTACCTCGGGCCGCGCTAGGCCGAGGTGCTGCCGCAGGGTCGAGCCGGTGTAATCTTGGCGGAATAGACCTCGCCGCTGCAGTTCGGGCACCACGAACCTGACAAAATCTTCAAACGCGCCCGGCAAATGCGTCGGGCCAATGACAAAGCCGTCACAGGCCGGCTCGGTGAACCACGCCTCCATGATGTCGGCCACTTCTTTCGGACCGCCCACCCAGGCGTGACCCAACCGTCCCCGGCCACTGATGGTCATGAAATCGCGTGGCGTCGGGTTGGGATTGCCGCCGGCTTGTAGCACGTGATCCCGGAGGGTTTGCGCCCCTTCAATCCCCGCGATTTCTTCGTCGGTAAACGGCTCGTCGAGGCCCTTGGTGGCAAAATCGAAGTTGAGGATTTCCGATAGCAGCGACAACGCATCGATCTCCGTTGGCAGTTTGTCGTAGGCCGCCTTTTTGTCCTCCGCTTCTGACAACGTTTCGCCCACCACCGGATAGCCAAGGGTGGTAATTTTCATGCTGTCCGGGTCGCGGCCAAGCGCCGCCGCATCGGCTCTGAGGGCGGCATAGGCGGATTTGCCCCGCTCAAGATCGGGGTAAGCGACAAAAATCAGCTCGCCCCAGCGCGCCGCAAACTGGCGTCCCCGCGCGCTTTGCCCCGCCTGGATCACCACGGGATGCCCCTGTGGGGACCGGGGCACGGTGAACGGTCCGCGCGATTGGTAATACCTCCCCTTATAATCGAGACGATGGACTTTTTTGGGATCGGCGTACACGCCACTGACTTTGTCCGCCACAATGGCATCGTCTTCCCACGTCTGCCAGTGCCCGAGCACAATCTCCAAGAACTCATCCGCCCGGTCGTAGCGCAAATCGTGCTGAATCACCCCGTCGAGGCCCATATTGCGCGCCTCATTGTCATTCACCGAGGTGACGACGTTCCACGCCGCCCGACCTTTGGTCATCAGATCGAGGGTGGCAAACACCCGCGCCACATGGAAGGGCTCGAAGTACGTCGTCGAATAGGTGGCGCCGAGCCCTAGACGCTCTGTGGCCATGCCCATGGTCATCAGAACGGTGACCGGATCCATCTTGACGCAGCGGATGCCGTTGGCGACGGTGTGCTCATGGTTGTCGGAATAGAGGTCCGGCATTGAGAGCCGGTCGTCAAAAAAGCCAAGATCGAACTTCCCCGCCTCCAAAACGCGCCCGATGTGCTGAAAATACTCGGGCGATGTCGAGTCGGTGCGCGCCTCGGGATGACGCCAGGAGGCGGGAATGGTCGTGCAGTTTTGGGCTTGCAGGAACGCTACCAGGGTCATCTGTCGCATCGTGTGGGTTTCCTTTGTGTAGGCATTAATCGATCACAGCTGCTTGAGGGGCTCTTCATTGTACCGCCCAATGGCGCTCTGTTGTACTGGGCGTTTCTCGGCACCATGAAGGCCGAGAAGTTCATGGCGGCGGAGGAAGTCGATGATCGGCAAAAGAGGGCACGTTGCCAGGCACAGCAAACTTAAGGAGACCGACATGACCGAACAATTGCTTACCCCCGAACAACCTGTTAGGATCCTCAAATTGTTACTCGCAACCCTCGCCCGCTGGCGTTGGGAAGGCAGCGGCCCACCCTGCATCAAAAGCGGCGGTCGGGTGCGTTATGCAGACGACGACATTCAGGCGTTCATCGCCCAAGCTATACGCCGGCGCACCAGTGCTCATGGCCACGAGTCTCGGAAGCCTCCCTAGGGTTGTGCTTCCATAGCGCACTTAAGGGATTCATGTTATGGATGCAAAAAAGGAGATAACTCAATGCCAGACAACATGTTAAAAGAAAAAGACGGCGTCATCGGCTGGATGACCTTCGATCACCCCGAACGGCTCAATGCCGTGACCCAGGATATGTGGATTGCCATCGGCGACATTCTGGATGATTTCGAGAAAGATGATGAGGTCCGCGTGGTGGTGCTCAAGGGGGCAGGCAATCGGGCCTTTGTCTCCGGTGCGGATATTTCGAAGTTTGGCAACAATCGACGCAACGCGGAGGAAGTGGAGGCATCGAACCGCCTCACCGACCATGCGCGGCAAAAATTGGCGAGTTTTGCGAAACCCACGATTGCGATGATCAATGGCTATTGCCTGGGCGGCGGCCTGGCGATTGCGCTGTCTTGCGATCTGCGCTTTGCCGCTGAAGGCTCGACGTTCGGCATTCCGGCCGCCAAGCTCGGCGTGGGGTATGGGGCGCAGGGGATCGGCGTGTTGCAGGCGCTGGTGGGGCCGGCCTACACGCGGGAGATTCTCTTCACCGGACGTCGTTTTGAGGGCGACGAGGCCCTGCGTATGGGGCTGATCAATCGTCTCATGCCCTTTGCAGAGCTAGAGCCTTATGTGCGGGATTACGCCGAGACGATCGGCCACAATGCCCCGCTCACCCTGAAGGCGGCCAAGCTGGCGAGTTCCGAACTCCTCAAAGATGAGGAGCACCGCGATCTCGACTTGGTCCAACATGCGGTGAATACATGTTTTAACAGTGAGGACTACCAAGAAGGGCGCCTCGCGTTTATGGAAAAACGCAAACCGATGTTTCAAGGCCGATAAAGGCAATAGCGCAGCGTCGGGCCGGTCCGAGGGCATAAGGGGGAAAAAATGATGTATCGCATGATCATGATGGGTCTCATGGTCGTCTTTTTGCTCACAGGCCAGACCTGGGGCGAACTGCAAGAAGGGAAACCGGTCGACGCCGATGCTGCCGCGCTGCCATTGTCTAAAATTGTGCTTTATACAAGCGGCGTGGGGTATTTTCAGCGTCAGGGCATAGTGGAAGGCGACCAACGGCTGGCGCTGCGGTTTAAGACGGAGGATATCAAGGATCTGCTCAAAAGCCTGGTGGTGCAAGATCTAGATGGGGGACAAGTGGCGGCGGTGACGTATGATTCGCGTGACCCGATCACCAAATCGTTAAAAAGCTTTGCCATCGATTTGACCGCCAATCCAAGCATGGCTGCGCTGTTACAACAGCTTCGCGGCGAGCGCCTCGAACTGGCCGCCCCCAATCTGATCACGGGCACGATCATCGGGGTCGAAATCAAGGAGGAAGCCGCCGGCAAAGATAAAGCGATCGTGAAGACCGCTTATCTCAATTTGCTCACCTCGGATGGGCTTCGCTCGCTGCCCCTCAATCAAATACAACGGCTATCGTTGCTCAACCCCCAGCTCGAAGATGAATTGCGCCAAGCTCTAGACGTGTTGGCCGCCGGGCACGACACCGAGAAAAAAACGGTGGCCTTGGAGTTTACCGGCACCGGCAGCCGCAAGGTGCAAGTGGCCTATATCACTGCCGTGCCGGTGTGGAAGACCAGTTACCGATTGGTGCTGTCGGAGAAGCAGCCGCCGCTGTTGCAAGGCTGGGCGATCGTTGAAAATACCTCGGATGATGATTGGCACGATATCGATCTCTCCCTCGTTTCCGGCCGGCCGGTGTCGTTTATCATGGATATGTACTCGCCGCTCTACGTCCAGCGCCCTGAAGTGGTGCCGGAGTTGTACGCGTCCCTACGGCCGCCGGCACACGATCAGGCGATGGATGCACCCGCCGAGCCTGGCGGGTTGCGGGCCCAGCGTGGGATGCAACCGCAAGACAGGAGTCGGGGGATGAGCATGAAGTCCCCGTCATCCACCCTGTCCGAGGAGCGTTCGGTGCAGCCGCTAGCGGCTGCACCGCCGCCACCAGAGGCCAGTAGCTTTGAGTTGCAACGCAGCGTCGTCTCGGCGGCCCAGGCAACGGAACATGGCGAATTGTTTGAATACGCCATTGCCACGCCGGTCTCTTTAAACCGACAAAAATCCGCCATGTTACCGATTGTGAATGCGCCGATCTCAGGGACCAAGGTGTCAATTTATAACGCCAATGTCCATGCGGTACATCCGCTCAGCGGTCTGCGTTTGGAAAATACCACCGATCTCTATCTGATGCAGGGGCCTGTGACCGTGTTTGAAGCGGATGCCTATGCCGGCGATGCGCGGCTGGCCGATCTGGCGCCAGGGCAAACGCGGTTGATCAGTTACGCGATAGATCTCAAGACTGAGGTGCAGGCCACAGCGTCGGACCGGGAGCAAGAACTCGTGACTGTGCGCATCCAAAAAGGCGTGCTGATTGCGACCCTGCGCGCTATCACGGAGCAGCGCTACACCATACGCAATCGCGACCAAAAGCCCAAAACCGTGCTCATCGAGCATCCCTACCGCTCGGACTGGGAGTTGACGCGGCCGAGCCAAGCCACGGAACGCACGCGCGACTTGTATCGCTTTGCCGTCGAGGCCGCGCCGGACGAAACGGCTGAGCTAGTGGTGCGTGAAGAGCAACCACGGGATCAAACCCTACGCCTGAGCGACGCCGGTCCCAAGGCGATCCTCGCCTATATCCGTGCACCACAGATCAGTGAAAAAGCCAAACAAGCCTTGCAACGGGTGGTCGCCTTACGGCAGCAGCTTGATGTCACGACTGAGCAGCGGCAACAGCGCGAACTGCAAATCCGCGATATAGCCAATGAACAGCAACGTATTCGGCAAAACATGGAGCGCCTGGACCGCAACGCTCCTCTCTACACACGCTACATGAGCAAGCTCGATCAGCAGGAATCGATCATTGAAACGCTGCAACAGGAGATTGCCCAGTACATGGTGACGGAACAACAACAACGCCAGAGCCTGCAAGATTTTTTGCTGGGCTTAGAGTTGCCATAGGCGTGGTGTAGGCAAGTGTGTATAATGGCCACGATACTCACCTGTATCTCCATGGGGGGGCATTGGTGGCGGGTGCCCTCATGGAGGATACGACTACACGAAAGCGTTGCGATGTCTGAAGCTATTTTTCACCGCATCTATGAAGTGGTCCGGCAAATTCCGCATGGCCGAGTGGCTTCGTACGGACAAGTGGGCGCTGTGGTCGGCGCCTCCGTCACCGCCCGCCAAGTGGGCGATGCCATGGCTGCGCTGCGCGACCACCATCCGCAACCCCCGGTGCCCTGGCAGCGGGTGATCAATGCCCAGGGCAAAGTCAGTACCGGCCCCCGACAGCAGGAATTGCTCGAAGCTGAGGGCGTGCTCTTCAATGCCAAAGGGCATACCGATCTGCAACGCTTTGGCTGGCCGGGACCCGATGCCGAGTGGGCCGCGGCCAATGATTTCCATCTGCTTAAAGATCAAGGCACGAGCAACCCACAGCTCGGTTTGTTTTAGACCTTTTCCAGCAATAAGGAATACCCCATGACGATCGAAGAAATCGCCGAGCGTTTAGTGGCCCGAGAACAACGCGTCTCCGTGGCCGAAGCGGACACCTGTGGTCTGGTCGGCTATCTGCTCAGCACCGTGCCGGGCAGTTCGAAATTCTTTCCCGGTGGTGTCATCGCCTACACCGGCGGCTTGAAGCAAAGCGTGTTGAACGTACCCGATGCGATGTACCAGGAAAAAGGCAGTGTCAGTCCTGAAGTGGCCATCGCCATGGCCAAAGGGGTGCGCGACCTCACCGGCACGGATTACGGCATTTCCGTCACCGGCGTCGCCGGCCCCACCGGCGGACGTTCCGGTCTGCCCATCGGCACGTTTTATTTGGGGCTGGCCGGCCCTGGTGAGTTAGAGGTGGCGGAGCGCATTCAAACCGATACGGGCGAGCGCGACGGCAACAAGCGCCAGGCAGCGCAGGCAGTTCTGGACCTATTAGGCCGTCACGTCGGCTAACCGCGGGTTACCAATGCACCAAATTCGGCTTTTGTGCCCGCCAACCCGCGTCGGAGGGAAAGAGGCTGTTCATGGCTACGCGCTGTGGCTCGCCGTCAAACCAATCCTGCACGGTTTCACGCCATTTGAGGTAGTGCGGCGCGCTGCGGTGGGCATTGAGATGGGCATCCTGATTCTCATACACTTCGTAGAGGTGGAAAGTGTTGGGATCGTCCATACTTTGATGCATGTCGAACCGGACGCAGCCCGGTTCATCCCGCACCGAACCCTGAGCATCGCCAAGACTGGCTTCTTTAAATTGCTCGGCGTACCCCGGTTTGACTTTAATCGTGACAAAAATGGCGTACATGTGCTTTCCTTTCTTGGAAACGTCGGCTCCTGCCCTTGAGAGTTCACCTCAGACAAATGGCTTGTGCGGTGGCATTATAGTGGGGGGGGTGGGTTGTTTCAAGGGTGCTGAAGGCGTTGACCGGCCCGTGCATCTCATTTATCCTGCCCGCCACACGACAGATGTTTGAGATGAAATCGCGAACGATGAGCCAAAAGGGGACAAGCGGATGAAGCTAACGGGTTATGAAACACTACACTGCGACGCCGGATGGCGCGCGTTTTCATTCTTAAAATTGACGACAGACCAGGGATTAACGGGCATTTCCGAGTACAATGCGTGCTACGGCAGTCCGGGCCTCACCGGGGTGATTGAACGCTTGGCGGCGCTGCTCGTCGGCAGTAATCCCAGTTCCAATGAGCATTTGAGCCAACGGCTCTACGCCATGACGCGCCAAGCGCCCGGCGGCATGACGCAACAGGCCATCGCCGCGATTGAAAATGCCCTGCTCGATCTGAAGGCCAAATCCCTGGGCGTGCCGGTGTACGAGTTGCTCGGCGGCGCGGTGCGCGATCGCCTGCCGCTGTACTGGTCGCACTGTGGCACCTACCGTATGAATGAGAGCGCAGCCCGCACCATGAACCGGCCCCGGTTCGAAAGTTTGAGCGATGTCGCGGCGCTGGGCAAAGAAGTGTATGAACGCGGCTTCAAAGCCCTGAAGACCAATATCTTCCTGTTCGATCCGGAGCCCCGACTCCATATGCCGGGTTTCGCCCGCACGCCGGGCTGGCCAGAACTCAATGCCGACAAGACTGTCATTGACGCGCTGCGCAATCAATTGCAGGCGTTCCGCGAAGGGGCGGGACCGGATGTGGGGATTCTGTTGGATTTGAATTTTAATTTCAAGACTGAGGGCTATCTGCGAGTGGTCCGGGCACTGGACGATCTCGGCCTCTTTTGGTTTGAACTCGACCTCTACGATCCGGCCTCGCTGCGGCGTATTCGAGATGCGGTGCAAACCCCGATTGCCTCCTGCGAATCGCTGTTCGGCCTGCGCGGCTTCAAGCCCTACTTCGAACACTATGCGATGGATGTCGCCATTATTGACGTGCCCTGGAACGGCATCTGGCAATCCATGAAAATCGCCGCCATGGCCGAGGCCTATGAGGTCAACTGCGCACCGCACAACTTCTACGGCAATCTCTCCACCCTGATGAGTGCGCATTTGTGCGCCGCGATCCCGAATTTCCGCATCATGGAAATCGATATTGACGACGTACCGTGGAAAGACGATATCCTGACCTACGTGCCGGAGATCGACAACGGCGCGCTCAAAGTGCCCTCAGCGCCCGGCTGGGGCGCCGAGCTGAATGAGGAGGTGATTCGAGCGCATCCGCCCACCATCGTCCTGTAAGGCGCTTTCCGGCATCTACGCAAAATCGCGACTGACCAGGGCAATGGCCTGGCGCGCCAGGCGGCGCACGTGCTTTTGCTTAATCGGCGAGTGCAGAAATCGGTTCAGGCCGGCGAGCAGATAGCGCCGGCAGGTGTCCGAGGCCACCGAGAGTTCCTCTTCCACGGCTTGTGCGGTCTTGACCCAATGGGCCGAAAAAATCGGCTGGCGCATGCCATGGTCCAGCAGCATCTCGTGCACCTCACCGAAAAACGCGTCCGTATCGGTGACCTCCCACGTCGTTTCCGGTAAGGCTAAATCCACATAGCGACGGTTGCGGCCGACAAAACAGGCCATTTGTAACAACCCCGCCGGCCACAGTTGCGGCATGGACGCGCACTCGCTTCGCACCGCATTCGCAAAGGTGATGCCGTGGGTAAACCCGAGCCACCCGACGTTGTCCGTCACCGGATGATGGTACGCCGTGTCGTAGCTGGCATCGTAGTGCACCAGGTTGCGCGCCAAACTCTCCAACAACCGGTCAGATGACATCCGGGGCGTGGTGCGAGGCGTGTTCCATCACCCAATCGAGCGCCTGATGGATCGTCGCCGGAAACGGCAGCGGCGGCGGACTGGTGCGGGCTTCCGCCGGATGGGCGTGGTGCAGGACAGCCAGGGCCGGGGCATAACCGCTAAATTCCGGCAGCAAATCCTCCCTCGTGGTGTAGCAGAGGTGCCGGGCCAGGGTCGGCAGCAAAAACCGCTCGACCTCACAGCCGAGATGATCGAGAAGTTGCCCAGTTTTATAGGTATAGATAAGGCTGTGGCCGAAATCGTTGTAATGAGCCAGAGCCGCCTCGGCAAAGGCGGCGCGCATGTCCTTCCAGTGCAGCCCATCGGCTAGCCCCTGCACCACCATGCCGACTGCGCGGTCGTGTTGCTCCGCCTCCACTGCGGCGACAAAGGCGTCCGCAGTAAACGCCTCGCCCGCCTCCGGATACGCATACGTCGGATGGCGCAGGGCGTTTTCCGCCATGTGATCAATCGACTCGGCCAGGCAGATCAGTTCCGGCTCCCAATCGCCCTCGAACCGCTTGCCCAGAGTGAGCCAATCCGCGGTGGCGGCATAGCTGTGCAAAAAGCCGAACTCAAACCGATCGTGCGACCACTCAATGGCTTTGCGCACGCCCACCATCGGATCGAGATCGTGGAGCCGCAGCCGGGTCAGCTCACGGCAAATGCGGTCAAATTGATCCTTTTCAAATGCGACTTCTAAGCCAGCCAAAATCTTCGCCTCGATGGCTTCCGGCGTGGGATCGGCCAAGTCGATCCACACGTAGCCGTCCTCCACCTTGGTGGCATAGGCTCGCACATCGTCGCCACCCAAGACATTGGCGCCGTCGCGCAGCTGAAATTTCCAGTTGTGCCAATTGCAGGTCAAGAGACAGGCATCGTCGACATTGCCCTCAGACAGCGGATAGCCCTCGTGCGGACACCGGTTGTCCACCGCATAAAACGCCTCGTCCGCATAAAATAGAGCGACTTGCTTCGGCGGCATTTTGAACGCCACCGGGCCGTTGCGAACCTCTTCACACGGAACCGCTTTGGTCCAAGACGACATGGCGTCACCTCCATCATTTTATAAATTCAAATTTTTAGAAGAGAGTCTAGCCAAGTCACTTGACTTTGTAAAGAAAAAACTATATAAAATACATATGGCACCTACACGACGCAAACCCAACGACACGCATACCCGGCGGGCCATCATGGACCTGCTCAAGCGCGAGGGCCCACAATCCGCCCAGCAGCTAGCCACTGCGCTCGGCGTTTCAGCCATGGCTGTACGCCAGCATCTCTACGCCCTTGAAGGGCAAAAAATGCTTACCTTCACGGAGGCGCCAAGGCCACGGGGGCGACCTGAAAAACAGTGGCAGCTCACCGCCGGCGCGGCTTCTTTCTTCCCCGACGGCCATGCGGACTTAACCGTCGATCTCATTGGCGCCATGGGCCAGGCATTCGGCAGCGAGGGTCTCAAAAAGCTGTTAGCCGTGCGGTCCCGGCAGCAACTCGCGCACTACCAGGGACGCCTGTCGCGGTACACATCGCTGCGCCGCCGTCTGGGGCATCTGGCCGAACTTCGCACCCAGGAAGGCTACATGGCGGAGGTGCTTACCGAGCCGGATGGGGCGTGGTTATTTGTCGAAAATCACTGCCCGATCTGCACTGCTGCGATGTCCTGCACGGGCTTGTGCGGGTCGGAACTCGAGGTGTTTCAAGGCGTGCTCGGCGACCTTGCCGACGTCGATCGCTGCGAGTACATGCTCAACGGCGACCGGCGCTGTGTCTACCGGGTACAGCCTAAAGCTTGACCTCACAAATGGCTCTACAGCGTGGTTAACTCTCTCCAACGGGAAGTCCCCTTGCGTGAGCTGGGGAATGAAAGTTGGTCGGCTCGAAGAGGCGAGGGTACTCAGTCAAGCGTAAAAGTCGTTGACTCACGTTGTACTTCCATATATACTTCCAGCCATTGAACCAGCTCTTTCTAAATTGGTTAGGCGGTTGTACAACAGAGGGTTGTACATAAAAGCCAATCCGACAAAGTTCTGATTGTTCGATACCACTTAGGCCCTCCTTCGGGAGGTGAGCTTTTGTCGGTACGAGACCAGGGCATGGGTCTCTGGAAGCACGTCTTCCTAGAAGCCCCCTCCGTGAGGTGGGGGAGATGTCACAAAACCCAACAGCGCCTGGTTCACATTATCCGGCCGCTCCATCTGCACCCAGTGCCCCGCCCCTTCAATGAGCACTTTGCCGCGCATGTCCGTCACATACTGATCCATGGCAGCGAGCATCCTACCACCACCAAACGACAGCACCGGGTCTTTGGTGCCAGCGATAAAAAAAGACGGCTGGGCAATCTTTGCCGACGCCAGGTCGGCGGTCAGTCCGGCGTTGCGATCGATGTTGCGATACCAATTCAGCGGGCCGCGAAAGCCGCTCACCTCGTACTGCGACACGTAGTAATCCAGGTCGTCCTGGGTCAGCCAGGGCGGCAGCACATCGGGATCGAGCATGCCATCGAGAAACTTGGCGGTCTTGGGCTTGGGTTGTAGGAGCAGCCTTTCCGGGGCGTCTCCTGAAATAGAGAAATACGTCGTGCGCAGCGACTTGGCGATATCTGCTTCCAGCTCGGCCTCAGCCACGCCGGGCTCCTGAAAATAGACGATGTACCAAAAATTATCGCCGAAATTCTCCTGGCGCGTCATGGCGCCGGCCGGCCAGCGCGTGTACGGCACACTCATGCCAACCACGGCTCGCACCCGTTCGGGATACAGCAAGGCAGTGTGCCACGCCACCGGCGCGCCCCAGTCGTGTCCCACCACAATGAACTGCTCATGGCCCAGCGCTTCGGCCAGCCCCGTCACGTCGCGAGTGAGCTCGATGATATTGTAGGCCTCAATCGGCTCGGGCCGGTCGCTGCCGCCATAGCCCCGCTGATCTGGCACCGCGACCTGAAACCCTGCGGCCACGATCGGGTCGATCTGATGCCGCCACAGATACCAACACTGGGGAAAGCCATGTAGCAAAATCACCAGTGGCCCGCTGCCGGCCACCACCGTGCGGAGTCGGATGCCATTGGTCTCAAGCAGGTGAAAATCACGTTCTTGCATAGCCGATCGCCTCCAAAACACCAATCTCATAGGCCGCGTTGATCAGACTTCTCTCATCAAAAATCACTTTACTTTGATGCGGAGATGAATATGGTATCATGACGCTCGCATCCACATCCAGGCTCACAGACGGGTCGAGCATCGACCTGTCGATTTGCACCGCGCAAGCCGGTGAAGATGAATAGGACTCACCCATCACAGCTCAGGAGACCTCATGGCAGCCGAACCCTCCATGCCCGGCATCTACCAACACCTCGGGATGACCCGCGTCATTCACGGCGCCGGCACCACCACCCGCTACGGCGGCTCGCTCATGCGGCCGGAGACCTTTGAGGCCATGCGCGAGGCGTCGCAAATGTTTGTCAACATCGACGACCTGAACGCGGCAGCCGGGGAAGCCATTGCCAACATACTCGGGGCGGAAGCGGCGTTGGTGACAGCCGGGGCCGCGTCAGGGCTGGTGCTGCAGTCAGCGGCCTGTATGACCGGTGACGATCCGAGTAAAATTGCCAAATTGCCCAACACCGAGGGCATGCGGGATGAAATTATTATCCAACGCGCCCATCGCTTTCCGTACGACCAATCGCTGTGTATTCCCGGCGCCAAGCTAGTCGATATCGGCCTTGGACGCCGCACCGTGGTGACCGAGCTGGAACACGCCATTACGGACAAAACCGCGGCGGTATTTTACTTGCACGCGCCCTTCACCAGCCCGCCGGGTCTGTTGACGTTAAAGCAAATGATAGAGGTCGCCCATGCGCATCATGTGCCGGTGATTGTGGATGCCGCCTCCATGTTGCCGCCGCGTGAGCATTTGTTCCGGCACTTAAGAGAGGGCGCGGATATCGTCAACTTCAGTGGCGGCAAGGGCATTCGCGGGCCGCAGAGCACCGGTATTCTCGCCGGGCGCAAAGACCTGATTCGCGCCGCCGCCCTGAATGCCAGCCCGAATCAGGCGATTGGCCGGCCGTCGAAAACCTCCAAGGAAGAAATCGTGGGGCTGGTCAAAGCCCTGGAATTGTTTTTGGCCGAGGATGAAGAGGCGGAGATGAACCGCTACGCCGAGGTCTGCTCGCATATCGTGGATGCGGTGCGCGAGCTGCCGGGACTGCGGGCAGTGGTCGAGCAGGATCAGGTGAATCGCGTCATTCCGCATGCGGTGATCTATTTTGAACCCACCTGGAAAGGGCCGTCCGGCGACGCGGTGCGCGAGGCCCTGGCCGCCGGCAACCCGCGCATCTACGTGCAACAGGGCACTGTCCAGGGCGGCTATTTTGACGAGATCGCCATCGATCCGATCAACTTGCAGCCGGGTGAAGAAGACATTGTCGCCACGCGGCTGCGCGAAGAGCTAAGCCGCTAGCGATTTGATTCAATGTAGATTCCTATTTACCTTTCTCGCCCGTAAGGCTCCTTGCGTAAGCTGGGAGATATAAGGGCGTTGTCCCCCAAAGGGACAAGAATCTTTCTTAGTCAAACGTAAAAGTAATTGACTCGCCGTCACTTATACGCCGTATAATGGCCCCACCATTCGTGGTCTAGGGCTGGATAGTCCCGAAGTCACGCCTGTGGAGACTTGTGAGACCTGGGGGGTTTGGCGGTTGCTTCGTCAGCGTAAAAGCCCCCT
>Ga0214472_10004223_pt1 | contig 15139 bp, 11 predicted proteins | sample RVTome_6_FD_207662 | JGI IMG/M metagenome (GOLD analysis project Ga0214472, IMG submission 207662) | Soil microbial communities from uranium-contaminated site in the Upper Colorado River Basin, Wyoming, United States - RVT140D175 | ecosystem: Environmental > Terrestrial > Soil > Contaminated >...
TTGAGCACGACTGCCACGGGAGCATCAAGCCCGGTGGTTTGCTGAAGTTCGCGAACGATTTCGGGTATCAACCTGCCTTTGCCTTCGTCGCCGGTGCTGATACCGACGTCGGCAATAAGCTGACTGGAGAATGGAGGTAGGGACATGGGAGGTGCTTGATCGGGCAACTGGAGCGCACGCACCCTGTTGCCGTTGAGGAGGAAGAGAAGCGAGGGGGGCAGGGCAATGAAAAAGCCCGGAGAACCTCCTGGCGGTCGTCGGCACGGTCCGCCGGATCCAGCGTCTGAAACTGCCTCCCGGTGCGTCAGTCTCCCTTGCGCGTCGAGACCTCGATAACGTCGTGCGGTGCGGCCTCCTTCATTCCGGCCTGCGTGACCCGGACAAAGCGGGCCTTCGTGCGGATGTCGATCAACCGCCGGGCGCCGAGATAGCCCATTCCCGATTGAATGCCTCCGATGAGATCGGCAAGCACGGTATCGACCGTGCCGGAAACCTCCTTCAAGGCCTCGATCCCCTCCGCCGTGAGCTTCCGTGACGTGTCGGACTTGTCCTGTCCATAGCGCGACGCCGAGCCCGCCTTCATGGCGCTTATACTGCCCATGCCCCGGTATTGTTTGTACAACTTGCCGCGGATCTCCATGATCTCGCCAGGCGCTTCACGACAACCCGCGAGCAAGCCACCGAGGATGACTGCATCCGCCATGGAAAGCGCCTTCATGATGTCGCCGGACTTGGTGATGCCACCGTCGGCAATGATGCGCGTGCCCGTGCGAGCCGCGACCCGCGAGGCCGTATAGAGAGCCGTCAGCTGCGGCACGCCAACGCCAGCGACAATTCGAGTGGTGCAGATCGAGCCGGGCCCCTGGCCGACCTTGACGGCATCTGCACCACATTCGGAGAGAAACCCGACGGCTTCCCCGCTCGTTACATTGCCTGCGAGCAGCGTCAGGGAGGGAAACGCCTCGCGAATCATCCGGACCATTTCGCCGACGCCGGTGGTGTGTCCGTGGGCGGTTGATATGGCGATGGTATCGACTGCCTCGTCGGCGAGCGCGCCCACATGCTCGATGATCCTCTCGCGGTCGAGTTCGCCCGAAGGCTTGCGCAAGGGTGCGACCGCCGCACCGACCAGAAGGCGGAACGAACTGTCGCGGCTGGCCTTCCGGCTCGACTTCGACTCGCCCAGGATCGCCTCGATGTCGAAGAGGGTGATCAGCCCCCGCAACCGGTCTTCGTCGTCCACCACGGGCATTTTTGTGATGCCGATATGATCGGCGAAGAACTTGGCGGCGCGCTTGATCGGATCCTTCATGATTTCCCCGTGGCCGACAGTGAGCAACGACGACCGCGGTGTCATTGCTTCCGAGACGAGTCGCGAGCGATAGACCTCCTTCACCGCGCTTCCCGTCAAAAGGCCCGCCAGCCGGCCATTCTCGACCACGACCGGGAAGGTGCGGAACGCGTATTTCTTCTGCTCCACCAGGAGCAGCACATCGCCGACCCTCCAGTCCGGCTGCACCGTGATCGGATCCTGGATAAGCCCGTGGATGTGGTGCTTTACGCGGGCGACCTCCTCGATCTGCCTGCGCAGCGGAAGGTTATAGTGGATGAGTCCGATCCCGCCGTTGAGTGCCATCGCAATCGCCATCCGTGATTCGGTGACGGTGTCCATGTCGCTCGAGATGATCGGCACCTGCAACGTGACCGAATCCGACAAGCTGGCGGTGAGGTCGGTGTCCTTCGGAAGGATGTCGGCAAAGTTTGTTGCGAGGGAGACGTCGTCAAACGTGAGGGCTGAACCGCGTTGGGCGCGGAAAAAATCCTCCACCCGGAGATAGAAATCGGCGTCTTCGGACCTGCTGGCAATTGACTCCTGCATCATATTGCCGGCCAAACCTGAGCAGCGCCTTCGGAGAACGCAAGCGCGGTTTGGCGGAGGCCGTTTTCCTCCCGAAGTCTGTCCCGGGGGCGCCTGCAGGCCGCCGAATTCGGTTCACTCGTCAACCGGGACCTGCTGTTGTGTCCGGCTTGTGGAAAACTCGCGTTTGCTTTTCGCCTGCAAGGTCTATCGCCGGCCGTTTCGAATTCCGGTGCGGACGAGCCAGGGGTTGTGGGAGGCGCGCGAGGGTATCTTCCTGCGGATCGAGGATGAGAACGGACGCGTCGCCTTTGGCGAGATCGCACCGATCGAGCGGTTCGGTTCGGAAACCGTGGCCGGCGCTCTCGCGTGGTGTGCCACGATCGGTGCGCAAACCGAGCGCTCACGTATTCAGCCTGTGCCGCGCACACTTCCCTGTTGCGCCTGGGCCGTGGCTTCGGCGCTGCATGCGCTCGAGCCCGCGGAACCGGCCGGGTCGCCCGCCGGTGCAAAGCTTGCGGTTTGCGCGCTATTGCCAACGGGAAAGGCCGCGCTTGCTCATCTCGAGCAGCACGCGGGTGATGGTTTCACCACCTTCAAGACCAAGATTGGAGCCGCCGAATTTGCGACCGAAGTCGAGATGATCGAACGACTTGTGGACAATCTGCCCTCAGGGGCGCGACTCAGGCTCGATGCCAATGGTGCGCTCGACGTCCGGAGCGCGATCCGGTGGCTGGACAGAGCACAGTCGTGGCCGGTCGAGTTCATCGAACAACCGCTGGCAGTCGATGCCCGCCGCGAGATGATCGCGCTCGCCCACGACCATGGAGTTCCGATGGCAATCGACGAGGCGGTGCGCACGGCGGATGACGTCAAACGCTGGCGCGACGGGGGCTGGCCAGGGATCTTCATCATCAAACCGGCGCTTGCGGGCGACCCTCTTAGTTGGATGCCGGAAGTCGCGCTCGATCCGCGGCAGTTCGTCTTTTCCAGCGCGCTCGAGACGGAGATTGGAACGGTCGCCGGGTTGCGGCAGGCACTCTCATCCGGTTCAACACGGGCGGTCGGTTATGGCGTCGGGACCTTTTTTGAGGACGATGGTTTGGGCGGCGGGGCCGGCGCCCCGGAGATAGATGTCGAGGCGGTTTCGCGGCGAAACCTTGAGGAGGTGTGGAAGAGGATCTGAGAGCATCCTGGCGCGTCCTGAATGGAGCGTGGTTGACCGGCGGGGATCGCGCACGGCTATGCGGGATTGCGCGGAAGAGGAGCGAGGAACTCGAGCGATTGCCGGAGGATGTGCGCGTGCTGCTGATCGACACGGATCCGATCTCTTATGCCGCCGGCATCGCCGCCGCGGTTTCAACGGCGCGGCCGCTGCGGTTGTTTCTCGGGTCGCCGCATTGGGGAGTACGCGACCGCGAGCAGGTGTTGCTTCAGGTGTGTCCTCATATGATCTGGAGCGATGAGAATGCCGCTGCAACGACCGATCGACCGGTGGACTCGCTCGACGAATTGCAGGTCCTCATCCCGACCGGAGGTACTACTGGTGGCTTCAAGTTCGTGACGCACACACGCGCGACCCTCGCCCATGCCGCCAATGGGTTGCGGGCATGGATGGGGGGCGGGCCTTTGAGCAGCGTGAGCTTTCTGCCGCTGTTTCACGTGAGCGGCCTGATGCCACTCGTGCGCGCGTGGATATCCGGCGGCACGGTGACGCTGGCGTCATGGCAACAGATCGAAGCTGGCGCGTTTCCCGCGGTAGAGGATGCGCTCAAGATGACTTCGATCGTTCCCACGCAACTGGTTCGCTTGCTCGGATCCCCGCGAGCGGTTGCGTGGTTGCGCCAATTCAAGGCGGTCTTCCTCGGCGGCGCGGCGCCCTGGCCCCGGCTGCTCGATGACGCGCGGACCAGAGGAATCCCCCTGGCGCCTTGTTATGGCATGAGCGAAACCGCGGCGCAGATCGCGGCTGTTCGGCCGGATTCATTCCTGGCGGACGGGAGTCTTGCCGCCGAGATCCTTCCACATGCGACGGTCGATATTGTCGCGCCTGACGGACTAACCGCCGTAAGTCCCGGTGGCGAAGGACGGATTCGCGTGCGCGCGCGCTCGTTGTTTCTCGGTTACTGGCCGGACCTGCCGCGTCGGCAGGATCGATTTCTTACCCCGGACGTCGGAAAACTCGATGAGCGCGGCCGGCTTCACGTGCTTGGACGCGCGGATGCGGTGATCAACTCCGGTGGGGAAAAGGTGGAGCCGGCGATCGTCGAGCATGCCGTGCGCGAGTCCGGGTTGGTGAGTGATGCGGCCGTGTGCGGTGTCGCGGACGCGAAATGGGGTGAGGCCGTTGTGGCGGTTCTTGTCGGTTGTTCCCCAAGCGACGAAGCCAGGCTGATTGCGCGACTGCGCGAACGCTTGTCGCCGCACCAGGTTCCAAAACGATTCGTGCATGTGGACGCGATCCCGCGCACGCTGGCGGGAAAGGTCGATCGCCGGGCATTGACGCAAATCGCGGCTGGCGGACACTTTGCGCGATGAACAGGACCGATATCGCGGCCGTGCTCGAAGAGATCGCAGTACTCCTCGAGCTTCAGGGGGAAAACCCCTTCAAGGTGCGCGCCTATCAAAACGGCGCCCGCGCGCTCGAGACCCTGGGCGAGGATCTCGACGTGCTCGTTGCCGAAGATCGATTGGGCGAGGTCAAGGGTATCGGGGAGGCGCTGGCGAAAAAGATCAGCGAGCTTCATGGCACGGGACGTCTCGAGTTCTATGAGAAGCAGCGCGCAGCCGTTCCTGCGGGGTTGCTGGAGATGATGGAGATTCCCGGCATGGGTGCGAAAAAGGTGCGCGCCTTGCATGCCAAGCTCGGCATCGACTCGATCGATGCCCTCGCTCAAGCGTGCCGTGATGGCCGGGTGGCGACACTCGACGGTTTCGGAGAGAAGTCCCAAAAGAAGATTCTCGAGGGCATCAGGAACCGCGAGGTCTACGGGCGAAGGCATTTGTGGTGGAGCGCCTTTGCGGTCGCTGAACCGATTCTTGCCGGATTGCGCGCACTCCCGCAGGTCAGTCGTGCGGAGCATGCCGGCAGCCTGCGGCGCAGTTTGGAGACGGTGGGGGACCTCGATTTCATCGTCGGCGCGGCCGAGTCCGCACCCGTGATGGCGTGGTTCACAAGCATGCCCGGTGTCGCTGAAGTGACGGCCAAGGGGGAGACAAAATCCAGTGTTCGGCTTGGAAGTGGACTGCAGGCGGACCTGCGCGTGGTCCCCGACGATCAGTTCACTTTCGCCCTGCATCATTTCACCGGCTCGAAAGAGCACAACGTCCTCATGCGCCAGCGGGCCCTCGCCCGGGGGTGGAGCCTGAGCGAATGGGGCCTTTCAACGGTCGAGGGAAAGCCTGCCGGGAATCAGCCACCTGCAACCGTGGCAGACGAAACGGCGCTCTTTGCCTCGCTCGGACTCCATTACATCCCCCCCGAGTTGCGCGAAGGCCTCGGCGAAATTCAGGCCGCGGAAAAGGGTCCGCTGCCTCACTTGATTGAAACGGCTGATCTCCGGGGATCCTTCCACAACCACACGACCGAGTCGGATGGCCACGACACCCTCGTTGCCATGGTCGCCGCAGCCGGGCGTCTGGGATGGGAGTATCTCGGCATCGCGGATCATTCGAAGGCGGCCTTTCAGGCCAACGGATTGAACGAGAAGCGCGTGGCGGCGCAGCTCGAGACGATCCGGAAGCTCAATGCCTCGGGTTCAGCACCGGTGCATGTTTTCGCTGGCATCGAATGCGACATCCTGGCGGATGGCCGGCTCGACCTTTCCGATGACATCCTCGGCGAACTGGATTATGTCGTCGTCTCGATTCACAACGCCCTGGGACAACCGGAGGAAGAGATGACGCGTCGAGTGATCCGCGCGGTCGAGCATCCCTGCACGACCATGCTCGGACATCTCACAGGCCGCCTCCTTCTCGCCCGGGAGCCGAGCAAGGTCGACGTCGCGAAGGTGATCGATGCCTGTGCGGCCAATGGGGTCATCATTGAGCTCAACGCAAATCCCCGCCGCCTGGACATGGACTGGCGCTGGTGGCAGCGGGCGGCCGAGCGCGGGGTGGTTTGCTCCATCAATCCCGACGCCCATGCCGTTGACCATCTCGAGTTTGTCGATGCCGGTGTCCGGGTGGCACGCAAGGGCTGGCTCACCGCCGGCCACGTGCTGAACACATTGCCCCTGGAGGAGGTGCGCAAGCGCCTGCCCCGGCGCAGGACGTAGGTTGGGGGATAGGGATTTCCACGATTTCTCATGGCCTCCAACGGTTGGGATTGATTTTCGTGTCAATTCGGCTGATTCCGGCCACCATACTCCCAATCTTATGTGCGGCATCGTTGGATATATCGGAAAGCAGGCAGTGAAGCCCGTGCTCCTCGAAGGGCTCAAGCGCCTCGAGTACCGCGGCTACGACTCGGCCGGAATGGCCGTGTATTCCGAGGGTGGATTTCAGGTCGCCAAGACGGTCGGGCGCGTGGCCAACCTCGCCAGGTTGTCGGCCCTCGAGCCGATGACGGGCACCCTTGGCATCAGCCACACGCGCTGGGCCACGCATGGTGGCGTGACGGATGCGAACGCGCATCCCCATGTTTCCAGCGATGGAAAGATCGCGCTCGTCCACAACGGGGTGATCGAAAACTACAACGACATGAAACGCTTCCTGAAGGAGAAGGGCTACCATTTCTCCTCCGAGACCGATACGGAGGCGCTCAGCAATCTTGTCGCCTATCACTATGCCAAGGAGCCGGCTGCACCCAACGGCAAGAGCCGCTTGTTCACCGCGGTCCGCAAGACACTCCGCCACGTCGAGGGGACCTACGGCATCGCGGTCATTTGCACGGAGGCCCCCGACGAGCTCATCGGGGCGCGCAAGGGCTCGCCATTGATTCTCGGCGTCGGGCAGGGAGAATATCTCCTCGCCAGCGATGTATCCGCGATCGTGACACACACGAGCAACGTCGTCTACCTCAAGGACGACGAGGTCGTCAGCATCAGGCGCGAGGGCTTCCAGGTCGTCACGACCGGCGAGGACGGCGTCCAGGCGGTCATCGACAAGATCAGCTGGAGCGTGGAGGAGGCCGATCTCGGCGACTTCGCGCATTACATGCTGAAGGAGATCTTCGACCAGCCCGCTTCGCTCGAGAATGCCATGCGCGGTCGCTTCTCCGACGATGGCAGCACCGCCAAGTTTGGCGGACTCAACATATCGCCGCACGAGCTCAGGCAGATCGACCGGATCGTCTTCACCGCGTGCGGCACGGCCTGGCATGCCTGCCTCGTCGCCGAGTATCTGATCGAACGGTTCGCGCGCATTCCCGTCGAGGTGGAGTACGCCTCGGAGTTTCGTTACCGCAACGCGCCGCTCGACAAGAACACCCTCGTCTTCGTCATCACCCAGTCGGGCGAAACGATCGACACACTCGGCGCGCTCCGCGAAGCACAGCGCAAGGGGTACAAGGCGCTCGCCATCACCAACGTGGTCGGCTCCACGATCGCGCGCGAGTCCGACGGCGGAATCTACCAGCATGCCGGCCCCGAGATCGGCGTGGCCTCGACCAAGGCCTTCACCTCGCAGATCCTCATCGCCGCGATGCTGGCCCTTTATCTCGGTCGCCTGCGCGACATGAGCTTCTCCGACGGAGTCGTCATGGTTCAGGCGCTGAAGGACGCTCCGAAGCATGCGCGCAAGGTGCTCGAACAGGCCGAATACATTCATGAGATCGCCAGGAAATATGCGCACTGCGCCGACTTTCTGTTTCTTGGCCGGCAGGCGATGTTTCCGATCGCGCTCGAGGGTGCGCTCAAACTGAAGGAGATTTCATACATCCACGCCGAGGGCTATCCGGCCGCGGAAATGAAACACGGCCCCATAGCGCTCATCAGCGAGGAGTGCCCGAGCGTCTTCTTCGCCACCTCGGGAGAGAACTGGCAGAAGGTCGTATCCAACATCCAGGAAGTGAAGGCGCGAAAGGGAAAGGTGATCGTCGTCCATTCGGAGGATTGCGTCATTCCCGAAGGTCTTGCCGACGAGGCCATCGTGATTCCGGAGGCCCACGAGTCGATCATGCCGATACTTGCGACGATCCCCGTGCAGTTGCTCAGCTATTACATCGCTGTCGAGCGCGAGTGCGACGTCGACAAGCCCCGCAATCTTGCCAAGTCCGTCACCGTGGAGTGATCGGGGGCCGGTGTTTTTCCGACGTCTGGCGCCATTTTTTTCCCCCAGGTTTCCCAATGCCGCGGCGGAGCAGGTTTCGGCGGACTGCGGCTAGAACAAGCGCCGCCCCACCGCCTCGGGCGGTGCAGGGACCATGAGCATCGGAGCCAGCGTGGTCGCGAGGTCGACCACTCCCACCGGCTCGATGTTCTCACCAACCGGCGCGCCGCCTCCCATGAAGACGAGGGGCACGTGGGTGTCGTAATCCCACGGCGTGCCGTGCGTGCCGCCCAGGGAAAAGTTCACGATGACAAACGGCCTGACGACGAAGACGACATCCTGGCCGCGTGCGGGCGGATAGCTGTTGCGCACCAGTTTCAGCAACCGGCTGTCGGGTGTGGACACGGGACCGAGGATCTGCTCGCGGGTAAATGCCGTTTCAATCGCCTCAAACGACAGGAGGGCGTCGCGCACCACACGCGCGGCGTCGGCAATCGGCACGGCATGGGCATCCAGGACCTCACGGCTGAGGCGATACCCATCGTTGTCACGAATAAACCAGCGTTCGTTCTCCGCCGGCTCGCCATATGCCGCGGCCAGTGACCCGCCCACAAGCGCGTCGAGCGTTGCGCCCTCAATCCGGCCTGCGGTGACACCAGGTCTGTCGAATGAGTGCACGCGTTCGGGCATCGGAGCGCATCCATGGTCGGCGGTGAGAACCACGACGCAACGATCGAGGCCAATCTCGCTTTCGAGGAACTCGAGAAAGTCCGCAAGCGTGCGATCGAGCCGCAACATCGAGTCCATGATCTCGTGGCTGTCGGGACCCGCGTAGTGCCCGATTCCGTCGGGTTGGGAGAAACTGATGCAGAGCAGATCCGTGTATGTGCTGCGACCGAGACCCTCGGCTTTCACGGCCGCCTTCACGAACTCGGCGAGCACGTCGTTACTGAAAGGCGATACGTACCAGGCGTCGTAGAAATCTTTCCCGATTTGCCCGGTCCCTCCGTCGATCGTCCGGGGGAAAGTCCTCCCCAGGCCCCATTTTGAGTTCTCACCCGGAGCGTCGTCCGGCCCCTGCACGCGGTCGTAGATTTCCCGGGACAGAAGGCGATCCCACCTCCGGCCGAAGGTGGCCTCGACGAGTTGGCGTTCGTTGAAAGCCGCGATCCAGCTCGGGAGTTCGCTGCGGTAGTATGTCGACGTGATGAAGCGACCGTTTTCCGTCCAATAGGCGCCATCGGCGAGTTTGCCGCCCATGAGGATGGCAGAGCGGTCCTTGATCGACGCGCTGAACACCTTGCTGCCGGCTCCGTGGCGGATTTTGAGCTGATCGCCGACGGTCGTGGCCAGGAGGCTGCGCGGCGAACGCCCCTCCTTCGCCTCGATCACACCGCCCGGCGAGCGCCATGCACGGGGGGTGATTCCGACCAGCGGCGCTTCGGCATCCTCAACCGCGACTCGGCCCTGCCAGGTGTCCGGCTCGATCCATTCGTTGGCCATGATCCCATGGATGGAGGGATGCGTGCCGCTCAATATGGTGGCGTGCCCCGGGGCGGTTTTCGTGCCGGCATGACCATACCGGCATTCCGAGTAGACAGCGCCGTGAGCGACGAGACGGGCGAATCCTCCCTCGCAAATCCATGGCGCGAATCGCTCCAGATAGTCCGCCCGCATCTGGTCGACGCTGATCACGACGGCAAGCGCCGGCCGCGATTCGTCGTTCCCTGCGCGAACAAAGGTCGCGATCGGCGGGATGACGCACAAAACGAATAGGGAAGCGCGCCAAAGCGCCGTCGCGGAAATCACGCCCTCATAATTGCCGTCACCGGCACCGGCGCAACTGCATCGCGCGAATTCACTGTCACGATTCGTCTTCGCATCGCAGCCGGCGTCGATCGGTTGGCCCGGGTCGCCTGCTCCTCTCCCGGTTCGTCAACGCAACCACGGCGCGCGCTCAATCCGGGTTGGCGATTTCCTGAACCGCCACCTTGATCACGATCTTGCGGACGGTTGCCGATTCGGCCGCGGCACAACAGGGCTTGTGGCCGTCGTGCGGAAAGAAGATCGCAAACGTCCCCTCGGTGACGAGAAGGCGCGTCGCGCCGGCCGGGTCGTGGAAGAATCCGACGTCCTTCCCTTCGTCGAAAGCACCGGAGGGCGTGAGGTCGCCGACCGGCGAGTGCTCCATGACTTCCTTGCCCGACAATACGTATTGGATGTCAATGTAGCGCCGGTGGGCTTCGAAGTGTTTTTCCGAAGCCGGGGCCGTCTGCACTGTTTGCACGAGCGCGAAGACGCGATCGCCATCGATGTCATCGCGACCATCCGGAATTTCGGCTGAGAATTCAGCGAGGTAGGCAAACCCGCGCGCGAAGTCCGGGTGCAGGTCAGCATAGCGGTCGGCGTTTGCCAGCGTGTCGAGAATCATGGGAGAAGGTTTGAATAGGTGCGCGGCGCGGAGCGCAACCGATCAATATCGCTGCATTTCCGGGGCGATCTCGCGCGCCCAGGCATCGATGCCGCCGCGGATGTTCGAAACATGCTCAAAACCCTGTGCCCGAAGAAATTGCGTGACCTGCCGGCTGCGTCCGCCGTGATGGCAGAACACGAGCATCGGTTCATCGGTGGGCAGGTTGCCGATGTGCTGCGGAATCTGGCGCATCGGGATGTGCGTGGCGCCATCGATCTGGCAGATGTTCAATTCGAATGGCTCGCGCACGTCGAGCAGCCGCGCACGCCTGCGCTTGAAGAGGTTGGCCGCGGCATGAACTTCCATCTCCAGCGGGGCCGGGGACTGCTCGAAGTCCTCGTCCGTGTCGTCCGGCGTTGTTTGCTCCACTCGGGATCCCACTGGATCCACCGCACATCCGCCAGCGTAGCGATCGGGTTCGATGGATCGGATCGATGCGTGCCCGCCGCAAACCGGGCACTCCGGATCCTTGCGGACATTGAGGGATCGAAAGCTCATCGTCAGCGCATCGATCACCAGAAGGCGTCCGACCAGTCCGTCGGTGATGCCGCTCAGGCGCTTGATGGCCTCCATCGCCTGAAGGCTGCCGATCACGCCGCATAACGCACCGAGCACCCCGGCCTCGCCGCAATTCGGCACCGAGCCGGGTGGCGGCGGTTCCGGAAACAGGCAGCGATAGCAAGGCCCTCCCGAATGGGGGTCGAATACCGTGACCTGGCCCTCAAACTTGAAAATGCTCCCATAGACAAGCGGGCGCTTCGCAAAAAAGGCGGCGTCGGTGTTCAGGTAGCGCGTTGGAAAATTGTCCGACCCATCAACGATCAGGTCGTAGCGCGCAAACAGCTCCACGGCATTCTCCGGACGCACGCCCTCCGTATGCTGAACAATCCGGACATTCGGGTTCAATGCGTGCAGATGACGCGCGCCCGACTCGGTCTTCGGACGCCCGACGTCAGCGGTGGCGTGGAGCACCTGGCGCTGCAGGTTGTGAGCTTCCACCTTGTCGAAATCAGCCAGTCCGATTGTTCCAACGCCTGCAGCGGCGAGATACAATGCCGCCGGGCAGCCCAGTCCCCCTGCGCCTACCACCAGCACGCTCGCCTGTTTCAGCCGCGCCTGTCCCGCCAGTCCGATTTCGGGAAGAATGATATGCCGGCTGTAACGCGCCGTCTCCTCGGATGTCAGCCCACTCACAAGTGCCATAAGCTACGCAGCAAACCCACCTCCGTCGCCGACGCAACTCCGACCACATCCCTGTAAATCAAAAGCCACAATTCTGGAACGTACGCGCCATTCTTCTGGCCTTTACTCGTCCAGTCGCGACCCCGGTGGCGGTACCGTGCGTCGCACCCTGAAAGCCAGAAAAGATGTAACGTACGTTACAGATCTCTGACTTTGTGGTCGTGGACCGAGGGTGGCCGGGTGGTGGGGAAATCCCGTTGACCCGACTGGAAGCGTTCGGATGCTCGGATGCGATGTCGCAGCGATTTGTCGTGATCATGGCCGGTGGCAAAGGGGAACGGTTCTGGCCGCAAAGCCGGCTGGCCCGGCCAAAGCAACTTCTACCCATCGTCGGCGAGACGCCGATGCTGACCCAGACGGTCGAGCGGCTGCCTGAACTTGTTCCCTATGAGAACATTCTGATCATCACGAACCGGGAGCAGCGCGACGCGGTGCTCGCGTGTTGCCCGATGTTACCACCGCAGAACATCGTCGCAGAGCCCATGGGTCGCGATACGGCGGCGGCAGTCGGACTGGCCGCCGTTCTCGTGGGGCGTCGTGATCCGCAGGCAACCGTGGCGATGCTGCCGGCCGACCACGTGATTCATGATGTAAAGGGCTTTTGCTCGGTGCTCGAGGCGGCGTTTGGCGCAGCCGAGGCGGAGCCGCGACTGGTGACACTTGGCATCTCGCCGGACGAACCCGCGACGGGTTTCGGCTACATACAGAAGGGAGAGCGCGTCGCACGCTCCAAAGGTCGCGACGTGTGGAAGGTGAAGCGCTTCGTCGAGAAACCTGACCTGGAGACGGCCAAGGGTTATCTTGCCTCCGGTGAGTTTCTTTGGAATGCCGGCATGTTTGTCTGGAGTGTGCCTTCGATCCGAGCGGCGATCTCCAGGTATGTGCCGGATCTGGCAGCGGGCCTGGAGGCGATCGAAAAGGACTTCGAGGCCGGGAAGGATACCGATGACACGCTTGCCGAGCATTTCCCTTCGTTGAAGAAGATCTCGGTCGACTTCGCGGTCATGGAAAAGGCGGATAACGTGGTGACCCTCGCCGCGACTTTCGACTGGGACGACGTGGGCGCCTGGCCGGCGATAGTAAAGCACCATTCCGCGGACGCCTCCGGAAATGTTGTGCGTGGTGCCGGGCTCGTGCACGACGGGACTGGCAATCTCGTGGTCTCCACCAAGGATCATCTCGTCGCCGTCATCGGCACGGAGGACTTGATTGTCGTCCACACCGACGATGCAACCATGGTCGTGTCAAAATCCCGGGCGCAGGACATCAAAAACGTCGTCAAGGGACTCGGCGGCGACCCGCGCTGGAAGAAACTCCTCTGATTGACCATGCGCCGGCTGGATTGGCGAACTCATGCGTTGCCTCGGCATTGACTACGGCGAACGACGGATCGGGCTCAGTTACGGCGATGACCTCGGTGTGGCCGTTCCTTTGGCGGCGGCTACGGAGAAGGAGTTCGAAGAGCGCTTCACCCACATCCTTGGGGAGGCGCACGGACGTCGCGCGACCGATCTCGTGATCGGCTATCCGTATAACATGGACGGATCGGTCGGCTTCAAGGCACGCGAGGTGGACGCTTTCATCGAGCGTCTCGTGAAGGCACTCCCGCTTCCGGTGCATCGCGTGGATGAGCGCCTCTCTTCGCGCGCTGCGATGGAGCATCTTCCAAAGCGCCGCGACGACGAGCTGCGGCGCTCGGGGAAGATCGATTCGATGGCGGCATGCCTGATCCTGCAGGATTTTCTCAACCAGCAGATCCGCCACGGATTCGATCTGGAGTCGGAGTTTGGTTGAACGCGCATCGTATCACACTGGCGATTTACGCGATAACGCGAAATCAGGGCACCAGACATCCTGTTTGCCTGGGGGCCGGCATTCCGGTGGTTCGGTGGTGGCGCCTCTGACCGAAGAAATCGCCTGAATATCGGATCTCACCGTTGAAACTTTCCCCCCAAGCGACGCGATGGAAGGCCGTATGTGCCTACGACGGCGGATTGTTTCATGGCTGGCAAAGTCAGTCCAACGCGGTGGCCGTTCAGGACGTGATCGAGGCCGCCCTCGAGCGAGTGCTCGGAGTGGCAACGCGCATCCATGGCAGTGGCCGGACGGACACCGGCGTGCATGCCCGAGCCCAGGTTTTTCACTTTGATGCATTCTGGCCCCGCGATCCGTCGCGGCTCATCACCGCGCTCGGGACGCGTTTGCCGCATGGCGTGCAGGTGAGTGCGATGAAACGCGCGCGACCGGGGTTTCACGCGCGATTCGATGCGATCGGAAAACGGTATCAATATCGGCTGTTTCTTGGGCAGGCGGATCCCTTCGAAGTGCGATGGTGCTGGTCCTACCCCAAGGAGCTGAGTTATGAGGCCATGCTGGCGGCGGCCGATGTACTGAGAGGGCGCCACGACTTCGCGGCTTTTTGCGCGCAGGGAGGTGGTGAGCGCCTGACAACCGCGCGCGATTTGCGACGACTCGAGTTGAAACGTTCTGGACGGCGCGTTCGCTTCATTCTCGAGGCGGACGGATTTCTCTACAAGATGGCGCGCAGCATCGTTGGTGCGATCGTCAACGTCGGTCGCGGCGGTCTCTCGACCGGCGATCTCCGTGCCCTGCTGCACTCAAGGGAACGCATCCCCGTCGTATTCACCGCTCCGGCACATGGACTCTGCCTCGAACGCGTCTTCTACCAGCCCGGAAGCTGAGCCGGAGTCGTGCGCCTGCCCGGACGACCCTGGTGAATCGCGGTGGCGACGCGTCGTTGAGAGCGTCGAGGGCGCGCTCGACCTATTGTTCCCTCCAACGTGTGTGTCGTGCCATGGACTGGTCGAAGCCGACGAAAGCGGATGCGGATTCCGTCACCTTTGTGCGAGTTGTCGACGAAGGGTCGTGCTCGTTCGCGGCCCTCATTGCACGACCTGTGGATATCCTTTTTTTGGGGTCAAGCTGGAAAACTCCGGATGTCCGCACTGCGAGCTGCTGCGACCCGTATATAACGAGGGCCGGACGGCGACGCTCCTCCAGGGACCGATGCGCCATCTGGTTCACGCGTTGAAATATGAACGGGCGTTTCACGTCTTGCGCGACATCGCGGCCCTCGTCCGAGCCAACACCTATTTTGCCGGTTTTCTCGCCGGCGCTGTTCTCGTGCCGGTGCCGCTGCATCCGCGCAAGCAGCGCGAGCGCGGCTTCAACCAGGCCGAACTGATTGCGAACTGCCTTGTGCAGACGGTGGGCGCGGCTGGAGTCGAGATGCGGTTGAAGCGCGTGGTCGACACCGCGACGCAGACGCGGCTCAATCGCCAAAGCCGACAGGAGAACCTTAAAAATGCTTTTGCCTTGGCCACCACGGACTTATT
>Ga0214472_10004224_pt1 | contig 15138 bp, 15 predicted proteins | sample RVTome_6_FD_207662 | JGI IMG/M metagenome (GOLD analysis project Ga0214472, IMG submission 207662) | Soil microbial communities from uranium-contaminated site in the Upper Colorado River Basin, Wyoming, United States - RVT140D175 | ecosystem: Environmental > Terrestrial > Soil > Contaminated >...
CGCAGGTCGTAGAGCTGAAGGCGGTGCTCGACATGTCGGAGCCAGCGGTACGAATCGGCGAACCCTTCGGCATCCTCGGTCGTGACGTATCCACCGTCGGCGAGGAGGCCCAAACCCGACAGCGTGTTGGCCGATCGGACTGACGGGTCGGCCCGGCCGTGCACCAGCTGTAGCAACTGGACGGCGAACTCGACGTCACGGATTCCACCGACGCCACGCTTGAGTTCGTCGGGTCCTGCGACCAGGGCTTCGGTGCGTTGCTTCATGGCGCGGATGGAACGCACCGCGTCGGAACCCAGCGTCTCGGGGAACGCGTGCAGCGCCGCCGCCTCCACGAAGTCGTCTCCCAGGGCGCGATCCCCGGCGGCGAACCTCGCCTTGAGCATCGCCTGGGCCTCCCATGGTTCCGCCCACCGCCGCCAGTAGGCCTGATACGAATCAAGGGTTCGTGACAGGGGGCCAGAGCGGCCCTCAGGGCGGAGGTCGAGGTCGCAGCGGAGCCCGATACCGCCGTCGACCCTGGCGGCGAGCACGCCGACGATCCGTTCCACCGCCATGACCGCGGCGGGTTCGTCGCCTTCGTGGACGGCGACCAGGTCGATGTCAGACGCATAGTTGAGCTCGCCGCCTCCCCATTTGCCGAGGGCGACGAGCGCCAGGCGATGTTCGGTGCCCACTAGCTGCAGGGCAAGCCGAGCGGCCTCGTCGGCCAGCTCGCTGAGGAGGGCACCGACGTGTGGCATATCGATACGACCCGTCAGGTCGGCGGAAGCGATCCAGACGAGGCGTTCGGCGATCGAACGGTTTAGGTCCGCCGGGCCTTCCGCCCGAAGCGGTGGGGCCGTCGACACCGCGGTGAGAAGCGGTGCAGCCCGCACCCCGAGCCGCCGCACCACGTCGGCGAGGGTTCGGCTCGCCGCGGTGACGGCCACCAGGCCCCGACCGAGGTCGTCATCGTCGGCGACGGAGGCGGCGAGTTCGGGCGCGGCGTCGAGGATCGAGGCGAGTCGTGCCGCGGTTGCGTCCGGTTCCGGGCCTTGCGCCACGTGTCGGCGGAGATCATCGGGGAGGCGCTCCGGCATGAGGGCAAGGTAGCGAGCGAGGGGCGCTGCGGTCCTAGTCTGGCCCGGTGCGGGTCATCATCGACGGCGAAGCGGTCGACGCGGCACGGGCCACGATCTCCGTGTTCGACTGGGCGCTGTTTCGAGGCCTCGGGGCCTTCGAGGTGGTCCGGACCGAAGCCGGGGTACCGCGCCACCTCGACGCCCACCTCGATCGTCTGGAGCGCAGCCTGTCGGTGCTCCGTCTCGGCGATCTCGATCGCGCTCGCACCGCCGATGCGGTCAACACGGTCGCCGCCGAAAACGACGACGGCCTGATCCGGATGGTGGTCACCGCCGGGGGTCGCGATACGGAGGTCATCGCACCATCCCACACCATCGTCGTGTGGGAGCCGATGCCTGAGCTCCCCGACACCCTGTCGCTCCTACCGATGCGGTCTCCGTGGCACCCGGCGACCAACCAGGCGGGATTCGCCGGGGTCAAGTGGCTCTCCTACGCCCCGAACATGGCTTCGACCGACGCCGCCGTCGCCGCCGGCCATCACGACGCCCTGCTCACCACGATGGACGACGTCGTCCTCGAATTGCCGACGTCGAGTGTTGCCTGGGTCAGCGACGGCTCCCTGTTCACGCCCTCCCTGGATCTCGGCATCCTCCTGTCCATCACCAGGGACGTCACCCTCGACTGTGCCCGGCAAGAGGGCATCCCCGTGATCGAGGGAATCTTCGGGCTGGACGAGCTCCTCGGAGCCGACGAGGTCATGGCGCTGTCCACCGGCAAGCGGGTCCTGGCGGTCGGACGGGTCGGCGAGGTCGAGTTTGCCTCCGGTCCGATGACCGCCCGCCTCGCCGCGGCATACGACGCCCAACGGTGACGCCGGGGGTGTAGGCGACCGGCTCGGGCCGTAGACTGCCCCTGTTCTCGATTCAAATGGTGTGACCATGGAGGCGCGATCAGCCCTCTACAACCCGACCGCAGATGAGCTGCGAGCCCTGACGGAGGCGCAGCCGTCGGCTCGGCCCACCGAGTACGGGAATCTCAACATCACCACCAAGGTGACCGCCCGCTCCAAAGGCTCGACCTTCATAGTGTCCGATCAGCCGGACGATCACACCGACGTGACCATCCCGCGGGACGAGTACGACGGCATCGCCGCGATGCAGGACGAATACCTGCGCGACCTCGACGTGATCGTCATCGACGGCTACATCGGCGACCACCCCGACGCCCGCGTGCGCACCCGGCTCGTGGTGGACAAGCGGTACCCCAATCTGGCGGCCAAGCAGCGCCTCCTCTACTTCCCGGCCGACGACGCCGCCGAGCCCGAACTCACCGTGTTCTACACGCCCGAACTCGTCGCCGGCGGCTACCCGGATGATCGGGTGATCGCCGTCGATCTCGAAAACGGGGTCAGCCGGGTGCTCAACGCCGACTACTTCGGAGAATCGAAGATGAGTGGCCTCCGGATGTGGGATGCCCTCATGTACCGGCGGGGAGGGCTCGCCATGCACAGCGGCCTGCGGGTGGTCGGTGATGGCGGCAATCGCCGGGTGGGGCTGGTCGTCGGGCTGTCAGGCACCGGGAAGACGACCACCACCTTCTCCAAAGTGGGTGGCGGAGCCCCGGTTCAGGACGACTTCGTGGCGTTGTACGAAGGTGGCCGGGTCTACGGGACGGAGAACGGAACGTTCGCCAAGGTGATCGGGCTCACCGAGGAGGCCGAACCGGCGATCTGGCACGGAGCAACCCAGCCCGGTTCGTACCTCGAGAACGTCGCCGTAGCCGCCGACGGGAAGGTCGACTTCGCCGACGGCAGCCACACCGAGAACAGCCGGGCGGTGATCGGCAGTGCCGACATCCCGGGATTCCTGGCCCCAGCGAACGTGGAGCGCGCCGACTTCATGCTGATCCTCAACCGCAACGCCACGATCATCCCGGCCGTCGCCCGCCTCACCAAGGATCAGGCGGCGGCGTACTTCATGCTCGGCGAGACCCAGGGGACCAGCGCCGGTGGAAAGGCCGAGGCCGGCAGATTCCTGCGGGTCCCCGGCACCAACCCCTTCTTCGCCTACCGGCACGAGTGGCAGGCCAATCGGCTGCGTGAGATCCTCGACACCTGCGACCTGGACGTGTTCCTGCTCAACACGGGTCGGGTCGGGGGACCGGCGGGCGACGCTCGGTCGCGTAAGGTCACGCCGGCGATCTCGGGTGCCATCGTCGCCGGCATCGCCAGCGGGCTTATCGAGTGGGAGGTCGATCCCGACTTCGGGTATGAGGTGGCGGTGTTCGTGCCTGGCGTCGACGACGCCGGGGTACTCCGGCCCCGCGTGTTCTACGCCGAGCAGGACCGTGGCGACGAGTACGCCCAGCTGGTCGCCAACCTCAAGCACGATCGAGCGGCTCATCTGGCCACCTATCGCGATCTGCTGCCGGAGATCGCGGCCGCGGTGTGAGTTCCCTGGCGCTCGCCGGCTCGGTCGACGACCTGTACCGACGGGCGATCCTGGCGCCCTCTGCGGTCGATGAGATCGCCCTCGCCGACTGGATGGAAGGCGCCGGTGAGTTGCTCGGCGGCGCGCCTGACCGGGCGACGGGGCGGATCCTGCGGCGGGTGGTTCGCGACGCTCGCAAGCTCGCCGTCTACTGGGCCGAGCGCGACGGGTCGTCCCTTCCCGACTGGCGCAACGGCGTGGATGAGGCGCTGGGGAGTCGCGGGTGGGAACCACAGTTGGACCTCGTCGCCGCCGACGTTGAAGCGTCCCGGGATCGGGCGACATTCGACGAGATGCATGTTCGCTACCGCGCCGTCCACTTCCGACCCTGGCTCGACGGGATCAGCTGGGAAGAGTGGACGGAGTAACGCGTAACGCTCAACGCTCAACGCTAGAGGCACTCGCGCGGCGGTTGCTTCGGTCTTGCGAATTGCGAATTGCGAATCGCGAATCGCGCTTGAACGCGGAACGGCCCGTGGTCTTGCGACCACGGGCCGTTCCCGGTGGGTAGCAGACCCCCTAGGGGGGCTGGGGAGTCTGCGGGTGGGGTGCCACGAGTGGCACCGCCCTCCCACCATAGCCCGAGGGGTTCGCCGTGGCACAATTTCTTTCCGACGGAGTCCGGGAGGGTCCGATGGACCCGGCTACCTTGATGACAACGTGCTCGATCAGGACCGCCTCCAGGCCATCACCGCCGCCCTGTCGATCGGGGGGATCCAGCGGCACATCGTCCTGTGTGCCGATGCCACAACGCCGAAGTGCGCGCCGGCCGAGTCCGGGCGCGAGGTGTGGGCTCACCTCAAGCGACGCCTCTCCGAGGAGGGTTTGAGCACGCCTTCTCCCGCCTGGCGCGGTGACATGGCCGTCGCACCGCCAAAGCCGGTGGCGGGCGCGGGGACGGTCCTGCGAACCAAGGCCGACTGCCTCCGGATCTGCGAGCAGGGCCCCATCGCCGTCGTGTATCCGGACGGGGTGTGGTACGCAGGCATTACCGTCGACGTCATGGAACGCATCATCACCGAGCACCTGATGGGTGGTACGCCGGTGGCCGACCACATCGTGGCCGTGGATCCGCTGGGAGCGGACCGGTGAAAGGTCGTCGCCGGCGGTATCCGTGGGACGGGCCCGGGCCGCGATCCCGCCTGTTGACCCTCGCCGGGGCGTGGTTGGCGTGGCGGTGGTTTGGTCCGGAGCCGATCCTCCGCTCCGAAGGCCAGCAAATTCGTCCCGAGGGTCCCCCTGGTCGTTCCATCGTGGTCGGACGCCACGAGTTCTTCGTCAGAGAGAGCGGGCCCATCGATGCGCCCAAGGTGCTCCTTTTGCACGGGTGGCTCTACGACAGTCACATGACCTGGCACCGGGTGACCCCGCTCCTTGCCGAGCGGCATAGGGTGATCACCGTCGACCTACGCAACCACGGCAAGAGCGACCGGATCCGCGGGCGGTTCGAGGTGGCCGAGCTGGCGGACGACGTGGCCCGACTGCTCGACAGCCTCGGCGTGGGGCCGGTGCCGGTGGTCGGCTACTCGCTCGGCGGGATGGTCGCCCAGGAGCTCGCTCTGCGGTCACCGGCGCGGGTCACCTCGTTGGTCCTGGCGGCGACCGCGGCCCGGCCCGTCGCCGTGCCTCGTTGGATCAGCGTGCCCCTCTTCGTCCTGCTACGCGCGGTCAGCAGGATCGACCGGTTCCTTCTGCCGCGGTTGGCTCATGGCTACCTCCGGCGGTCGGGGGCGGTGCCTCAGGACCACGCCGCATGGCTGTGGCGCTCTCTCCTCGACCGCGACCTCGATCTGTACTGGGCGGCGGGGTTCGCCATCCTGAGGTTCGATGCGTTGGCGCGCCTCGGCGGCATCAGGGTTCCGACGACATGCGTGATCACCCCGAACGATCAGTTGGTATGGGTCGACCGCCAGCGCGAGACCGCGAACGCCATCCCGGGCGCGACCGTTGTCGAGCTCGCCGGTGGCCGGCACGAAGCGGTGTTCACTCACGCCGATGAGATCGCCAAGGTGATCGTCGAGGCGGCGGATCGGCTCGTCTGAGAGCACACGCCAATAGGCCGCGGGTCCAATGAGGTCTCTGCTTGTCAACAAGCAGAGACCTCATCCCTGGGCGAGCCTATTGGCGTGTGCTCTGAGAGCGCTCTGACGCGCCGAAACCCGCACCGGTCGGTACGGGTTTCGGGTTCGACTACTTGTCGCTACCGAGCTGCTTCGCCACCAGCACCCCTAGGGCGACGATGACGAGCAGGAGAAGGATCTTCTTCATGGGCGATCGCTCCTTTCCGCGCTCATGAGTGTATCGGCCGTCGGCACCATCGCTGGAGCACCGGCGGGCCGACCCGGCCCCACAGGTACCCTCATCGCCGCCGATGAAACTCGCGCGCTACGCCACGATCACCCTCGCCTTCACGGTGATCACCATCCTGCTCGGGGCGTTCGTCCGGGCGACCGGCTCCGGCGCCGGGTGCGGGTCGCACTGGCCGTCCTGCGGTGGCGAGGTGATACCCCGGTCACCGTCTGCGGAGACCGCCATCGAGTTCACTCACCGGGCCACGAGCGGCATCCTGCTGCTGATGGTCGCGGTGCTGTTGGTGTGGGTGCTGCGAGCCACGGAGCGGGGGTCCCCGGCGCGCTTCACCGCCATCGGTGCGGTCGTTTTCATCGTCTTCGAGGCACTGGTCGGTGCAGCCCTGGTGCTGTTCGAGTGGGTTGGCGACGACGACTCGCCCGAGCGCGCCGCCGTCGTCGCCATCCACCTGGTCAACACCTTCGTTTTGCTGGCCGCGGTCACGCTCACCGCCTGGTTCGCCGCCGGGAACCCGGCGCCGCGGCGTCCGTTCGATCGGGCGACCCGACGCTGGGTCCTGTGGTGTGCGCTGGGTCTGCTCGTGGTGGGATCGACCGGAGCGATCACGGCGCTGGGCGACACCCTGTTCCCGCCGGAGACCCTGGTGGAGGGACTGCGCGACGACTTCGCCGGGGTGCTCCTGCAGCGGCTCCGTTGGATCCATCCGGTGATCGCCATCCTCATCGCGATCGGGGTGATGCGGTTTGCCACCCGCCATCAGGGTGAGGCCATCGGTGCCGGCCTCCTCATCGCCCTCGTGGTCGGGCAACTGGCGCTGGGGGTGGTGAACGTGCTGCTGCTGGCCCCGGTCTGGATGCAGCTGATCCACCTGTTCGTTGCCGACCTGCTGTGGATCGTGTTCGTGATCACGGCGACCTCCGCTCTGGTGGCGCGGGGCTCACCGTCGCATCTGGTGAAAGCGTGATGGGGTCCCGGCTCGCCGCCTACGGGCTGCTGATCAAGCCCCGGATAATCGAGCTTCTCCTGATCACCACGGTGCCCGCCATGGTGCTCGCCGCCGGAGCCTGGCCGGGAACCGGGCTGGTGGCTGCCACGCTCTTCGGTGGCTTCCTCTCGGCAGGCGGGGCCAACGCCCTGAACAACGTGATCGACCGCGACATCGATGGGCACATGGAGCGCACCCGGCACCGCCCGCTTCCTGCCCACCGTGTCCGGCCCGGAGAGGCGCTCGCCATCGGCCTCGCCCTCGGAGCCGCCGGCTTCCTGTGGCTGTGGTGGGCGACCAACCTGCTTGCAGCCCTGCTCGCCACCGCCGCCCTGGCGTTCTACGTGCTCGTCTACTCGATGCTCCTCAAGCGCACCACTCACCAGAACATCGTCATCGGTGGCGCCGCCGGAGCGGTGCCGGCGCTCGTCGGCTGGGCGGCGGTCACCGGCACGGTCGGGCTCCCCGCTTGGGTGCTGTTCGCCGTGGTCTTCTACTGGACACCGCCCCACTTCTGGGCCCTCGCCCTTCACTTCAAGGAGGACTACGGGCGTGCCGGAGTCCCCATGCTCCCGGTGGTCGCCGGGGAACGCACAACGGTATGGCAGATCACCCTGTATTCGGTCGTCGTGGTAGCCGTCTCGCTACTCCTTTATCCGATCGCCTCGGTCGGGTCGGTGTATCTGGTGTCGGCGTTGGCGCTCGGCGCGGTCCTCGTCGGCCAGGCGATCGCGCTGCACCGCCGCCCGTACCGGGCCATGCGGCTGTTTCGTTGGTCGAACCTCTATCTGGCGCTCCTGTTCGCCTCGGTGGTCGTCGACGTCTTGGTGGCCGCATGACCGCGGCGCGTCTCGTCCTGATCGGAGCAGCGAGCGTTGCCATCGTGGCGTCGGTCGCGGCGGCAATCGTGAACCGCCCGCGGCCACAGACCGTTCTCGACGCGCTCTACCTGGCGGTGCCGGTACTCGGTGTCGTGGTGCTCGTCGTCTTCGTCGCTGCCTACTCCTGATCGCCGCGGCGGCGTTGGGTAGCGTGGCCCGATGCGCCGCCTCCCCGACGACACGGCACCCATCCGCCCCGACGAGCGCTTCGACGAGGCGCGGGTGGCCGCCCATCTCCGGGGCCACTTGCCCCATCTGTATGGCGACGCCGAGATCGAGTTCGCCCAGTTCCCCGGCGGGAAGGCAAACCTCACCTACCTGGTTCGCGCCGGCGACACCGAGCTGGTGCTGCGACGCCCCCCACTGGGCCCGGTAGCACCCAAGGCTCATGACATGGCCCGCGAGCACCGGGTGCTCTCGGTGCTGCACGAGGTGTATCCGAAGGCCCCCCGTGCCTTCCTTCTCTGCGAGGACCCGGCGGTCATGGACAAGCCATTCTTCGTGATGGAGCGGCGGGTGGGCCATGTCATTCGTGGCGTGTGGCCACGGGAGTTGACGGCCGTCGGGGTCGGTCCGCGCCTCGTGGGGGAGAACCTCGTCGATGCGCTCGCCGAGCTGCACGGCGTCGACCCGGTGGCGATCGGTCTCGGCGACCTGGGCCGTCCCGAGGGATTCGTCGAGCGGCAGGTGTCGGGCTGGACGCAACGCTGGCACCTTGCCCGTCACGAGGACCTGCCGGCGATGGACGAGGTCGCGACGCGGCTGGCGTCGACCATTCCCGCCCCACAGTCGGTGGCGCTGCTTCACAACGACTTCAAGCTCGACAACACCATGATCGGCGACGACGGTCGCATCGTGGCGGTTCTCGACTGGGACATGGCCACCATCGGCGACCCGCTGGTCGATCTGGGCACCATGCTCGCCTACTGGGGCGCCCCCGGTCCAGCGGCAGCGGTGGCCGCCGACTCGGTGATGGTGGGCGAAGCGATACCGATCGCCGAGGTCGCCGCCCGGTACGCCGCCGCCACCGGCTTCGACGTCTCGGGGGCCGATTGGTACCGGGCCCTGGGACTCTTCCGGGTGGCGGTCATCGTCCAGCAGATCTACATCCGGTACCTGCGGGGCCAGACGGCGGACGAGCGCTTCGCCGTTCTTGGGGAGCTGGTGGAGCCCCTGGCGGAGGCAGCCCTCGGGGCATTGGAGCTTGACGCTTGACGCTTCACGCTTCACGCTTCACGCCGGATCGCTTCTTCTCTTGCGTTGAGCGTGAAGCGTGAAGCGCTGGATTGCGTGAGCTTGGCTCCGCCAAGCTCACGCAATCCCATGCATCTCGGCGCGGGGCTCTCGGGTCATCAGGCCGTGGACCAGGTCCGCCGGCTTCTCGCCCTGGTACAGCACCCGGCCCACGGTCTCGGCGATCGGCATCTCGACGCCGTGGCCTTCGGCCAGGGCTAGAACCGCTTCCGTGGTGCGCACCCCCTCGGCGACCATGTGCATCTCGGCGGTGATCTCCCCGAGGTTTCGTCCCTCACCGAGGCCGACACCGACGCGGCGGTTGCGGCTGCGGTCGCTGAAGCAGGTGGCGACGAGATCGCCCATTCCGGCGAGCCCGGCGAAGGTGAGCGGCTGGCCGCCGAGCACGACCCCGAGCCGGGTCAGTTCGGCGAGCGCTCTGGTCACCAGCGCCGCCTTGGAGTTGTCTCCGTAGCCCAGGCCATGGGCCATGCCGGCGGCGATCGCCATCACGTTCTTGAGGGCCCCTGCCGACTCGGCACCGACGACGTCCGGGTTGGTGTACACGCGAAACCTCGGCCCCATGAAGAGCGACTGGATCTTGTTGGCCACGGCGACGTCGGTGAAGGCCACCACGGCGAGGGCCGGCTGACCGGCGACTATCTCGTCGGCGAGGTTGGGTCCGGTGAGCACCCCGACTCGCGCCGGATCGTGGTCGAGGACGTCGGCGACCACCTCGGTCATGCGCATCAGGGTGTCGGCCTCGATGCCCTTGGTGAGGCTCACGATGGGCACATCGGTGGCGATGTAGGGGGCGGCGTCCTCGAGTACGGCGCGAAAACCGTGTGAGGGCACGGCCATCACTACGACGTCGGCTCCATCGAGAGCCGTGGCGAGATCGGAGGTGGCGGTCACCGCGTCGGGGAGCCGCTCGCCTTGGAGGTAGTCCGGATTGACGCGACCCGCGCTGATCGCCTCGGCGAGATCGGGTCGTCGTGCCCACAGGCGCACTTCCGCCGAGGGGGCGGCGAGGATGGCGACGGTCGTCCCCCACGACCCCGCCCCGATGACAGCCACGCGCATAGGGGGACGCTACCGGCTGCACGCCTCCGGCGTGCAGCAGCTATTGGCTATTGGCAGTTGGCTCTTGGCCAGAGGACCAAGTGGCTGCGCGACTGCCTTCCGACAGTCCGGCTAATAGCTAACCGCCAATAGCCAACCGCTACTCGTCGGTCCTTGACCTTCGGTGGCTCACCGGCCAGCCTTGCGTACGTGGTGGTCACCGGCGAGCGACGGACATACCTCCTCGACACCTGCGTCCTCCTTGCCGATCCGACGGCACTCCTTCGCTTCGAGGAGCACGACGTGGTGCTGCCACTCGTGGTGATCGAGGAACTGGACCGCAAGAAGATGCTCATGGACGAGGTCGGGGCCAACGCCCGTCGCTCCATCAGGCTGCTCGAGGAATGCGGCGCCTCGCTGCCCGGGGGTCTGTCGAAACCGGCACTGCTCCCCGGCGGCGGGACCCTTCGGATCGAGATCAACGGCATCCACTCGCCGCGGCTGCCGGAGGTGTTCGACCCGTCGACACCGGATCACCGCATCCTGTCGACCTGCCTGGAGCTGCGTGATGGGGGGACCGCGGCGGTGTTGGTGACCAAGGACGCCGCCCTGAGGATCAAGGGGGCCCAGTTGGGTCTGGACGTCCAGGACTATCGAGCCGACACCGTGGCGGTCGACGAGTCGTATTCGGGCGTGGTCGACCTCACCTGCGACGCCGACACCGTGGACCGCCTCTACTCCGAGGGGAAGGTCAGCCTCGACGGTCACGACGACCTGATCGTCAACCAGTTCGTCGTGCTGCGCGGTCCGGGCTCGCAGTCGGCCCTGGGGCAGGTGGTCGATGTCGATCACGGCCCGGTGGCCGTTCGGGTTCCCGGCAACCGTCGGGTGTTCGGGGTGGAGTCGAAGAACGTGCGACAGTCGTTCGCCATGGAACTGCTCCTCAACCCGTCGATCCCTGCCGTCTCGATCATGGGACCACCCGGGACCGGCAAGACGTTCCTGGCCCTCGCCGCCGGTTTGGAGCAGGTGCTCGAGGCGGGTCGCTATCGAAAGGTGTCGGTCTATCGGCCGCTCATCGCGGTCGGACGGCAGGAGGTGGGGTATCTCCCCGGTGATCTCGACGAAAAGCTGGCGCCGTGGATGGCGGCGGTTCACGACAACCTGTTCGCCCTGTTCTCCGACGGGGGACCGCTGGCGGCGCGGGCGGCGCTGGAGGAGTTGACCGACCGCGACGCCCTCGAGATGGCGGCCATCACCTATCTCCGGGGGCGGTCGATCACCGGGGAGTTCGTGGTCATCGACGAGGCGCAGAACCTGGAGCTGTCGACGCTCAAGGTGATCCTCACCCGCATCGGACCAGACGCCAAGGTGGTGCTGTGCGGCGACTTCAGCCAGGTCGACAACCCGTACGTGTCGCCGTTCGGCGGCGCCGCCGCCCTCATCGAGAAGATGAAGGGCCACGGCATGTTCGGCCATGTCACTCTCGAGAAGACCGTTCGCAGTCCCCTCGCCGAACTGGCGTCAGCCGTTCTTTGAGTAGCGAGTAGCGAGTAGCGAGTAGTACCACCGGCGAGAGCCCAGGTCACTGACTCTGGCCAATTGCCAATTGCCAATAGCCAATTGCTATCTCGGTAACCTCCGCGCCATGAGCGATCCGATTCCCCAGCGCCCGCTGCCCGGAGCGGCCCGGCGAACGGCTCGGGCCGCGATGCTGCGGGTCGACGCTTCGTTCAGCCGGAATGGTCCGGCGTTCAAGCAGCTGGCCCTGTCGTGGTCGGCCAACGCGGCAGGCGACACCCTGGTGGCTCTGGCCCTGGCGAGCACGCTCTTCTTCGGCGTCCCATCGAGTGAGGCTCGAGCGAGTGTGGCTCTCTACCTCGGGGTGACGATCGCCCCGTTCACGGTGGTCGCCCCGGTGCTCGGCGGCGTGTTCGCCAGGTTCCCGGGCGTCTACCGGGCCACGATGACGCTCTCGGCGGCGCTGCGGTCGGTGCTGGCGGTGGTCATGATGATGGGGCTGGCGACGCTCTGGCTCTTTCCCATGGCGTTCGCCATGCTCGTGTTCTCCCGACTGTTCGGCATCGGCAAGTCCAGCCTGCTCCCGGTGGCTCTCGCCCAGCCGATCGCCCTGGTGAGTGCCAATGCGTTCCTGGCTCGTGTGGCCATCTTCTCGGGGGCTCTCATCCTCCCGATCGGTGCCGCCGCGGTACGCATCAACCCGGCGTTGGGGCTGATGCTGGCTGCGTTCTTCTTCGGGCTGTCCGCCTACCTCAGCCTCGGACTCCCGAACCCCCGGCGGGTCGACGTCGCCGAGGGGCAAGCGATCGATGATCTGTTCCCGGAGACGCCACCGCGGTCCCTCCGCCTTTCCCGTCTGGCGACTGCGGTGGTGCGGCTGCTCAACGGCTTTCTCATCCTGCTCCTCGCCTTCGCTTTTCGCGACGCCGAGGCCGGTCTCCTCGACTTCGGAGCGCTCATCGCCGCCGCCGGTCTCGGCTACGGGCTCGCTTCGGTGCTGAGTCCGATGCTCGAGCGGTTCCTCCGCGAGGAGCCGATGGTGGTGGCGGCCCTGGCCATCGAGGCGGCAGCGGCATTCATCGCCGGTCAGTTCTTCGGGTTGCCTGCTGCCGCCGCTCTCGCCGGGGCGGCCGGATTGGCCTGGGGTACGGCCAAGTTCGCCTTCGACGGATTGCTCCAGGCGAAAGTGCACCCCGACAAGCGGGGGGCTGCCTTCACTCGTTCGGAGACCCTGTTCCAGCTCGCCTGGGTGATCGGCGCCATCATCCCGGTAACCGTCACCATCTCGGCATCTGTGGGCCTCGCGTTCGCCGGCGTCATCGCCCTGGCCGCGCAGACGGTCTTCGTGGCCAGCCTGCTGGTCGAGCGCCGGTAGTACTCCGACCCCGGCTAGCCTTCGACTCGTGAACGACAATATCTCAGGGTTCTTCTCGGGCCTTTCGGGCCGGACGCTCACGGTGCGGAGCACCAAGGGCCAGCCGTTCCTGCACCTGCGCCTCATCCACGTCGCTGGTGCGGCGGTGGCCGGTGTCATCCTCGCGCCGCGGATGACCGCCATCGCCACGCTCGGTCTGCTCGTGAAGGGCTACACGCTCAAGCTCGACCCGCCCGACCCGGCGGTCTGATCGTCGCCCGAGCCGCTTCCTAGGCTGCGGGCGTGCGTGCCCTGCAGATCGAAGCACTCGGCCGTCCCCTCGTCGGGGTCGACCTTCCCGATCCGACGCCGTCCGACGATGAGGTGGTGATCGCCGTCGAGGCGGCTGGGATCTGCCGATCGGATGTGCATTACCGGGCCGGTACCCGTGCCGTGCCGCGTCTTCCACTCATCCCCGGCCACGAGGTCGCCGGTCGGGTGGTCGCAACCGGCTCCGGCGTCGCCGACTATCTCGAGGGCCGACGGGTGTGCGTGCACTACTTGGTCTCCTGCGGCCGGTGCGAGTGGTGTGGCCGCGGAGCGGAACAGTTCTGTGACACCGGGGCGATGATCGGACTCGATCGCCCCGGCGGGTACGCCGATTTCATCGTCGTTCCGGCGAGGAACGCTCATGTCGTCCCCGACGGGGTGGCCACCGAGATCGCCGCCATCATGATGTGCTCTACTGCCACCAGTCTCCACGCCCTGCGCAAGGGGCGACTGGAGCCCGGGGATCGGGTGGCGGTCTTCGGCGCAGGAGGGTTGGGCACCTCGGCAATCCTCCTGGCTTCGGCCCTCGGCGCCGCCGAGATCTACGCGGTCGACATCAACGCCGCCAAGCTTCGCCACGCCACGGAACTGGGCGCCATCCCGGTCGACGCCACCGAGGACCCCGTCGGGCAGATCCGGGAGGCCACCGGTGGCGGCGTCGACGTCGCCCTCGAGCTGGTCGGCGACGCAGAGGTGATGCGCCGCGCCGTGGATTCTCTGGCGCGTTTCGGTAGGGCGGTCGCCGTCGGCATCACCCATCGCGAGTTCGGTGTGGACCCGTTTCGCGACCTGGTACTCAGGGAGGCCGAGATCGTAGGAGCCTCGGACCACCTCGACGGCGAGATCACCGAACTGCTCGACATGGCGGCGACGGGGATGCTCGACCTCGCCGGTACGGTGACGGCGTCGGTGCCGCTCGAGGCGGGCGCGGTCGACGGGGCTCTCGACGGGCTGGAGCGGTTCGGCGACGACATTCGCACCGTGATCCGGCCGTGACGGGTCCGGCGCCATGGCGGCGCCAGATCCTCGTCCACGCCCTCGCCGATGCACCGCTGGAGGCCTGTGGCCTCATCGCCGTGGACGATGCGGGCCAAATGGTTCGGGCCTACCCGACTCGAAATGCATCCGGGACCCCGGCGACCGCTTTCACCCTCGATTCCGACGACCACCACGCCGCCATCGTCGATGCCGAGTCGCGGGGGTGGAGGATCGGCGGCGTGTACCACTCGCACCCACGGGGGCCTGCGATCCCATCGCCGATCGATCTCAGGGCGCCGACCGACCACGAGTGGATCCACCTGATCATCGGGCTGGGGGCGAGCGCACCCGAGGTTCGGGGCTGGCGGATCGCAGACGATGCCGCGGTCGAGGTGCAGGTCTGAGCGCACGGTACGCTCGCGGCGTGGAGCCTCAAGACATCCTCGAAAGCCTCCGGGCCAGCGTCGCCGAGGTGACCCCGGCGCAGGCATCCGGGTCGGGAGCGCTTCTGCTCGACATCCGGGAGCCGTTCGAGGTCGCCACCGGGGTGATCCCCGGTGCAGTGCTGGTGCCACAGGATCAGGTGCCCGCCCGAATCGCCGAGGTGGCCCCCGACCGGGACCGGCAGGTCGTGGTCTACTGCGCCACCGGCAAGCGGTCCCTATTCGTGACCAAGTGGCTCGGCGAGCAGGGGTACACGGACGTCGCCTCCATGGCCGGCGGGATCGTGGCCTGGGGCGCAGAGGGGCATCCCATCGCACCCGCGGCGGCGGCCCCCAACGGGCGGTATGCCCGCCAGGTGCTCCTGCCCGACGTTGGCGAGGCGGGCCAACGTCGCCTGGCGTCGGCCCGGGTGCTCGTCGTCGGTGCTGGCGGCCTGGGTTCTCCGGTGGTCCTCTACCTCGCCGGCGCTGGCGTGGGCACGCTGGG
>Ga0214472_10004225_pt1 | contig 15138 bp, 13 predicted proteins | sample RVTome_6_FD_207662 | JGI IMG/M metagenome (GOLD analysis project Ga0214472, IMG submission 207662) | Soil microbial communities from uranium-contaminated site in the Upper Colorado River Basin, Wyoming, United States - RVT140D175 | ecosystem: Environmental > Terrestrial > Soil > Contaminated >...
GTCGAATTTTGAAAAGCGCCCAAGGGGTCAATCTTCCAATATGGATGTGCTTTCCTTCAGTGGCCTTCAATAGTTTGGGGACTAGCTCAAGATAGCTGACAAAATAGGGGATTTCAATTTTGTTTGATCTGGCTGCCGTGCAAGTCGTGAGTTTTCCTTCATGCAAGAATGGCCAATCAGCAGGACGATCCCCTTTATCGTCAAAAGTGAGTGGAATATAGATATTGTCGATACCTAGCGCATCCCGGCAGTTCTTATACCCCGTCGGATTCGGATCAATGTGTTCTAGATGCGACAAATACACCCCGAGACATAAATGATGATCGCCGTGATGATAAAAACTGGCATCGAGATTCATTACAGGTTGGATTGCGGCTACGGCAACGCTATCTTGATGGTGATTGAATAGATAGACTTTTTCAGGCCGGAGTTTCAACAGGCGTTCTTGCAGCCACGTTAACCGTTGCTGGTAATTTACTTTTGGTGCTCGCTCAATGGTGATACCAGTTTGTTTGGCTGCCCACTTCAGCAAATAGTCGATATCTGACGTGCCATTCAACTCCGTCGATAAGATAACATGCTGCGCCTCTGGTCTTGCCTTGATAAAGTCTTCAATGACTCGGGTATGCCCACCAGATTTTTGCAGTTTGGTAACGATATAAACAAAGACCGGCTGATCCCGCTGACAGAGTGTTGCACCTGAATTATTTTGCCTAATTTTCTTAAGGTTAGCTTTGCCAATGCCCTGGCAAAGCTTATCCATGGTTTTAGAACCGTATACCTGGGACGTGCACAAAGGCTCGGTAATTATGCGCTCAACAAAATCATGGATCAACCGCAACGCATGGTTAAATTCTTCGCTGTCTATTAAAGCTGAAACTCTCTCAGTAAGCGAGTGTAGCGATTTATATTTTCCGGCCATCATTTTTTCACACATCCTGGAATCTGGGGAGATCAATAGTAAGGGGATCACTCAATGCCATTGAACCGCTCCAAAGATAACAGGTCAAATTTGCGTCTGCTTAATCTCCAGTACCGCAATGGTGGCAGATTGTGCTTTCTACCCCCGCGTTTTATTATCCCACCCTCTCATAGACTTTCTCCAAGCACAGTAGCGACATTCGCAACTTCATCATAGTTTTCAATGATCATTCTTGGATCTTTGATCATCTTTTGGAAATCACTTGGAGGCGGCAATTCCAGTGGTAAATTGAGCAAGCCGAATATCTTCCCATAAAAAACATCGCGATTGTCACAATAATCCTCGTAACTAACCTCGACAAAATCAAAAACACCTGCGCTCAACCGGGCACATTCGCTTTTCACACAATCGCGTTCCCATCTGACATGCCACTGGAACTTCTCGATATCTATATGGTATCGGCGATCGTCCACAATTTCTTTCAGGCTGTTATAAACCCCTCGTTGGTTAGCCACCATTCCAGATAAAACTTGACTAGCAATATTGCGTCGCAGATACACGACGCGATAACCAAGCCGCTTAAGCAGTTCTGCAAGGTACGGCCTCTGACCGAAATGGTGGCTTAGCACCTTCCAGCCAAACCCCTTTACACCTTGCGACTGGGCCAATTCTTCAGCGAGCATCAAATATTTATGTGCCTGTCTTGGGTCGCCGTAATAGACGGGAATTAATCGCTTCCACCACCAGCCCTGCTGTTTCCAAAGATCGAAGGGGGACAGCAATTTGTAATAGTTTTTTAGCACTTTCTCAGGAAAGGGTCCGATCATAAAAAGCTCCTGCGTTGTGTGAAGAACCATGGTTTTTCCAAGTTCATCAAGAACAGCTGTTGAGCCAGTTCGACCACGAGTTAATAGAACAAATTTTTCCACTATTTATCCCAATACTTGTATGAAAAACAATAAATTACCTGTTGCGAACACGCACAAACATGAATAAAATTTGAATTGATAGCACAAGATATAAATGATTCCCTATATGTTTAGCCAGATCTTCGAAGAAATCATTTCAACCATCCGCAAATTGTATTCATAGGCGGAAAATTATCCGTTGGAAAAAGGATGGCCTCACTCAAGGAGAGAATGGAGTAATGTCTTCCACCCATTATTTGATTCCTCTAGACATATTTGTTTTCTGATACACCAAGAGATCTTCGGCAGAATCAATCTCCCCCCATGAGAACTCGTAAGGAATAGCTTTTATGGCAATACGACCTGCTTCAATAACTCTTTGCAATGTACCCGTCATGTGCATTTGGTCGCATTCCAGAGACGATAGACTCGCAAGGACGCGCAACACTTCTCCCCAGCCGTCTGGAGTGAAGCGTAATATCCCCATGTATTGCCCTTGCACTTCCTGCACCAAATTTGGCTTATTGCCAATTTCTGCCAGGGTTTTGTCTGAATTCAAGCGGAAAGTTTCTGCATCAAGTAGCGGGTCACCAAAACGCTTTTCCCAGAGATTTCGCCAATTCGGGTCATAAGAAACAGCCAAGCTGGCCGCACTCGTCATCAGCGACTCTACTGCCGATGCTTCATAAAAGATATCCGAGTAGCTGACGATGCAGGGTTCAGCTTGCAACCACTCCTGTGCGCAGCTTAGCGACGAAACCATATTAGTATCTGCCCAGCGGGGGTTATGAAACTCCACTAGTCCAAGATTCGAAAGGAATTCCCCCTTATAGCCAGTGACTATAGCAATTTCGCTGATATGGGCTTTGCGCAACGCTTTGAGTTGCCAGTAAAGTAATGATCTCCCCCATAGCTCCACCAGACACTTTGGACGCTCGTCCGTCAATTTTTTCATTCGGCTACCACGTCCAGCAGCCAAAATAATGGCTTTCATTCGAACAACCTTCTCAAATGTTCGATATCAGCAGATTGAAAGGGCTTTTCTCGTTCCGGGTGCCACATCCAGCCCTCCCAGCGTAACTCTGTGTTGCGTATGGCCTCTATATCACCATTTTCAGTTTTGGCAGACACCTCAAAGCCTTGAGGGCACTTTGTTAACCCATTATTGTGAAAACTATTCACTTCGTGCACAAAATAACCTTGTAATCTATGACGTTTGCGCATATGCCCATCCACGCGTTTCAGGGCAACACCAGCCCAAACCGCAATCATCTGCATTCCACGACAAATGCCGAGTACAGGCACACCGCATTCTCTTGCCCAAGTTAATAAAGCATATTCCGTTTTATCCCGAGTAGCGGATGCCCCCATATCCTCTCCGCCCGTTAGGATCAGACGATTGATACCCCATTTCTCACAATAAGAACGAGCTTCATTTGTTCCGAGATTTGGCACTGGCAGCCATGCAGCCTCAGGTAGCGCTGCGCTCATAAAACGTGACCAATCTTGGGCTAACGCATCACGCGGTTCATAGTATTCCTGTGTCTCCAACACCCGCATAGTGACACCGATGCGTAGCCCATTATTCGGCATACAGAGGCCTCAAAACCTTTTCAGCACAATTGAGCTCGGCACTTCCTGCTGCAACAACCCTCTCGTAAATCTGATCGCCACAACCAATCGCTGCAGGCAGAGCAAATTCAGCACAGCGGACAGCCATATGGGAATTCGCACCTCCGAAACGCGTAACTAAGGCACTAGGGCCCTTTGTAAATATCCAGTCGAATCCGGGATCTGCATTCTCAATACAGACGATATGGTGTTTGATGTTAACACTTGTGGGAGTGTTAGCTTCGAGCTGAACCACAGACCCCGCAGCTGCTCCTATGCCGACATAATTTGGTACGCTTCGATTAAGTGTAGCTACATAAATGTCGCGCACACCGAAAATGATATGTCCAAGTCGGAATGCATGTGCTGAGGTCATACTTCTGCGAGCTGATTCAGCTAGATCGAGATAGCACCTATCCACATCATCCATAACAGGATGACTGAGGCACCTGACGATTGCTGGCCAGTCCAAATATGATAGATCGTCGCGTGACAAGCCATGATGTTCCCCCCAGCGCACAACCATAGACAGGGCGTCTGAGAGTGTTCGTGTAAACACAAACTTCACATACTCGCGACTTGAAATCGCCTTGCGGGCATAATTCAGCAGTTGTCCGACACTCAAAACATTGAGTAAGGTCTCATCCAATAGCAACTTGATGGAGGTATGCTCTTCGTTGGTCAAACTGAACTGAGGTATTTCTGCCGAGGGCAGGCTTTGCATACCATCAAGAAACAGATCATCACGTTCGTCATACCTAAGTGAAGTAATTTCATATGTACCGGGCCGCAAATGACCATACTTGCTAAAAAAATCAGCACGTCCGAGTTGGCCTTGGCAAACCTCGGCATACTCTTCAACCATGTTCCCAGTAACTGTACGGATACTGCGTTTAAATTCAGTCAGGCGACTGTCAGTGAGTGCTCCGCGGCTTACAGCAGAGCGAAGAAGTGCCTCCGCAATGAAGGCGTGACGAGCGACGATTGCGAACGACAAAGTCCCTAGTTCCCGGCACTGGTCTAAAAGAAAACTAGCTCTGGCAAGATGAGCATATGCCTCGCCATCATGTATTTTCGGGAGTTGCTGTTTATCCAGATAGGCAGCAGCCTCTAGTGCACTATTCAATGTGCTGGCTAGATCGGGATTCAGGCAGTCGCGTGTAAGTTCTGTCAGTTCAGTCTTGAAAGACTCAAACTCTCTTTCATCCAGCACCTCCGGGTATCGAGCTTTGAAATCATCCAAAAAGCAGAAATCCAGACAAGTGGGCACGACTTCAAACTCGATCTTGTCATGCAATTCGGGATAAGCCTCAAGTCTGGCAAGCCAGGCATTCACCAGCTTCTCGCCTATCGAATCCGACAAGCGAGCCGGAAGAAAAGAGTTGAAACTGCTGCGAACATCAATATAGGGATGGTTGTTGATGAGCATCATCAAATCAGCATCACCCAGAGATCGATACCCCATGGAAGCGCGTGCATGACACCATACCGATTGGGTGATCAACTCCCGGTACAAGGACGCAGCCAGTGGACGGGGGGTAGTACCGATGATCTCAGCCGGGTTCCAGTCAGGCATAATAGCAAGTATGGTTCGATTACCTAGAATACCATCCCGCCTCTTTGAGCAATTGCGCACAAATTCTTCAACATAGGCTAGCTGTCGTTTAGCGCGTCGTTCAGTAACTGGATGCCAATTGCGTGCTAGTGCGATTCTTCTTACTTGGAACAGCAATAGCCGTCCCGCCTTATTCAGGCCAAACTCAATATCCAGTGCTGCGCATTCGCAAATTGTCTCCAACTCACGGGCCAACCGTAAGAACGACGCTATTCTGGCAGACCTTATCATGCTGCTATCGGCATACCGATAGACGAATAGGCTTTTATGGGCACCCGCCCCACTGGTGACAACATCAGTTAGACCACTTTCGTCATCGAAGTCAATGCAGTAGTACGGTGCACCATTCACCATATCAAATGTCATGATGACCCCGCTAACTGCCACATTGCCCACCATCTGCTGTACAAGCACCTGGTCTCGAGGATTACTCGTCATTGATTTTATTACTTGGTCGATTGCAGTTTTAAGCACGGTACGATTACTGCTGTCCACATTAAGCTTGCTGAAAAAGGCGCCTGCCATAGAGTTTTCGGCGGTATCTTCGGCAAGCGCACTGCTTCTAATCGCAACAATGGCTCCACTAAAACACTTATCAATTTTTTGTAAAATCTCATTGTGCAAAACTGACCAATCCCCGACCGTAAAATAATACAACGGGAGTATCTCGGCACTTTCGACTAAGCCTTGCAGACGTTCGAGGGTTTCTGCCTTTGTCCCAAATTGGAATGGATTCATTAATAGCTACGCCTCAACTTATGAAACTCATGCTTTAGTATGCAATGTCACTCCAGCCAGTATTCTGTTAGGAGCATAGATGATTAACTTTTATGTGCAATGAGAACATAAATATTGCAAAATTGATCTGGGAAGAAACGCATTAGAAAATTTTGCAGCCATTGACCAAGCCACGAAAGACGATATCCTTCAGCACGAGCCCTATTTTCATCGAATTGCTTATGTGCGGCAGAACGGAAAAAGGAAAATTTATATAGGATGGGCATATTCTCAACCGGGCCGACAAAACCTATGACAAAGCCAGCACGTATGAAAAGCTTTTCGAACTCGCTGCGAGTCAGGTTCATTTTATGAAAAGACCGTATTTTATTCTCGCCATCCCGGTTTTTCGTCTTTCTGTCAGCAAGCCAATCCGTAAGCTTGGTCTGGATATTGTCGGCGCGGAAAGATGCGCATACCGACCCGTTCTTTTCCAACACTCGGTACGTTTCTGATATCGCTTTGTCGAGCCCGTGCTCAAAGTCAAAATTGTGGTACAGGCCAAAAGCGAGAATGTACTTAAACATCTGGTCTGCAAATCTCAAATTGGTAATATCACCCACCTCTGCCTGCAGCGTTGGGTCGATTATATTAAGCTTGCTGATCGCGACATCGATGAAATCTAAACCTATGATATCGTAACCTCGGTCATGATAGTAACGCAAAACGCGCCCGGCACCACAACCCGCCTCCAAAATTTTTCCCTCTTTATCTTTGACAGTCTTTTGGGCGTATTTGAGTGGATATACACCAAGATTCTCCATCGGCGCATCCGCTGGAATATCATCCCAACGCTTAGTCCAATAATCCTTGTTGTTAGCACTACGATAAGTAATTCTCATCAGATCCTATTCAGTCGCTCTTTTATTGATTCACGATTAAATTTCAGCCAAGTCGAAATTTCTTCCGCAACCAAGCGGTTTCCATCAACCGACAAATGTCCGCCATATTGATCGTTAATGTAACAGTTTTCAAATCCGGCATTGTTAAATTTCCCTGTAAGGTCGAGTGCAGGTAGCTGTCGCGACAACTCGCTGAAATAATCCTGATAAGGCGCAGTTTTATTTTTATTCAACTTTAGATCGAGCAATTGCGGAATTACAACTATCAACGGGGTATGCCCTCGGCGATTTGCTTCTTCCTTGAATCGTAGCAGTATTGCACTTAAAAGCCTGGTCGATTTGTTCTCGTTGTATAGCTGATAAGCGTCGCGAAGGTTATTTCTCATCACTAATGTGAATGGAAGATTTTCTATTCTATTGCACGAAGCACCTAGAGTACGCAATGCTCCCCGCACCGCCACAGCAGAAATCAGCATACTTTGTTTCAGCGGATTCCGCAGTAAAGTAAAAGTATAAGGAAACCTAAACTGGTGCGAACGAAACTTTTTCTCATAGAAACCATCTGCCTCACGTATCTCAGGAAGTTTTTCCCTAAAAATTGAGAAATCCTTTGGGCTCCGTATGATATTTTCAAGAATAGTTAATCGATTTTGCGGGTCGAAAATGAATCGTGGTTTAAATGCAAAGGTATTTCCAAATTCCAGGTAGTGCTTCCAGTAAGACTGGATCCGGCAAATCGTTTCCGGCACAAACCCCATAACAACGACCTTTACAGTATCCGGCAAAGGCATATTCTCGTAACGCAAAAGTGCTTGGTCTACTCCATAGTTGCCAACGCCAAAATTCAGAACTCCGAAATCCTCTTGCTGAGACAGTTGCGCTTCCCAAGTTTCGTCATCTTCCACCTGCCTGCAAAAAGCATAGGAATCGCCAAAAGCCGCGATGAACGGAGGCGATTTTTCAAATGAGTTAGTGCGTGATCCCGCAGAGTCAATATGAAAAGTAATTGGCCCCTTTTGGCCATTTTCGATTCCACTGGAGTTAGGTTTTCGCACCCAACCCAGATACGGATCAAAACTGTATGTTATGAATTTTTGCAGGGCTTCAGAATCGAAACCTGGCGATTCGTCTTTCTTTGTAATCAACCACGGAAAGCTTCGGCGTTGCAAATTCACTATTAAAAATAGTCCGACCTCGACAATTATTAATATGGCGACTAACACCAGTAAATTCATGTACGCCCAAGTGCCTCTCGAACTGCATCAATGCTCATAATTCTGTCTGTCAATTCTTTGAACTCAATCAGATCAACATCATTCTCAATCACCAGTTCTGGATTCTCTGGTTCAGGGAACGGTATGTCTACGCCAACAACGTTCTCAATTTCTCCTCTAGCGGCTCTGGCATACAAATTCTTAATATCCCGTCTAAGCAACGTTTGCATTGAAGCCTTTATATACACCTCAGAGTAACCGGGAATATTTTCCCTATTCCAACGCCGCCACTCTGGGAAAATTGATAGAATTGCAGCAACAACGTGTATGCCCTCATCGGCGAGAAATTTTGAGAGAACTGAAAGCCGTTCAGCATTGCGCAGTCGTCCTTCGATGGTATGGTCAACATCATTTCCGAAAAGGGTTCGTATCAAATCTCCGTCCAGTAGAACCACTTTGCCATTCATTTGACGAATCCGCTCGACCACTTGACTGGCCAGTGTTGTTTTTCCAGTACCAGACAAACCTATTATCCAAATAACCATAAATGATTCCTGTCAGAGCTAGTGTAAAGGATTAATCGCTTAATTATGTTCATAAACTGTTAAATATATCAGCCACTCTTCTCGCTCCGCCACCTCTGGGGGAGTTGAAATAGTTTTTAAATAATGATTCAATCTGTTCCTTATTTGTTTTATAAAATCCTACAGATTCTAACATATTCTCGAGTTGTGGAATGTCGTGATGCTTTATAGAGGGCAGATGTTTTTTTAGCTCCATTACTGACGAATCAACAAAGTATCCAGTTGAAGGCGATTCAGCGCCAAGATCATCAGGAACATCTAAAAAAACAACATTTTTCCCCAAAAAGATGGCAGAAAATGGGGTGCCACCGTTATCAGCTAAAACAACATCAGCGATACCAAACAGTTCATTCATGTCACGCAATGCGTTTCTGTCAATATTGAAATTGAGTTCCTCAAGCAGACTAATAAAATCCTTTTCCTGAACAAAAGAAAGAGGATGCGGCCGGACAATAAGGTTGTATTTAGTGATTAGCGTTGAAAGCGGCTCAGCGAACAATGGTATCGACGAATAATCACCTCCAAGAGTTGGCATCCACAACACTGTTTTTTTTGATGCAGAGATTCCAAACTCTCGTTTTATATCACTCAAATCTATATCTTCCGCAAAGAATCGATCATATCTGGGGTATCCCATAACATAAGCTTTCCCCTTGAATCGTTTTTGAATCTCTCGCTCATCATTTACCCCGTGACAGAGAAACACATCGTAGATATCGTTCCAGCTGGCAAGACTCCAACCGTCACTGATATCAGCACCATACATGTATCGAATCTGTTTATTGCCCACTTGGAGAGGAAGATAGGTGTCTATATCAACTCCAAATTCCCATGCAGGGTCCTTACTCTTTAATATCAAGCCCCGATTAAGCATCTTCTTGAAATAATCATCCGCAGTCTCAGGTTTGGCATCTTTAGTTGACCCCGAAATAACATGATTACTCACCACGTATTCATACTTTATTCCGCAGCTTATTATTTCCGCTATTTTTCTAATTTCGTAACCTTCCTTTTGAACATGATTTAAAAAGTCCGACAGCCCCAGCTTTTCGTTTCCATTCAGATCAGAAGAAAAATAATCGGTAAGTATAATTGCAAAAGCAGAGTGGCCCAGTGCCTTCCAAACATCCGCATAATGAACCAGCATTATCGGATCATGTATTAAAAATGCGAATTTCTTTCTTGTTTCAAAATCGCTATATATTTGGTTTAAAAAATCCGAGGCCCTACAGACTGAACCTATAGAAGATATCTCGGCAGTCAACAATGCTTCGTGATGAGTTGACGGATTATTTAGCTGCGAACCAGACCTTATACTCAGTTCTGTGAAAGGATAGGTTCCAACGATTTTCTCAAAGTTTTTAAAAGAAGCGGCGACAGCCTCAAGAGTGATGGTGATCGCATCCATCTTACTTTGTAAAATGTCAAATCTAGCAGATGTGGCATTCAGACCGGCCATTTTGCTGCGGAGATTAAGAAAAAAATCAATAACTTTCAACGTGTTGACCCCTTGCATGTGGCACCAAATACAAAGAAGCGCGTCAGTACGTACATAAGCAGGGTGTAACTCCCCGCAGCTGCCACCTGAGAAGGCACCGCTTGAAAATTATAATAAGTTAATGCTAACCGCAGCACCAACAAATTAAACAAAAATGAAAGAACAAAAGCAATGAGATAACGAATACTTTCCACAACCAAATGACCATTGCTGCGAAATACGAATTTCTTGGAGAGCAAAAATCCCATTGTAAATCCAACAACATACCCAGTAATGTTCGAAACCATCGGTGAAAGCCCCATGGCCATTGCAGAGAAGATGACGATGAAGCCAACGATGGTGTTCAAAGCACCACTCCCCAGATAGCGCGTCATCAAAATAGATTCACTTCGCCAGCTGGACATAGTATTGTGCACCAAGTGGTAAAAATTTCAAATAAGGCTCCAACCAGCGTAAAAGCGCAAAGGGGCGCGGAAAAAACATTGTATAGCCATGTTGCTCTATCGTAAATCCTGCCTGTTTGGACAACTTCCGTGCCGTGCTTGAACTCAGCATTTTCGCATCCGCATCAAATGGACAACGTTCAAATATCCAGCGTGTCGCGGGGTTATACGGATTATGTTCGAACAAAAACACCCGACCTTGTTCGGCCAACGACTGGTAGCATTGCAAGAAGGCGAACGTTCGTTGCGCCATTGGAATGTGATGAAATACGTTCGCGGCTAGGATCGAATCAAACTGTATCGCGCCAATTTCTTTCCAATCGGAAAACAACCGCGCCTGTGGAAATCGTTGTTTTGCAAATTTTAATGACTCAGGGGAAACATCATAACCCCACAATTCGGCATCAGGGAAATATTGGACCAGATACGGTAAACTACGTCCCGCACCACAACCAAAATCAAGAATGCGCTCTGGCTGTGTGCGTTTAAGCTTTGTTGCCATCAACGCAACTTTATATTCAGCGAAATAACGCTCCTCATTCAAGCCATCGGGGATGCTTGCATTTAGTAAGCGGTCATAATTTTCGGCATATTGATCAAATTCTGATTTACTCATATTGATTCTGTCCAGGTGCGACTCGCTACCACAAATTGCGGCTTGCCATTCAATTTTAGATAAGTGCGGCCCAGATATTCGCCCACCATACCGATACATAAAGTTTGTATGCCGCCAATCAACAGAATTGTTGCAATGAGCGACGTCCAGCCGGCTGGGGTCTCAGGATGTAGAATCTTTTGTACCGTTACATAGCCTATCATCATTACACTGGATCCGGCGAGGGCAAAGCCCATGTAGGAAGCTATGCGCAATGGTATTACGGAAAAACTGGTCGCCATTTTCAACCACAAGGAAAATGAACGTCTAAGATTGTAATTTCCCTGTCCTTCATGACGTGCCTTATGTTCAATATTGATTGTGGTAATTGACTGTGTCACATCTAAAATCAGCCCGTCCAGATAGGCGTAAGGTCCATTATATTTAATAACTTCTTTAACCACTTCCTGACGGACTGCCTTAAAAGAAGACAAATAAAGTGTTTTTGGCTTACCTAGCAAATGCGTGGCAATCCGATCGTTAAATAGGCTGCCGAGCTTTTTCCAGGTTGCATGCTGGCGGTTGAGATAACGCGTATAGCACACGTCATACCCTTTATTTAACGCGTCAATCATTCCGGTGATCGCTTTGGGCGGATGCTGTAAATCATCATCCATGATCACGACTATATCGCCCATGGCATGATTCATACCCGCCATGGTTGCGTTGTGCTGTCCAAAATTACGACGGAGTGAAATCCCTTTAACGAACGGATATTGTTTTGCCAACTCACAAATCACTTGCCAGCTATTATCGGGACTTGCATCGTTAACCAGCAATAACTCAAAAGTATCAAGCAAGTTTGCATTTTGCATTTCCTGCTGTATGGTTTCTACCAGCAACGGTAAAATCGCCGCGCTACGATATACTGGGACGATGATAGACAAGGTGCAAAGCACGTCAGGATTTTTCATAGTATTTTCGTAACACTCTATTAAGATAATGCTCATCAAAGCGAATCTGGGTTTCAGACAACGCTGTCATCATCGTCGCAACCTCAATCGGATAGTGACGACCACGTTCCAATACGTCGTAAATTGCCTGTTTTTCCACCACCTGTTCCATCTCTTTTACAATTTCTGGCATTGAATAACTGCATGGGTTTGCCAGATTCAAGGTGCAGCATCGCATCGATTGATTTTCAATCAATATACTTGCAAGCGTCGCAACATCATCGACATCGATTATGTTGCGGTAAGCATTCCGCCACACACTAAACGACTCACTGCGCACAATGCGTGCATACAGAAAATTTAACAAGGTGTGCGGATTAGGTGTGTGTCCTGCTACTTGCGGCAGACGGAGAATCAGATGGTGCAGATGCTCTACAACCAGTTGCTCCATCTCTAACTTGTGTTGTACATATGATGTATGCTGAACTTCTGGGTCAGCCACGCTGCATGTCCCAAAATATACAAAAGCACCAACATCATTTGCGGATTGTAATGCCAAAAGCAAGCGTGCTCGTTCTCGGGCGAATTCTCTCAAGTTCGTATTCCTTGAGTTGGAAACACCCGCCGCGTAAATGCACACGTCACTGCGCTGCTGATATTGGGCTGCAAATCCGCGCGCTATTAAACCAGATCCAATAATCATGGAGAAAATTTAAAAGATAAAATTATTAACAATTCATTGATTCTCAAGATGAACCTCTGTTTTCATTGGCCTGTAATTTAGCCAGGTAACTATTAACACCATAAATATTCCGGCAATCTTTGGAAAGTAAAAGTAACGAACTTCGAACTGCGCCACAGTAAATATCAACATATATGCTGAAAACAGTGAGGCATTAAACCACATCAATAAAAGCCATGAACTGTGCGATCTCACCTTGCGAGGAAACAAAAGGGCAACCAGAACTATCAGGGCAATCAAAAGCAATCCATTGGCTATAATATCCACAGAAGTTGATTTATTATTGACGACTCCAGCCCAGTTACGCACCGACGAAAACCAGTATTTTCCGATCACATCAAATTTAAGAGAATACCACTCTAAGGGGTGCCTAATGAACGTTCTCACGAATAAACTCTTCGCGTTTGCTGTATCGCCACAAGTCTTAGGGTCAATTCTGCAAACCAGATTACCCCCCCCAGCAACGACCCATCCTGCTTGTATGCTTTCAAGGTAATTGGAAGTCATAACTGAATTTCTAAAAGTAAGGGACGATGTAAACACCCACACCGGGCTTTCCTGATAATTCCAGTGATAAGCTCTCCATGGAAAAGTGGTAGCGTGTGCAATGAAAAGCACGCTCACAATTGTTTTTACTACCGGCTTTACGAATTTCGGATCGATCGAATTTTGCAAACGAGTGAGCGGAAGAGCAATAACCAACAAAATCCCCCAGCCCGTCAGCGCGAGAAGAAGGATTTCAAACTGTGAACGAAAATAGGCAGATAACGCCAAGCAAAGTCCTGCATAAGCCGCATAACGAAGTGCATTCCGTACTACAGAACGGAATGCCAGTAAAATAGCGAGCAGAAAAAAGCCAATTGCAAAGCCCTCTCCCAAGGTAATACCTATTGGCTGAAGCAAGCACACTCTAGACACCGGGAATGCAAAAATTATCAACGGCAAGGTGAATGCAACAACCTTTCTTTTCATATATATGTGCTGTAGGAGATCATGAAGCAGCACCAGTACGAATGCAAATAATATGGCTGTCATTATTTGCAGTACCAGAATTACAGGTGCTTCAGGGCCCAGGACCTTTATTATTGATGCCTCTAGCAAAATAAAACCTGGTGGCCACAAATTAAAAATCCAGTCATTGGCGCTGCTTATCCAACCGTTTTCAGCGATATCAATCGCAGCCTTAGCAAAACTAGCAGGATCGCCCATTGAGCTCTTTTCAATAAGCTGCTGGATTGTGATAAATGGATCTGGTTGATTCGGAATATCACGTACCCATAGGGCGATAGCCAGCAGGATCAGGAAATAAATAACGCCTATCCACAACGATTCATGTTTAAGCGATCTCATTGGCTGCACTCATTCTTGTCAGGGCAAGTCATAATCACTTGCGTCACTAGCTCTACCTCCTCTGCTGTGATTACTGACGACATCGGCAAACTCAGCACCTCCTCTGCCAATATTTCCGCAATAGGTAGATTATCTACGTGATGGTCTTGATAACAGGCTTGTCGATGTGGCGGAATGGGGTAGTGGATAACGGTTGAGATGCCATGATTTTCCAAATCTGCTTTTAATATGTCTCGTTGCTTGCTACGGATAACATAGAGATGCCATACCGGTTCTGCATATTCAGGCGATCGGGGCAAAACGATATTTGCGGTTGCTAGAAGTCTCGAGTACTGATTAGCAATTTCACGTCGCTTGCTATTCCAGTCATCAAGTACTGCCAGTTTCACACGCAGAAAGGCTGCCTGCATTTCGTCTAGCCTGCTATTGTAGCCAGTTATATCATGTTGGTACTTGACTGTTGAACCATAATTGCGAAGCTTTTTAACCCTTCCGGCAATCGAATCGTCGTTGGTGAGCACCGCGCCAGCGTCACCTAGTGCGCCCAGATTTTTGCCAGGATAGAAGCTCGTGGCTGCAGCATGGCCTAGTGATCCTGTACGGCGGCCTTTGTAGCGGGCGCCTTGTGCCTGGGCGGCATCTTCGATCACGATCAGATCGTGTTTAGCTGCGAGTACGTTAATTGGATCCATATCGGCCGGTTGGCCATACAGGTGGACGGGAATAATTGCACGGGTATGGCTGGTGATGGCGCTGGCAATCAGGGTTGAATCAATATTGTGCGTGTCTATATTAGGTTCAACTGGTATCGGGGTTGCCCCGCATTCAGTAACGGCCAGCCAGGTTGCAATGAAAGTGTTAGAGGGTACAATGACCTCGTCACCTGGCCCGATGTCATAGGCGCGCAGTAAGAGATGAAGTGCTTCGAGCCCGTTGCCAACACCTATACAGTTCTTCACTTCGCAATACTGGGCGAATTCGGCCTCAAATGCTTCCAGTTCGGGGCCCATGATGAACCAACCCGAATCCATGACTCGGTTGTAGGCGGCATCAAGGGGGGGCCGGATGGATTGGTGCAGTCGAC
>Ga0214472_10004226_pt1 | contig 15137 bp, 16 predicted proteins | sample RVTome_6_FD_207662 | JGI IMG/M metagenome (GOLD analysis project Ga0214472, IMG submission 207662) | Soil microbial communities from uranium-contaminated site in the Upper Colorado River Basin, Wyoming, United States - RVT140D175 | ecosystem: Environmental > Terrestrial > Soil > Contaminated >...
CCGCAACCCTCGGTCATGCCCCAGATCGACGGTGTCATTCACCACGGAGGCAATAACAGCTTCACCGAATGCCTGTATTTCGGCAAGCCGGCCATCATCATGCCCTATGTCTGGGACGGCCACGACAACGCCACCCGCATCGCGGAAACCGGCCACGGCTACAAGCTCGACCGCTACAAGTGGTCGGACGAGGATCTGGCCGAAAAGATCCGCTCCATGCTGAGCGACCCCGTGATGCAGGCGAAGCTGACCGCGACGTCCGCCCATATGCAGGCGCGGCACGGACCCACCAAGGCCGCCTCCATTCTCGACTCCATGCTGGGAGACTGACCGTGCCGACCGATCTGAAATCCTCCGCTCCCCATATCGCCGACGCCTCGGTCTGCAACGAAGGCATGGTCGAATGGGGCGCGGTCCCCACCATGATCGAGGGCGAGAGCCGCACGTCCGGGAAACTGCTGCACAAGGGAATCGGCGGCAGTCCGGAATCCGGCATTTGGATCTGCACGCCGGGCTTTTGGACCTGCCATGTGACGGACGATGAATTGTGCCATTTTCTGCAGGGCCGCTGCACCTATATCCATGAATCCGGCGAGATCATCGAAATCGAACCGGACACGACGGCCTTTTTCCCCAAGGGCTGGAAAGGCACCTGCCGCGTGCGCGAAACCGTCCGCAAGGTTTATATGATCCGCTGACGCCATTCGCTGTGACGCCGTTCGACCCGCATGCCGTACTGATTTTCCGCGCCAATGATTTCGTATCGGCGGCGGATTACCCCGTGCGCGATGTCGCAAACCCGCACGTGAGGGGACGGGCGGCTCATCGTCCTTGCGTCCCCAGCTTCCCCTGATCCTTGATCAGATACATCGCTTTGTCCGCCCGGGACAGGATCGCGGCCGCATCGTCGTCGCCGCTGAGGATCTGCGTGGCTCCGACCGATGCGCCGAGTGAAAGCTCATGGCTGTCGAAACGAAGCGGCGTCTTATCCACCAGGTCGGTCAACCACTTGGCCTTGGCTTTCGCCAGGTCGCAATCGCTCTGCCACAGCAGGATCGCGAATTCGTCGCCGCCCAGGCGCGCGACGACGTCGGAACGCCGGACATGGGACGACAGCAAGGCTGCCACATGCATCAGCGCGATGTCGCCGACGGCATGGCCATGGGCGTCGTTGATCTTTTTGAAGCCGTCGAGGTCGATGAACAGCAGCGAGATCACCGCGTCATAACGCCGAACCAGATCGATCGCCCGTTTCAACTGGTCGTCCAAGCCGCGCCGGTTCAACAGCCCGGTCAGCGGATCTTCCCGGGCTTCGTTCTGCAGGTCCAGCGCCCGCTGTTCAGCCTCCTGCAATTGCCTGCGCAGCGCCGCATTTTCATCGGCGACAGCCCGGATCGCCGCTTCCACGTCCGGGGACACGCTATCGAGCAGGGCCGTCAGCGTGGCGACGGCCGCGCTCCTGGACTTGTCGTTCATCTGCCGATCACCCACAATTTGCCGGGATTGCTCCCAGTCTCAGGCCGCATCGCCCGGCTTTATACGCGAGTGGCGGGAAAAATCGAATCGCTTCGACATCTTTTCGGCATCCGCGGCAGGGAAAATGCGAAAAAGCCTTGCGCGTGTTTCACCGATAACGCTAAGCGAAGCCATGCTTTCAACAATGGTATGATTTGACCCGATGTCCGAAACCTCGACCCGCGCGGCGAAACCGGTCGCCATCATCATGGGCAGTCGCTCGGACTGGCCGACAATGAAGCATGCGGCCGACATGCTTGATCAGCTTGAGATCGGCTATGACGCGAAAATCGTCTCGGCGCATCGAACCCCGGACCGGCTCTACGAATTCGCCAAATCCGCCCGGCGGGACGGTTACAAGGTCATCATCGCCGGTGCCGGAGGCGCGGCGCATCTACCCGGCATGACCGCGGCGCTGACGCCGCTGCCGGTTTTCGGCGTTCCGGTGGAATCGAAAACCCTGTCGGGCCAGGACAGCCTGTTGTCGATTGTGCAGATGCCGGCCGGCATTCCGGTGGGAACCCTGGCGATCGGCAAGGCCGGTGCGGCCAATGCCGGTCTTTTGGCCGCCGCAGTTCTCGCCCTTTCCGACAGCAGTCTGGCGGAACGGCTTGATGCCTGGCGCGCCGCCCAATCCGCCAATGTGGGGCATTCTCCCCATGACACGTGATGCCGAGACGGATAGCGCCGTGGCCAAGCCGGTCCCGCCTTCCGGCGTGCTCGGCATTCTCGGCGGCGGCCAGCTCGGCCGCATGATGGCGCTCGCCGCCGCCCGTCTCGGGCTGAAAACCCACATCTATTGCCCGGATCCGGAAAGCCCCGCCTTCGATGTGACGCCGCGCAAGACCGTCGCCGCCTATGATGACCGGACGGCGCTGGCGAAATTTGCCGCTTGCGTCGATGCCGTCACCTTCGAATTCGAGAACGTTCCGGCCGAGACCGCCGAGTTTCTCGCCGCACGCACGATGCTGCGCCCCAATGCGCTGGCTCTGGCCGTCGCCCAGGACCGGTTGCGGGAAAAGCGGTTTTTTGCCGAACGCGGCATCGCCACGGCGCCTTTCGCCCCGGTCGGCGATGCGGACGAACTCGCAGCCGCGCTGGCGAAGATCGGCGCGCCGGCGATTCTGAAGACCCGCCGTCTGGGATATGACGGCAAGGGCCAAAGCCGGATCGAGCGGGCGGACGACGGCGCACGGGCCTTCGAGGCGCTCGGTTGCCAACCCTGCATCCTCGAGGGCCTGGTCGATTTTACCAAGGAGGTATCCCTCGTCCTGGCGCGCGGAAGAAATGGCCAAACCGCCCATTACGATCTCGCCTGGAACCGGCACGAAAACCACATTTTGCGCCAAAGCACGGTTCCCGCCGCGGTTCCGCCCGAATGCGCGCAGCGCGCCCGCGACATCGGCGAAGTGCTCCTGGCCGATCTGGATTATGTCGGCGTTCTGGCGATCGAATTCTTCGTGGTGGAGACGCCTGCGGGAACGGATCTTCTGGTCAACGAAATCGCGCCGCGGGTCCACAATTCGGGCCATTGGACCGAGGCGGCCTGTCCGACCTCGCAATTCGAACAGCATGTCCGCGCAGTCTGCGGCTGGCCGCTCGGCGAATGCCGGCGCACGGTCGATGCGGAAATGACCAACCTTTTGGGAGCCGAAGCGGAAGCTTGGCCGGCTTTGGCCGAGCGCGGGGATTCCGTCCTGCATCTCTACGGCAAGGCGGAAACGCGGGACGGACGGAAAATGGGACATATCACACGAATTCTGCGGAACGGACTGGACACCGGAAATCGAAATTGATATAGAGCTTCGGATTGCGCCGTGTTTTTTAACGCGTGCGCTTTTTTAGCATGAAAACGAAACAAACTTTAGGAATCGACGCGTGCAGGTTCTCGTTCGCGACAATAATGTCGATCAGGCCCTCAAGGCCCTCAAAAAGAAGATGCAGCGCGAAGGCATCTTTCGGGAAATGAAGCTTCGTAATCACTACGAAAAGCCATCCGAAAAGAGAGCCCGTGAAAAGGCGGAAGGCGTTCGCCGCGCCCGCAAGCTGGCCCGCAAACGCGCCCAGCGCGAGGGCTTGATGCAAGGTAAAGCACGGGTTTAATCGCCGTTCTTCCCGGACCTGCCGTACCGGACAGCATATCTCGAGCTTTGCTTTCGGCTCGCATGTCTTGGCAAGTCCGGTGGGTTTACGGTGACCTTGCCGTTTTCCATTACAATCGATTGCCGAATGCGACGAGAAGAACATGACTGGAGCGGAGTCGATCCGAGCCTGTCAGACATGGGTTCCTCGGTTCGGCGGCCGCGCTCTGGTTAACCTGGGGCTGGATACATGGTAAGGTCCGTTAATGCCGTATGATAGCTTTCGATTCGATCAAGCGCGCGCCGCCGCGAAGTCGGTAACCGCTCTTGCCCGCCATGTGTTCGGCATTCTTGCCGTCGCGGGCCTGACGGCGGGGCTTGCCGCGTGCACGCCCGATTCCTTCGGGACCGACGGCGCCACCGACCGGGAAGTGGTCGGATCGCCTGCGAACATCGCTTCGCTTTCCGAAGTGATCAAGGCCACTCCCAACGACCCCGAATCGTACAACATGCGCGGCACCGCTTTTGGCGAAGCCGGAAAATTGACCCGCGCCGTCGAAGATTTCACCCGGGCGATCGCCCTGGATCCGAAATTTTTCCAGGCCTACGGCAACCGGGCTCTGGCGCTGCGCCGCCTCGGCCGGCTGGAGGAAGCCCGCCAGGATTACAACCGCGCCCTGCAATTGAATCCAAATTACGACGTCGCCTTCATCGGCCGCGGCGACCTTTATCGCGAGGCGGACCAGGTGAGCCAGGCGCTCAACGATTACAACCGCGCCATCCAGTTGAGCACCAGCGACCCGCGCGCCTACCACAATCGCGGCCTTATCTATCAAAGTCAGGGGCGCCACCGTTTCGCGATCGAGGATTTCTCGACGGCTATCGGCCTGAACAACAAAGCCCCCGAACCCTACAACGCACGCGGCATTTCCTATTTGGCGCTGAACGACACGGCCAACGCGCTCGACGATTTCACCATCGCGGTGAGCCGGGACCGGGACTATGCCGAGGGATGGGCGAATCAGGGGCTGACTTATGAGCGCCTCGGCGACCTCAACAAGGCGCGCGCCTCCTACAATCGCGCGGTCAGCAAGGATTCGAACAACATGACGGCGCGGGACGGCATGCGACGCATCAATTCCGGCAATACGATCGAGCAAAAAAGCGCTTTTCAATAAGGGTTTCCAAAGATATTGAACCGGACGAAATCGACGCGCCATGCCGGGACGGCGAAAGCATGCAACCTTTCAAACACACACCCTATGCCGGAACCAAGGCGCCGTTCACCATCGGGCTCGAGCCGCTCGAACCGGACCGCTGGATCGAACCGGACGGCAACCTGCCGCGCTATCTCCGCGAGAAGGCGGCTTTGTTTTCCGCCCGGCATGACGATGTGTTTCGCGCCCACCCCGATACGCTGGCAGCCCAGCAGGAAGCCCTCGACCTGCTCGTCGCCCATCTGCCGGACCGGCATCCCGATACCTACCGATTGCAGGGCGAAGCGATCGAAATCTCGCCAACGGGCGAACGGGTTCCCCTGCGCTGCGCGGACCGACAGCCGTTGGAGACCGCGGCACGCCTGGTTCAGGACGATCTGGTGATCATGCGCCGCGGGCCGGACGGCCATGAACTGGTCGCAGCCGCCGTGTGCTTTCCATCCTCCTGGAGGCTTGCGGACAAGTTCGGTCTGCCCCTCGACCGGATTCATCGGCCGGTGCCCGGCTACGACGGCAAGATGGCCAAACGCATGGATCTGATTTTCGACCGGCTGCCCCGCGAGCGGATCGTCTGGCGCAGCAATTGGTCGATTTATGACAGCGACCGGCTGCCGGCTTTCCGCAGCGGCACCGAATTCTCCCATATGCGCGACGAAGTGGATTTCGACGGCGCGTTCCTGCGCGTCGAGCGTCAGACCCTCAGGCGCCTGCCGAATTCCGGCGATCTCCTGTTCACGATCATGATCTATCTCGATCCACTGAAGCGGTTGCGCGATCATCCGGACCGCAAAACCCTTGCCGAAGGCCTGCACCGCCAACTCATGGCCCTGAATGCGGAACAGGTCGCCTATAAGGCGCTTTCCAGGCGGCGGATCCAACTCGCCGATTATCTGCAAGCCATTGTCACATCAGCTTGAGCGAGCGGAGCGCCTCGCGAATCCTGCACCATCCGCCCCGCTCCCACAAATCCGTGTGCGTGCCGCCGGGAAACTCCAGAAAGACCTTCGGACCGTCGTAGCGTCGGACGATTTCCCTTCCGTGTTCCACCGGAATCGTCCTATCGGCATCGCCGTGCAGAACCACCAGCGGCCGGTCGATGCGCGGCAACGCCAGATCGGTGCGAAACCGGTCTTTCATCAACAGGCCGACCGGAAACATCGGAAACCGCTGCCGCGCGATCGCCTCGGCGGACAGGAACGGCGCTTCCAACACCAGGGCACGGACGGGCCTGAGGCCGGCCAATTGGGCGGCGACGCCGGAGCCGAGGCTCCAGCCGTAAACAATGATGGTCTTGGCGTCGACGCCGTGTGCGGTCAACCAGTCGAAGCCCGCCAGGGCATCGAGCACAAGTCCGGCTTCGCTCGGCGATCCGGTGCTGCCGGGATAGCCGCGATAACTGATCGCCAGAAACCCGAAACCTTCATCGAGCAACTCCGCGAAGCGGTCGTCGCTGTCGGCGATCGAGCCGCCATTTCCTGGAAAATACAACAGGCTCGCCCGCCCGTCCGCAGAGGGGCCGTGCCAGGCGGCGATGCGTTCCCCGTCTTCGGTTTCGATCGTCACCAGGGACACGCCGCGTTCGACCAGATGCGCGGGCACGGTGATGCCGCCGGAGGGGAAATATTGCTGCTTGCGCTGGAAAGAATAGAGGATCGCGCCGAACGCGATATAGGCCGCGGCCGCAACGGCGACCAGCCAGATCAACGCTTTGAGCATGCCCCCTCCAGCGGTCCGACCACGCCGGTCGCCTTCAAACCGTTGCGGGTCGGCAGAAACAGTCGGCGAAGAGTCCGGCGGTGGGCGGTCGATCCTACAGCGTGGAGACCAGAACGAAAACCATCGCCGCGCCGAACACGATCGCCGACGGCAGCCAACCCTCGCCCTTGGAAAACAGGCCGATGATGGCTGCGATCAGCGCGCCAATGAGCGTGATGGTTCCCAAAAACGTTCCCAATCCGCCGCCGAAGGCGAACAGCACGAGGGACCAAAGCACGCAACCGATCCCGATGGAGGCAATTTTGGAGAATTTGAGAAACCCTTCATAGGTACGCTCATGCTCGGCATAGTCCATGGTGGGGGCATTCTTGTCCGACATCGGAAATCTCGCAAATCATGGTGTCCGCCGTCTCTATACAGCAAAGCCCCGGCCCGCGGCAACGGCCTATCGGCGGGTTCGATGCGCTGTTTGCGCGCAGTCCACGGGGAATGCCCGAACCGCCTGTACCAACGGAATTATTTCAAGGGCTCGGACTCCTCACCGAGACCAGCTTTCGCCAGGGCCCGATCCTGTCGGACTTGCAGGCGGCCAACGTCGAACGTGTCGATCTGCTCATTGAGAAGCTGGAAATAATTCAATTCGCCGCGCAGATGCAGAAACACCGAGCCCAATCCGATTGCGGCCCGGTCCATGAAGACGAACTCGCGCGGGATCTTTACCGGCCCCTTCTCCTTCAACCCCTTATGCACCCGGAATGCTTCCTTGCGGCCGTAATGGCCGGGATTGGTGCCGTCGGCAACGGTGCGCACCCGATCTTCCAGAAGCGGCCCGTAGATGAAGCCGGCCCAGATGTTCAGGATTTCAATGAGATCATTGGTAAGCCCCTGGAAGCCCCAACCCTCATAGGCGCTGACGACCAGATCGCGGTCGTTCGTCTGCAGTCCGCGATACAGGTCGATCACCCCTTTCACGAAAGCGGTCGGAAAGATGCGGATACAGCCGTAATCGAGCAGATTGATACCGGCCGGCGCGCCGTCCTGCCTGAAGACCGTGTAATTGCCCAGATGCGGATCGCCGTGAATGACGCCGTAATGGCTGAAGGGCCGCCACCAGGCGCGGAACATCGCCACCGAAAGGTGATTGCGGATCTCCTGGGAGGCGCCCGTGAAATCGAGGAGGCGCTCACCTTCGAGCCAGTTCATCGTCAACAGCCGCCGTGTCGACAGATCCGGCTGCAGGACGGGAATGCGGACCAGGTCCTCGTCGGTCAGAATGTCGCCGTAAAGCGCCATGTGCCGGGCTTCCCGGTGGTAATCCAGTTCCTCGCGGATGCGGGCGCCGATTTCCTTGGAGATCTCGCTGGTGTCGATGGCCGGCCCCATTTGCCGGTGAATGGCGAACAGCATCTGCAATTGGTTGAGATCGGCTTCGACAGCGGAATCCATGTCCGGATATTGCAGTTTGCAGGCAAGGGCTTCGCCGTCATGCGACACCGCCCGGTGCACCTGTCCGAGGGAGGCGGCGGCCGACGGCTGCCGGTCGAACGCGGCGAAGCGGTCCTGCCAGTCCCGGCCCAGTTCGGCCTGCATGCGCCGCTTGACGAACGGCCAGCCCATGGGCGGAGCGTTGGATTGCAATTGCGACAGGGCCTGGGCGTATTCCTCCGGCAGCGCGCCGGGAATGGTCGCCAGCAATTGCGCCACTTTCATCAGCGGTCCCTTGAGCCCGCCGAGCGCCGCGGCCATGGCGTCGGCATTCTTGCGGTCGTCGAGATTCAGGCCCAACAGGCGCGCGCCGGCGAATTTCGCCGCCTGACCGCCGACCCCGGTTCCCACTTTTGCATATCGCCGCATCCGCCCGCTCAGACGGTTGTTTTCTTCAGCCATGAATTTTCCTGAAAGCCGTCAACATTTGCCACCTCCCCTATGTAGGCCGAATGGCCGGACGCGCAATCGCCCTTGCCATTCGCTCAAGGGGCGGCGTCGGATTTCCCGTTCCGGGCGCGGCGGCCAAGCGCCATGCGCGAAAACAGCGGCGAGGTTCGCAACATGCCGACGAAGCGTCGGCGCTGCGCGCGCGCCACGGAACCGCGCCGGGTCATGCGGAAGATGACGAAAACCACAAAGGCCGAATGCACGCTGGCCGTATAGGCGAAGAAATAGGACGGGCCGAAGCCGGAAATGATCGACGAGGAAAGGATCGGCCCGAAAATTGCGCCGAACGTGTAGAACAGCACCAGACCGACGGACAATTCAACGAATTCCCCCGGCTTGGCATGGTCCGCTGCATGGGCCACGGAAAGGGAATAAAGCGGCAGCGCGAAGCCGCCGAACAGCATGCCGCCGATAAACACGAAGGACGGCTCGGCGCCGCCGAAGAGCAACAGGAACAGGCTGGCCGCGATGGTCACGCAGGTCGCCCCGACCAGCACGATGCGCCGTCCGTAGCGGTCGGACAGGGCGCCGAGCGGATATTGAAAGACGGCGGCGGCCACCACCGACAGGCTGACAAACAGGGCGACGGCATCGACGGCCAGCCCCATTTCCTGGGCATAGACCGGGCCGACGGTCCGAAAGGCGCCATTGGTCAGGCCGATGGCGATGCAGCCGACGCAGGCCGTCGGCGACAACGCCCAGGTTGACAACGGTCTGAGTCGGGTCGAGGCCGGCGGCGGCGGCGAGCGCTGTTTCGACAGGGATACGGGAATGATTGCGGCGCAGAACACGATGGCCGTCACCGCGAAGATCTGGAAGCCTGCAGCCCCGATGACCGGCATCAGGAATTGCCCGGCGGTGACGAAGGTCAGATCGACGACCCGGTACATGCTGAGCACCCGGCCCCGGTCCTTGTTCTGGGCGATCTGGTTGAGCCAGCTTTCGATCACCGTGCCGACGCCGGCCGAACAGAACCCGCCGACAACCCGCAGCCCGATCCAGAAATAGGCGTCGACGACCAGGACGAACAGGAGCGCGGTTATCCCGTAGAGCGCGGCCAAAGCCGCGAACACCCTGATATGGCCGGCGCGCTGGATCAGCGTCGGCGTCCAGACGCAGGAGGCGAAGAAGCCGAAGAAATACCCCGTGCCCAAAAGCCCGATCACCGAGCCCGGCATGCCTTCGATATTGGCGCGCACCGCAATCAGCGTGACCACGAGCCCGTTGGCGCCGAGCAGCATTCCGGCGGAGGCGTAGATCGAGATCAGGCGGGGATCCATGGAAAACCGTCTTCTTCGGCGCGCATGCGGCAGGAGACCCTGCGCGGCTCATACCAGCCCTCAGATCTCGCCTTGTTTTGCACGCCTGTCAAAGGCCGGAACATGACGCCCCGGACGACCCGGCGTCAGGACGGGAAAAAGCCGAGGGGAAACACGTCCATCAGGTCGAGCCCGGTTTCCGTAACCAGGGCCTGGCGCTCGACCTTGACGCCTTCGCGGCCGCCGCTGCGGCCCACATAGCTTTCGAAACACAGCACCATGCCCGGCTCGAACACGCCGTCATAGCCCGATGCGTCCCAGTCCTCGGGATATTTGATGGACGGGTATTCGTCGCACAGACCGACGCCGTGCAGCACCACGCCGTAGCGTCCCGGCCGGCAGTCTTCTGGAAGCACATAGCCCTTCTCGCTGAGTTCCTTGAAGCCCATGCCGGGCCTGAACAGATCCATATTGGTGGCGATCTGCTCGTGCGCGATGGCCAGGAGCGCGTCCTGTTCCGCGCTCGCCTGGTCGATGCCGGCGACCCAGCTTCTCGAAATGTCGCAGCAATAGCCGTAAGGGCCGATGAGATCGGTGTCGAAGGCGACGATCTCGCCCTTCTGGATCACCTTGTCGGAACATTCGTAAAACCAGGGATTGGTGCGTTGGCCGCTGGCCAGAAGCCGGGTCTCGATCCATTCGCCGCCGCGCGCGATATTGGCCTTGTGCAATTCGGCCCACAATTCGTTTTCGGTCATGCCCGGTTCGAGCGCCTTCCACATGGCCCACATACCGGTCTCGCAGGCATGCACCGCCCGGCGCATGGCTTTGATCTCTTCCGGATGTTTGATGACGCGGGCAAACTCGGTGAATTCCTGGCTCTGTTCGAACTCCACGCCGAGCTTCTGCAATTCCAACAGGCCGACCGGATCGCATTTGTCGACCAGAATGCGTTTGTTGCCGCCGCCATGGGCGAAAACCAGATCGGCGATCTCGGCCGCCCATTTGCGTGCATGCTCGTGTTCGCGCTGGGCGCTGGAAAAATAATAAAAGGCGGTGGCCGGACGGATCTCGTCGATCAGCGACAGCCCTTCGGAGATATGCCGGCAGGCATGATAGTCGAACAGGATTGCAGGCCCGTCCGTGGCGATGAAGGCGTAGCGCACCGGATTGTGCATGGCCCAGACCTGCATATTGGTGCTTTCCAGCGCGTAACGGGTGTTTAGCGGATCGTAGAGCAGCGCGGCGGCGACATCGCGCGCCCGCAATTGTTCGCGGATCCGTTCCAGCCGGTAAGCGCGGATGACGTCCAGATCCGGCTGTTCCAGCCCCGCCGCCTCCCATTCGGCCAGCGCCGGATTGTTCGAGCCTTCCACATGCATGAAGCCCGCGGTCTCGACCTTGACGGGCCGGCGCGAGGGATCGATTTTCGGTCGGTAATGGGCGAAGGTCATGCTCTGTCCCCGGCGGTATCGACGCGCCGCGCCCGGCTATGGCGAACGCCGAGCGGCGCGGATCCTGGGCACGATCTTAGGACGGCGCGGAATGCTGGAGAAGGCGAAGTCGACATGTAGGAGCGGCTTTGCGGCGTTCACCCCGGCAACGCGCCGGCATTCGAAAAATGAGCGTTTGAGGTCACGCGGCCGGCACTTTTTTGGCGGCGAATTGGGCTGACCGATCGTTGTCGATTGCCGTGCTTCTGGAAAATTTGGCCGAGTGAGCCCATGATGAACCAAGAGAGCATAGTTCAATGAGCGCGGCGATTACCGTAACCCTGTTCGCCCTGACCTCGACCGCTGGCGCCACCGACGTCTCCCTGAGTTCTCAATGGGCCAATCTGAAGAAATACAACACTGCCCGAACGAACCAGAGGTCCCGGACTTCTTTCAGGTATCGGACGAAATCGAAGAGCGTTTCCGCTGTAACGTCGCTCGCAGCCAGCCGCCTTTCCGCAAAGGCTCGAAATTCCGCCAGGTCCTGGCGATAAGCCTCGATGGTCAATCGGGACAGCGATTTCGCAAATTCGCAGTGGTTTACGAATTTGCTCGAGAGATCTTCCAAACAATCGGTCACGTCGTACGCCCGGCTTTTGCCGAGGTATACGATTTTTAGCTTAACCAATTGAAGAGAAAGAAAAATTTCCGAAACAAGTTGAAGCTTTCCGGCCGACTTCTCCGCGGAGTTTCAAGAGACTCGAAACACGGGAACAAGAGCGCCTGGTCGCGCCGGACTCACCTGAATGTGCCTGCCGGAATTTCCGCAACTACAGCGTATCGCGCGAAATAGGATTCACGCGAAACGCTGTAGCGCTTCTGTTGCGCAAATCGTTTTCGTTTGATCTGAGGCAGATTAAACGCGACATGCGATAAGAACACTGCCACGACGTCTATTCCCTTCTTGCGTTCAGCACCGCAACCACCTCCCCATGCCCCGCTTCCGCCGCCAGATCCCGGGCGGTCTTACCGTCCCGGCTCTTCGCCGCGCCGTCCGCGCCGTCCGCGCCGTGGCGTAGCAACAAGCCGACCACTTCGGCGCGGCCCGCAGCCGCGGCGGCGCGCAAGGGTGTGCCGTTTCGACCTTCCAATGAACCGGGATCTGCGTCGACGCGCGCGGCGATCGTGTCCAATGAAGCCCCCGCCGCGATGAGATCCTCCAGATCGCATCGCCGCCAACAGGTCTCGACAATGAATTCCGCACTTTTCGAACGCCCCAGATGCACGGCCCAGCCAAGCGGCGTCGATTGGTAGGAGCGATCGCGTAGCGTCAGGTCGCCGCCGGCCTCGACCAACAACTGCAGGATATCGGGCCGGTCGGCGAAGGCGGCGCTGTGCAGGGCGGTCTGGCCTTCGTTGCGGGCGAAATCGGCGCGCAAATTGACGTCCGCGCCCTGGGCCAGGAGCCAGGCGACGGCCTCGGTGCGGCCTTGGATCACCGCCCATTGCAGGGGCGAGCCGTTGCAGGCCACGCCGTTGATTTCGGCGCCGCGCGCGTTCAAATAAGCCATAGCTTCGATCCGCCCGGAACGCGCGGCAAAGCTGAAGGCGTCGTCGAGGATTTCCTGGACATGGCCGGGTGTCGGCTGCCAGGCGGGAAAGCCTGAATGCGGGCGGTGGAAGGCGCGGGCCTTTCCGGCAGCCGGAAGCGGCTTTCCCGCTGCATCGAACATGGCCGCAAGCCGGTCGAGGCGGCCGAGACCGGCGGCGACGCGCAAATTGTCCGGGGTGACGGCAAGCCCCGCCAGATATTCCGAAACCGCCCGGTGCCCCCACCACAGGGCGACGACGAGCGGCGTGCCGCCGTCATCATAGGCTTCCAGATCCACCGTGGCGCCGGCTTCGACCAGCCGTTTGGCAAGCGGAACATTGTCGCTGTAGGCGGCCTGATGCAGCGGCGTCCAGCCCTTCTGGTTGGCCCGGTCCGGATCGGCGCCAGCGGCGAGCAGCATGTCGACCAGGGCGAACCGGCGCTCGCAAGACGGCTTGCCGAGATCAGGCCGGACCACCGTGGCGGCGGCCAGATTGAGCAATGAATTGCCGTTGGTCCCGGCCTGCTCCACGATGGCGGGATCGTCGGCAAGCGCGCCCTCCAAGCCGGCCTCGTCGGATGCTTCAATTGCCTCGAAGGCCCGGCGGAACGAGGTATGGACCGGTTTCGACGCCAGCGCTTGCAGATGCGCTTCAAAAGCGGGCCAAGTCTGGAAACCGTGCTGGCGCGCCACGACCAGGTCTGCGTCTTCGGGCGAAAACCCGTCCCAGGCCGGATCCTCCTCCGGCAGATCGCGAAAGCGCGGATGATACAGCCGCGCCTGTTCGCGCGCCCTTTGGTCGCCGGCGTCCAGCATGGATTTCAGGCCGAAGGCACGGTCCCGGAAATAGGCGGCGTCGCCGCGAAACACCTGCAGCGGCGCGTCCCTGCCTTCTTTCCAGTCGAACCAGGCCTTCAGCCGCGGCCAGCTTGCAAACCCGGATTCCCGGGCGATGGTCAATTGCGCCTGATGCAGGCGAAAGCTCGCGCCGGCGGCTTGCTTTCGGGCGAAATGCGGATACACGGCGCGCAGGCGCGCCAGCGCAGCGGGTTCGCCGGCCTCCAGCGCCCGCAAGAGCGCTTTCGCCGCGCGTTTCACAGCGAACAGTGTCTGAAATTCAGAGTCAGGAGGTGAATTCGTCATCGCGCACGACCTTTCCGTTCCGGTGGTCCGCAATCCGGAGAAAGGCGTGATGAAGCAAATCGCTGAACAGGTCGGCGAATGGGTGACAAAGTCTTTCCGCGAACCGGCGGCGCCCCATGACGCGCAAACAAGTCTATCTCCCCAAATTACGGCCGGTCAACCGTCCATCTTCGCCGTCCATCTTCGCCGGTCACTGGAAAAGCCGTTTCGCGCCCCGACGACGGGTTTCCGGGTTTTTTGAACATGCGAATGATTTGCATTTGCAATTCATTTGACAAAGCGCGCGCATCCGTATTTTAGTATTGCGTATTAAAATCATTCTAATGTAGGATCGCAAAATGCTTCGCATCCCCCGTCTCGCGGCAGCCTTGGCTTTCGCCGCATCCCTTCTGTTTGCCGGCTCGAGCGCCGACGCCGCAAAACTGCGCGTCATCACCACATTTACCGTCATCGCCGATATGGCGCGCAACGTCGCCGGCGACGCGGCGACGGTCGAATCCATCACCAAGCCGGGCGCCGAAATCCATTATTACCAGCCGACGCCGCGCGACGTGCAAAAGGCCTATCGCGCCGATCTCGTCCTGTGGAACGGTCTGAACCTTGAACTGTGGTTCGAAAAATTCTTCCAGAACCTGCCGGACGTGCCCGGCGTGACCGTATCCGACGGCATCGAGCCCATGGGCATTTACGAAGGTCCCTATACCGGCAAGCCCAACCCGCATGCCTGGATGTCGCCGGATAACGGCCTGATCTATGTGGACAATATCCAAAAGGCGCTGTCCGAGCACGATCCCGACAACGCGGCCGTCTATGCGGCGAACGCGGCCGCCTACAAGCAGGAAATCCAGGCGGCGATCGAGCCGATCCGCCAAAGCATCGCCCGGATTCCCGAAGCCCACCGCTGGCTCGCCACCAGCGAGGGCGCGTTCAGCTATCTCGCCCGCGATTTCGGCCTGAAGGAACTCTATCTCTGGCCGATCAACGCCGACCAGCAGGGCACGCCGCAACAGGTCCGCAAGGTGATCGACGCCATGCGCGAACACGCCATTCCGGCGATCTTCAGCGAAAGCACCATTTCGGCCGCCCCGGCACAGCAGGTGGCGCGCGAAACCGGCGCGCGCTATGGCGGCGTGCTGTACGTGGATTCGCTCAGCGAAGCGGACGGTCCGGTTCCGACCTATCTTGATCTCCTGCGGGTGACGAGCGAAACCATCGTGAAGGGGCTCCTGCCCGAAGGATGAAGACC
>Ga0214472_10004227_pt1 | contig 15135 bp, 28 predicted proteins | sample RVTome_6_FD_207662 | JGI IMG/M metagenome (GOLD analysis project Ga0214472, IMG submission 207662) | Soil microbial communities from uranium-contaminated site in the Upper Colorado River Basin, Wyoming, United States - RVT140D175 | ecosystem: Environmental > Terrestrial > Soil > Contaminated >...
ATTCTTTTCTTCAGACCCTTCTGCTTCCGGGTTCTGTTTCGATTCATCATCAGTAGTTCCTTCCTGAGTTTCTGATGAAGCTTCTGGTTTCTTAGTTTCGACACTTTCTTCTTCTGCAACCACTTCGTCTGCGGCAGTGGTTTCCTCAACAACTTCAGCTGTGGTCATTGTATCTTCCGAATCTGAGTACTTCTTCTTTGATCGACCTCTCCTGGTCTTCGATTTAGCTGATTTCTCTGTTTTCAGCAGACCTTCGTTGTAATCAACAAGTTCAATGATGCACATTTCAGCATTATCACCTAAACGATTTCCAGTTTTCAGAATCCGTGTATATCCTCCCGGACGTTCAGCAATCCTTGAAGCTATATCGCCAAATAATTCTTGTAATGAGTATTTATTCTGCAAATAACTGAAGACAACTCGTCTTGAGTGTGTCGTATCACTTTTTGCCTTTGTCAAAAGGGGTTCCACATACAGGCGCAATGCTTTTGCCTTGGCTACTGTAGTTTTGATTCTTTTCTTTAGAATCAATGAGGAAGCCATATTAGAAAGCATTGATTTCCTGTGAGAGGAAGTCCTGCCTAGATGATTGAATTTCTTCCCGTGTCTCATTTGTCTTAGTCTTCTTCAAGTTTATATTTTGAGAGATCCATCCCAAAAGTGAGGTTCTTTTCAGCAATCAACTGCTCGAGTTCGGCAAGTGATTTCTTACCAAAATTTCTAAATTTCATCATGTCAGAAATTTCCAGTCTCACAAGATCTCCCAAGGTTTTCACATCTGCAGCCTTCAAACAGTTGTAAGCTCTTACAGATAAATCCAGGTCGTTCAGCGGGGTTTTAAGTAATTTTCTCATGTGGAGCATTTCCTCATCCACAGCCTCTGGTTCGCCGGAATCTGTTGGTTCAAGCACCATATTTTGGTCAGAGAACAGCATAAAATGCTGAATCAGGATATTTGCTGCTCCTTTCAGTGCGTTTTCCGGATGTATCGAACCATCGGTTTCAATATCCAGAATCAACATTTCATAATCGGTCTTTTGTTCAACACGAGTATTTTCCACACTAAATTTCACATTTTTGATAGGTGTAAAAACCGCATCAATGGGAATAAACCCAAAAATTTGCTCGCTAGGTTTGTTCTCTTCCGCTGGCAAATATCCTCTTCCCTTTTCAACTGTTAATTCAAGCTCCAAATTAACAGATTCATCCAGATTACAAATTACCTGGTCAGGGTTTAGTATCTCAAAGGAGTTTGTAAACCTGATAAGATCACCGGCAGTAAGTACACTTTGCTTTTTAACACTCACTATTATTTTGCTGTCTATGCTTTCGGCGATTTTCTTAAATCTCACCATTTTCAAATTAAGGATCACTTCGGACACATCCTCAACTATTCCTTCCACAGTAGAAAATTCATGTAAAACACCTGGTATTTTTACCCCTGTTATTGCATAGCCCTCCAACGAGGACAATAATATTCTTCTTAGTGCATTACCAATGGTGACACCATACCCTTTTTCCAGCGGTTTAAAAGTAAATAATCCATGGAAATCATCGGATTTTTCCATTACCACCTTTTCAGGCATTTGAAATGCAAGTATTGACATATTTTTAGTTATTTGATTTTTCTCTTCAACAGAGATAATTATTATTTAGAATAAAGTTCAACGATTAATTGTTCCTGAATATTCTCAGGAATATCTTCCCTGATTGGCATACTAATAAGTTTGCCTTCGAGAGCAGAGGCATTCCACTCAAGCCAGGGAAATTTCTTTGGATTGGCAGCAAGAGATTCAGTTATTGCCAACAATGATTTTGATTTTTCTCTAACTGCAACGACATCACCAATCCTTATTTCAAAAGAGGCTATGTTTACGACTTTGCCGTTTACGGTTATGTGCTTGTGTAAAACTAGTTGCCTGGCAGCTCTCCTGGTGGGTGCAATCCCAAGTCTGTAAACGGTATTATCCAGCCTGGCTTCCAGTAATTGAAGCAAAACCTCTCCGGTAATACCTGGTTTTGCAGCCGCGGTATGAAAAAGGTTTTCGAACTGACGTTCAAGAACGCCGTATGTGTATTTCGCTTTTTGTTTTTCCATCAATTGCAGCGAGTATTCCGACTGTTTCCTTCTCCTGTTTCTTCCATGCTGGCCGGGAGGGTATGCTTTCTTCTGAACTGCCCTGCTTGGCCCAAAGATTGGATCATTAAACCTTCGTGCTACTTTTGCTTTTGGTCCTGTATATCTTGCCATTTTATTTCTTTTTAAACTCTTCTTCTTTTCGGAGGTCTGCAACCGTTATGTGGAAGAGGAGTAACATCTTTTATGGTTGTAATTTCAATTCCAGTTGATTGAATAGTTCTGATTGCTGATTCCCTTCCTGATCCAGGACCTTTAACAAATACTTCCGCTTTTCTTAAGCCAAGGTCGAAGGCTTTTTGAGAACAGTCAGAGGCTGCTACCTGAGCCGCGTATGGCGTGTTCTTTTTGGAACCCTTAAATCCCATCTTACCTGCTGATGCCCAGGAAACTACCTGGCCCTGCATATTGGTAATGGAAATAATAATATTGTTGAAAGTTGCCTGTATGTGAACCTGACCTACAGCTTCAACATGAACTACTCTCTTTCTTGCTTTGTCTTTTCTTTTTTCAGCCATCGCTTTTATTAACTATTAACCCTTAGGTGCTCTTTTCTTATTTGCCACTGTTTTTCTCTTGCCTTTTCTAGTCCTTGCATTATTCTTGGTCTTCTGTCCACGAACAGGAAGTCCTTTACGATGCCGGAGTCCTCTGTAACAGCCAATGTCTAACAATCGCTTGAGACTTAGCTGCACTTCGGATTTTAAGGAACCTTCGACGCGGAAATTATCCGTAATGATTGATCGAATCTTGTTTGATTCTTCATCATTCCACTCGCTCACTTTCTTATTCCAGTCAACTCCTGCTTTTGTTAATATTTTTTGAGCCGACCTCCTTCCGATACCATAAATGTAAGTGAGTCCTACCTCACCTCTTTTACTATCTGGAATATCTACACCTGAAATTCGTGCCATAGTATTCTAATATTTTAACCTTGACGTTGCTTAAATCTTGGGTTCTTTTTGTTTATCACGTAAAGCTTTCCCTTCCGCCTGATTACTTTACAATCTGCGCTTCTCTTTTTTACTGATGCTTTTACTTTCATGACTAACTCTACTTATATCTGTAAACAATTCTTCCTTTTGTAAGATCATAGGGAGACATTTCCAGTTTGACCTTGTCGCCAGGTAATATTTTTATATAATGCATTCTCATTTTACCGGAGATATGGGCAATTACCTGGTGCCCATTTTCCAGTTCAACTCTAAACATTGCATTGGATAATGCTTCAATTATTGTTCCGTCTTGCTCTATCGATGCTTGTTTAGCCATTCATTACAAAATTCTCTTCTATATATTTATGTGTCGTCAATATTTCTGTTTTACCCTCAAAAATAGCTACTGTATGCTCAAAGTGAGCAGATGGTTCCCTGTCCTGGGTTCTTATTGTCCATCCATCATTTTCCTGAACCACATTTCTTCGGCCCATATTAATCATGGGTTCAATGGCAATTACCAATCCGGGCTTTATTTTAGGCCCATTGCCTCTTTTACCATAATTAGGTACTTCAGGAGATTCATGCAGGTTTTTTCCAATACCATGACCAACCAATTCGCGCACTACTGAAAATCCTCGTTTCTCTGTATATTCCTGAATTGAGAAACTAATGTCACCAATGCGGTTTCCTGCTTTTGCATTCCGTATGCCCTCATAAAGAGATTCTTCAGTAATTTTTAATAATTCTTCCTTATCCGGAGAAACTGGACCTACCGGATAGGTGTATGCACAATCACTATGAAATCCTTTATAAAAGACGCCACAATCAATGGAAACAATGTCTCCCTCTTGAAGTTCATATTTCCCGGGAAAGCCGTGAACCACATTTTCATTTAAACTAATGCATAATGAAAATGGGAAGGATTTGTAATTCTTAAATGAAGGTTTACCACCCTGATCTTTAATAAAAGACTCAGCTCTATGGTCAAGGTCGATGGTCTTCACGCCAGGTCTAATCATGGAAGCAACTTCACCATGAGCTCTGCTAAGAATTTCAGCACTTTCCTTTATCAGTTCAACTTCTTCCGCTGTTTTGTAATGAATCATTACTAATTAAGCAACAGCAACATTTTGAGAACGTCCTTTTATCCTTCCTGACTTCATCATTCCTTCATAATGCCTCATTAGTAAATAACTTTCAATCTGCGCCAGGGTATCAAGTATAACCCCAACCATAATCAAAAGTGATGTTCCACCATAAAACTGTGAAAATCCGGGAGTTACTCCGGCAAGCACAGCAAAGGTGGGCATTATAGCTACTATGGCAAGAAAAACGGATCCAGGAAATGTTATCCTTGTTAATATATTATCAATAAATTCGGAAGTTTGCTTCCCTGGTTTTACTCCGGGAATAAACCCTCCATTTCGTTTCATATCGTCTGCAATCTGGTTTGGATTAACAGTGATTGCGGTATAGAAAAATGTAAATACTAAAATCAGGATTCCAAACACAAGCGTATATTGCCAGGAAGTTGTGTCATTGAAGACAGTGCCTATGTAAATGGAAATATCGTTGTCTGCCCATAAGCCTGCTATCAAAGGCGGTATGAACATTAACGCCTGAGCAAATATTATGGGCATTACTCCTGCCGAATTAACTTTCAATGGTATATATTGTCTTTGCCCCCCATACACTTTGTTCCCTACCACTTGTTTGGCATATTGAACCGGGATTCTCCTAATTGCCTGGGTAAACATTACTACGGCCATAACGACAAAAAACAGGGTTACTAATTCAAGAATAAACATTAAAGCCCCTGGCATCCCCTTTGAAAGGCCTTCGGCCACCAATTGGGATGGCAATCTTGAAATGATACCAATCATTATCAACATTGAAATACCGTTACCTATTCCCCTATCGGTTATTCTCTCACCAAGCCACATGGCAAACATGGTTCCGGTAACAAGGATAATTATGGATGATGCTTTGAACAAGAATGGGCTAATAGTGATTGCTTCAGCCGGAATTGTTACTGACAAGTAACTGAAAGCCTGCATAAATGTTATAGCAATGGTCAGAACTCTTGTTATCTGGTTGATTCTTTTTCTTCCTGATTCTCCTTCTTTTTGAAGTTTTTGGAAATAAGGAACTGCGACCGTTAACAACTGGACAACAATTGAAGCGGATATATAGGGCATTATTCCCAACGCAAAAATTGATGCGCGCTGAAAAGCGCCTCCGAGGAAGGTGTTTAATAATCCAAAAATACCGGTAGGATCGCCGGTGATTGATTTTAGAATGACTGGATCAATTCCAGGCAAAACTATGTAAGAACCAAGTCTGAAAATCAATAAATACCCAATGGTATTGATGATCCGTGTCCTCAATTCCTCAATGGAAAAAATGTTCTTTATGGTTGTAAAGAAATTCTTCATTCTATAGTTATGGCCTTTCCTCCAGCTTTTTCGATCGCCTCTATAGCTGAATTAGAAAAGGCATGTGCTTTTACTTCAATTTTCGTTTTCAACTCACCCCGTCCAAGAATCTTCACTTTATCTTTTTTTGCAGCAAGTCCATTTTTTATCAATAATCCGGTGTCAATGGAAGCTACTTTGGTTTGAGACGCAAGATTCTCAAGCGTATCCAGATTGATCGCCTTGAACTCAATTTTATTATTATTCTTAAATCCAAACTTTGGAACTCGCCTTTGAAGTGGCATCTGTCCTCCTTCAAATCCAGCTTTGCTTGAATATCCTGAACGTGATTGAGCACCCTTATGCCCTCGAGTAGACGTTCCTCCTCTACCTGAACCCTGACCTCTGCCAACTCGTTTACTTTTTCTGACCGAGCCTTTAGCTGGCTTTAATGTTGATAATTTCATTTTATAATTCTGTTACAGATACCAAATGGCTTACCTTATTTATCATTCCCTGAATCTGGGGAGTTAACTCAACTTCTACCATTCTATTAATCTTTCCTAACCCAAGAGCTTTGATGGTTCTTTTCTGACGCTCCGGTCTTTTAATAGTGCTTCTTACTTGTGATATTCTTACTTTGGCCATCTCTTGTTATCCATTAAATACCTTACTCAATTGAACTCCGCGGTGCTGTGCTACGGTATATGCATCTCTCATTCTGGTTAATGCGTCAAAAGTTGCTTTAACCACGTTATGAGGGTTTGAAGAACCTTTTGATTTTCCTAACACGTCTCTTACTCCGGCACTTTCCAAAACTGCTCGCATAGCACCCCCTGCAATTACACCTGTTCCGGGGGCTGCTGGTCTAAGCAATACCCGTCCTCCACCAAACTTACCTATTGCCTCATGGGGAACTGTATGCTTATGAATAGGTACTTTTACTAGGTTCTTTTTTGCATCATCAATTCCTTTTGTGATTGCATCTGTTACTTCGTTAGCTTTCCCGAGTCCATATCCTACAACACCATTGCCATCACCGACAACCACAATTGCAGAAAAACTGAAACGACGACCTCCCTTAACCACCTTGGCTACTCTTTTAATAGCAACAACCCTTTCTTTGAGATCTATTTCGCTTGCTTTTACTGTTCTGATATTTTGTTGCAACATGGTTTTATAATTTAAAATTCTAGTCCTCCTTCACGGGCACCCTCAGCTAATGCCTTTATTTGCCCGTGGTATTTATATCCTCCCCGATCAAAAACAACTTTTTTTATTCCTTTGTCAATCGCTAGTTCAGCAAGCTTTTTCCCCACATCCTTGCTGGATGCAACTGTATTGTTGCTTTTCAGATCAAGTTTCGATGAGTTAAAGGCTACTATTGTCTCAGCTTTGGCATCATCTATTAACTGACCATAGATAGCTCTGTTACTTTTAAATACAGATAACCTTGGTCGCTCCGCTGTGCCACTTACTTTGTTCCTGATACCGTAGCGTATTTTTCTGCGTCTTACTAGCTTAGTTACTGCCATTGCTCACTTATTTTGCTGCAGTTTTACCTGCTTTTCTTCTAACATATTCACCAACAAATCGAATGCCCTTGCCTTTATATGGCTCTACTTTCCTTAAAGATTTAATCTTCGCAGCTACCTGACCCACTAATTGCTTATCAATGCCTTCTATAGTAATAGTAGGATTCTTACCCTTCACCGTCTCGGCTGATATTTTCAGGTCTTCAGGAATTCCAAAGTATATATTATGAGAATAGCCAAGACTAAGTTCAAGTACTTTCCCTTGAACTGCTGCTTTATATCCCACTCCAATCACCTCGAGCTCTTTTTTATATCCGTTTGTTACTCCGACAACCATGTTATTAATCAGTGATCTGTAGAGACCATGTAAAGCCTTATGTCGTTTCTGCTCAGTTGGCCGTTTCAAAGTTGCAGAGCCTTCTTCCTGATTTAGTTTAAAGTCAGAATCCATCTCCAGGGATAGTGAGCCTTTTGGTCCTTTAACCGAAATGTTACCTTCTTTAACCTCAATGGTAACATCTTTGGGAATCTCAATTATTTTATTTCCAATTCGCGACATTCTTATTCCTGATTAATAAACATGACACAATATCTCACCGCCAATATTCTTTTGTCGTGCCTCTTTATCCGTCATAACCCCCTGTGAGGTAGACAAGATTGCAATACCCAAGCCGTTTAGCACTCTGGGAGCATCAGCACCCTTTGAATATTTCCTAAGCCCTGGCTTACTTACCCTTTTCAGTTGAACCAACGCCGATGTCTTGGTGACGGGGTTATACTTCAGAGCGATTTTTATATTTCCCTGATAGTTAACTCCATCCTCGAACTTATAATTCTTTATATAGCCTTTTTCAAAGAGTACTTTGGTTATTTCCTTCTTTATGTTTGAAGCAGGAATATCCACAATCCTCTTATTCGCCTTGACAGCGTTTCTAATCCGGGTTAAGAAATCTGCAATAGGATCTGTCATCTCATTTCATTTATAAAGCAAAAATGCACACCCATTTTGGGCCTGCAAAGTTATTTCATTTTACTGTCAATTTAAAGCCGAATGGCATTCTTTTACCAGCTGGCCTTCGTTATTCCAGGTATCATTCCTGTGCTTGCCATCTCTCTAAAAGTTACCCTTGAAATGCCGAATTTTCTCATATAGCCTTTGGGCCTGCCGGTTAACTTACACCGGTTTTTCAAGCGCACTGGGGATGCATTTCTCGGCAACTTATCCAAGCCCTGATAATCGCCTGCCGCTTTCAGAGCCTTCCTTTTTGCCGCATACCTGATGACAAGGACTCTTCTCTTTCTCTCTCTTGCTTTTACTGATTCTTTGGCCATTTATTAATTATTTCTGTTAGTGAAAGGCATCCCGAATGCTTTAAGCAATTCATAACTTTCTTTGTCGGTTTTTGCCGTTGTCACGATTGTAATATTCATTCCGTTTATCTTATTGACTTTATCAATACTGATTTCAGGAAAAATTATTTGTTCCTTAACACCAAGTGTATAGTTCCCCCTTCCATCAAACCCTTTGTCATTAACTCCCCTGAAGTCGCGCACTCTGGGAAGAGCAACATTCATGAGTCTGTCAAGAAACTCATACATTTTATCTCCACGAAGGGTAACTCTGGCACCGATGGGCATTTCTTCACGAAGTTTGAAGTTTGAGATTGCTTTCTTTGATAAAGTAGCTACCGCCCTTTGTCCTGAGATTGCAGTAAGTTCTTCAACGCCTACGTCAACCAGTTTCTTGTCGGATACAGCTTCCCCGATACCCTTGTTAATGGAAATCTTTTGAATCTTTGGAACTTCCATTAAAGATTTGTATTGGAATTTTTCCTTCAGAGACGGGACGATTTCCTTTTTGTATAATTCTTTTAGTCTTGGATTAGCCATTGGTAATAAATTCTCCTGTTTTCTTTGAATATCTTTGAAGTTTACCTTTATCGTTCTTTTTTCTTCCAGTTCTGGTTGGTTCACCGGAGGAAGGTTCTATCACCATAAGGTTGCTCAAATGGATACCAGCTTCAGTCTTCCGGATGCCTCCATCAGGATTCTTTGCTGAGGGTTTTACGTGTTTGCTCACAATATTCATCCCTTCAACAATAGCCCTGTTTTTTGAAACAAGAACTTCCAGAACTTTGCCTTTTTTCCCCTTGTCATTTCCGGATATAATCATTACGGTATCACCTTTAATGATATGAAGTTTGGGCTGTTTGTTATATCTCCTTTCCATTTTTAAATTACCTCTGGTGCCAGTGATACAATTTTCATGAACTGTTTCTCTCGCAACTCTCTTGCAACAGGGCCGAATATCCTTGTTCCCCGAGGCTCATCCTGCGGGTTAAGCAAGACAGCAGCGTTATCTTCAAATCTGATATACGATCCATCCTTTCTGCGGACTTCTTTTTTGGTTCGTACAACTACGGCCTTGGAAACTGTTCCCTTTTTCAACGCGCTTGAGGTTAATGCGGATTTAACGGTGACTACGATTTTGTCACCCAGGCTGGCGTACCTCTTTCGGGTTCCGCCAAGCACACGAATACAAAGCACTTCCTTTGCTCCGCTGTTATCCGCTACAATCAGCTTTGTTTCTTGCTGTATCATTTTTATTTTGCCTTTTCAATTATCTCTATTAACCGCCACCTTTTACTTTTGCTCAGGGGTCTGGTTTCCATTATTTTTACAGTATCACCGATGCCACATTCATTTTTCTCATCATGAGCCATAAACTTGGTGGTCTTTCGGATGAATTTGCCATAAATAGGATGCTTCACTTTTCTTCTCACCGCAACTGTAATGGACTTATCCATCTTGTTGCTAATTACTTCACCAATTCTTTCCTTTCGTAAATTTCTTGTTGCTTGCATACTAGTTGGCATCCCCTTTTGCTGTTAATTCAGTTTTAAGTCTTGCTATAAGTTTCTTTGCCTCACGAATTTTCATAGGGTTTTCAATAGGGCTTATTGCATGAGAAAATTTCATTTTCTGAAGCGATTCCTTTTCGCCTTTTATTTTCTCTCTCAGTTCTTCTGATGAAAGTTTTTTAATTTCTGCTGGTTTCATTATTTGCTCTCGGTATAATCTTTACGAACAACAAATTTTGTTCTTATTGGTAATTTTTGTGCTGCCAGGGCCATTGACTCTTTCGCCAAAGCGATTGGCACTCCTGCTGATTCAAAAAGAATTGTTCCAGGCTTTACAACTGCTACCCAATATTCCGGGGCTCCTTTTCCTTTACCCATACGGACCTCAGCAGGTTTTTTTGTAATTGGCTTATCAGGAAAAATCCGAATCCAAACCTGGCCTTGCCGTTTCATTGCCCTGGTTACTGCCACCCTTGCAGCTTCAAGTTGCCTGCTTGTAATCCAGGCCGGTTCCATGGATTTTAATGCAAATGATCCAAAGGCGATTGTATGTCCTCTTTGCGCGATACCTCGCACCCGGCCTTTTTGCATTCTTCTGAATTTTGTTCTTTTCGGTTGGAGCATGATTTCTCTTTTCTAATTATCGTCTTTTTCTTCTTCCACCGGATTCTTTTCTTCGTGAACCTGCTGATTGCGCGCCGCCTGAGGTTGAACTGGATACGCCCACGTTGGGAGATAAATCTCTCTTACCGTATACTTCACCTTTAAATACCCAAACTTTAATGCCAATTTTCCCGTACACTGTTTGTGCCTCAGAAATTGCATAGTCGATATCTGCACGTAATGTATGAAGCGGAATTCTACCTTCCTTATACTGTTCAGTTCGGGCCATTTCAGCTCCACCCAATCTTCCGGATACTTTTATTTTGATACCCTGAGCTCCCACTCGCATTGATGAAGCAATTGCTTGTTTCATCGCTCTTCGATATGAAATCCTTGCTTCCAATTGCTGGGCGATTGATTCCCCAACCAACTTTGCATCAAGTTCTGGTCTTTTTATTTCAAAAATATTTATCTGAACATCTTTCCTGGTTATTTTCTTTAACTCTTCCTTAATCTTATCAACTTCGCTTCCTCCTTTTCCAATGACTACACCTGGTCTGGCGGTGTGAATTGTAAGAGTTATTCTCTTCAGGGTTCTTTCTATAACAATTTTGGCAATACCTCCTTTAGGTATCCTTGCATTTACATACTTTCTTATTTTCTGATCTTCAACCAGCTTATCAGAGAATGTACCTCCCCCGTACCAATTGGAATCCCAACCTTTAATAATTCCTAATCTTAAGCCTACCGGATTAACTTTTTGTCCCATTATTTCTTGCCTTTGGTTTTCTTCTCTGTTTTCTTAGTTGATTTCTTAACAATCTTTTTTGTCTTCGTTGTTGCTTTCCCTGTTTTTGCTTTCACAGTCTTGGCTTTCTTCTTTTCCTTTTTTACCGGTTTTTGCTTCTCCTCAGTCTGTGTCTTTTCCACTTTCTCTTTCACTTCAAGCTTGTTTAAGCTATCGATCACAAGCGTGACATGGTTAGATCTTTTCCTGATTCTGTGGGCCCTTCCCTGGGGTGCTGGTCTTAATCTCTTGAGCATCCTTCCGCCATCGACCCTGATTTCCTTAACAAAAAGTTCCGCCTCCTCCAGTTTAACATCTTCAAATTTATTTTGCCAGTTCGAGATTGCAGATAAGAGCAATTTCTCCAGCCTGGGCGCTCCATTCTTTCTTTCAAACTTCAGAATATTCAAGGCATTGCTTACCTTCTGACCTCGAATAAGGTCTGCTACAAGCCTCATCTTACGAGGTGAGGTGGGTACGTTATTTAATTTTGCTACTGCCTCCATTACGCTGTTTTTTTGGCATGACCCCGGTAGGTTCTGGTTGGGGCAAATTCGCCCAACTTATGTCCTACCATATTTTCGGTGATATACACCGGTATGAATTTATTGCCATTGTGCACCGCGAAAGTATGGCCTACAAAGTCCGGTGAAATCATGGATCTTCTTGACCAGGTTTTGATGACGGATTTCTTTCCAGATTCATTCATTGAATCCACTTTCTTTTGGAGTCTGAAGTCTATATAAGGACCTTTCTTAAGCGATCTTGACATTATTTCTTCTTCCCTATTATTAGTTTATTAGAATATTTATTTCTATTTCTGGTTTTAAGACCTTTCGCATATTTTCCATTTCTCGACCGGGGATGCCCACCTGATGCTTTTCCTTCTCCGCCACCCATTGGATGATCGACGGGGTTCATTGCAACGCCCCGCACTCTTGGTCTTCTGCCCAGCCACCTATTTCTGCCCGCCTTTCCCAGCGATTCATTCATATGATCCGAATTCGACACTGAACCGACTGTAGCATAACAATTAACAAGAGCCATTCTCATTTCACCGGAAGGTAATTTCAGCGTTGCATATTTATCTTCCCTTGCAAGAAGTTGGGCATAACTTCCTGCTGACCTTGCCATCGACCCACCTTTACCCGGCTTAAGTTCTACATTGTGAACAATGGTACCAAGAGGAATTTTTAACAGCGGAAGTGCATTGCCTAATTCGGGAGCGACCTCTGGTCCGGAAATAATTTGTTGACCAATTTTTAACCCTGCAGGGGCAAGGATATATCTTTTCTCTCCATCCGGATAAAATATTAAAGCGATTCGAGCAGAACGATTTGGATCGTATTCAATTGTTTTAACCATACCCGGAATTCCAACCTTGTTTCTCTTAAAATCGATTTCACGGAATCTCTTCTTGTGTCCTCCACCTATATATCGCATTGTCATCCGTCCCTGGTTGTTTCTTCCTCCTGTCTTCCTGGAAGATCTGGTCAGAGATTTTTCCGGATTATTATTTGTGAGTTCCTTGCTTGTAGAAGCAACTCGAAATCTTTGTCCGGGAGTTGTTGGTTTCAATTTCTTAACAGCCATTCTCTGATTCTTTTAAATACCTCCATAAAAATCTATTACCTCCCCATCTGCTACCTGGACGATAGCTTTTTTTATTGATGGAGTTTTTCCAACGATTACAGTTGCCTTTGTATAGCGTGACTTTTCTTTTCCACCATATCTCATAGTTCGTACACTCTGCACTTTCACACCATAGGTCTTTTCAATTTCCTGCCTTATTTGGATCTTATTTGCTTTTTTGTTTACAACAAATCCATATTGTCCTTTCTCATTAAGAGCTGACATTTTCTCGGTGACCAATGGTTTAATTAATACACTCATTATTTTAATAATTCTTTTATCCGGTCCAATGAACTTTCGATCACCAATAGGTTATCCGCGTTGAGAACATCGTAAGTATTCAGGTTATCAGCTGTTGTTATTGCGGCCTTTTTAATATTTCTACCGGCCAGAATTACATTCTTGTCTGATTTGGGCATGACAAGAAGAGTTTTCTTATCTCCAAGGGAAAGCGAATTCAACATGTTGACATAATTCCGGGTTTTAACTTCATCAAAGGTAAAATCCTCAACAACGGTAATTGCTTTATCTTTTGCTTTATATGAAAGCGCTGAAATCCTGGCTAATTTTTTTAGCTTCTTATTAAGCTTAAAGCTATAGTCTCGCGGTTGTGGTCCGAAAACTCTTCCCCCTCCTCTGAACAACGGAGATTTAATACTGCCAACCCTTGCCGCACCGCTTCCCTTCTGTTTTCTTAACTTCCGCGTTGACCCGCTCACTTCGTTTCGCTGTTTGGATTTGTGGGTGCCCTGCCTTTGATTGGCAAGAAACTGCTTCACATCCAGATAGATAGCGTGGTCATTTGGCTCGGCACCAAAAATCTCTTTAACCAGGCTAATCTTTCTGCCCGTATCGCTTCCGCTATGAGTATATACCGAAAGATTCATTTTTTTATTTTTCTAAAATTATAGTTGAATTAATTGCACCCGGAACCGAACCACTAATGAGAATTAAATTTTGCTCAGGAATAATTTTCATTACTTTCAAGTTTATCGCCTTCACACGATTTCCTCCCATTCTTCCCGCCATTCTCATTCCTTTAAATACTCTTGATGGGAAGGAGGAGCCACCAATTGAACCCGGTGCCCTGAGTCTATTGTGCTGACCGTGTGTAGCTTCGCCAACACCTCCGAAATTATATCTCTTTACAACGCCTTGAAATCCTTTCCCTTTGGAGGTTCCGATGGCATCCAGGAATTCACCTTCTTTAAAAACTTCACCAACTTTAACTTCAAGCCCAACCTTGACTTCGGTTTCAAATTCTATTCGGAAGTCTCTAAACTCCACTACTTTTCTTTTGGGCGTTGTATTTGCTTTAGCAAAATGTCCCTTTAAAGCCTTTGTTGTATGCTTATCTTTAACATCTTGATAGGCCAGTTGAACTGCATTGTATCCGTCAGTTTCTTTGTTTCTAATTTGTGTAACAATACAAGGTCCAGCCTGAATGAGAGTGCAGGGCACATTCCTTCCTTCAGCGTCAAAAATGCTAGTCATTCCGATTTTTTTTCCAATAATTCCTGACATCTTACTTCAGACTTTTAATTGTTTTTGTCACAAAATGAGAAATACCTCAAAAATGGACTGCAAAGATAGCAATTAATAGATTTAGGCCAAAGCGAACCTTTTAAATTTGTTTTAGCCCATAAAAAAGAGAACCAAGCTTAACTGATTGGTTCTCTTTGATTTACAATATTGTTTTTATCAGACCTTTATTTCTACATCAACCCCGCTGGGAAGTTCAAGTTTCATCAACGCATCAACGGTCTTTGCACTGTTTGAATATATGTCAACCAAACGCTTATATGTACAAAGTTGAAACTGTTCCCTCGATTTTTTATTTACGTGTGGAGAACGCAGTACTGTAAACTTTTCCTTTTCGGTTGGAAGAGGAATGGGTCCACTTACGATTGCACCGGTTGTTTTAACTGCTCTTACGATTTTTTCAGAGGATTTATCCACAAGGTTGTGGTCGTAAGACTTTAATTTAATTCGAATTTTCTGGTTCATTTTGATTGCTAATTAACTGGTGCACCTTTTACCTTTTCTATTATAGATTCCGACAGGTTCTTTGGAACCGGATTGTAATGTGAGAATGTCAATGATGCCGATGCTCTGCCTGATGAGATGGTTCTCAAATCGGTAACATAGCCGAATAGTTCTGATAATGGAACATCCGCTTTAATAACTTTAGCTCCACCCTTGGAATCCATTCCTTTCATTATTCCTCT
>Ga0214472_10004228_pt1 | contig 15133 bp, 12 predicted proteins | sample RVTome_6_FD_207662 | JGI IMG/M metagenome (GOLD analysis project Ga0214472, IMG submission 207662) | Soil microbial communities from uranium-contaminated site in the Upper Colorado River Basin, Wyoming, United States - RVT140D175 | ecosystem: Environmental > Terrestrial > Soil > Contaminated >...
GCTGCAGAGGACCTCACCGGCGACGAAGTCCACGGTGACGCAGCCATTGAGCAAGCGCGCGCGTTCTCTGCGCGGTAGTGCCTCGATCAGGCGGTTGACGGTGGGCACGGATCGCATCGGATAATCGTGGACGATGGTCACGAGAACTACCGTTCGTTAGGCCACAAACCGACTCAATGACTGCGTACGGCGTGGCCTTTCAGCAAGCGGTCGGTCTCCGTCTTGACCACCTGGTAGCACTCGCAGCAGAGGTCCTCGAGCCGGGGTCGATCCAGCACCGTGATGTGGCCGCGACGGTATTCGATGACGCCGAGCTGCTGCAGCTTCCCGGCGGCCTCGGTCACACCCTCCCGACGCACGCCGAGCATGTTGGCGATCAGTTCCTGGGTCATGGTCAGCCGGTTGCTCGGCAGGCGGTCCAGGGACAGCAGGAGCCAGCGGCAGAGCTGCTGGTCTATGGAGTGATGGCGGTTGCAGACCGCCGTCTGCGACATCTGCGTGATCAAGGCCTGGGTATAGCGCAGCATCAGCACGCGCATCTCGCCGTCAGCGCGGTTGAACTCCAGCCTGAGTTCCCGGGCGGGCATCCGGAAGGTGCTTCCAGCGCTCTGGACGAGCGCACGGCTAGGCGTGCTGTCCCCGCCCATGAACACGGCGATACCGACGATGCCTTCATTGCCGACGACGGAGATCTCCGCTGAGGCGCCGTTCTCCATAACGTAGAGCAGGGAGACGATGCAGTCGGTCGGGAAGTAGACGAAGTGCATCGCATCGCCGGCCTCATACAGGACCTGCCCGAGCGGTAGCGAGCAGGGTTCCAGCTTCGGGAACACCCTGGCTTGGGCTTCCTTCGAGATGGCGGCGAGCAGGTGGTTCTGCTCGTAGAGTGGGTGATCTAACATCTGGATTCTCCATAGCGGAGATATGCACCGCTATGTGCGAATTATACCATCCTGGCTGCGTTTTAATGTTCGGTACCGCACGCACGGCGAAGGGTTGCGCATGCTCCAATGCTGGGAACACGGAGGTGCACAGATGAACACGATGAAGCTGGTCGCTGCGGCGTTGATCGTCGGCGGCGTGCTCGCCCTGATCTACGGTGGGTTCACCTATACCAAGGAGACCCATGACGTCACGGTCGGGTCCATGGAGATCTCGGTCGATGACGAGGAGCGGGTGAACATCCCGGTCTGGGGCGGCGTCGCCCTGGTCGCGGTCGGCGGCGCGCTGTTGCTGTTCGGTGCTCCCCGTCGGCGGTGATCGGATCCAGGTCTCCAGCGAGGAGCCTGCTACACGCGGGCGCCTTCGTCTCAAGATCCGCGCGGTAGAGATCGCAGCCTAGGTCCCGTCGCCCTCGCGCAGTCGTTCGATCAGGTCCTTGAACCCGAACGAATCGCGCAGCGGCTTGAGGTCATCGTCCTGCGACATCCAACCGTGGTCCGAGTAACCCTTCTCGACCGCGCGCTCGAGTAGGCCTAACGCGACCTCGGTGTCATCCACCAGCGCATGGATGCAGCCCAGGTTGTACAGCAGCATCGGATCATCGGCATCGATGGATTCCGCGCGCTTGGCCCATTCGAGCCCTTCCTTGGTATCGCCCAGGGCTACCAGCGCATTGGCGCCCATGTACAGCGCGCGCACGTCGTAGGCATGCCGGCGCATCTGTTCACGCGCCAGCTCCAGCGCGCGACGGCGGACGGTGTCCGCCTGCTCCTTCTGGCCCTTCGATTCGTACACCAGCGCCATCAGCATGTTGGATTGGTAGTCCTCGGGCCGGATCGTCGCCGCGCGTTGGAACATCTGCAGCGCCTTGTCCACCTGTCCGCGAGAGAAGCATTCGCGCGCGTAGTTGTAATGCGCGTCGTAGGACTCCGGGTCGAGCTCGATCGCGCGTTCGCTCTCCGCCATGCCCGCCTCGCTCTCGCCAGACAGGAACAGGGCGGTGGCCCGGGCGATGTGGGGGCGGGGATGGTCCGGCATCAGCTCGACCGCCCGTGCGCTCGCCGCCAGCGCTCGCTCCTTGTGCGCCTCGGTGCGCTCACCGTTCAGGTACAGGTGCGAGCTCGCATCGGCTACGCCCGAGAACGCCAGGCCGAACTCGGGGTCGGCTTCGGTCGCCAGCTGGTGCATGTCCAGCGCCAGGGCCATGGCCACGTTGCCGAAATCCCTGGAGTGATCGAGGCCGTGCAGGAAGAAGTCGAAGGCCTCGAAGCTACGGGTGATCGGTGGTCGGAGCTGCACGTCCTTGAGCCCGAGCGCGCTGGCGACATGCTTGCAGATGTGAGTGATCACGTCGAACAGCTTGGCGACCGGCTGTTCGTAGCTGTGCGACCACAGCACCTCGCCGTCGCTGGTCTGCGTCAGCGCAGCTTTGACGTGCAGTTGATCACCGTCACGGTGCGCGGTGCCGGAGACCACAGCCTGGATCCCAAGGCCACCGCGCAGGCTCTCGTGGCGAGGGTCGAAGTCCCGGAACTCCCAGGAGGTGGCTCGGGTAGCCAGCGTGAGGCCGCCCACACCGTCCAGCTTGTCGAGGATGTCCTCGCCGACGCCGGCGCCGAAGTAGGCCTGCGTGCGGTGCGCCGCGTCCACCTTGAACGGCAGCACCATCAGCTTGATCCCGGCCGCAGCTTCCTTGCTGGACGCTTCTACGGTGGAGTCAGTCATCAGCCTTCCCCCGGCGACCCTGCGGTCAGCCCCTGCGATGGGTCACAGCCTAGCGGATATGCCGGGCCCAGGGGCAGGCGGGATCGGTCGAGGTGCTCGGGGGCCAGGAAAGAGTAGGGCGGCGGTGTATCGCTACGCCGCCGCCCTATCCCCCTAGGTCTGCGAGGATCAGCGCAGGTCGAAGCGATCCAGGGTCATCACCTTGGTCCACGCGGTGACGAAGTCGTGGACGAAGCGGACCTGGCCGTCGTCCGCAGCGTAGAACTCGGCGATAGCGCGCAGTTCGGAGTGCGAGCCGAAGGCCAGGTCCACCGGTGTCGCTACCCAGCGAAGGTCACCGGACTCACGACTGCGACCCTCGTAGATGCCAGCCATGTCCTCCGAGCGGGTCCACGCCGTGGACATGTCGAGCAGGTTGACGAAGAAGTCGTTACTCAATGTGCCCGGGCGGTCCGTGAAAACCCCGTACTCGGAGCCGCCGGTGTTAGCGCCCAGCACTCGCATGCCACCGACCAGCACCGTCATCTCCGGCACGGTCAGGGTCAGCAGGTTGGCGCGGTCCACCAGCGCCTGCACCGGCGAGAACATGACGCCCTCACCGTAGTAGTTGCGGAAGCCATCCGCATGCGGCTCCAGGTAGGCGAACGAGGTGACATCGGTCATCGCCTGGGAGGCATCCATGCGACCCGGGGTGAAGGGCACCATGACCTCGAAGCCGGCATCAGCCGCCGCCTTCTCGATGGCGGCAGCGCCGCCCAGCACGATCAGGTCGGCCAGCGAGATGCGGGTGTCGTTGCGCTGCGAGCGGTTGAAGTCCCGCTGGATGCGCGTCAGGACGCCGAGCACGCGCGTGACCATCACGGGGTCGTTCACGGCCCAGCCATTCTGTGGTGCCAACGCCAAGCGACCGCCGTTCGCACCGCCCCGCATATCGGTGCCACGGTAACTAGCCGCTGCCGCCCAAGCGGTACGGACCAGCTCGGATACGCTCAAGCCTGAATCCAGGATCTGGGCCTTCAGCTGCCGTACGGCGCGGGCGCCGACCAAGCCGTGGTCCACCGCAGGAATCGGGTCCTGCCAGACCAGCGCCTCTTCCGGCACTTCGCTGCCGACGTAGCGGGCGCGCGGACCCATATCGCGATGGGTCAGCTTGAACCAAGCCCGCGCGAACGCGTCCTCGAACGCGCCGGGTTCCGCCAGGAAGCGCCGGGAGATCGGCCCGTAGATCGGGTCGAAGCGCAGCGCGAGGTCGGTGGTAAGCATGACCGGCGCGTGACGCAGCGATGGATCATGCGCATCCGGTACCAGGCTGGCAGCGGCAACATCCGTCGGGATCCACTGGAGCGCACCGGCAGGGCTGCGGGTCTGTTGCCACTCGAAGCGGAACAGGTTCTGGAAGAAGTTGTGACTCCACTGCGCCGGGGTGACGGTCCAGGCACCCTCCAGGCCGCTGCTTACGGTGTCCACACCGTTGCCCGCACCACATCGATTGCGCCAACCGAAGCCCTGCGCCTCGATCGCGGCGGCTGCGGGTTCGGGGCCCGTGCAGTCCGCAGGCGGGTGTGCACCGTGGGTTTTGCCGAAGCTGTGGCCGCCGGCGATCAGCGCGACGGTCTCCTCATCGTTCATGCCCATGCGGGCGAAGGACTCGCGGATAGCCAGGGCCGCTGCGATCGGATCGCCGCTACCGCCCGGACCCTCGGGGTTCACGTAGATCAGGCCCATCTGCACGGCAGCCAGCGGTCCCTCGAGGTGCCCGGCCTCGTCGCGGCGATCGGCGGCAAGCCACTCGCCCTCCGGACCCCAGTAGACCAGGTCGGCTTCCCAGTCATCCTCGCGTCCGCCGGCGAAGCCGAAGGTCTCGAAGCCCATGGATTCCAGCGCGACGTTGCCGGCCAGGATCATCAGATCGGCCCATGACAACGAGCGTCCGTACTTGGCCTTCACCGGCCAGAGCAGGCGCCGCGCCTTGTCTAGGTTCACGTTATCCGGCCAGCTGTTCAGCGGCTCGAAGCGCTGCTGCCCGCCTGCGGCGCCGCCGCGGCCATCGATCGAGCGGTAGGTGCCGGCGCTGTGCCAAGCCATGCGGATGAAGAACGGACCGTAGTTGCCGTAGTCCGCGGGCCACCAGGCTTGCGAGTCCGTCAGCACGGCTTCGATGTCGGCCTTCACCTCGTCCAGGTCCAGCGCCGCGAAGGCCGCCGCGTAGTCGAAGTCGTCGCCCAGGGGGTCGGACTCGGCAGCGTGCGCACGCAGCGGGCTGAGGTCGATCTGTTTGGGCCACCAGAACTGGTTCGTCCTCATGGACTCATCCTCTATGGCGGAGCTCGTGCCCAGCAGTGGTGACATCGCGATCACCATCGCCGTCGCGGTCAGGAGGGAGATGATTCGTGTTCGCATGGGGATTCCCCTTTAGCTTGGGTTGGAGGTTCACCACCTCGTCCGTGTCTCGGACCCCGTTCCCTGGTCAGGCGCCGTCGGCACGGATGGGCGCCGGGTCCCGGAACGCGCGCGTCTTGCGCCGGGTCCGTTCGCGGACCCCAGGGGGCTGGTGAACACGGGTCTCGAGGGTCCGAGCATAGGCATGCCATGCGCACGCTGACGGTGCGTTAGCGAACCGCCACGCACCCCGTGCGACGCGTCCTGGCGTCGTCGCTCCGGTACCACGCCGCAGCCATCGCGGAAGCACCACTGGCCGTGGAAGTTGCCGGCCTCATCGGCGCAGCGCGAGGTACCCCAGGCCGGTTCGATGGCGGCCTGCGCGGCGGACAGCGATGGCGGGATGGTGTCCACCCGTCGTGGCCATCGATCCCATCACCGCACCCCGGCCGCGATGGCGGTCCCCGGGGGGGGCGGCACATCGTCGGGGGCCAGGCATAGCATGGGTCGGTCGCTGGACTGCTGAGTTCGGCGTAGGGGCGTAGCCGCACGCCGCCTCAACAGGTAGATTGCGCTCTTCATACAACCCACATCGAGAGCGGGTACTACAGCCCGAGGGGGAACGATGTCGAAGCTGGTCAAGATGATGAAGGATCTGGGCAAGGATGCGGACCTGGAGCGCGAGTTCGAGGGGGATCCGGACGCGGTCATGGATCGCTACGGCCTGTCCGACGATGAGAAGGGCGCAGTGAAGTCGGGCGACGTGGACAAGATCCGATCATTGTCGGGTGCTCGTAACGTCTCCACGACCAACACGACGGTCAAGTGCTACGACGACTGACCTGGATGACGCAGAGGGTTGAACGACGCCGGGCGCTAGCGCTCTGCCTCGGCCTGTTCCTGGCGGCTGTCGCATCGGCGACTCAGGGCGATATCGAGGCTCGCATCGCCGATGCGGAGCTCCTCAATGTCACCGCACCGCTGGAGGAGTCCGAGGCTGCGCTGGCCGCTCTCGCGTCGGAACTCGATACGGCGACGCCGCGCCAGCGCGCGCGGGTCACCATCCTCCGTGCGCGCAACCTAGCGATAACCGGTGATTACGACGGGGCGATCGATCTGCTCGCACCCGTGCGCGCAGAGTCGGGTGACGCGGATATCCGGCTGGCGGCGTACAGGATCTCCGCCAACAGCGCGCTCAATCAGAACGACTTCGAGCAGGGATACCGGTTCCTCAGGGAGGGGCTGGATATCCTCCCGGCCGTCGACGCAGTCGAACCCAAGGTCCTCCTGCTGGCGGTCGCGAACTGGTTCTTCAGTGGCGCTGGGGAATCCGAGCGCGCGCTTGAACTCAGTCAGCGCGCATTGCAGCTCGCCCGGACCTCAGGTGACCAGCGACTGATCTGCGTCGCGCTGGGGGAGGTCTCCGTCGCGCAAGCGAGCGGCGGTCTGGACGAGGATCAGTTCGGGACGCTGCAACAGGCGCTACCTGCATGCGAAGCAGCGGGCGACCCGATCATGGTCGGAGCGTATCGGATGGCGCTCGGTCACGTGATCGTCGATCGCGGCGACCTGGCTGCGGGTCGAGCAGCCATCGAGCAGGGCATCGAGGAGCTCCGTGCCGCCAGCTACCGAGATGGTCTCTACACGGGGCGCATCTACCTCGCGGAGGCCATGCTCGCGGGTGGGGATACGCAGGGGGCGGAGGCGGAGGTGCTGCCGCTCGTATCCGACCTCCAGGGCCTGGAGTACTGGGAGAACCTGGCGGACGTTCATCGGCTGTTGGCCGAGATCGCTGCATCCCGGGGGGATTTCCGCTCAGCGCTCGAGCATACGCAGGCGGCTTCGGTCGCAGATGACGAGTTGACCGACAACCGCAGATCCATGCGCGTCGCTTACCTCCAGGCCGAGTTCGACATCCAGGCCAAGCAGCAGCAGATCACGCTACTCCAGCAGCAGAACGCGCTGCTAGGGTTGCAGGAACAGACCGGTCGCCAGCGCACCTACATCGCGATCGGCGGTCTCAGCGCCGCGGCGGTCATCGTCGCGTTGCTGCTGATGCTACTGGTGCGCTCGCGCTCGGATCGCCACCGCCTGCTGTGGCTGTCGCAGCGCGACGGCTTGACCGGGCTGCGCAACCACACCAGCTTCTTCCGCGAGGCCAACGAAGCGCTGCGCGCTAGCCGGGAGGGCGGGCAGCCGTTCACGCTGGTGGTATCGGACATCGATCACTTCAAGGCGATCAACGATCGCTTCGGGCACCCGGTCGGTGACGCTGTGCTGCGCCGGATCGGCGCGGTGCTGCGCGAGGTGCTGGAACCGATCGGTGTGGTCGGCCGCATCGGTGGTGAGGAGTTCGCGATGGCGCTGCCCGGCATGCGCCCTGAGCGGGCGATGGAGCTCATCAGCGAGCTGCGCGAGCGCCTCGCGCCTGTGCGCGACGGTGGCGACGAGGTCACGGTCACGCTCAGCCACGGCCTCTCCGAGATCGGCGAGGACCGCACGGTGGAGATCATGCGGCTGTTCGCGGACCAGGCCCTGTACGCAGCCAAGCAGCGAGGCCGCGATCGCGCCGTGGACGCCAGCGAGGTCTGCACCGAGGAGAGCGTGCTCGCGACGCTGAACCGCCGTGCCGACGATCAGCGATGAGCGGCGCGACGGGTGTCGCGAAGGGCCAACTCGTGGTAGTCGGGACCGGCATCCAGCTCGGTCGTCATGTCAGCGAGCGGACGATCTCGGAGATCGCCACCGCCGAGGTCGTGTTCGGCCTGGCGGATGAGTTCGCGATGGCTTGGCTGATGGATCTGCGACCGGACACCGTCTCGCTGCTCGGCCACTACGGCGACGGCAAGGACCGGCGCGAGACCTACCGCGAGATGGAGGCCGAGATCCTCACCGCCGTGCGCGCGGACCAGCAGGTCTGCCTCGTGCTCTACGGCCATCCGGGCGTGTTCGCCGACGTACCCCATGTGGCCATCCGCAAGGCGCGCGAGGAAGGCTACCGCGCACGCATGGAGCCTGGGATCTCAGCTGAGGCCTGCCTGTACGCGGATCTCGGGATCGACCCGGGCCGCCGCGGGGTGCAGTCCTTCGAGGCCACGCAGTACCTGATCTACCAGCGGCGGATCGACCCCAGCGCGCTGCTGATCCTGTGGCAGGTCGCACTTGCCGGTGACCTCAGCTGCAGCCGCTTCACCGCGGATCCTGCGCGCATCCAGGTGCTGGTGGACAAGCTGACGCGCGTCTATCCGCCGGATACAGAGGCCATCCTGTACCAGGCTGCGCAGCTGCCGCTGGTGCCATGCCGCGCCGAACGGGTCCGCTTGGGTGCTCTCGCTGCCGCCCGCTTCAAGGAACACACGACCCTGGTGATCCCGCCGGTAAGCGAGCTGGAACCGGACCGGGACGCGCTGGCCGCATTGGGTGAGGAGATCTGAAGCACCGTGCTGACCGCTGACCGCGACCGCCGACTGATCGCAACCTGGCTGCTCATCTGCTGCGCGCTGGTGTTCTGCATGGTGGTGCTGGGTGGTGTCACACGCCTGACCGGATCCGGGCTCTCGATGGCGGACTGGCGCCCGATCATGGGCTGGCTGCCACCGATGAGCAACAGCGAGTGGCAGGCGAGCTTCGACCTCTACCAGGCGACGCCGGAGTTCCAGCACGTGAACGCGCATATGGACGTGCACGACTACAAGAGCATCTTCTGGCTGGAGTACCTGCACCGCCTGCTCGGGCGCCTGATCGGCCTGGCCTTCCTGCTGCCGTTCCTGGCGCTGCTGGCGACGCGGCGGATCCGGTTGGCCGAGACGCCGAAGTACCTCGCGATGTTCGTGCTCGGTGGCCTGCAGGGCGTGCTCGGCTGGTACATGGTCAAGTCCGGACTGGTGGATGATCCGCACGTCAGCCAGTACCGCCTGACCGCGCACCTGTCGGCGGCGTTCCTGATCTACGGCTACATGTTCTGGGTCGCGATGAGCCTGCTGTTCCGCCAGGCCGATGGTCCGCGTCACCCGCTCTACCTGCGCACGCTGGCGCTGGCGACACTGATCGTCCTCACCATCATCTCCGGCGGTTTCGTCGCCGGCCTCAAGGCGGGGCACGTGTACAACACCTTCCCGCTGATGGGTGGTCAGCTCATCCCCGAGGGCTACTGGGCGTTGGATCCCGGCCTGCACAACCTGTTCGAGAACGTGGCTACGGTGCAGTTCGACCATCGCCTGCTCGCGATCAGCACGCTGCTGGCGGTGATCGCGTACTGGGTCGGGGCGCGCCGCAGTGGAGCGCCCCGGCGCTCACGCGGCGGGCTGCACGCGCTGCTCAGTTTCACCCTGCTGCAGGTGATCCTCGGCATCAGCACCCTGCTGCTCAGCGTACCCATCGTGCTGGGTGCGGCACACCAGGCGACAGCCATGCTGCTGTTCACAACCGCGCTGTACCTCGTCCACGCCATGCGTGGCGCGCGATGACCGCCGGGATCGAAGCACCGCGGCAGTCGCGCGGGGAGGAGATCGCCAACGCGAGCAGCCACGGTCTCGGGCTGGTGGCTTCGCTGGTCGCGCTGCCGGTGCTCGCGGTGTCGGCATCGCATGGCGGTGACCTGATCGATGTGGTCGCGGCCAGCGTGTTCGCGGGCTCCATGGTGCTGCTGTACCTGACCTCCACGCTGTACCACGCGATCCAGGATCCGGAGACCAAGCGCGTGCTGCGGGTGCTGGATCACAGCGCGATCTACGTACTCATCGCGGGGACCTACACGCCGTTCGCGGTGGGGGTGCTACGCGGTCCGATCGGCTGGGGTCTGCTGTCGCTGATCTGGACGCTGGCGGTCGCCGGCGTCACCAGCAAGCTGCTCATAGGCACTCGCTACCCGCGCCTATCCTCGGCCTTGTACCTGGCGATGGGCTGGACCGCGCTGCTGGTGATGAAGCCGCTCTGGACCGCGATGGATGGCGTTGGCCTGGCCTGGCTGTTCGCCGGCGGCATCGCCTACAGCGTTGGCGTCATCTTCCACGCCAAGTCGCACCAGCCCTACCGACACCTGATCTGGCACCTGTTCGTGCTGGCCGGCACCGGCTGTCACTTCGTCGCGGCGCTGCTCTACGCGCGTTGAGCGGCAGCCTCAGGCGGCGACCTCGTCGAGATCGTCCAGCGCCGCGGCCATCTGCGCCCAGCGTTGTTCTGCCGACCCCGTGTAGCCGACCGAGATCCGCACCAGGCCTGGGCTGATCCCCGCCGCTGCCTTGTCGGCCTCATCCATCTCGCTGGAGGTGCTGGAACCTGAGCAGGACATCAGGGTGTCGAAGAAACCGAGGCTCACGGCCATGTACCCGAAGCGGTGGCGGTTCTGCAGCAGATCCATCAGGGCGTCGGCGCGCGCTTCGGTCCCCAGGTCCAGGGTGAGCACGCCGCCGTAGCCGTAGGCATCGCAGCGCAGGCGCTGGATCAGCGCATGGTCGGGATGTGTGGGCAGGCCGGGGTAACAGACCGTCAGTCCGCGCGCCTGCAAGCGCTCGGCGAGGTCCAGGGCGCGGCGACCGTGTTCGGCCATGCGCAGGGCGAGGTGCGGCACGCGCAGCGCGATGTGCGCGGCCACCACCGGGTCCATGGTCGGACCGAGCAACATCAGCGGCCCGGTGTGCAAGTCCATCAGGCCTTGGATCAGCTCGTTGCGCCCGCAGACCGCACCGGCCACCACATCCGAAGCGCCGTTGATGAACTTGGTCATGCTGTGCACGACCACATCCGCGCCCAGCGCCAGCGGGCTGATCAGCAGCGGGCTGAAGGTGTTGTCCACCACCAGCTGGGCGCCGTGCGCCGCCGCGATCCTCGCTAGGCCCTGGATATCAGCCACCCGCAGCGTCGGGTTGGCGATGCTCTCCACGTAGATCACGCGCGTGCGCTCGGTGATCGCCGCCTCGACCGCGGCCAGATCGCTGCTGTCCACGAAGCTGGTGGTGATCCCGCATTTGCGGGGAAGGAAGTCGTGCAGCAGCGCGTAGGTGCCACCGTAGATCGTGTTCGATGCGACGATGTGGTCGCCCGCATCGCAGAGCTGCATCAGCACGGAGGAGATCGCCCCCATGCCGCTGGCGGTGCAGTAGGCAGCTTCGGCACCCTCCATCGCAGCCAGCTGCAGACCCAGGCTGTAGACGGTGGGGTTGAAGTGCCGGCTGTACAGGAAGCAGCCATCGCGCACCGCTTTGTTGCCCTTGAACAGCTCGGGCATGGTGTCGGCGCGCATCACCGTGAAGGTGGTGCTGGCCTCGATGGACATGTTCACGCCACCGTGCTCGCCGAACTCGTGGCGGGTCTCGGCCATGGCCTCGATGGGGTCGCGGGTGCTCATCGGATCCTCCGGCGCAGGTCGGGTTTCGGTGCGCAGCTTACCGTTCGGCGCCGCCCGGCGGCTTGAGCCAGGACAGCCGGATGGTCCGCGCGGATGGCTGGGATAGACTCCCGGCTCGGTCGGCACCGCTCAGGAGGCTTCGGATGGTGGATCGGATCCTGCGGGCAAGCATCGCCCTCGCACTGCTCGCGGTCTACCTGATCTGGGGCTCGACCTACCTCGCGATCCGCTACGCGATCATCGACCTCCCACCGTTCCTGATGGCCGGCAGCCGGTTCGTCATCGCGGGCGGCATCCTGATCGCCTACCAGTTGCTGCGCGGGGCACCGTTGCCGAGCATGCGGGAATGGGCGGGCGCCTCGCTGCTCGGTGGCCTGTTCTTCCTGCTCGGCAACGGTCTGGTGGTGTTCGCGGAGCAGTGGGTCGCGTCGTCGCTCGCGGCGCTGGCGGTCGCTTCCATGCCGCTGTGGCTGGTCAGCATCGGCCGCCTGCGCGGTCGCCCGTCCAGCCGCCTGGATGTGATCGCCATCGTGCTCGGCTTCGTGGGCGTGGTGCTGTTGCTGCACGACGATGGCTTCGAAGGCCTGCTGCACCCCGCGTCGATCGCCTTGCTGTGCGCACCGATCGCCTGGTCCCTGGGGTCCAGCTTCAGCGAGGAGGTCCAGAGCCCCAAGGGCCTGATGGGGGTCGGCGCCGAGATGTTCTGCGGCGGCGTGCTGCTGCTGATCGTGGCCATGCTGCGGCAGGAATCCCTGCCCGAGGCCGTCGGCTGGGTCTCCCTATCGGCCTGGGCCTACCAGATCGTGTTCGGCTCCCTGATCGCCTTCACCGCCTACCGCTACCTGCTGAAGGCGGCGCGGCCGGCGGTGGCCTCCAGCTACGCCTTCGTCAACCCGCCGGTGGCGGTGCTCCTCGGGGTGCTGCTGGCTGGCGAGCAGGTCGGCGCCCATGGCTACGGTGCCATGATCCTGATCGTCGGTTCGGTGCTGCTGCTCAAGCTGCACGACCCGGGCGGCGGGCAGCGCGCCCCGGCGGGCGCGGCGGGCGGTGAGGTCGAGCGCGACTGAGTTGGGTGGTCCGGCGCACAGCGCGGAGCCCCGGCGGGAGCGATAGACTGTCAGCCCCCACGGAACCCCGCACGAGGCGCTCGCGATGAACCGGCCGTTGAAGCTCATCCTATCCATCCTCGGAGGCCTCGTCGGCATCGTCCTGGTGCTGGTCGTCGCCATCGTGATCCTGGTGGATCCCAACGACTTCCGTTCCGAGATCGAAGCTGCGGTCGAGGACGCGACTGGTCGCGAGCTCACCATCGAGGGCGACCTGCACCTGTCCATCTTCCCCTGGCTCGGCATCGAGCTCGGGCGCACGCAGCTCGCCGACGCCGAGGGTTTCGGCGACCAGCCCATGCTCTCGGTGGAGTCGGTGCAGTTGAGGCTGAAGCTCATCCCGCTGCTGTCCAAGCGCTTCGATGCGGATCGCATCGTGCTCGAGGGCCTGGACCTGAAGCTACGGCGCGACGCCGAGGGTCGCAACAACTGGGATGACCTGACCGCGCAGGACGAGGACGGTGCGAGCAGCGACAGCTCGCTGGGGGAGTTCGATCTGGGCGGCATCCGCATCAGCGATGCGCAGGTGCTCTGGGATGACGCTCAGGCCGGCCAGATGCTGCGCATCAGCGACCTGGATCTGGATACCGGCAGGATCCGCGCCGGCGAGCCTGTGGACCTGGACCTCACGGTGAGCTTCGAGAACTCGGGACCCGCGATCGCGGGGACCTTGGGGTTGCACGGCGAGGTCACGGTGACCGCGGACATGGGACGCGTCAGCGTGCCGGATCTCCGGGTCGATCTCACCGCATCGGGCGCAGGCCTCGGGGCCGCGCGCGCCGTCACCTTGCAGCTGACCGCGGAGGACCTGATCGCTGATCTGAACGCTGAGCGCCACAGCGCTGTGAGCGTCATCACGCATCTGCACGCCGAGGGTGACGAATTGCCCGGAGGTTCGGTGGACGCCGACGTCACGCTGTCGGCGCTGGAGGCCGACCTGCGCCAGGACACGCTGCGGATCACCGAGGTCGTACTGCAGGCGCTGGGTCTGCGCATCACCGCCGACCTGCAGGGCGATGGCATCAGCGCGGAGCCCGCGCTGGCAGGTCGCATGCGCATCGACCGCTTCTCGCCGCGCGACCTGCTCGGCAAGCTGGGCCAGAGCATCGAGACCGCGGACGCGGCCCTGCTCGGGAGCGCGGAGCTCAGCGCGCGCTACAACCTCGGCAGCAACAGCCTGAACCTGGATGAGTTGCACCTGATGCTGGACGACACCACGGTCACCGGCAGCTTCGGCATCGCCGATCTCACGCGGCAGGCGATCCGCTTCCAGCTCGCGGTGGATACCATCGACGCCGATCGTTACCTGCCCCCGGTGGCTGAGACCACGACCGAAGAGAGCGGGGGGGCGATGGACGACATGCCGCTGCCCACCGACGCGATCCGCGGCCTGGACATGGACGGCTCGCTGACCATCGGCCAGCTCACCATCATGGGCACGCACAGCAGCGACGTCGCGGTGAGCCTGCGTGCGGCTGGCGATGCGCTGGAGGTGACGCAGATGCGCGCCCAGCTCTACCAGGGCAGCATGCAGGGATCTGCGCGTGTGGACGCCAGCCGCGAGGTCCCTACCCTGCGTATCCGCGAGGAGCTGCGCGGCGTGCGGATCCACTCGCTGCTGTCTGACTTCGCCGAGATCGAGGACATCTCCGGGCTGACCGACCTGCGTGTGGACCTGGCCGGCGAGGGCGCCACCGTCGGTGCGCTGAAGCGCAGCCTGGACGGCACCGTCGGCGTGTCGATGACGGACGTGACCCTGGACGGCTTCGACCTCTGGTACGAGATCCGCAGCGCCAGCGCGCAGATCCCCGGGGTGGACGCCGGTGACCCGGGCACGGACCGCGGCATGACCCGCATCACCAACCTGTCCATGAGCGCGACCGGTACCGATGGTGTGTTCCGCAGCGAGGACCTGAACGCGCGGCTGCCCTACCTGAACCTCACCGGTGCGGGGACTGTGGACCTCGGCACTTCGCTGGTGGACTACGCACTGCAGGTGCTGGTGCTGCGCAACCCGGAGCTGGAGGGCGACGCGCTGGCGGCGGCGCTGTACGACGTGCCGGTGCCGGTGACCTTCCGCGGGCCCTACGATGACTTCGAGCAGATGCGCATCCGCCCCGACATTGAAGCGGTGATCGCGGCCAAGGCGCGCCAGCGGATCGAAGAGGAGGGCGAGGGTCTCCTGGAGAAGGCCAAGCAGCGTCTGCGCGACATCTTCGGCCGCGACGGATGATGCGCTGGCACCTGGTCTGCGCGCTGCTGGTCCTGCCTGCGACCGCGCAGGCCATCGAGTTCTCCGACCTCACCGTCACCAACGAGGGCAAGCGCTACACGGTGCACGCCGAGGGCTACATGGACGCCCCGGCTGAGGCGGTGCTCGCGGTGATCACCGACTTCCCTAACCTGCCGCTGCTCAGCGATACCATCCTGGAGAGCGAACCGCTGGGTGACGACGGGGCCGGCGGGCAGCTGGTGCGCACGCGCATCGAGTTCTGCGTGATGGTCTTCTGCAGCCGCGCGGAGCAGGTGCAGACCGTCACCATGCCGACAGCTGATCAGGTGGTGTCGGTCGCGATCGCCGAGCGCAGCGACATCGATGACCTGATGCAGCGCTGGACCGTGGTCGCCGATGGCG
>Ga0214472_10004229_pt1 | contig 15130 bp, 9 predicted proteins | sample RVTome_6_FD_207662 | JGI IMG/M metagenome (GOLD analysis project Ga0214472, IMG submission 207662) | Soil microbial communities from uranium-contaminated site in the Upper Colorado River Basin, Wyoming, United States - RVT140D175 | ecosystem: Environmental > Terrestrial > Soil > Contaminated >...
GGGGGACTGAGGCTGACGCGAGCGACGGCGATTCTTGGCGGCGGCTTGGATCGCTTGATCGAGTTTCTCCACGATATCCTGTTGGAGGGCTTGAGTCTGCTCGCCCGGGTCGAATTCCACCTCGACCTTGTGGCGCGACTCGTTCATCAGCCGCAGAATCGCGTCCATTACATCCTCTTCGGACTGTTTCATCGCCTTTCGCAGGAGACGTTTGGAGAGGTCATCCGGTTTTTTTTCCGCGGCGGGCCCCGGTCTGTCCGGCGGTTGCTGGGCCCCAGCGTGCGGGACCAGAGCAAAGCCAATCAGAATCAAGAGCACGATGTGGGCGAATCGTCGTAACACTTAGGTTCCTTCTCGAGCCTTTTTTGTAACCAGCTCAGTTAAACGTCGGACTTCCGCCTGGTCCTCGGCGATCACCGTGAGTCGCCGGAGCTCGTCCTCGCGTGCCGTGTCGGCATTGAAGGTTTCGGCAAATTCCGCGGTCCGCTGATTGATGTCCAGTTGCATGGACTTCAAGACCATAAGCTCGGCAATGGTCGGAACCGGCGGTCCGGCAGCCGATTCTCCCGGCGAGCTTCCGGCGGTCGGCTCGGCCTCGGCAAACTCGATATCCATCGGCAGGGCGATGGTGTCGTCGATCGCGGCGATCAGCTTTTGCAGTTCTTTCGCAATGCGATCGGTCAATGCCACCAGCTCCGCATCGATGCGCCGGTTCTCGAGCGCGTCGCGACTTTCGTCCATCCATCCGCCGGCGCGCTGCAACGCCCATTCATAAACGGGAACCTGTTGCAGGTCCTCCAGGATTCCCGCGATCATGGCGCGGGCATCGATTTGTTGCCGGGCCAGCTTGGACGCGAGACGAGCCTCGACACGACCGATCGACTGCCGAATGCGCACCTCGGCCTCCAGGCCGGCGACGCCCTCGTTGATGTCGAGTTGGGCGTTGAGAATGGCTTCCAGTCCGTCGTGAATGCGGTCCAAAGAATGCCGCTGGGCCTGCTCCGCGGCGGCGTTTTCGGCGGCCTGAAGGTCCGCCTGGGCCTGCCGCAAGAGGTCCAGGGCCTCCTGTTGCGACCCTGCGGCCGATTCGGCCAGGCTTTCGGCCAGCCGCAGCGCCGCCCGATCCATGGGACCTGCCGCCTGGCGCACGAGCCGCGCAGCGCTGGATGCGCGCTCGATCTCCACCAGGTCTTCTCCGGTCATCATGGTGTTCCGCCCCAGAGTGCGTTGCTCCTGCTCCAGGGACTCGAAAGTCGATCGCTCGGCGCCGACCATTCCTGCTTCGGTGGTGGCGGAAAACAGGGTCTGTTGGTGCTCGATGAGCCAGGCGACCTGTTCCTCGGCCGAGTGCAGTCGCTTGCGCAGCTCTTCGAGCTCGCGTTTTTCGCGTTCGCGAAGGGCGGCGACCATGCTCCGCATGGCCTCGGCGGCGGCGCGCTGCTCCATGTTAGCGGCGGCGGTGCGATTGTCGCGAATGGCCTCGGCCGCGCCGCGAAGCCGCTTGTCGATCTGGTTCGCCCTCGCCGCGCGGATGGCGGCGTCCACGGCGTCGGCCGCCGCCGGCTGCTTTCCGCGGGCCGCCTCGGCCAGCTCGCGCATCCGCGCCAGGTGTTGGTCCACGTCGGCCGCGAGCTGTTCCTGTTGCCGCTGAGCGCGATTCAAGCGATCGGCCTCCTGATCCGTGAGCGAACCGGCCGACTTGCCCAGCGTTGTCTGTCCGATCTGCGAGGTCTCGCGTTGCAGGCGAGTCTGTCGATCGAGGAGGTCGCGCGTCCTGGACACGAGCCCCTGGAAAGTGCCCCATTGTGAAACCGTTCGCAGAAGTGATCGCAGCTCGTCGGCGGCGGCCGTCTGCGCCCCCGCGGCCTGCTCGAGTTCGGTTCGATGCCCGCCCGATTCGGCCTGCTCTCGCGCCGCCGACAGGAGGGCTTCGGCCGAGCCCATGCTCTCCGAGGCCGTTCGACGCAGGCTCTCGGCGGTTTCCATCATGCGTTCGCCGGCCGCCTCGTCCCCGGCCTGGTTCTGCGCCACGCGCTCGGCGAGCTGATCGAAACGGGCGGCCAGCTCCCGCACGTGGCGCCCGAGGCGCGCCTGCCCGCTGGAGAACGAACCGATCAGGCCCGACTCCGTTCCCTGACTCGCTGGCTTGACCGATCGGGCCAAGGCGTCGGTGCGGTCGCGCAGCTCCTCCTGCTCCAGAGCCGCTTGACGTATTCGGGATTCCAGGGCCGCAACGTCCTCGCGGACCCGCAGTTCGAACTCCGTCTCGCTGATGATCCGGATCTGCTGCGGGCTCGAGGCGCCGATTTGTCCGCCGGTCGAATCAGATGTGAAGGTGTCCTCCACGACGACCTCGTAGGTGATCATCGCCCCGGGAGGCGAGTTCATCGCTTCCATCGACCACGCGTGGGTTGCCAGACCTGTGACTCCGTCGGCCGCCGCCTGGACCCGTAGTTGCTGCAAGAGCGGCACGACGCTTACGGCCGATCGATTCGTTTGCCGACTGCGCAGCTCCAGCCCCGCGATTCCGTAGTCATCATCCACCCGGACCTCCAGTTGGACGATGCCGCGGGGCGTGATGTCCACCATGGCCGGCGGGCGAAGGATGGTCGCCGAGGGCGGGCTATCGGGACTGGCCGCAATCCGAAACGAAGCGGGGCCGTGGTTGCGCAGTCCAAACTCGTCGCGCAGTTCCACTCGAAACTCGGTGTCTTGGAGGACCTGGAGCCGCGCGCTGAGTTGCTCGGGTGAATCGCCGGCGGGCGTCAGGGGGATCATCGAATCGTCCGACAACTGCAAGCCCACCCCGCCCTGCGCCGGAGCGGAGATCGGCTTGCTGGACCGGATCGCGACGGTCACGAAGCCGCCAATGGTCGCGCCGGCCGGTCCCTGGGTCAGATCCTCCGTTCGGACCGGTGCGTTTTTGGCATAAGGCGGGGGTTCGATGATAGCGAGGGCCTCGACGACCTCCGGCCTGTGGACGACCGTGATGCGGCTCGAGTATCGCTCGGTGCTGTCGTCGCCCGCCTCAAACCAGTAGTCGATATCTTCGGTCACCGCGTCCAGGGTCGCGAAGAATCCGCCTCCCGCGTCCCGCTGCATGGCCAACGTCTGGATGCTGCCGTCGGGCGATCGCAAGTGGACGACCCCACGCAACGAATGACCAAGGCCGCGCTCAACGCGCATGGCCACGTTCGCCGATTCGCCCAGCGGCACGGCCTGATCGCTCGTAATCGGCACGATGAGGACTGATCGCGGCCATTCCGTCCGACCCCATGGAGCGGCATAGCGCCGCACGCCGGTCTGAATCCAGGTCGGCGCCACGACGAAGAGGAACAACAGCAGCACCATGCTGACTCCGAAGATGCTGCCGCGGAAGGCGACGGGTTCGATCGAGAGGGCAGTTTCCAAAGGAAGATCGCGGACCATCTCCTCCGTGCCGCGGATGACCTCGCGAACCATATCGGGCGACGCCCCTTCGGCGCCGCCGAGAAAGTTCACGCTGCTGGAGAGTCGATCCCGAAGCGGCGAAAAATGTTGCTCCAGTCGCCCGGCGATCTCGTCAAGATCGAGCCTGGCGCGCAGGGGCGTGATGATCCAGTAGTAGGCCGCGCCGAAAAATCCCGCGAAGAAAAGCCCGGCGCCAATGGCCCGCAATGCCGGCGGGAGCCACAAGAACCAGTCCAGCGCGATCGCGGTCAGGAAGGCGACGGCGCCCCCGCCGCATACGGCGAAAATCCCATAGGCTATCAGCCGTCGGCGCACGCGCGTGCGCACCACGGAGAGCCGGGATAGCAGTTCGGATGAAACCATGGCTTCCAAGGGGGTGCTCAAAGAAGGCCGAAGGCCTTGCGCAGGCCCCATTCCAATGAAATCATAAGAACGAAAAGGCCGAAAATCAGCTTCGTGTCCCATAATGGCTCGACGATGTCGTCGGGGACTTGCAGACTTCGGTCCCGGATCGACGAGAATCCCTCGTTTAGCCGATCCAAATCGATGATTCGCCCGCCGGTAGCGACGGCCGCCCGCTCAAGCGACTGGTGATCCGCGGCGGGCTGGCGGGCTTCGAGGTTGGGACGTTCGACGCGGATCAGCACCGAGCCGCGGCCGGTGGCGTCCGGTCTGCGCCACGAGAGATCCGCCGGCTCGACGGAAAAGCCGCCTGGCTTCGGCGGGACGACCGACCCCTCGAAAAGGTTGGATTCCGGCGACAGCCGCGTCAATTCAAACCGCGCGGTCAGGCTGCGAGCGGGGGGGCTTTGCTCGTTTCGTGGCTCCGGTGGTTGTGTCAGAGATCCCTCCGCGAGCCCGGACAGCTCGTGCAGGGCTGCTTCGATCGCCTCCGGATGGTCGCGGAGGACCTGCGCGTCGAATACCTCGGCCTGCACGTGGACGGCGTCGCCATATCCGTATGTGCGACGATCGGTGCGAAGGACATATTTGCGATCCTGCGAAACGCGGGTGGCGCGCATCAACTCGCGCGTGACTTGAACCCAGTAGCTGTCGTGCAGAAGTTCGCCGGTGTGGCGACGCCATCTCCAGGTGTCGTCGGTGGCCTGAAAGTAAATCTTTCCCGCCCCGTATTGTCCGACGACCACGAGCGGCAGGCCGCCGGGCCCTCGGGGATTGGAAATCGTGGGATGATCGGCGAGAACGGTGGCGCCCGGCTTGGGGCCCAAGGTGCGTGCCGCCCAATAGAGTTCCGGAAGACCCTGCACCAGTCGCCGATTCTCTTCCAGGGTTGGAGCAAAGCGGAACGGGCGACTGGTGTATCCGTCGGCGGTCAGTTGCAGCCGAAACCCCGCGTGCAGAAGCCCACTTTCCCGCGTCGGCGCCGACGGATCGATGATCACCGGCAACAGGCGTTCCAGAGGCGTGCCGACGAACCGCTGCGGAGCCGAGCGCTCGCCTGCGATCATGGCGAATCCGCCGCCCTCGTTGGCGACGAAATCGAGGAGCATGAGCATTTGCGATTGAGTGAGCCATCCGCCTCGTGGATCCACGTCGCCGAACAGGACCACGTCGTACTGGTTCAGCTCCTCGGGAGTCTCGGGGAAGCGGCGAATGGGCAGCGTGCCTTCCTGGACGAACTGCTCGTCGGCCTCGAGCAGCAACACACTGAGGTCCATCGACTTTTCGCGGAGCAGGGCGTTCTTCAGGTAACGGTATTCGTAACGCGGATATCCTTCGACATACAACAGGCGGAGCCGATCGTCCGTCACCATCACGTCAATGTTATCGGCGTTGTTCGGCAGAATACGCTCATTCGGAAGGGGGACGGCCTCGACACGGTAACGAACCGATCCGGCGCGTTTCGGAATAGTGCGAAGCTCGACGGAGATCGCGCCGTCGCCGGGGGCCAGCGAGATCGTCTCCGAGGCGACCGTCTCGCCTTCCGGGCGGGCCGTGGTGTCGATGAGCTTGAGCAGGACCTCGGCTGCATCCGGCAGGCTTCGCGCCTGCACTTGCGCTTCAACGGCGATCTCGTCATGAATGAAGACCGTCTGGGCGGCGCGCAGGGAGCTGACCTCAATATCCACGGGCGCAACCGGGGAACCCAGCGGCACCGCGTAGATCGGGATCTGGCGGCCCGCGGCCTGCTCGACCGCGGCCCGCAGATCGCTGCCTTTCGTAGCTCGCCCGTCGCTGGCGACGACGATGGCGGCCAGCCGGCGTCCCTCCGATCTCTCCAGGGTGCGATGAAGGGCCGCCGACAAATCGGTGCTGAACCCGTCGGGGCGAAGCTGTGTCAGCATCTCGACAAGCACAGGAGAACTTGGCGCAGACTCGACAAACGCGAGTGTTTCCACCGCGCCCGAAAACGCGGCGAGCTGAACGCCGTTGTTTTCCAGCAGCCGCCGAAGGGGCTCGCCGTTGTCTCTCACCAAAGCGGCCTTCAGCACGTCCAATCGAGATGGATCCCGGCGTGCGTGGGGCGAGTCGGCGCCCGGACCGCCATCGACCTGTGAGGAATCGGCAGGTTCCTCCCAATCAGCGTCCTGGATCCCCATGCTCGCGGACGTGTCCACCAGGAGCGCGACGTACGATGGCTCGACGCGGTTGCGCTGCAAAATCAGCGAGGGCTTGCAAAAGGCGATCAGTGCGACAGCCAGAAGGCCGCAACGGACCGACGCGAGTACGAATCTGCGCAGAAAACCGGTCTTTTCGCGCCGGTAGACCATCACGACGAAAGCGAATCCGGCCACGGCGATGGTGAACACCAGCCACGCCGGCGCGTGGCGATCCCATCGCAGCAGCAACGGGGCATCCCGGGCAAGCCGGATGTTGTCCAGATCCAGGAGCCACTCGAGGACGCCGGTCAATTGGAGCCTCCCCGCGCCGACGAGAACCACATGCCCAGCCACAGCTCGCCCAGCAGCAGCAGCGTCGCCAAGTACAGCGCGACTCCGCCGAACTCCGAAACCGGGGCGCCGCCTCCTCGCGCCAGGTCCACCTGTTCCGGCTCCAACCAGCGCACGGGCGTTGCCAGGTGCGCGGAAATCTCGTGCGGCGCCGCGGTCGCGGCATCGGACTCCGATGGATCAGTGTTCACGGCGAACTTTCGCGTCTTCGCGCCAATGGCCACCGTCAGAAGCCCGGCTTTGTCGATCGACCCGCTCTGCAGCGTCAGCCCGCCGTCCGATGGGACGATCTCGGGCTCGAGCGTGTTCCCGTCGCCTGTCACGATCCGCAGTTCCTGAGCGCTCTCGACGGCGGTCAGCGGTTCACGCACGACCTGCCCCACGAGCAGATTTCGATCGGCATCTCGGGCCGCGGCCAGATGGGAAACAGCGCTAAGCATCAGCGAAACGTAGTCGCCCTTGGCCGGCAGGTTGGTCCAGTCCATGTTCGCCGATGTCGTAAACAACAGGACGCGTCCGCGGCCCAATGCGCCCGCCACCAGCGCCGGATCTCCGTTCGACAGGCGAAGAACGACCTGCGCACGAACCGGGTCGGTGGTCACGGGATGGTACCTTTGGACGCGCGCGAGAAAGATCCCGCTGCTGGGCTGGTCCTTGAAATCCGCTACTACCGGATGGCTGAGTTCGGCGGAGCTGAGCCCCGCGCCCTCGAAGTCAGACGCGGAGACCCCATCGCCCGGTTGGCGACCGCGGGCCTCTTTGGGCGCTTCCAGCCTTGCCGGGATGAGACCGCGTCCGTCGGCGAATCCATAGCGGTTGTAGTTCTCAATGTTGACCTGATCTCCCCCGAACACCAGCAGTCCGCCGCCGGCCTCGACGAATCGCGAGAGCCGGTTCCAATCGTCCGGCGAAAGGCGCGGCACGTTGCAAAGGGCGACCACCTCGTAATCCGGCAATGGCTCCGTCGCCAGGTCGGCCGGCGTGACCGTTTTCGTGGCAACAAGGCCGCGTGCGCTGCCGGCGCCGCGCGAATCGGACTTGACGACAACTTCCGGCGAGAGCGCCGTTGCCAAGAAACCCGCATTGCCTTCCAGCGGCGTCGAGCCGGGTCGGCTATCGACGAGGAGCACGTTGGTAAACTCACGAACTTCCACGGACAACAGGCGCACGTCATCATCGGCGAGCGCGTCGCCCCCATCGATCATCAGTCGCGCTTCCACCACGTGAGTGCCGGGCGTTGTGAACAGCATCCCTGTCGTCACGGCCGTGGCCTCGCCGGGAGCGGTCCGGGGGAGCGGTTCGCGGCGCACGACGCGCCCATCCAGACGAAACTGAAGGCTGGCCGCCGGCGCGGCGGTCGTGCCGAAGCCGGCTACATGGGCGAGGATGCGCACGGGAATGTCGCGTGCGACCAGCCGGGAATCGCACGAAAGGTCCGTCACCGCCAAGTTGCTCGCGGGCGCAGGCTCGACGCGGATCAGATTCAAGTCGCCGGCCGGTTCCGCCAGCGCGTCAGCGACGCGGCGCAGCGCTTGCGTTGTATCCGTGGGCTGAGCAACTCCGCCGTTGGCTTTCTCGCCGATCCATACATTCCGTTGAAAGTCCGAGATGAGGTACACGGCGCGATTCGCTGCGGGCATGTGCGACTCGGCGAGCACCTCCAGCGCCGCTGCGAGTCCGCCGGCCGCGTCGGTCACCTTTTGAGTCGCCTCAATGTTGGCAAGCTGCTCCCGGGCGAGGCGGCGATCGTAGGAGGGCTGGCCGATTCGCTTTTCCGCGGGATCGGCCAAGGTGATCAAGCTGATCGCATCGCCGGGCGGGAAAGAGCTGATCAGATTGCCGGCGCATTGCTTGGCCGCGGCGAAACGGGTCATCCCGTCGCCGCGCTTGCCGCTCATGGACAAAGAGTTGTCTAAGAGGATGACCCGGTGAACGTTGGACGGCTGCCAGGCGAGCCATCCCGAGGCGGGGACAAACGGACGGGCCACCGCGAGTCCGAACAATACAATCAGCCCGATACGAGCGGTCAGCAGCAGGAACTGCTCGAGGCGAAGACGTTTGGCGCTCTGCCGACTTGCGGCCATCAGGAAGGACATCGCGGCCCAGGGGACGCGCCGATACCGGCGGCGGTGGATGAAGTGGATGAGAATGGGAATGGCGCCCGCCGCCAAAGCTGCCCCGGCGATGGCCGGATGAACAAAAGGGAAAGCCTGAGCCAAACCCATCATCCCCCTCCCAGGACCCGAGATGACCGTTGACGCAGGCGGGCGGCACGCGTGGCCAGGTATCCGCTCAGCGCCGCGTCGAGGGGCGTGGCGGTGGTGAAGACGGCGTAGTCCGCGAGCATCTGCCCGCAGGCGATCCGCATCTGATTCTGAAACCGATCGACCTCCTGGATGTAGCGAGCCCGCAGCGATCGCGGATCGCTCAAGAGGCGATCGCCGGATTCCAGCCCCTCGAAGAGGGTCGGCCCGCCAAACGGCAGGGTCAACTCCGCCGGGTCCCATATGTTCCAGACGATCAGCTCGTGTTTTCGAAAGCGCAAGTGCTTCAGCCCGCGCAGGATGCTGGCCGGCTCGTCGAAAAGGTCGCTGATCAGCACGATCATCAGCCGATGGGAGAGTCTCTCGGCGAGCTCGGTCAAGACTCGTCCGATGGAGGTCTTGGCCGAACCGGTGCGCCCATCCAACTCGTGGGCGAGGACCTTCCAATGATGCGCATTGTTCGAGGGTCGGAAGTAATTCGTGATGTGCTCGTCGAAAAGGGCCAGTCCTACGGCATCGTGTTGTTGCAGGGTCAGGTAGGCGATCGCGGCCGCCAGCGACGTGGCGTATTCGTGCTTGGTCATCAAATCGTTGCTGGAGCGATAGCCCATCGATTCGCTGCAGTCCACCACCAGCATGAGATTGAGATTCGTCTCCTGCTCATATTCCTTGATGTAGTACTTGTCGGTCTTGCCGAATAACTTCCAATCGATGTGCCGCAGGTCGTCGCCCTGCGCGTAAACCCGGTGATCGGCAAACTCCACGGAGAGGCCCCGGTTGGGGCTGTGATGAATCCCGCTGAAAAAACCCTCGACGATCAACCGGGCCCGGAGCTCCAGCCCGCTGATCTTGGACAGCACGGCCGGATCCAGGTACTTGCGGTAGTCTTTGGCGGCTGCCACGGCAAATGTTCCAGGACGCACAGGCTATGAAAAGAGGAATTCAGCGACCGTCAAAAAAAAGCGGACTGCGGAAAGGTGAAACACGATCTCCGCCCTCCGCATTCGACCTCCGGAGATTTTTCGGGAACCGATCGACCCTCCCGGCTACAGCCGCGATCCTTTTGGAGCTGCAAAAACCCGTCCGGCCATTGCCGGATCGAGGCTCGACGACGCATCGCTCGGAATCGTCTCCAGGAGCTGGCGGATGATGTCGTCGCTGCTCACACCGTCGGCCTCGGCATTGAAGTTGGTGAGGATCCGGTGCCGAAGCACCGGGAACGCCACGGCGCTGATGTCCTCCGTGCCGACGTGGTAACGGCCCTTCAGGATCGCGCGCGCCTTGCCGGCCAGGACCAGGTTCTGCGAGGCTCGCGGGCCGGCGCCCCAGGCCACGTAGTCATGAACGACCTTGGGGACCCCCGGCTTGTGTACGCGCGTGGCCCGGACCAGCCGCATCGCGAACCGCACGACGTGATCGGCGCAGGGCACCCGCCGCACGATTTCCTGGAGTTCCAGCACTTCGCGGGCGTTGAATGTGCGCTCGAGGGGGGCTTCCTGCGGAGAGGTCGTCATTTTAACGATGCGAAACTCTTCTTCCTCGGAGGGATAGTCCACCAGCACCTTGAACATGAACCGATCGAGCTGCGCTTCCGGCAAAGGGTACGTACCCTCCTGCTCGATCGGGTTCTGCGTCGCTAGAACGAAGAACGGCTTGGGGAGCTTGTGGGTAAAGCCCGCGGCGGTCACTTGGTACTCTTGCATGGCCTCCAAGAGCGCCGCCTGCGTCTTGGGGGGCGTTCGGTTGATCTCATCGGCCAGCACCACGTTGGCGAACACCGGGCCTTTGACGAAGCGAAGTGAGCGCGTCCCGGTGCCACGATCCTCCTCGATCACTTCCGTTCCCGTGATATCCGACGGCATCAGGTCCGGCGTGAACTGGATGCGGGAGAAGCTCAAAGAGAGCTGCCGCGCCAGGGTGCTGATCAGCAGCGTCTTGGCCAAGCCCGGCACGCCTTCCAGAATGCAGTGGCCGCTGCAAAACAGGACGGTCAGCAACTGCTCAACGGCTTCGTCCTGACCCACGATGACACGCCCGATCTGCTCGCGGAGCTTGCCGTACGAAGCCACCAGCTTGTGCACCAGGGCCACGTCGTCGGTCGGCGGGTCGGCAGGCGCGGTCATCGGTTCGGACGACATAGAAGTCCCCTCAAGAGTGCGTGCCCAAGTGCACGGCTGAGTATTTCCTGGAGAGCGTCAAGGCGCGTCGTTGATCCAATCGATCAACTGACGCAGCCGCCCCGTGCTTCGCCTGTCGAAAGCGAATACGAGACGAGCCTTGTCCGGATACAGGCCGTTCTCGTCCTCCAGCGGGCCGGGCGCCTGTTCAATCCGGCCTCTTATCAGGATATCGGCGAAGCGACGGTTGATTTCCGAAAGGCCGTCGGCGGGCAACGGGGAATCCACGCGCATGACCAACTGATCGTCCACGTAACGCAGCGAGTGGTATCTCTTGTAGAACTTCAGTACTTCGCGGGTGGCGTTTTCGGCGCGATCGGTCACGTAGAACAAGTGCAGGTCGGCCTCATCGATCATGTGGTGGGCCAGCAACTCCGATTTCACATAGCTCAGCCAGTGCTGCCAGTACGTGCCGCCGGGCTCCTCGCACATGACGATCGGCATGGGCGACGTCTTGGCCGTCTGCACCAGCGTCAACGCCTCGAAGCACTCATCCTGCGTGCCAAAGCCGCCCGGAAACAGAACCACCGCCTCCGCTTCCTTAACGAACATCAGCTTTCGAGTAAAGAAATACTTGAAGTTGACCAGCTTGGCGTCGTCGGCGATGAAGACGTTCGTCTCCTGTTCAAACGGCAGGCTGATGGCCACGCCAAAACTTGCTTCGCGCGTCGCCCCGCAGTGCCCGGCGCACATGATCCCATTACCCGCCCCGGTGATCACCATCCACCCGCGAGCCTTCATCAGCTCGGCGAATTTCCGGCATTCCTGGTACTGCGGATGATCTTCCTTGGTCCGCGCCGATCCGAAAATCGTGACTTTGGGGCAGCTCGAATATGGGGCGAAGACCTTGAACGCGTAGCGCAGCTCACGAAGCGCCGTGTTGAGGATCTTGAGATCGCCGCGGTCCGCCCCGTCCGCGCTCAGCCGGCAGATGGTTATCATCATCTGGGCCAGCAGGTCCGAATTCTCGGACGGGGCCCATTTGGCGAGGAACTCATTGATGGCCGCCGCACGTTCCTTCCGAAGCTCTTCACGCGATTGCGGCGACTCTAACGATTCAAACATCCAGACCAGCACCTCCGGGCAAGGCATCCGGCAAGCGCCTTCGACACGATGCCGGACCGTGAAACTATAGGCCTAAACAGCGATTCGGACCACCCAAGCGGTCCGAAGGCGTCGCGGCCCCATTGGGTTATCGGCTTTCCCCAGCGGCGACCCCGGCAGGTTCTATTCGTGCCGCAGGGCGTCGATGGGGTGCAAAATAGCAGCCTTGAACGCGGGGATTAGACCGAAAACTACGCCCACGGCGGCCGAGAAGCCAAGGGCGATCGCCACGATCCACACCGGCACGTTGACCTCGACCATCGACGGGTGCAGGGAAGTCACAGCGCAGATGGTGTAGCCGATGATGACGCCCGTGACCCCGCCGAGCAAGGCCAGAACCACAGCCTCGGTCAGGAACTGGGCCAGGATATCGCGCCGCCGGGCGCCAACGCTCTTGCGCAGCCCGATCTCGCGGGTGCGCTCGGTGACGGACACGAGCATGACGTTCATGATGCCCACGCCGCCGACGATCAAGGATATGCCGACGATCCCGGCGAGCACGCTGGTGGCCGTGATCTTCACCTGCTCGAAGTTGCGCAGCAATTCGTCCTGGCGGAAGAGGCGGAAGTCGTTGGGCTGACCCGGTTGCAACCCGTGGCGGGCGCGGAGCACGCGGGTGATCTGCAGGGCGGCCTCTTCCACGTGCTCTTCGCCGACGGCCTCGATCACGAAGGGCATGAATCGGGCCATGAACGGAAACATCTTGACGGCGGTGGAATAGGGCACCAGCACGACGCGATCCTGCGACTCGCCGAACACGGCGCCCTTTTTCTCCAGGATTCCGACCACCTGGAAGCGCATCTGGTTGAGATAGACGTAGTCCCCCACGATGCCGTCGTCGGCCGCGATCAGCTTAAGCACATCGCGTCCCAGAACGCAGGTGTAGGCGCCGTTGTCCACCTCGATCGGACCGTAGAAGCGGCCATCGTCCACGAAGAAGTTGCGGATCGTCTGAAACTGCTCGGTGGCGCCCTGGAACTCGATGTTGTCCACTCGTTCCTGACCATACTCTACGGAGACGGCGGAAAAGAGCATCGGCGAGATGCGGCGGACCTTGTCGCACTGCGCGCCGACCGCTCGGACATCGTCGATATCCATCAGAACGCGGCCCAGCATTCGCCCGTGCATTCCGCCAGGGTTGTACGGGATGATGAACATCATGTTGGTGCCGAAGCCGCGGAGCATGTTGGACACGTAATCGCCGAACCCCTGCACCATCGAAACAACGGTAATGGTGGAAGTGACGGCGATGATGATACCCAGTGTGGTCAGCAGCGAACGGGCTTTGTTGGCCCAGATTTGCACAAAGGCCGCGAGCACGTTCTGGATGTCGCGCTCCATCCAGCGGACGAACCATCGGGCCAGCCGCAGCGGCGCACCGACCACGCGGCCGACCGGGCGGAACCGGGCGGTCGGCGCGCCTACATTTGGAACTGAGATCGTGCTCATTGCCGCCGGACCAATCACCAAATCGCCAAATCACCCAATCGCGAAATCTAGAATCATTCGTGCCGCAGGGCATCGATGGGATGCAGAATCGCGGCCTTGAACGCGGGCACCGTCCCGAACACCAGCCCCGCCCCGGCCGACGAGGCCAGCGCCAGAGCCACGGCCCACAATGGCACGGTCACCGGCACCATCTCAGGGTGCAGCGATGCCACGTACGTCACAGAGTAGCCCAGGACCACGCCGATGCTTCCGCCAAACAGGCAAAGCACGACGGCTTCCGTCAGGAATTGCAGCATGATGTCGCGGCGCCGCCCGCCGATGCTCTTGCGCAGACCGATCTCGCGGGTGCGCTCGGTGACCGATACGAGCATCACGTTCATGATGCCGATGCCGCCCACCAGCAGCGAGATGCTCACAATTCCCGCCAGCATGCCCGAGGCGATGTTGCGGATGTACTCGAACTCCTTGAGCGCCTGGTCCTGCCGGCGGATGATGAAGTCGTCGGGCTGCCCCGGTTCAATGCGGTGGCGAGTGCGCAGCACCCTGCTGATCTCGCCCTGGGCCTGATCGATCGTCTCTTCGCTGGAGGCCTGGGCCAGAAAGGGCATCGAGTCGCGCAGGTTGGGATACATCTTGAGCGCCAGGGTGTAGGGGATCATCACCGTCTCATCCTGGTCTTCGCCCATCATGCTGCCCTTGGACTGCAAGAGTCCAATGACGAGGAAGCGCTCGTTGTCGAGAAACACGTGCTTGCCGATGATCGACTCGTCGCACTGCAGGTGCTTCAGGAGCGTGCGACCCATGACCATCACCGGCGCGGCGGCATGTGTGTCGATCGGGCCGAAGAACCGTCCGGCATCCACGTAAAAATTGCGGACAATCTGGTAGTCCTCGGTCACCCCGCGAACGGGGATCTCCCTGGCCGTCTCCTCGCCGTACTTGAGCTCTGCATTACGCGTGAACACGAAGGGGGTGATTCGGTGGATGCTGGGACATTCGGTGCGGACTGCCTCAATATCGCGCACGTTCAGCCGGACCGTCCCCAGTGCGATCTGATTGGACCGCGCGGGATTGTATGGATACACGCCGATAAACTGCGTCCCGTAGCCCCGCACCATGTTGGTCATGTAGTTGCCGAAGCCTTCCACGAAGGACACGACCGTGATGGTGGAAGTGACTGCGATGATGATCCCCACGGTGGTGAGGATGGAACGGCCCTTGTTGGCCCAGATCTGCACGGCCGCGGTGGCCACGTTCTGGCCGTTGCGAGCCGCCGTCAAGACTGTCCAGCGCCCGAAGCGCAGGGGAAGTTGGCCAAGCAGGCGGATCATAAGCGAGCCAATGCCGACACGTCGTCCAGACTCCGCAAATCCGGGCCGATTTCACGGCTCTCCGCGCGGCTCAGAACCACCGGCGCGACTTTGCCGCCGGCCGCCGGCCGAGTCAGCTCGTCGGAGGCGATCAAGCCGTCGCGCAGTCGAATGACCCGCCGGCACCGGGCGGCGATGTCCTCCTCGTGGGTCACGACGATGATCGTCTGCCCATCGGCGTGCAGCGAATCGAAGACCGTCATGATTTCGTCGCCGGTTTTGCTGTCCAGGTTGCCGGTGGGTTCGTCGGCGAGAATGATGTCCGGCTCCTGAGCCAGCGCCCGGGCGATGGCCACCCTTTGCTTCTGACCGCCGGAAAGTTGGTTCGGCCGGTGGCTGGCCCGATCGCGCAGCCCGACCCGCTCCAGCGCCGACATGGCCCGCTGCCTCTTGCGGGACATCTG